>WNFQ01003902.1_pt1 | contig 15763 bp, 17 predicted proteins | sample 5400171 | NCBI WGS metagenome assembly WNFQ01 (sample SAMN13153356, study PRJNA577476) | soil metagenome | isolation source: 20 cm soil under Madrone tree | place: USA:California | collected 2016-06-14 | reverse complement strand
TGCCTTGAATCTGGGTTGAGATTTCTTCCGTCGCCTGCGCGGTTTGATTGGCCAAGGCCTTCACTTCGCTGGCCACGACGGCAAATCCGTGGCCGTGCTCGCCGGCGCGGGGCCTTGAATTTACGCCGCCGGGATCGGCAACGCGGTCACCGACTTGATCTTCTCCATCGCAAAACGCGACGTGACATTCTTCAGTGGAACCGCGCCGATCAATTTTTTGTAAAATACGTCGTAGCTCTGCATGTCCGCGACCACGACGCGCAGCATGTAATCGACGTCGCCCGCCATCCGGTAGAATTCCATCACTTCCGGCATTGCGCTGACGGCGCCGGCGAAGGTCCGCAGCCAGGCTTCGGAATGATCGGCGCTCTCGACCGACACGAACACCGAAATGCCGAGCCCGATCTTGTTCTGGTCGACCAGCGCCACCCGGCGCAGGATCACCCCGTCGGCTTCGAGCCGCTGGATTCGCTTCCAGCAGGGGGTCGACGACAGTCCGACGCGGTCGCCGATCTCGGCGACGGAAAGCGAGGCGTCTTCCTGAAGCACCGTCAGAATTTTACGATCGATGGCGTCGAGACGGCGGTTGGGCTCGTGGAGCTGAGCTACGGGATCGGACATGAGAAGAACTTTTTTCCATTTATGAGGAATATCACCCTCATATATAGAAAAATCTTCTATAGCAAGCCGTTATCGACCGGTCTGCACCGGGCGTGCCGCCTGGCCTTGGCTCAAAAGCTCTTCAACTTCAGCGCGTTGTGGGGCCGCAAAGGCCCCGCCAAAACGGGTGCATTTCAGCGCCGCGGCGGCGGAGGCGAAGCGCAGCGCTTCGGGGATATCCTGCTTTTCGGTGATAGCGAGGGCAAATGCGCCGTGGAACACGTCCCCGGCGCCGAGTGTGTCCACGGTATGCACCGGAAAGGCTGGCGTATGCTGCACCGTCTGGTGCTGGTCGAGCCAGAGCGTACCCTTGGCACCCCGGGTTCCCGCCAGGAACGACGGGGTCAGTTTCGCAATCTTCTTGAGTGCCTCGGCATCGTCGGCGAGGCTGGCGGTCGATTGCAGCGCTTCGCTGGAGAACACCAGATGCGAGGACGCGGTGAGCAAACCTTCCCGCAACGACATGGTGCGGTCGACGTCGACGATCACCGGAATGCCGCGCCGGCGGGCTTCGACGCAGAGATCGGTGCAGAATTCCGCGCAACGGTTCTCGGTCAGGATGGCGCTGCAGTCCTCGAGCAGGGTGTCGGCGTCAGGCAGGCGGACTTTCCACAATCGCGGATCGCGGAACGTCACAATGGTGCGCTCGCCGCTCGGGTCGATCATGATGTTGGAGATCGGCGTCACCAGGCCCGGCATGTGCACGATGTGTTTGGTGTCGATGCCTTCATGCGCGAGACTATCGAAAATGTATCGGCTTGAGGTTTCGCGGGCATCGCCCATCGGCCCGCAAATCGAGGTACGACCGCCGAGGCGGACGATTCCGATCGCCGCGTTGAGCGCATTGCCGCCGCAGATCTCCTCGAAATGGCTGGCGTTCACCTTGAAGCCCCGCTCCGGCAATTCCTCGATTCGGAACGTAAGGTCGCGTACCGGCATGCCGATACAAAGGATGCGTGGAGGGTTTTTCGGTGCGGCAGTGTGAAAGTTCATCGGCTCGCTCATGACGTCCGTCCTGCCAGAAGGAGCCGGACATTTTCTCTTAATCGAGGAGCCGCCATCGAGGTTCCAGCTATGCGCGGTTGTCAGAGCACTATGATTTTAGGTCCGTCTGCAGCCAGCGGCCGACCAAATGATGGGCGATGGCGAACGGATGAGGTCCGGTGAGGCCGCCGGGATGTTCCCGTTTCAGCATCAAAGCCGCCTCGCTGCGCGGAAACCAGCGCGCGTCTTCCAGCTCCGCGCGATCGACGACGATGTCCTCGCTGGTGGCGCGCGCGGTGCATCCGATCATCAGCGACGACGGATAGGGCCAGGGTTGCGTCATGTAATAATTCACGTCGGTGCAGCGAATCCCGGATTCTTCGAAAATCTCGCGCCGAACCGCGTCCTCGATGGTTTCGGCGACTTCGACGAAGCCCGCGAGGCACGAATACATCCCGGGCGGAAAATGCTTCTGCCGCCCCAACAGGCATTTGTCGCCGGAGGTTACGAGCATGATCACGACCGGGTCGGTGCGTGGAAAATGCTCGGTCTTGCAATTGGAGCAGTCGCGTTTCCAGCCGCCTTCCTTCATCGCCGTGCGGGTTCCGCAATTGGCGCAGAAGCCGTGGCGCTGATGCCAGCTCACGAGCGACTTCGCCATCGCAACCGCCGAGAGCTGATCGGTCGGGATCACGCCTTGCATCGCCATGCCGCGCAATTCGTTCACTGCGACGTCGTTCCGGGGCAGCAATTTTTCTACGGTCGCCGCCGAGATGCCCATGCCGAACACAGGTGCACCCGCGCGCAGCCCCAAGAAGATCGTGCCGGGATTGGCGCCGAATTTTAGCGCTTCATCGAGACTCAGAAGCGCGCGGGGACCGTCCGCCTCCTGCTTCATCACCAGCGAATCGCGACAGATCACATAGGCGCGGGCGTCGCGATGGGTCTCCAGCGCCATCAGTTTCTCATCGTCACCGCGCAAATGCGCAGCGCGGTCGAGAATATGCGTGACGAAGGCCGGCCGCCCCAGGGGAAATGAATCGAATGCGGTCATATCTCTCAACCAAGCCAGATCTTGCGGCGAAGCGCGCTGATGAAATTCTGGACTTCCTCCGCGTCATGGGCGAGCGGCGGCAGCACGCCCCAGACCGGACGCGGCCAGGCTACGTCGCTCGAGCGGCGCGCGATGACATGCACGTGGAGTTGCGGCACCAGATTACCGAGTGCGGCGATGTTGAGCTTGTCACATTTGGTGATCTCTTTCAGGGCGCGGGCGACGCGGCTGATTTCGGTCATCAATTGCGCCTGCTCGACTTCGTCGAGGTCGATGATCTCAACCGCGTCCTGCCGACGCGGCACCAGCAGCAGCCATGGGTAATGCGCGTCCTTGATCACGAGCACCCGGCACAGCGGCAGGTCGCCGATGTCGATGGTGTCTTTCTTGAGCTGTGAATGCAGCGACCAGGCGGGAGCGTCAGAATGCATGGGGGTTCCTGGTCAGAAATAGACACCGCGGAGCGATGTCGTATCGAGGGGCGTCATCATCCGCCACCGGGTCGGCGCATGGCGCCGCCTGACGACAGGCTCCAACGGATAATCCAGTATCCCGTGCAGCCGTGATTAAGTCGAGATGCCGCGGCGTATTGGCTACCCCGCTGGAGCCCGTCATCGGGCTCGCGGAAGGCGAGATCTAGTGGCGGGGTGCAAACGGGCCAACGGCCGCTTGCTTTCCGCCCCTTTTGGCCCCAAATAAGGACCGGGAGATTGGCGGTGGACGAGCCACTCGCCAACCGGGTCAGGTCCGGAAGGAAGCAGCCCTAACGAGGTCCGGATCGGGTCGCTCGTCAGTCTCCTACCTGTTTTTTGCCTTTTTGGGCGAATCGCGCAGACTAGCGGCCCGTCGCGCGTCAGATTTCGTCCCGTGTTATTCCGCAAGCCGGCTTCGAGAGACAATCAGTTGCGGATCGACCGATGAACGACGCTGGCCTTCCCGTAGTACCCCAACCCGACCCGAATAGCGCCGATCAAGGCGGCTTCGATCTCGGCGGCCTCCCTGAGGCCGGCAAGCCTTATCGGGTGCTGGCGCGGAAATACCGCCCCTCCAGTTTCGAGGATTTGATCGGTCAGGAGGCGGTGGTTCGCACGGTCTCGAACGCGTTCGAAACCGGGCGGATTCCGCAAGCCTGGATTTTGACCGGCGTGCGTGGCGTTGGGAAAACCACGACAGCGCGAATTCTCGCCCGCGCGCTCAATTACGAATTGCCGGACGGCTCGGTGAAAGGGCCGACCATCCACATGCCGGCGCTCGGGGTGCATTGCCAGGCGATCATGGAAAGCCGGCACATGGACGTGCTGGAAATGGACGCCGCCTCCCATACCGGTGTCGATGACGTGCGTCAGATCAACGACAGCGTGCGCTACGCGCCGGCCAGCGCCCGCTACAAGGTCTACATCATCGACGAAGTTCACATGCTTTCGACCGCGGCGTTCAACGCGTTCCTCAAGACGCTGGAAGAACCGCCGGAGCACGCCAAATTCGTGTTCGCCACCACCGAAATTCGAAAAGTGCCGGTGACGGTGTTGTCGCGCTGCCAGCGCTTTGATTTGCGCCGGGTCGAGGCCGACGTGCTGATGGCGCATCTCGCCACGATCGCGGCCAAAGAAGGCGTCGAGGTCGAGCCGGAGGCGCTTGGGATCATTGCGCGCGCGGCGGAAGGCTCGGTGCGGGATTCGCTGTCGCTGTTCGATCAGGCGATCGCGCATGCGGCCGGAGCGGTGCGCGCCGATGCCGTGCGGCAGATGCTTGGCCTCGCCGACCGCACCAGGGTGATCGATCTTTTTGATTCTTTGGCCCGCGGCGACATCGCCGGCGCGTTCAAGGAATTTCGCGAGCAATATGACACCGGCGCCGATCCGATCGTGGTGCTCTCCGACCTCGCTGAATTCGTCAATTTCGTCACCCGCGTCAAGATCGTGCCGGCGACGGCGGACAATGTCGCCTTTGGCGAAACCGAGCGCCTGCGCGCGCGCGATTTCGCCGCGAAACTCTCGATGCGCGTGTTGTCGCGGATGTGGCAGATGCTGCTCAAGGGGATCACCGAAGTGCAAGCCGCAACACGGCCGGCGGCGGCGACTGAGATGGTGCTGGTGCGCATCGCTTACGTCGCCGACATGCCGACGCCGGACGAGGCGATCAGGATGCTCGACCAGAATGGCGGCGCTTCGCCCGTGATCGCAACCGGCGCGGCGCCGCGGAATGCGACGGTGTCGACGATCTCGGCGGTGCAGTCGGCACCGGTTCAATCCGCTTCGGTTCAAGCGCCCACAATGCGGGTGAGTTCGGCGCCGCGGGCCGGCGCCGAAGCGTCCGCACGCCCGCAAGCGCTCGCGCCGATGCCCGACGCGCAAGCAGCGCCCGCGGCGCGCCGGATTGCGAACTTCCCGGAACTGGTGGCGCTCGCCGGCGAGAAGCGCGACCTCCTGACCAAGGCAGCGCTCGAGGCCGATGTCCGTCTGGTGCGGATCGAAGACGGCCGGCTTGAGGTGACGTTGGAGCGAAGCGCGGCGCGAACCTTGATCAACGATCTTTCCCGCAAATTGGAGCAATGGACCGGGCGGCGCTGGACCGTAATCGTGTCCAACGAAGCCGGACAGCCGACACTGCGCTCGCAATACGAGGTCGAGCGGAACCAACGTGAGCGCACCGCCGAAGCCGATCCGCGGGTGAGGGAGGTGCTGGCGCGGTTTCCCGGCACCAAAGTTGTCGAGGTCCGCAGGCTTGCCCCCGAGCCGCCGGAATCCGATGTTAGCGGTGAAGACCCTGCTGAAAGTTCCGACAGTGACGATTAAGCGTAATCCAAGGGGAATGGTTCATGGCTGACTTTCTCGGCATGATGAAGCAGGCGGCGGAACTGCAATCGAAGATGCAGGCGATGCAAGACGAGCTCGGTCACGTCGAGGTCGAGGGCATCGCCGGCGGCGGTCTTGTCAGCGTGCGCATGACCGCGAAGATGGAAGTGAAGGCGATAAAGATCGATCCGTCGCTGATGAAGGCGGACGAGCGCGAAATCCTCGAGGACCTGCTGGTGACCGCCCATCACGACGCGCAGCGCAAGGCGGAAGCCGCGATGCAGGAGAAAATGCAGGCCTTCACCGGCGGCTTGGGCCTGCCGCCGGGCTTAGGCCTCGGCTGACAGAAATGCCTGCTTCCGTTGCCGGTCCCGAAATCGAACGCCTGATCCAGTTGTTGGCGCGGCTGCCGGGCCTTGGCCCGCGCTCGGCGCGGCGCGCGGCGCTGCATCTCATCAAGAAGCGCGAGGCGCTGATGATGCCGCTTTCCGCCGCCTTGCAAGTGGCGATCGAGAAGATTCAGGTCTGCAAAATTTGCGGCAATATCGACACCCAAAACCCCTGCACGGTGTGCACCGACCCGCGGCGCGACGGCTCGATCATCGTCGTGGTCGCCGACGTCGCCGATCTGTGGGCGCTGGAGCGGGCGCATGCCACCAACGGGCTTTATCACGTGCTGGGCGCGACGCTGTCGCCGCTCGATGGCGTCGGCCCGCGGGACCTCACCATCGATGCGCTGGTGGCGCGCGCGCATGATCCGAAGGTGAGTGAAATCATTTTGGCGTTGAACGCGACCGTCGATGGTCAAACCACCGCGCACTACATCACCGACCTCTTGCAGGAGGCCAACGTGAGGGTGACACGGCTCGCCCACGGCGTGCCGGTGGGCGGCGAGCTCGACTATCTCGATGAAGGCACGCTGTCCGCGGCGATGCGGCAACGGACGCTGTTTTAGCAACCATACGGAAGTGACGAGCATGACGAAGCGAAGATTCGGCAGACACTTGGCTTTGGGTGCAATCATGGTCGCGACGTTCGCGGCGCCCGCCGCTTCGGCGCAACAGGCGGAGCCTGCGCCGAAGCCGGGCAAGCTGATCAAGGCCGGCGACGTGCTCTCAGGCGAACTCAATGCCATGCGCGTGCAAAGCGACAAGAAGAGCAAGGGCGTCGCCACCTACCAACTGACGAGCGAGCCGCGACGGTTGCCGCCGCCGAACGGGCTTTGCAATCTCGAGACCGGACCGGAGACGTTCCAGATCGTCACCAGTAACGAGGCCCAGGCGGCGCAGTTGAAGAGTTTTATCGGCAAACAGATCTCGCTCAAGGTCGATGAGATCGCCTGCGCCCAGGATGCCGGTGAGCTGAGCGAGGCCGTGGTCACCAAATGGAGCGTGGTGACGAAGCGTTGATTTGCGGACGATGCGCTGCAGAACTTTATCAGCGTCGTCCCTGCGAAAGCAGGGACCCATAACCACCGACGTATGTTGTGTTCTAGGTGGTTGTTACAGCTTTTCGTAGTGATAAGCAGCGGTGGTTATGGGTCCCGGCTCGCGCTTCGCTTGGCCGGGACGACAACTGAGCACGCTAAATCTTCCCCGTCTCCAGCCCCTCAAAATGCCCGCGCCGTTGCAGCCATGCCAGCAGCATCAGGCTCGGCACCGCGACCAGAACGCAGATCGCAAAGAACAACGGCCAGCCGGTCGCCTTCGCTACGTAGCCCGCGCCCGAAGACAAATAGGTGCGGCCGACCGCGGCGAGTGCGGTGAGCAAGGCATATTGGGTGGCGGTGTGGAGCGGGTTTTGGCAAAGCGCCGAGAGATAGGCGACGAAGATCACGGTGCCGATCGCGCTGGTGAAATTTTCGGCCGTGATCGCGAGCGCCAACGCCCATTGATTGACGCCGACCAACGCCAGCCACGAGAATGAGAGATTGGCGACCGCCTGCAGCGCACCGCCGATCCAAAGGCTTGTCGCCAACGTGTAGCGCCGCGCGATGAATCCGCCCGCAAAGCCGCCGAGCAGCGTGGCGGCGAGGCCGACGCCTTTGACGATCGCGGCGTAGTCGTTGCGGGAAAAACCGAGGTCGATCACGAACGGCGCGGTCATGGTGCCGGAAAAGGCGTCGGTGAATTTAAAGAGTACCACAAAGGCGAGCGCCGCGAGTGCATCCTTGCGGAGAAGGAATTCCGAAAAGGCGCCAATCGCGGCATGCATCACGCGCACGAACGCGGTCTCCGAGCGTGTTGCGGCCTCCGCCCGCGACGATTGTTCGGGCTCGGTCGCGAAGAGTGCCGTGACGGTGCCGATCAGCACCAGCGCCGCCATCATGGCATAGCCCCACATCCAGGCGGAGGCGCGCGGAAGGCCGGTCGATTCGAAAGCGCTCACCATGAACAGCGCGCCCGCGGTCGAGATCAGCATGCCGATGCGGTAGGCGGTGACGTAGGACGCCATGCCGGCGGCCTGCTCGCTTTCGGGAAGACTCTCCACACGAAACGCATCGACCACGATGTCCTGCGTCGACGACATCGCCGCCACCAACAGCGCGCCAAGCGCCACGAACGCCGGCGAGCGCGCCGGGTCGGTTAGCGCCAGCAGCAGAATCGAGACGATCAGCAGCAGTTGCGAGAACACCAGCCAGCCGCGGCGACGGCCGAAAGCGCGCGTGAAGAACGGCACATGCAACGCATCGACCAAGGGCGCCCAGAGAAATTTCAGCGTGTAAGGAGTTCCCACCAGTGCAAAAAGCCCGATGGTGCCGAGATCGACACCAGATTCGCGCATCCATACCAACAGCGTCGATCCCGACAGCGCCAGCGGCAGACCGGAGGAAAAGCCGAGCAGCAGCACGATCAGCACGCGCCGCTGCAAGTACACGGCCAGGCCGTCGCGCCAGGAGGGGTGGGGAGTGGCGGGATTTTCAGGACGTTTGGACGCGGCTTCCGGTGCGGTCATGGTGGGGTGTTAGCAGATTTAAGTGGCGGCGCATCTTCTCCCTCGCCCCGCTCTTCGCGGGGAGAGGGTTGGGGTGAGGGGCTCTTCGATCCGAGAACGCTGTAGATCGTGGCAGGCAGCGTGCCTTGCCCCTCACCCGGATTTCGAGCCCTGCTCGAAATCCGACCTCTCCCCGTAAAAGAGCGGGGCGAGGTAAGAAAGCCTCTACTCCCCCGCCTGCAGCTTGCGCGGCAGCGGGAACAGCTCGGGCGTGGCTGACTTCACCGCGCGCGCCGTCTCGGTTGCCGCGTCGGCCTTGCTGAAATCCAGTTCCTCGATTCGGCCGGCGCGCTTTTCGATCTTGTCGGCCGAAATCAAAATCTGCCTTATGTCCTCGTTGGCCTGGGTGAAGTGGGTTTGCAACTTCAAGACGCGATCACGCAAGCGGCCGAGATCGTCGCCAAGGTTGAGCACTTCGGTGCGAATCTGGTCGGCGGCATCGCGCATCCGCGCGTCTTTCAGGATCTGCTGCATCACCTGTATAGCCAGCATCAACAGCGAGGGCGACACCAGCACGACGCGGGCGCGGTAGGCTTTCTGGATCACGTCGTCAAAGCCGTCGTGAATCTCGGCGTAGACCGATTCCGACGGCACGAACATCAATGCCGTATCCTGGGTCTCGCCCGCGATCAGATATTTTTCGGCGATGTCGCTGACGTGCTTCATCACGTCGCCGCGCAGGCGTTGCGTAGCTATCTTCTTTTCCTCCTCACTGCGTGCATCGTGCAACGCGGTCACGGCTTCGAGCGGAAATTTCGCGTCGATGCAGAGCGGGCGTCCGTCGGGGAGAAACACTACGCAGTCCGGGCGTTTGCCCGTGGAGAGCGTGTACTGGAACTCATAGCTTCCCTTCGGCATGCCGTCCTGGACGATCGCTTCCATCCGCGCCTGGCCGAAGGCGCCGCGCGACTGCTTGTTGGCGAGCACGTCGCGCAAGGTCGTCACCTGCGAGGTAAGATCGGTGAGGTTTTTGTGCGCATTGTCGATGATGCCGAGCCGCTCGTGCAGCACGCGCAGCGAGTCCATCGTGTTGCGCGTGGTCTGCTCCATCGATTGGCCGACGCGATGGGTGACCGAATCCAATCGCTCATTGACGGCACGGGCCATCTCGGCCTGGCGGCCGGCGAGTGCCTGCGCCATTGCATCGACGCGGCCGGTGGCCTCGCTCTGGGCGCGCAGCATTTCGCTCAAGCGGTCTTCGAGTTCGTCGGCGCGCGTCGCTTGCGCCATCGCCAGTTCCACGCCGCGCTTTCCCGACCGCGCGATCACGACGGCGATGCCCAGCAACAACAACAGCGCCAGCGTGCCAAAGCCGATCAGCGCGGCGCCCATGCGAATCGGCAGGTCGCCGATCGAAAAAAGAATCTCGTTCATGGGAGCCCTTGTAACCGATTCGGTCACCGGCACGAACGAAGAGGGAACATTTTTGGTGAATGCTGGCTTAATTTTCGTGTCGGCGGGTGCCGGTCGTCCGGGCGGGAGCCACTTGGAACGGCGGATTGACCCCGGCAAATCCACGGCATAAATCGCCAGCCATGGCATTAAGAGAAATCATCGTCCTGCCGGACAAGCAATTGCGGCTCGTTTCCAAGCCGATCGAGGAGGTCACGGCGGAGATACGCAAGCTCGCCGGCGACATGTTCGAAACCATGTACGACGCGCCCGGGATCGGGCTCGCGGCGATCCAGGTTGCCCAGCCGCTGCGGCTGATCACGATGGACATCGCCAAGCGCGGCGAGGATGGCGAGACCACGCCGCAACCGCGCGTCTTCATCAATCCGGAAATTCTCTCCGTCTCGGAAGAAATGTCGGTCTACGAGGAAGGTTGCCTGTCGATCCCCGAATATTACGAGGAAGTGGAGCGGCCGGCGAAGGTGCGCGTCCGCTTTACCGATCTCGACGGCAAGGTGCATGAGGAAGCCGCCGAAGGCCTGTACGCGACCTGTATTCAACACGAGATCGATCACCTCAACGGCGTGTTGTTTGTGGACTATCTCTCGAAATTGAAACGCGACCGCGTGTTGAAGAAGTTTGCAAAAGCCGCCAAGCGGGCGGAGGAGTCGTGTTGAAGAAGTTTACGAAGGCCGCCAAGCGCGCGGCGGAGTAGGCCGCCACACTCTCAGCCGTCATGCCCGGGCTTGACCCGGGCATCCACGTCTTACTTTCTTGCTGCACCAAGAACGTGGATGGCCGGGACAAGCCCGGCCATGACGGAGTAAACTAACATCGTCCCGGGATTTCTCTCCTGATGCCACTCCGCCTGATCTTCATGGGCACGCCCGATTTCGCGGTGCCGACGCTGCTGGAACTGGTGGCCCATGGCCACGAGATCGCGGCCGTCTATACCCGCGCGCCGAAGCCGGCCGGGCGCGGCATGAAGCTGCAGCCGACGCCCGTGGAACAAGAGGCACGACGGCTCGGCATTCCCGTGCTGACGCCGACGACGCTGAAGACGGATGCCGCGGTGGCCGAATTTCGCGCGCATGACGCCGATGCGGCGGTGGTCGTCGCTTATGGCATGATCCTGCCGCAAGCCATTCTCGACGCGCCACGATACGGCTGTTTCAATTTACATGCCTCGCTGTTGCCGCGCTGGCGTGGCGCCGCGCCGATCAACCGCGCCATCATGGAAGGCGATGCCGAGACCGGCGTGATGGTGATGAAAATGGATGCCGGCCTCGATACCGGCGATGTGGCGCTCGCCGAACGTATGGCGATCACGGATGCGATGACGGCGGCCGATCTGCACGACGCGCTGGCGCCGCTCGGCGCCGACCTGATGGCGCGGGCGATGGGGGCTTTGGAGCGCGGCAAGCTGCAATACGTCAAACAAAGCGAGCACGGCGTGACCTACGCCGCCAAGATCGACAAGGCCGAGGCGCGGATCGATTGGAACAAACCGGCGGGGGCGGTGCTTCGCCACATTCACGGCTTGTCGCCGTTTCCCGGCGCCTGGTGCGAGATAACGATCGAAGGCGCGTCGGCGCGCGTTAAAATCCTGCGCTGCGAACTCGTTAATCGTTCAGGCACGCCCGGCGAGGTGCTCGACGATCGGTTGACGGTCGCCTGCAAGGATGGCGCGGTGCGGATTCTTGAGTTGCAGCGCGCCGGCAAGCAGCCGATGAAGGCGGCGGATTTTCTGCGCGGCACGCCGATGAAACCGCCGACGCGGCTACACTGATGCCCCGCTACAAACTCACCATCGAATATGACGGCGCGCCCTTTTGCGGCTGGCAGATTCAGGACAACGGCCCTTCGGTACAGGGCGCGTTGGAGACCGCGGTGAAAGCGATCTGCGGCGAGCAGGTTCGCGTTCATGGCGCGGGTCGCACCGACGCCGGGGTGCATGCGCTGGCGCAAGTCGCCCATTGCGATATTGCCAAACATTTCGTGCCGGGCCGGTTACGCGACGGCCTCAATGCGCATTTGCGGCCGCATCCGATCGGCGTACTCTCGGCCGAAATCGTGCCCGATACGTTCGAGGCGCGTTTCTCGGCGAAAAAGCGGCATTATCTCTATCGCATCAGTAATCGGCGCGCCAACCTCGCGCTCGACATCGGCCGCGCCTGGCGTCTGCCGCGGCCGCTCGATACCGACGCGATGCATGAGGCCGCGCAGCGCTTGATCGGCAAGCACGACTTCACCACGTTCCGCGACACCGAATGCCAGGCGAAGTCACCGGAGAAAACCCTCGACCAGCTTGACGTCATCAGGGACGGCGACGCCGTCAATATCGTGACCTCGGCGCGGTCGTTTTTGCACAGCCAGGTGCGCTCGATGGTCGGCTCGCTGGTCTGGGTCGGCGAAGGCCGCTGGAGCGCCGACGATCTCGCCGCGGCGCTCGCCGCGAAAAGCCGCGCCGCTTGCGGTCCCGTCGCGCCGCCCGACGGGCTTTATCTGGTGCGGGTGGAGTATTGAGGCAACACCTTTAAACCTCGTCATGGCCGGGCTTGTCCCGGCCATCCACGTCCTTCATTATTCGTCTATGGCAGGTGGCTTTGTTTACATTCTAGCGAGCGCGCCGAACGGCATCCTGTACGTCGGCGTTACCAATGACCTTGTTCGAAGAATTTACGAACATCGCAATGGACTCGTTGCAGGATTTACAAAGAAGTATTCCATTAAACGACTGGTTTGCTTCGAGTATCACGAAGAAATTCAGGCTGCGATCCAGCGCGAACACAATATGAAGCATTGGTCACGCAAATGGAAAGTGAGGCTGGTTCTTGCGGGCAATCCGGCTTGGAACGATTTGTTCGACAGTATTGTTTAATCCAGAACGTGGATGGCCGGGACAAGCCCGGCCATGACGGCGGGGCTATACTAGCGGGGCGAGGGAGAAGAGGCATTCGCGGGCGAGGAAACTCAGCTCGTCAGCTTCTTCACCGCGTCCCAGAACAGCTCCTGCCCATCGGCGACCTTCGCGGTCCAATGCTCGGCGGCGAGGTCATCGGCCGCGTCGGTGATGAATTTGAAGCCGCGCCAGGGAATGGCGTGGCGCGCGCAGACATGGGCGATCGCAAATAATTCCATGTCGACGATGTCGACGTTGTTTTCGCTGAGCCACGGATCGCTCGAGGTGACAAAACTGTCGCCGGTGCCGCAAACGACGTCGCCATGGCCGGAGGACAGCCGGTCGAGGTCGGGCGAGAACGGCGTGTGGCCGCGCGGCGCCAACGGCATCGCCATCATGTCGCGCTGCACGACATGCGCCACTTCGACAAGGCCGTGAATATCCTCGTTGATCTTTCCTGCGGTGCCGTAATTGATCACCAGCGAGGGCCGCAGCACCAACAGTGAAAGCGTGGCGGCGCTGGCCGCGTTCACCTTACCGACGCCGCTATAGATCACCTCGACGCCCTCGGGCGCGCGGTTCTTGTCGAGTTCGTCGTCGATCGCGGTGAGAACGAGAATCTTGCCGCTCATGCGAAGTACCGCTCCAGGATGCCGCGATAAATTTTGGTGAGTTTTTCGAGGTCGGCGACCGGCGTGCGTTCGTCGACCTGATGCATGGTTTGGCCGACCAGGCCGAACTCGATCACCGGACAATAGTTCGAGATAAAACGCGCATCCGAGGTGCCGCCCGAGGTACTCAATTCCGGCCGGCGGCCGGTGATCTCTTCGATCGCGGCGACCGCCAAATCGGTGAAGGCGCCGGGCTTTGTCACGAACACGTTGGAATTGGACGGCTCCCAGGCGATCCGCGCGCGAACGCGATTTCCCGCCGCCTTCGCCATGCGCTGTTCGATCAAGACGCGCAAGGAATCTTGCGTGTGGTGATCGTTGAAGCGGATGTTGAATTTCGCACGTGCCTGCGCCGGGATCACATTGCTGGCGGGGTTGCCGACATCGATGGAGGTGAATTCGAGGTTCGAGGCCTGGAATTGCGCGCTGCCATGGTCGAGCGGCTCGTTGCTGAGCGCCACGACGAGATTTGCGATATCCGGCACCGGGTTGGACGCGCGATGCGGATAGGCGACGTGGCCCTGCACGCCGTCGACGTAAAGCGTGCCCGACAGCGAGCCGCGGCGGCCGACCTTGATGCAGTCGCCGAGTTCCTCGACATTGCTCGGCTCGCCGAGCACGCAATGGTCGAATTTCTCGCCGCGTGCCGCCGCCCATTGCAACAGCTTGACGGTGCCGTTGATGGAGACGTCTTCCTCGTCGCCGGTAATCAAAAACGAAATCGAACCTTGGCCGTCTTCGCGCGGCTTGCCGCCATGGGCCGCGAGATGCTCGAGCACTGCCGCGACGCTGCAGGCGATCCCGCCCTTCATGTCGACGGCCCCGCGCCCGTAGAGAAAGCCGTCTTTCACCTCGCCGGAAAACGCGCCATGGGTCCAGGCGGCCTCATCGCCGGCGGGCACCACGTCGGTATGGCCGGCGAAACTCAGATGCGGCACGCTGTTGCCGATCCGGGCATAGAGGTTGTCGACGTCGGCGATGCCGGGATCGCTGAAGGTGACGCGATGCACCTCGAAGCCCGCCGATTTCAGAACGCTTTCCAGCACCCCGAGCGCGCCGGCATCGGCCGGGGTCACCGAAGGGCAGCGAACGAGATCGCGGGCGATCGAAAGCGCGTCGGTCATGTTTAGTCCCGCAGCAGCTCGTTGATGCTGGTCTTGGCGCGGGTGCGCTCGTCGACGCGTTTGACGATGACCGCGCAGGCGGTGGCGGGGCCGGGCTCGCCGTTCTTCAAGGGCCGGCCGGGCAGCACGCCCGGCACCACCACGGCATATTCCGGGACCTCGCCGATGAAGGTTTCGCCGGTGTCGCGATCGACGATCTTGGTGGAAGCGCCGAGGAACACGCCCATCGCCAGCACCGCGCCCTTGCGCACGATCACGCCTTCGGCGACTTCGGAGCGCGCGCCGATGAAGCAATCGTCCTCGACGATCACAGGCTCTGCCTGCAGCGGCTCCAGCACGCCGCCGATGCCGACGCCGCCGGAAATGTGCACGCGCTTGCCGATTTGGGCGCAGGAGCCGACCGTGGACCAGGTGTCGATCATGGTGCTTTCATCGACATAGGCGCCGAGATTGACGAAGGACGGCATCAGCACGACGTTCTTGGCGATGAAGGCCGAGCGGCGCACGATGGCGCCGGGCACGGCGCGAAAGCCGGCGTCGCGAAAACGATTCTCGCCCCAGCCCTCGAATTTGGACGGAACCTTGTCCCACCACGAGGCTTTGCCGGGACCGCCCGAAATCGAGCTCATGTCGTTGAGGCGAAACGACAACAGCACGGCCTTCTTCAGCCATTGATTGACCTTCCATTTGCCGCCGGTCTCGCGTTCGGCGACCCGCGCCGTGCCCTTGTCGAGCAGCTCAAGCGCGGAATCGACCGCGTCGCGGACTTCGCCCTTGGTCGCGGTCGAGATGCCGTCGCGGGCATCGAACGCGGCGTTGATGGTGGATTCGAGGGCGGACAGCGACATCGGGATTTCCTTGGGAAGATTCTTAGTGACGCAAATGAGATGCTTTGTCGGAATTTGGGGGGAGAGAGTCAATACTTGCCGAGGCGTCGTCCCGGCCAAGCGCGATTCCCATCGTCGTCCCTGCGAAAGCAGGGACCCATACGCCGCGCCCTATCGATACGGTAATGGGGCAGACGGCTTTTTGCGAGCAATCAGCACTGGTGGTTATGGGTCCCCTAAGTTCTCAAACGAAGTGCAACACCAGATTAGGGTGTTGCGATGGACCGACAATATGACCAGCTTTCGCTGGAAGACCGGTGTGCGATTGCCAGGCTTCATGCAGAGGGCCGCTCGATCCGG
>WNFQ01001681.1_pt1 | contig 15764 bp, 15 predicted proteins | sample 5400171 | NCBI WGS metagenome assembly WNFQ01 (sample SAMN13153356, study PRJNA577476) | soil metagenome | isolation source: 20 cm soil under Madrone tree | place: USA:California | collected 2016-06-14 | reverse complement strand
ATTCCCGCCGCCACGACCGCAATGACTGTCCTGTTTCGATTCGTCGCCATCCTCGCCTCCTCAACCGATGAAGTAGACGCTGACGGCTACATTTCTGGTTAGCTATTTTGTAATCTATCCTGTCGAGGCGTATGAGTTCGCGAAAATTATAGAGGATATATATCTCACGGGATTCGGGGACTGTCGGCGCCCAAAGAGGGACATGGCGTCCCGCAGAGGCGTGGGTTACGGTGCTGATCCGCACTGCAACGCGCGATCTCGCCCCCTCCGCGCGCTCACGATGTGGTACATCGTCGCGGCGCTGTCGCGCATTATGCGCTCGGCGGTGAATGCCGAGAGCAGCGTCCGCAACGAGGTCTTCACACGACGCAACCAGCCGCGTGGGAGCCCGTCGGCGTCGCGCTCGTAGAAGAGCGGGATCACCTGCCGCTCCAGGAGATCCAACAGCGCGGCGGCGTCACGGTCGTCCCTGTGCGCGGGATCGCCGTCGGCGCCGTCGATGGCCCAACCGTTGTCGCCGTCGTACACCTCGGCCCAAAACCTCGGGCCCAACTCCCGCACGTCAAGAAGTCGCGGAACTCCTGCTCGACGAACGCCGGCAGGCTGCGCTCGCCCTGCGCGGTAGCGCGGAGAAGGGTCGCGAGGTGCTCGCGTACGACACCATGGAGCACCGTATGCTCGGGCGCGCGCGGGCGATACGCGTGCACCGTCGGGGCAGTCGCCACAGCGGAGACCACGACGGCGAAGCGCTATCTGACTCGAGGAACCGCCCGCGACGCTGCGAGTATTCCCACGACGAGGCTCGGCTGTCCTCGTCTCCGTCGATGTCGGATGCGCCGCCGGCTATCGCAACGCCGATGACGCGTGCCGAAGTTGCGGCGGCGGTGCGCTTACGCGACCGCGATCGCGTCGATCTCGACGCGGGCCTCGCGCGGCAGCGCCGCGACCTGTACCGTCGAGCGCGCCGGGCTCGGCGCCGGGAAGAACTCGGCGTACACCTGATTCACGACCGGGAAGTCCGTCAGGTTTACGAGGTAGACCGTCGTCCGCACGACCGATGTGAGCTCGAGGCCCGCCGCCGCGAGAACTGCGCGCAGGTTCTCCAGGACGCGCCGCGTCTCGTCCGCGATGCTTCCCGGAACGAGACTGCCGGTCGCCGGATCGAGGCCGATCTGGCCCGAGCAGAAGAGGAGACCGCCGGCGGCGATCGCCTGCGAGTAAGGACCGATTGCCTGCGGCGCGGCGTCGGTCGCGATCGCGCGTCGGTCAGCCATCGCGCGGCTCCGTCTTGCTTGCGGTCACGCGCTGCGGCGGCGTCGCCGTGGCGGTCGGGCTCGGCGCCACCAGTGAGGGCACCCCGGTGATCGACGCGCTCATGCACGCACTCGCGACACCTTCATGACGCCCTTCACCTTGCCGAGCCCGCGCATGACCCGGTTCAAGGCGTCGACGTTGTCGACCATCACCTCGAAGGTGTTGAGCGCGCGTTTGTCGGGGACGGTGCGCACCTGCGCGCCGGTGATGTTGACGCCGGCGGACGAGATCGCGCGGCTCATCGCCGCGAGGAGGCCCGGCGAGTCGATGCCGACGACCTCGATCGCCACCGGGCGGAACTGGCCCGTCGCGCCGTCCCACTCCACCTCGACGCGGCGCTGGGGATCGCTCTCCATGACGCGCAGGCAATCGATCGCGTGCACGGTGACGCCGCGGCCACGCGTGATGAAGCCGACGATGCGCTCGCCGGGAAGCGGGTTGCAGCAGCGGCCGAACCGCACCATCACGTCCTCGACGCCGCTCACGCGCACGCCGCCCTTCGACTGCCGGCTGACGAGGCGGAAAAGCTTCTGGAGTGTTCCCTCGCTCTTCTCCTGCCGCTCCTGGAGCTCGCTCGCGGGAACGAGCTTGGCGATGACGTTGTGGGTCGGCAGCCGCCCGTAGCCGATCGCCGCGATCAGCGACTCCTCGTCCTTGAAGCCGAGCTCGCGCGCCGCGGCGTCGAGCTCGCCGCCTTTGCGCAACGTCCGCAGCTCGAGCTGGAAGCGCGCGAGGTCGCGACCGAGGATCTCGGTGCCGATCTCGAGACTGCGGCGGCGCTGCTGCGCTTTGATCCAATTGCGGATGCGCTCCTTGGCGCGGCTCGTCTTGACGAGCTTCAGCCAGTCTTTGCTGGGCGTCTGCCGCGTCGTCGTGATGATCTCGACGGTGTCGCCGCTCTGCAGCTGATATTTCAGCGGCACGAGCTTGCCGTTCACCCGCGCGCCGGCGCAGTGCTCACCGACTTGCGAGTGGATGCGATAGGCGAAGTCGATGACGCTCGCGCCCTGGGGGAAGTTGAAGAGGTCGCCCTTCGGCGTGAACGCGAAGACCTCCTCGCTGAAGAGGTCCTCCTTCACCGAGCGCATGAACTCCTGCGGGTCCTCCAGGTGCTGCTGCCACTCGAGGATCTGCCTGAGCCACGCGAAGCGCTGGATCTCCTCCGGACCGCCGGCGTCGTCCTGCCCTTTGTAGCGCCAGTGCGAAGCGACACCCGCCTCGGCCACGCGGTGCATCTCCGGCGTCCGGATCTGCACCTCCATGCGCTCGCCGAAGGGGCCGATCACGGTCGTGTGCAGCGACTGGTACATGTTCGCCTTCGGCATCGCGACGTAGTCGCGGAAGCGGCCCGGGATCGGCTTCCAGTGCTGATGCACGACGCCCAGCGCCTCGTAGCACTCGCGCTGCGAGTCGACGAGGATGCGGAACGCGACCAGGTCGTAGATCTGATCGTAGAGCAGGTTCTGCGTCTGCATCTTCTGGTAGATCGAGAAGAAGTGCTTCGGCCGGCCGGTGACCGTCGCCTCGATCCCCGCCTCCTCGAGGCGCTTCGTCAGCACGGTGATGACGTGCTTGATGTACTCCTCGCGCTCGACGCGCTTCTTCGCGACGTTGCGCTTGAGCTGGTAGTAGACCTCGGGGTGCAGGTAGCGCAGCGAGCTGTCCTCGAGCTCGCTCTTGATCCAGTAGATGCCGAGGCGATGCGCGAGCGGCGCGTAGACGTCGAGCGTCTCCTGCGAGATCTCCATCTGCCGCTCCGGCGCGAGGTGCGAGAGTGTCCGCATGTTGTGGGTGCGGTCGGCGAGCTTGATCAGGATCACGCGGATGTCGCGCGCCATCGCGATGATCATCTTGCGGAAGTTCTCGGCCTGGCGCTCGGCGCGGCTGGTGAAGTTGATCTGGCCGATCTTGGTGACACCGTCGACGAGGGTCGCGATCTCGCCGCCGAAGATGCTCTGCACCTGCTCGAGCGTGGTGAGCGTGTCCTCGACGGTGTCGTGCAGCAGGCCCGTCGCGACGCTCGGCACGTCGAGCCGCAGATCGGCGATCAGGCTCGCGACCTCGAGCGGATGCACGAGGTACGGCTCGCCCGACTTGCGCTTCTGGCCGCGGTGGACGTCGGCGGAGAAGTCGTACGCGCGCTGCAACGTCGCGACGTCGGCCGCCGGGTTGTAGTCCTGCACCTTGGCGATGAGATCGTGCAGGTTCACGGCCCGCCCTCGACGACGATGCGCGCGACCTTGGCGCGCTCGGCGACCACGATCGACTCGAGACCGGCGACCGATTGGTCGACGTTGCGATTCACCAGCCAGTAATCGTACTCGCGCAGCGCCTCGGCTTCCTCACGCGCGCGCCGCAAGCGGCGTTCGATCGTCGCCTCGTCCTCGGTGTGGCGTGCGCGCAGGCGGCGCTCGAGCTCGTCCCACGATGGCGGGAACACCATCACCGCCACCGCCGCCTCCTTGTAGCTGCGCTTGAGATGGCGCGCGCCCTGGACGTCGATGTCGAGCAGCATGTCCGTGCCCCCGGCGACGGCATCGTCGAGGGGTGCGCGGACCGTGCCGTAGAGCGAGCCGTGGACCTCGGCCCATTCCGCGAAGACGTGCGCGTCCCGACGGCGCGCGAACTCCTCGCGATCGACGAAGTGGTACTCGCGGCCGTCGCGCTCGCCGGGGCGCGGCGGCCGGGTCGTGCACGAGATCGAGAGCGTGAGGTCCGGAACCCGGCGGAGGAGCGCCTCGACGAGCGTGCTCTTGCCCGCCCCGGAGGGGCCGGAGACGATGAACACGATCCCGTGACGCTCGAACGCGAACTCGGCACGCATACGCAATTCTAGAGAATCATTCGACGTTCTGCACCTGCTCGCGTAGGCGCTCCACCTCCCCTTTGGCCTCGACGACGAGCTGGGTGACCGCGAGGTTGTTGATCTTCGAGCCGATCGTGTTCACCTCCCGGTGCGCCTCTTGCAGCAGGAACTCGATCTGCTTGCCGACCGGCTCGCGGCCGCGCAGCAGTGCCCGCAAGGCCGACAGGTGGCTCGCGAGCCGGACCATCTCCTCGGTGACGTCGGTGCGGTCTGCGACCAGCGCCGCCTCCTGCGCGACCCGCGCGAGGTCGATCTCGTTACCCTGCAGCAGGCGCTGCATGCGCTCGGCGAGCTTCGCCTGTACGTCGCGCAGCGTCGACGCCGCGTGGCGGCGGATCCTGCGCTCGATCGCGATCAGGCGCTCGATGCGGGCGCGCATGTCGCGGCTGAGATTGCCGCCCTCGCGCCGGCGCTCGCGATCGAAGTGGGCAAGCGCTCGCGTGAGCGCCCGCGTCGCCGCCGGGAACTCGGGGCGGACGTCGGTCGCCGTCTCGACGGTTTGGAAGATCTCCGGGGTGCGAAAGAGGCTCGGGTCGAGCGCTCCCGGGAGGTCGAGCTCGTGCAGCAGCCGGCGCCACGCGGCGGCGTGCTCGCGGGCCGCGGCGGTATTGAGCACGACACGCGTGCGCGCGATCGGCGGCGCGTTCCGACTCAGGTGCACGTCGACGCGACCGCGCGCGACGTGCTCCCGCACCGTCTCGCGACACTCCGCCTCCCACGGTCCGTACTCGCGCGGCGCGGTGATACGCACGTCGAGAAAGCGCTGGTTCACCGCCCGCACCTCGACCGTGATCCGTCCGCCCGCGATCGGCGCCGCGGCGTTGCCGTAGCCCGTCATCGACCGCAGTCCCGCGCGCGTCGCCATCGCCGTCAGCGCTCGCCGAGTGCGCGTGCGAGCTCGCGGGCGGTGAGGGTCGCGGTCCCGACTTTCCCGACCACCACCCCCGCCGCGTGGTTGGCGAGAATTGCCGCCTCCTCGAAGCTGCCGCCGACGGCGAGCGCCAAGGCACACGTGGCAAGCACCGTGTCGCCCGCGCCCGTCACGTCGAAGACCTCGTGGGCGACGGTCGGGAAGTGCTGCGCGCGGGCGCCGGGCTTGAAGAGCGTCATCCCCGCGTCACCGCGCGAGATCAGGATCGAGTCGGCCTGCCACTGCTCGAGGAGCCGCCGTCCCGCTTCCGCGAGGCTCTGTCGATCCTCGATGTCGACGCCCGCGGCGCCGCTCGCTTCCGAGAGATTGGGCTTCACCAGGCTCGCTCCACGATAGTGCGGGAAGTTCGGACGCTTCGGATCGATGACGTATGCGAAGCGATGGCGCGCGCGCAAGCGCGCCAGCTCGGCGAGGACCTCCGGCGTCACGACACCTTTCCCGTAGTCCGACACGACGATGACGGGAAAGCGGCGCGCATGGCGCTCGATCCACGTCCGCAGCCGGCGCGCCAGCGCGGGCGGCGTCGCCGCGTGATCACCGTCGTGATCGAAGCGCACCACCTGCTGCTGGTGCGCGATCACGCGCGTCTTCGACGTCGTCGAGATGGCCGTGCTCGCGACGACGCCGGCGAGACCGCCGCCCGCGGCTTCCAGCGCCGCGGCGAGGGCGCGTCCCGCCGGGTCGCGTCCGACGAGACCGCAGGCGTCGGCACGGCCGCCGAGCGCGACGACGTTGCTCACGACGTTCCCGGCGCCGCCCGGGCGCACCTCTTGCCGCCGCACGCGCACGATCGGCACCGGCGCCTCGGGCGAGATCCGGCTGACGTCGCCCCACACGAACTGGTCGAGCATGAGATCGCCGATCACGAGCACGCGCGTGCCGGCGAAGCGCCGCACCAAACGGCGAAGACGCGCGGTCGTCGTCACCGTAGGTCCCTCGCGTCGGCGAGGACGCGGCGGTACACGGCGCGTGTGCCGCGCGCCATCGCGTCGATCGTGTAGCGCTCCGCGACGCGCGCGCGGCCCGCTTCGCCGAGCGCCCGCACCGTCGCCGGCTCGCGCGCGAGCCGCGCGATCGCGGCGGCGAGCGCACCCGGGTCGTCGACGTCGACGAGCAGCCCGGCGTCGCCGACGACCTCGGGCAACCCGCCCACGCGCGTCGCGACGACCGGCCGTCCCGCCGCCATCGCCTCGAGCGCGGCGACGCCGAGCCCCTCGTGGCGCGACGGCATCGCGACCGCGTCGACGGCGGCGAGGAGCGCGGGCACGTCGTCGACATGGCCGAGGAAGCGCACGCGCGCGCCGAGGCCGAGGGCGGCGGCGCGCGCCGCGAGCGCCGCCGCGAGCGACCCGGTGCCGGCGCACAGGAGCCGAACCGGCGGCTCGCGTACGAGCGCCAACGCCTGCAGCAGCGTCGCGTGACCTTTGCGCTCCTCGAGCGCGCCGACGATCGCGACGACGAACTCGCCGGGTCCGATTCCGAGCTGCGCGCGTTCGCCCGCGCGTCGTGCGGCGGCGTCCGCGAAGCGCGCGACGTCGACGCCGCTCGGTACGACCGCGATGCGGTCAGCGCGCACGCCGCTCGCCACCAACGCCGACCGCACGCCTTCCGAGATCGCGACCACCGCGTCCGTTCCCCGATTGTAGAGCCAGCGCGCGTACGACCCGCCGCGCAGCCGATAGTCCATCCGCCGCGTCACGATCCGTCGAGCTTGCGATCGCCCGATGAAGGCGCTCATCGCATGGGCACGGGCGGTGTGGAAATGGACAATGTCATAGGCCCCCGAGGCCAGCAATCCGGCGAGCCGTCGGCCGGCGAGCACGTCGAGGTGATTGCGAATGCGGAGCGGCAGGACCGCGACACCGAGTCCAGCCGCCGCGTGCGCGAGGTCCCCGCGCGGATCGGCGGCAACAGCCTGACGATCGCCCACTGCCGCGAGATGACGCACGAGGCCGAGCACCTGCCCCTCACCGCCGCTCATGCCCCGCTCCGGGTCGACGTGGAAAACCGCGAGCGGCCGGTCGTCGGGATCGCGCACGAGCCGCGCGTCGTCAGCGTGCGGCATCGGGGGGCACTCCGTGCGCGGCCAACCGTGCGTGTCGCGCATCGTGCGTGCGCTGCGCGTCGGTCGCAGGTGTTTCGTGCGACGCGCGCTCCGTTCCGGCGGCGCCGCACGTCTCGCCGCCGTCCCGGCGCACGGCGTCGACCGCTTCCCATAACTTGGCGTAGCGCGCGAAGACGTAGAAGGCCGCCGACTGCGCGACGAAGAGGCCGGCGAGACCCTGCGCGAAGCCGCGCCGCAGGACGTAGAAGCGGAAGAACCGCCACAGGGGCCGCAGCAAGAGATCGGACCACGACGCGTTCCGCCCGCGCAGCAGGAGCTCGCGCGCGGCGACGCCGCTGAAGCCGTTGATCGTGGCGACGTGGTCGGCGACGTCGCGATACGTGTAGTGGAGAAGCGGCCCGCGCAGACGCCGGCTGCGCCCCTGCAGGATCACCTTCTCGTGCGGGTCGATGCCGCCCCAGACGACCCTGTCGCGCCGAAAGAGTCGGAGCCGGTAATCGGGGTACCAACCGCCGCGCCGCCACCAGCGCCCGAGGTAGTACACCAGGCGCGGCACGTAATAGCCGTCGGCGTCGGGGCTCCGCAGCACACCCTCGATCTCGCGCCGCAGCTCCGGTGAGACACGCTCGTCGGCGTCGAGGTTCAGCACCCACGCACAACGCGTCTGCTCGAGCGCGAACGCCTTCTGCTCGACGAACCCCGGCCACTCGCGCTGGAAGATGCGATCGGTGTACTCACGGCAGATCTCGACGGTCCGATCGGTGGAGAACGAGTCGACGACGACGATCTCGTCGCACCACTTCACGCTTTCGAGCGCGGCGCGGATACCCTCTTCCTCGTCGTAGCAGATGATGGTGCACGACAGCGGCGCACGCGTGCGCGCGGTCCCGCCGGCGTTGCGCGGACCGGATGACATTCAGCCGCTCCGCGCGGCCGCGGCCGCCGATCGCCGGCGCGCGTACTCGGCGTCCTTGACGTCGGCGTGACGGACGATCTCCCGCCCGATGCGTCGGACCGCCCCACGTGGCGGCGCATCGCGGTCGCGCCGCTGACCCGCGTCGCGCCCGACTTCGCCGGGCAGCCGACGGGCGACGGGCGCCCCGTCGGCCGATCGCCCGGCGGGCTCGGTCAGGTACCGACGCAGGAACCGTACATGTTCCCGCAGCGACGCCGCACGACCGACCGAGCGCGCGAGTTGCACCAGGTTCTTGCGCCGCCGCCGCCACGACAGCCGCCGGTAGCGGCGCACGCGATCGACGTCGACGAGCACGAAGCGCGGCGGCTCCTCCGCCGGCACGAGCACGTTCGCGCCGCGCAGATCCTGGGGGTAGATCCCCGCGGCGTGCAACCGACGCACCCAGTCGGCGAAGGCGACGCCGAGCTGCCGGCGCGCGCCGCCGCCGCGCGTACGCCAGAGGGCATCGAGCGACGGCCCCGCCACGTGCCGGATGACGGCACAGCTCCAGATCGGCACCGCGAGCCGTCGGCGCTCGAGGACCGCGACGATCTCCGGCGCCTCGAACCCGGCGTCGGCGAGGCGCGCCGCGCCCCGCCACGCGCGCGCCGCTCCCGAGCCGAGCGCCAGCGTCTCGAGGACGCGCGCCAGCGTGTGCTCGTGAAAGCGCTTGAGCACGAGCTCCGCGCCGTCGCGCGTCACCGCCCCCACCGTCGTCCGTGCCCCCGATTGGAGAATGCGCGTGTCCGCGCGCGCCAGCACCGCATCGACGGCGAGCAGCTCATCGGGCAGCGACACACGCGCGCGGCGCACGCGATAGCAGCCGTCAGCGCGCACGCGACGCCTCCGCGCGCGCGCGCATCGCGACGTCGCCGGAGCGTCCACCGCCGGTTGCGGCGACGGCGCTCTCGTGACCGAAGCTTCCTCCGTGCGGCGACGCGCCGCCGTCATACGAGCGGCCGCGACGCTGCACCGCGACGACGCCGCACCAACGCTCGATCGCGTCCACCGACCGCTCCAGGCTCGCCTCCTCCGCCACCGCACGTGCCGCGGCGGCGAGCGCGCCACGCCGGCCCGGCTCGAGGCCGAGCCGCAGGCGCGCCGCGAGCGCGCCCGCGTCGCGCGGGTCGTCGATGACGAGCTCGGCGAGGGCGCCCGTCAACACCTCGGCGGCGCCGATGTCGCGCGGTGCGACGACCGGCAGGCCCGAGGCGAGCGCCTCCAACACGACCATCCCGAAAGCATCGAACATCGACGGCAGCGTGAAGAGATCGGCGGCCGCGTACAAGCGCTCGACGTCGGCGCGCGGCCCGGTGAAGACGACCTGGCCGCGCGCGGCGGCGGCGCGGCGGCGATAGCTGGCGAGCTGCCGGTCGTCGCCGGCGACGACGAGCGCCGCGCCGCATGGCGGCTCGCGCTCCCAGATCGCCAGCAGCTGATCGACCCCTTTGCGACGGAAGCCGGTGCCGACGCAGAGGACGACCGGCTGCTCGGGCGCGATGGCGAGCTCGCGCCGCGCGGCGGCGCCCTCACGCTCGCGCCGTCCGGGATGGAAGCGGGTCACGTCGACGCCGTAGCGCACGACCACGACGTCGCCCGGCGGCACCTGCGGGTACGTCGCCAGAATCTCGTCGCGGGTGCGCGCCGACACCGTCAGTATCTGGCGATACGCCCCGGGCGTGTACTGCCGGCGCTCGAGCGCCAGCAGCGCGAGCTGATACGGCCGCCAGCGGCGGACGCGGCCGGCGAGGCCGCCGGTCGCCGCGAGCCGCTCGACGTAGCGGCGATGGCAGCCGCCGCTCGCGCGAAAGAGATCGTGGCCGACGGTGCGTCCGAAGCCAATCACGGCGTCGGCATCGAGCGTGCGCCACACGCGCGGCGCGAGCGCGGCGAACGAGAGCAGCTTCGCGAGCTGCCCCGCGCGCACGACCGGCACGCGGTGCAGGCGGACCGCTTCCGGCACCGGCACGCGACAGTCGCCCGTCACGACGTGCACCTCGTGCCCGCGCGCGGCGAGCCGGTGCGAGAGCTCCCAGCAATCCGCCTCGGCGCCGCCGAGCCGGTCGTAGCGCTTGTGGACGAGCGCGATCCTCATTCGACGTACCCGAGCTCGCGCAGGCGGCGCTCGATCGTCGCCTGCTCCTGCGCGCTGAGCGCCGCAACCTCGCCCGCCGACGTCCGCTCCACCGCGACGATGCGCGCGTCGAGCGCGCGGGTGACGTCGGGATGCAGCGCCGCGACGTTGCGTCGCTCGCGCGGGTCGGCGGCGAGATCGTAGAGCTCGGCCGCGACGTCCGGCGCCTCGGGCGCGACGACGTACTTCCAGCGCGGCGTGCGCCAGCCGACGCGGCGATCGCGCGGCGTCCCGCGCACACGGCCGAATGCCTCGACGAACGCCTCGAGACCGAGATCGGCGCCGGCGACGGCGGGCAGCAGGCTCGTGCCGTCGATCCCGGGCGGCGCGCCGACGCCGGTGAGGGCGAGGAGCGTCGGCGCGAGATCGACCTGCCGGACGAGCTGCGTGACGGTCGTGCCCGCCGGCAGTCGGGCAGGCGCCGCGACGATCAGCGGCACGCGGATCAAGACCTCGTAGACGTCGCTCTCGTGTCCCTCGCGCTTGCGCGTGCGCGACGCGCCGAGGAGATCGCGCCAGAGACGGTACCAGCGATACTCGAGGGTACCTTCGATGAGCCGCTCCCCGTGATCGCCGTGAACGACGACGACGGTGTCCGCCGGCAACGCCTCGACGAGCGGTGCCAACGTCGCGTCGAGCGACGCGAGCGCGCGATCGTAGCGATTGCGGCCGTACCGTCGGTCCTTGAAGCCGGGCGACACCTTGCGCGGCGAGTGCAGCTCCCAGAGGTGCAGGAAGAGGAACCACGGCTCGGGCAACGTGCGCGCGCGCAGCCGCTCGACAAGGCCCCTGCCCCACGCGTCCGAGAGATATTCGGTCGCGGGGCGGCAGTGGTACTCGAGGAAGCCGCGGTCGAGACCGTTCTCCGGCAGCAGCGGCCCCGTCACCTCGGCGACCGTGTGGTAGCCGGCGGCGGCGAGCAGCGCCGGCACGGTCGCGACGTCGGGTCGCAGCGGCCGGCCGCCGATCGCGCGGACGCCATGGCGCGGCGAATACACGCCGGTCAACATCGTCGCCACGCACGGCGTCGTCGACGACGCCGACGCGATCGCCTGCGTGAAGCGCACGCCGCGCGCCGCGAGCGCGTCGAAGGTCGGCGTCGCCACACCGCGACCGCCGAGCGCGTCGGCGCGCATGCAATCGACCAGCAGCACGAGGACGTTCGGGCGCGTCATCGTCGCGGGCGCTCCGTGGCTGCGACGGCCGGCGATGGCGTCGTTGGCGACGGCGCCGTTGCGACGGCAGACGCCGTTGCGACGGCAGGCGCCGTTGCGACGGCAGGCGCCGTTGCGGCGGCAGGCGCCGGCGCGCGCATCAGGCGCCGGAAGCCCAGCTCGCCGGCGTCGGCGACGCCGTCGAACCGCCGCCGCCGCGCGATCGTCTTCGCGATGATCCACGGCAGCCGCCGGCGCGCCTCCGCAGGCGTCCAGCCGCGGCCGGCGGCATACGCCCGATACACGCGCGCGCGGTCGGTCGCGACGACGCCCGTCAGCACGACGCGGTTCAGCTGCACGAGATTGCGGCGCGCGCCCCGCCAGCGCGCCGGTGCCGGCTCGCGGCGCGTCCGGTCGTGATCGAGAAAGGCGATGGTCCCGGTCGCGCCCGTCACCCAGACGTTCGTCGGCACGAGGTCGCCGGCGACGAAGCCACGCCCGTGCAGATCGGCGACCGCGGCGCCGAGCGCAGTCAGCACGCGCCGCTTCGCGACGAGGAGCGCGCGTGCTTCCGCCGGAGCTGCCGCGGCGCGCCGGTCCGCCAGATCGGCGAGCCGCTCCGCGACCGGCACCCCGTCGAGCGCCGCCGTCGCGACCCACGCGTCGACGACGACCGGGCCGCGTCGCTGCTCGGCCACGGCGAGCACCGCGGGTACCCGGACCCCGGCGGCGGTGAGCACGGCGCTCACGCGCGCCACGTGGCGCGCCTTCGAGGGGCGCAGCGTGTCCTTCACGACCGTGTGCCAGCGATAGCGGTGGTACCGTTTCAGGTACACGTCGCGGCCGTCGACGACGGCACGATACGTCGCGGCGTGCTTCGAGCGGTGGCACGGCGTCGTGGTCGTCGCCAGGCGCTCGGCGAGCGCCAGCCAGGTGTCCGCGGTTCCGCTGCCGCTCGCGACGCCCCACACGCGCCAGCGGCCAATGCAGACTGGATCGGTCATGCGCCCGCGAGGATGCGCGTCACTTGCGCGAGGACGCGCGCGGGCGTGATCGCCTGCATGCATTGGCGGCCGATCGGACACTCGCGGCGGTAGCATGGCGCACAGGGGACGCGGCCGACGAGCACGAAATCCTCGGAGCCGAACGGCGCGGAGCGCGCCGGCGTCGTCGCGCCCCACAGCGACACCACCGGCGTGCCGGCCGCGGCGGCGAGGTGCATGGGTCCGGAGTCGGGTCCGATCGCGAGGCGGGCGCGGGCGAGAATGCCGTACGCCTCGCGGAGCGTCGTCCGGCCGCTCACGTCGAGCGGCGGCCGGCGCGCGAGGGCTGCGGTCGCAGCGCCGATCGGCCGCGCGTCGGCCCCGCCGACGACGACCGTGTCCAAGCCGAGCGCATCGAGCGCGTCGGCGACGGCGGCGAAGCCCTCCGGAAACCAGAGGCGGCTCTCCCACGTGGAGGCGGCGACGATTGCCGCGAACGGGCGCGCCAGCGGCGCGAGGAGCGCGGAGACACGCACGTCCTCCTCCGGCCGCAGCGTGATCCCGAAACGCGGCGGCGCGGCCGGTAGCTCGAGCAAATCGCCGAAGCGCGCGTACTGCTCGAGCTTCCAGCCGCGCTCGTCGACGGGCTCGATGGTGTGGGTGTTGAAGAGCCAGTTCAGCTCCTTGGCGTTGCGGCGATGAAAGCCGATCCGTACCGGCGCCCGCGACGCCGCGCTCACGAGGCCGCTTTTCAGATGCCGCTGCAGGTCCAACACGAGATCGAAGCCGCCGGCGCGCACCCGACGCAGAAAGCGCAGGAACGTCGCGGCGCCGCCGGCGCGCGCGAACACGAGACGCTCGTCGAGCGCGGGATGCTCCTCGAGGAGCGGCGCCGCCGCCGGCTCGACCGCCCACGCGATCCGCGCCTGCGGGTAGGCGGCACGCACGCGCATCGCGAGCGGCAAGGCGCGGGTGACGTCGCCGATCGCGCCGAGAAGCACGATCAGAATGCGCTCGGCGGCAACGCGCATTTCTCACTCCGTTCTCGCGCCGAGGCGGGACCGCAGGTAGAGCAGTGCCGCCGTCGCCACGAGCGCGCCGATGGTGACGACCGAGATCGTCTCGAGGTGCAACGATAGGCGCTTGCCGACGACGCCGCGCACGCTGAGCGTCGTGAGCGCGAAGGAGATCGCCAGCATGAGCGCGATGCGTCGCCGCTCCACCGTCGTGAGCCGCCACGCCTGCGCGTCGACGTCGGCGTCTTCGATGGGCTGAAGGTGCGGCGCGAGGCCGATCGCGAAGCCCGCGGGCGGCGGCGGATCGCCGACGAACGCCGCGCGCCAGAGCGCCGTGTAGCCGAGCAGGAGGAAGACGAAGTAGTGTTTCCACGCCAGCGGCGAGAACAGCATACAGATCGCGAGCACGATCGCCAGCTCGACGACGACCGCGGGCGAGCGCGGCGTGCGACCGCCGCGGCGCGCCACGAAGGCGAAGAGCAGCGCGACGAGCGCGAGCGTACCGTAGACGATCGCCGCGACGACCGGATCGTTGGACGCTTTGAAACGCTTCGCCGCCGGCGTCCAGTAGAGGGCGCCGTGCGAGTAGAGCCGGTCGACCATGGCGTAGAGCGACTGGTTGCCTTTGCGGACGGGCCAGCTGCCGGCGGCGAGCCGAATCCAGAAGCGCACGTTGCGCCACCACTGCGCCGGCCCCCACACGACGATCGGCGCCACGGTCGCGAGGAGCCCGCCGGCGATCGTTCCGGCGAGCGCGCCCCACCAGCGTTTGAAGAAACAGTACGGCACGAAGAACACCGGCAGCACCTTGATCGCCGCCGCGACACCGATGATGCCGCCGCCGAGCGCCGGTCGTCCGCGCACCAGCCACCGGCATCCCACCAGGCAGCAGAACAGGATGAAGAGGTTGATCTGCAAGCGGTCGAAGTTGCCGAGGAGAAAGCGCGACGTCAGGACGAGCGGCCCGAGAAACGCGAGCGACGCGACCGAGATGCCGTCGCGCGACGAGAGCGTGAGCGGCCGGCGGTACACCAGCTCGACCGTCATGTTCAGCATCGCATACACCAGGACGGCATTCACGGCGAGCCACACGCCGCGCGCGACATACACGTTGACGCGCGCGAGCAGCGCGAACGGCACGCACACGACCGCGAAGATCGGCGGCCACGTGTTCACGGTATCGGGTCCGGCGCCCTCGTAGATGTCGCGCCCCTGGAGCACGCGCGCGCCGGCCTCCACGTAATGGACGAAGTCGCCCTCCTCCTTGATGTTGCGCGCCGCCGAGGCGAGAAAGACGAGGACGAGCGCCGCGACGACGAGACGCGCCCGCGCCCGCTCGTCGGCGCGCATCCGGTCGATCCACACCCGCATCACACCCGCTCCCGGTACGCACGATGGAAGGCCGCGTGGTCCTCGGCGCGCTGCGCCTCCGACGTCTCCAGTTTCGCCAGCGATCGCGCGAGACGGCGCAGTGCGCGCCACCGCGCGCTGCGCCCGACGGTCTTCCGCAGCCGCGCGCGATCGAGATCGATCACGTGCACCGCCGCGGCGCCCTCGGCGCGGCTCACGAGAATGTTGCCGACGTTCAGATCGCGGTGATGCAAACCGCGGTCGTGCATCGCCCGCAGCGCGCGCGCCACGGCGGCGACGATGGCCGCGCGCTCGTCGCGGCGCGGATCGCGCTGTACGACGTCGCCGAGCGTCTCGGCGCCGGCAATCTCGCGGGTCACGATCGCGCCACGATAGCCGCCGCGCGCGCGGTCGACACGGATGCCGAGGACCTCCGGCACCGCAATGCCGCGGCGGCGCGCCTCGACCGTGAGCACGAGCTCGGCGAGCGGCCGCGGCCGCCATCCGAAGTAGCGGTCGCGGATGAAATGCCGCATCACGCCGCCGCGGCGATACCAGCGCAGCACGGCGCGGGTGCCGTCCGCGAGCGTGACGGCCCACGCCGCGCCACGACCGCCGCGGTTCACGAGCTCGCCGTCGACGATCTCCGGCGTCGCGTCGAGCAGGACGCGCAGGAGCGTGTCGCGGAGATCGTCGCGCACGACCACGAAGCCCGTCCGCGTGTCGATCGCGGTGAATCCGTCGGGCACCCGTCGCGCCGACGGTGTCACCTGCCGCGCGGCGGCGCGCTCCGCTCGCTCCCAGACCTTGGCGGCAATCAACACGTCTCCGTAGGTCTCCAAGACCGCCAGCACGACGCCGGGCACGCCGTCGCGGCGCCGCATCCACAGGCGCCGGACGAGCGCGAGTCCCGGGCGCGCGATGAAGTCGCCGACGCCGACGGTAGCGCGGCTGCGGGCGGCGCACGTCGCCGCGCGGTCGAGGCGCTCGATCGCG
>WNFQ01001677.1_pt1 | contig 15782 bp, 20 predicted proteins | sample 5400171 | NCBI WGS metagenome assembly WNFQ01 (sample SAMN13153356, study PRJNA577476) | soil metagenome | isolation source: 20 cm soil under Madrone tree | place: USA:California | collected 2016-06-14 | reverse complement strand
TCACGAACAATTGCAGGCCTGCTCGTCCAATCGTTGGCGCATTGCCGACCTCGGACGGCATTGTGATGGGCTCGATCCCCAGCAGGCGGAATGAGCGTCCGTTGAGTTGAATTCGGCCTTCGAGCACGGGAGATACCGGCCAGCCGGCGCGGCGCAAATCGACGAAAAGCGCTTGCGAAAAGGCCTTGCCGTCGTGGCCGACCAACATCGCGGTTCGTGCGCCGCCGAACGTGGCGGCTGCGCGGTCGTAACTGTCGCGCGCCTGCTGGTTGAGCGCCTGCACGCCGCTCCACAGCGCGGTCGCGCAAATCAAACCGATCAGCAAGGTGGCGAATTGCATCGGATGTCGCCGCCAGTGGCTTAAGAGAACCGCGAGAATCCAGATGACGCGGCTCACGCGATCACCCCGGCGCTGAGATTGACCTGCCGGTCGAGCGTGGCGGCAAGATGCGCGCTGTGGGTCACCATCAAGAAGCCGCAGCCGGTTCGTGCGACCAGATCACGTGCCAGCGCGAGCACATCATCGGCGGTTGCTTCGTCGAGATTTCCGGTCGGCTCGTCGGCGAGAAGAAGCAGGGGTCTTGCCGCAAGCGCGCGTCCGATCGCGACCCGCTGTTGCTGGCCGCCGGACAATTGCTCGGGGTAACGCTTGAGCAGGCCGCCAAGCCCGAGCCTTTCGACGAGTTCGGCATGCCAGGACGTGTCGTGCCGCCCGGCGATGCGCGACTGGAACACGAGGTTGTCTTCGACAGTCAGGCTCGGGATCAGGTTGAATTGCTGAAAGACCAGGCCAATCCGGTCGCGCCGCAACGCCGCCCGGCCGGCTTCGGTGAGATCGGCGACCGACGTGCCGGTCAGCTTGATCTCGCCGCCGTCGGGGCGATCGAGCCCCGCGATCAGATGCAATAGCGTGCTCTTGCCGCTACCGGATTCGCCGGTCAGCGCAACCCGCTCGCCCGCCGCGACGCGCAAATTGACGCCGCGAAGCACCGTGACCCGCTCTCCGCCGGAATGATAGGTTTTGGTCAGATTGCGAACGCTCAGCACGATTGGTTACCGGTTGCATTGGCTGGTACCCCCATGGGTAGCATCGGGTCAGGCCGATCAACAAGGCCGACCATATTTTGGGTGCGCCGATGTGTGGTGAGTTTACGCCGGGCCTTATGGATGGATCAGCCGCGCGTCAGCGGCTTCGCGACTTGTTTGCGGGCCTTTGTCGGTAACAAGCGCGAGCACCACCGTCAGCACCATGAACACGACGGAAGCGCCGAACACCCAATGTGGCAAATTCCGGTCCATGATCCAGCCAAACATCAACGGGCTGATGATGCCGCCGATGTTGAAACCGGTGGAGACGATGCCGAAGGCGCGGCCCGCCGCGCCCGGCGGTGCCGCGTTGCGTACCAGCATATCGCGCGAAGGCGCGATCACGCCGCCGAGGAAGCCCGCGCAGGCCATGGCGATTGTCAGAATCAACGACGGCAACGGGACCGCCGCGATCAACAACACGATGGCGGCGTTGACGGCAAAACACGCCGCGGCGACCTGGCCGTGACGCCTCGTGTGGTCGGCGAGAAATCCGCCCGCCAGCACGCCTGCCGCGCTAAAGCCGAGAAACGCCGTCAAGGCAATATTGGCCGACGAAAATGACGCGCCGTACCCGCTCATCAGCGCCACCACGCCGAAATTTCCGATGCCGGCGTTGGACAGGTTCAGCAGCATGAAAAAGATCGTCAGCACCACGATCGCGGGCGTGATGATGTTCGGTTGTGACGCCTGCGTGCCGTCGGCGCCGCGGTCCGCGGCACTCGCATCCGGAATACCGACGAGGAGGAGCAGTAGCGCCACCAGCGGACCGATTGCGCCGGCCAGGATCAACGCGCCATAACCGCCGGTCGTCGTCACCAGCGCGGCGATGATGGCGGGTGCGACCGCGCCGCCGAGGAAACCGGCAAAGGTGTGAATCGAAAAAGCGCGGCCCATCCGCGCCTCATCCATATGGGCCGAAAGGATCGCATAATTGGCCGGGTGATAGACGCTGTTGGCAAGGCCCAGCAGTACCGCGCTCGCAATCAGCCAGGCGTAGCTCAGATGCAGACCGAGCAGGATCAGCGCGCAGCCGCCCAAAGTGAGGCCCGTCAGCAGGATTTTGCGGGCGCCGACGTGATCGGCAAGGTATCCGATCGGCGCCTGCGTCAGGCCGGAAGTGACGGCGAAGACGGTGAGCGCAAAGCCCAGCTCGATATAGCCGACGCCGAGCTGGGCTTTGAGAAAGGGAAACAGCATCGGCAGCACGAACATGTGGAAATGGCTGACCCAATGGGCCGTCGAAATCGCGGCGAGTGTGCGCAGCGAGGCGTCTGTCTTTGTTTGATTCGGTACCGCCAGAACGTCGACCATGTCAGCTTCAGGCCCGTCTCTATTTCTTCATTTCTTCGCTGTTTTGCGGCCCGGGGAGGCGCCCCTGAAATTACCGGCTGCCGGTTATTTGTCCATGAATACGGCTGCATGGCAGCCTTCGCGAAGGGCGCCGACATGAGGTGAGGGCTGCGTCATTAAATATAGAGACAAGGGCCTTGGACGCGGACAAGGATGGGGCATGGCATCGACGCAAGTTCCAAACCCGCTCCGGGTGCTTGTTTCCGAAGGAAACAGTACGTCCGCGCGGGAAGCGATCACGATATTGGGATTGGCGGGTCACCGCGTCGAGGTCTGCGATCCCAGCCGCTATTGCCTCGCCCGATTCTCGCGGTTTGTCCGAAAATTTCATCATTGCCCGCCGATGCGGGACGACCCCGCGGGCTTTCTGCGGTTTATCGAGGAGCTCTTGGCCAGGCGGCATTTTGACGTGCTGCTGCCGATCCACGAACAGGGATTTTTGTTTGCCCGCGTGCGGCAGCGGTTGGAGAGGCAGGTGGCGCTGGCGCTGCCGGCTTTCGAGAGTTACCGCACTGTACATGGCAAGGCCGGATTCAGCCGACTGCTCGATGAACTGGGCTTGCCGCAGCCGGCAACGCGCATCGTCAAATCGACTGACGAACTGCGCGACGCGGCAGAATTTCCTTGCGTCGTCAAAACCTCCGTGGGGACCGCGAGCCGCGGCGTCTGGTTTGTCTGCAACGAAGTCGACCTCGAGGTCGCCTTGCGCGAGCTAAGCGCGCAAGGCGTGAGCGCAAACGGCGCGTTTGCCGACGAGGTGCTGGTGCAGGAGTTCGTCTCGGGCGCGATCGAGAAGGCGCAAGCCGTATTTTTCCGCGGGACGTTGATCGGCTTTCATGCCTATCGGCAAATCGCCGCCGGCGCCGGTGGCGGCGAGGCGCTCAAGCAAAGCATAAGCCGGCCGGAGATGCGTGCTTACGTGGAGCTGATCGGAGAGAGGCTCGCCTGGCATGGTGCATTGTCGGTCGACTATGTCTTGTGCGATGACGCTACCCCGCGCTTGATCGACTGCAATCCGCGGCTGGTCGAACCGATGAACGCGTATCTCGCAGGCGTCGACCTTGTTGCGCTGCTGCTTCTGATATCCCGGGGTGAAACGCCGGCGGTGGCGGACGAAAGCCGCAAGGGCGTGCGGACACATCTTGCGATGCAGGTCCTGCTTGGATGCGCGTTACGGGGCGGCACCCGGCGCGATATTGTCGGCGAATGCTGGCGTCTTCTAACCGGCAGCGACCCCTACGCCGAAAGCACCGAGGAGCTGACGCCGGTGCGGCTGGATTGGATCAGCGCGCTGCCGCTTGCGATGATCGCGATGTTGCTGCTGCTCGCGCCGAAACGGGCGAATGTTCTGGCGCGAAGTGGTTGGGGTTCGCACCTGCTCGATCCCGGAAGCATTCGGCTGATCGAAAGCGAAAACTTCGGCAAGAACGATTATAATGGTTGATCGTCATCGTCGCCGCGATCGCGCTTCGGTGTAACAAAATCGCCGTCCTCGTAGTCGTCGTCTTCTACGGCGGCAGGTGGAGGTCTTTTCGATTTTTCTTTTTCGTCCTTGCTGGGAAGTTCGCGCTTCTTGCCGGCTCCGCCCATATTGTTCCCCTTTATCGGATAAATCGACATCCTATGCAGCGATATCGTTAAACCATTGACCTTAATCTCAACGCGTTTGACGGGCATATTACCCTAGTCGAACGATCCTTCCTGCCTTTTTCTGGCGTTCAGGAGAAGGAGGCGCAACCAGAGCATGATCCGGAAAAGTGGGAACCAGTTTTCCGAAGAGATTATGCTTCAAACAAAGAGATGAGATCAGGATCCGATACAATCTCATCGGATCATGATCTAGGAGCCAACCATGAAACAGCCGAAGATCGAGACGGAAGAGCCGTTGCCGCGCAAAATCGATCGCGCCGATAAAGCCCCGACCGGTGGCTACTCGCTGGTGGTGGACGGTCACTTCAAGTCGCACCACGATACGGTCGAAGCCGCCGAAGAGGCGGGTATGGCCCTGAAGAATCAATTCCAGATGCTCCAGGTGCAGGTCTACGACGCCGCGACCAAGACGCGGTCGATGATCGAATGGCCCGCGCCAGCGTAAGGCCGGTTTAGGTTCGGCGCCCGCCGGTTTGTTGATCTGCCAGCCAATCAGACAGTGCTGGAGCTTTTTCCCCCGATTTCTTCGGTGATTTGCCGCGCGCCTTCTTTGCCACAGCCGGGCTTGGCGGCTCGGCGGCCTCTCGCGCGAGCCGCAATGCCCTGAGCCTGGCCATATTGTCGAGGACAGCTTTCGCCGCGACATCGCGATCGGTCTGGCTGGTCCTGGCTTGGTTCATTTTGCCGAAAACGGCCCCGGCGCGGTTGCGATCTTCTTTTGTCATTTAAGCGCCTTCTTTTTCTTGGGGCTGCTCTTGGCTTTGGGTTCTGTCGGTCTGTCGCGGTCGGCGGCTTCTTTTGCCAATCGGACCGCACGCAGCTTCGCGGTTCGCTCGCGGATCGCGACATCGGCGGCTGCGATTTCCGCCATCGCCTTGATGCCATCGGCCTCTTGGGCGAGCTTTCGATGGAGCCTGATCTCCTTCATTTCCGCGGGGCTTTTCGGCTCGTCACTCATTGGCTGCCTCTAAATCTTGGCATGCATCGTCATGCCGGCGCCTATCCTACCACGCATGGGGCGCCAAAGGGGCATCTTTGGACGATCGCCGGCCAGGAAAAGCTTCAACCGACGAGCACCGGTCCGCCCACTTTTTTCCATGCGTCGATGCCGCCTGCGATGTGAGCGGTGTTTGTAAGGCCGGCAGCCTTGGCCGCAACCACCGCCATGGCGGAACGCTCGCCAAACGCACAGAAAAACACGATCCGCCGTCCGCTCGCGGCGGCCATCTCGCGCAACATGCCGCCCGCTTGCAGGTTTTCGGCAATGCCGGGATAGGGCGCGTGCAACGCTCCGGGCAGCATGCCGTGCCTTGTGCGTTCGCTGTTTTCGCGAAGATCGACCAGAAGAATGTCGGGCCGCCCCAAGCTCTCGATGGCATCGCGCGCGGTCAGCGCCAGGCCTTGTTTGATAAGATCGCCCTGAGGCAAGCCGACATGCATGTTCGCCGGCACGGCGACGTCCATCATCTTCGGATTTGGCAGTTTCAAATTACTCATCAACTCGACATATTCGTCGGCCGAGCGCACCTGCAGCCGCGGATTGAATCGCTTCTCCTCGCCGATGGTCGAGACGGTGTCGCCTTTGTAGTCGTGGGCGGGAAACACCAGGGTCTCGTCGGGCAGCTTCAAGAGCCGTCCGAAGATCGATTCATATTGCGCCCGCGCGTTGCCATTCTGGAAATCGGTGCGACCGGTGCCGCGGATCAACAACGTGTCGCCCGTGAATACGCGATCGCCCATCAGGTAACTGTAGGAATCATCGGTGTGGCCGGGCGTGTACATGACCTCGAGGTTAAGCCCCTCGATCGTCACTCTGTCGCCCTCGGCGACCCGCATCGCGACCACGTCGGCCTTGCTCTGCTCACCCATGATGGTGACGCACTGCGTGCGGTCGCGCAATTCGCCGAGCCCGGTGACGTGGTCGGCATGCAGATGCGTATCGACCGCCTTGACCAGCCTGAGATCGAGTTCGCGCAACAATTGGCAGTAGCGATCGACTTTCTCCAGCACGGGATCGAGGATCAGCGCCTCGCCGCCGGTGCGGCTCGCCAGCAGATAGCTGTAAGTTCCCGAAGCGCTATCGAAGAGCTGGCGAAAGATCATGGCGGGTACCGCCGTGAGTTACGGCCGGACGTAGCTCCAGCCTTGCTCCTGTAGGTCCATCAAATGGACGACGCCCGAGGGCACCATCGCCGCGTCCGGTAAAATGAAGACCGCGCGGCCTTCCGTTTTCTCCACGCCCATCTTGGTGTTGTTGCAGACCGAAAACACGAGCTTGCCGGGAGGGGCCGTTTCTCTGAGATGCTTGATGCGCTCCCTCACGGGTGAGGAGTCGGCGCGCAACATCTCGAGACCGGGACCGTAGATGACGACATCGATTTCCACGTCTTCGTTCTTGGTGCGATAATAGTCGATGATGTTGGTGGCGTTGTTCAGCGCGAGGTTCATGACTTGCGGATCGTTTTGATCGACCTGGATTGCAATGCGATGCGTTTTGGCGTCGCTTGCGAAGCTGACTGGGGCGACCGCAATCGCCGCGAGGGTAACGATCGCAACACGACAGGATAAGCCGCGCATGATCAGAACTCCTTAAAGCCAACCCAATATATACTCGTTTTCGGTCGGCAAACAGGGTTCTGCCTTAAGGAAATGGCTTATCGGTGTCCGCGATGCCGGGGTTGCCGTCGACGCCGCGCAAGGTGACGCCAGCATCACGCCACTGCGGCGTTTTCGCAGAAGCGAGATGTTTGCCAAGGACTTCCCAGATCGGCGCTCCCTTTTGTTCGTTGACGGAGGCCCATCCCGCTACCTTGTAAGTCTTGCCGGCCTCGAGGGGGCGGCCGCCATCGAGCCTCACACCGGAAATCCGGCGCCCGGCGGGTTCCACAGGCATACAAGTATAGATTATGCCACCGGCGCGAACCATGTCGCCGCCTTGTTGGTAATAAGGGTCGGGATTGAAAAGATTGTCGCAAACGTCTTCGAGGAAATCCTTGATCTGTTTGCCCGTCATGCGTCGGACGTAAGTCTCCGGATAGCTGATGGCCGTCTCGGCCAGTACGTCTTCCATCGTCAGAGGCTGGCCCGGCAGCGCGCTTACGCCCCAGCGGAAGCCCGGGGAAAGCGCGATCTCGGCATCGAGCTCGCCGCGCAACGCATCGCAGATCAACTGATCCGCGGTGCCGGTAAAATTACCGCGACGAAAAAGCAGGCGATCGGCTGTGGCGATCTTGCCGGCGTAAGCTGCGGCATAGGGTTCGCGCATTTTTTCGATCAGCGCTTGCATTTCCGCATCCGGCTTCAGCAATTCCGAGTAGACCGGAAGCAGCCGGTAGCGCGCGTCCCGGAGGCGGCCTTTTGCGAGATCGAGATCGAGCACGCCCAAAAATTTTCCGTTCGAGCCGGCGTTGGTCACGAGTGTGGTGCCGCTCGCATTGGTTACGGGGATGCCTTGCGGAACCGCGTCGTGGGTGTGGCCGCCGAGGATGACGTCGATGCCGGCGACGCGGCCTGCGAGCTTGAGGTCGACGTCCATGCCGTTATGCGACAACAGCAGAATGGCATCGACCCTCTCGGTGTTCCGCAAGCCGTCGACGAGCCTCTGCAACTCGGCTTCGCGGATTCCGAACGTCCAGTCCGGCGTAAAGCGTTTGGGGTGGGCGATCGGCACATAGGGAAATGCCTGCCCGATCACGGCCACGCGATAATCGCCGAATTCCTTGATCATCGCCGGCTTGAACACGCGCTTAGAGGCGGGATCGTTGGCCTTGGCGCCGTTGAACGCGGCTTCCTCGGTGAGATAGACGTTCTGCGCCAGGAACTCGCCCTTGAAGCGCGCGATATTTCGACGCAACGCTTCTTCGCCATAGGTGAATTCCCAATGGCCGGTCATGGCTTCGATGCCGAGCAAATTCGCCGCTTCGACCATGTCGGCGCCCTGCAGCGCGTTGGTAAGCCCCGTGCCTTGCCATGTATCGCCGCCATCGAGCAGCAGCGAGCGTTCGGGCCTTGCCTCATGGCGCAGGCGGTCGATCAGCGTCTTTAGATGCGCGAAGCCACCGAGCTTGCCGAAGCGACGCGCCGATTTCTCGTAATCGAGCGAGGTGAAGGCGTAGGCTTCGGCACTGTCCGGCCTTATTCCAAAGCGATCGAGAAAGGCGCGGCCGACCAGATGCGGCGGTTTTCCCGCCATCGCGCCGACGCCGAGATTGACGCTCGGCTCGCGGGAATAGGCCGGCAGCAATTGCGCATGCGTGTCGGTGATATGGAGAATGCGCGCATTGCCGAAGCGCTCGAGGTCGTACACGTTGGCGCTATCGGCGGCGCGCGCCATATGCGACGGGCCGCCTGAGAACGCGGCCGCGCTCGCTAGTTTGAGAAAATCCCGGCGGCGGATTTTCATGCGATGTCTCCCGCTTCGATCATGCTTTAGCGTATCTCGAGAGTTTTCCAGGCTTCTTTTTCCTGGATGGCTTGGAAGATCGACGCCTTGGCCAGCGTTTCCGCTTCTTTCGACGACGTCACCGCCTGATCGAAATTGCCTTTCTCGGCGGCCTTTTTCGCTTCCGCCAGAGCCGTTGCCGTCACCGTCCATTGATTGCGCAAGATGCCAGCTTCCGTGTTGACCGCCTCGGCGGCGGCGTAGGCGGCCTTGAAATCGGCCTCGGAACTCGCGGCCCAAGCGGACACCGCGGCTCCGACCAAAAACGCCAAAGCCAGCGGGAGTGTGGATTTCAAGTGGCCGACCTGGATCATGCTCATGGCCGCGCGCCCGGACCGGAAATCGGCAAGCCGTTGCTGACATAGGACAGGAAATATTCGAGATCGCGATATTCCTCGGCCTGCGGCTCGAGCGGCACCCCGCGCACCTGGCTGTTGCAGGTGATGAAGCGTCGGCTGACGGTGCCCATGCCGCCCCATTCGGAACGATAGATCGGCATCGCGTTCAAAATCCCGAGCGCGGGGGCGAGCACCTCGGCGCGAAGCCGCTCGCCGGGGATTTGCACGTGGCAGCTCGCGCAGGAGAAATTGAGTTGTCCACGCCGCGTGTAGAAATATCGCTTGCCGTTCTCGTAAGCTTCACGCGCGCGCGGATCGTCGGGAACTTTGATGTCGAACGGTTTGCCGCGGGAGGTGAACGCCATATAGGCGGTGAGTGCGGCCATCTCCTCTTTGTCATACGCCAGCGGCGGCTCGCCATTGGCCTCGCGGCACTTGTTCAGGGCAAGTTCGAGGGTAACGACCTTGCCTTCCGTCTCATCGAAATACGGAAAATCCTGGCGAATGCCGACGCCGCCATTGGGAAAGCAATCCGCATAGTGCTTGCCGTTTCGAAACGGCTGCGCGAACATTTCCTTGCCCGTCTCGAGCGAAAATTCATATGGCGGGAATTGCTCGATCGCTTGCCATTGTCGGCGCATGGCCTCATCGATCGCGTAGGCTCCGTTGACGAAGTCTTCGAGTTTCACTTGAGGAAATTTCTCGGTGAAATATTTCCGGAACGCCGTCGCGTCGGCGACCGGATCTGGCGTCTCGGCGACCGCAGGCGGCGCGACAGCGAACGTCAGCGCGGCCAATGCAAGAACGGCGTGAAAAAAGCGCGTCAAAAACAAATCCCTATTGAATCTTCGCGGTGGTCGTATCGCTCTCGCCCTTGTTGTCGACCCACATCACTTTCAGCTCGTCGCCTTTCTTGGCCCCCTTGAAGCTGAATTTGACATAAGGGTCCTTGGAAATCGCCGTGCCCCAATCGGCGACGAATATCTTTTTGCCCTCATGTTCAAAAGTTAGCTCCTTTATGAAGTGCGGCGGAATGATCTCGCCCTTGCCGTCCTTGACGAAGCCGGAATCCATCGGATGCTGGATCAGCACCTGGACCTCGGTGAGGTCGCCGCTTGAAATCGCGCGCACGCGAATGCTCGATGCCATCGAATTACCTTCAAACCTTTATTTGAGCATGACCTTCTCGGAAAACCGGTTCCCACTTTTCCGGATCATGCTCTAGCCGCCGCAGCCGCCGACCGTCACTTTGACTTCCTTGGTGGCGCTAAAGAGTTTGCCGCCGGCTTCCACGATCGCGGTCACGTTGCTGGTCTTCGCCATTTTGAGGCGATTGGCGACGCTCGGCATGGTGTCGGCGGGAATCTTGTAGAACGCCGCGAGCGTGTTCGGATTGTCGCTTACCAGAAGCGCGATTGAGGTGACGTCCGCGAGGTCTGCGCCGACCGAGATCGGAACCACCGCGCCATTTTCCGCAATTTCGGGTGCGTCGAGCTTGACCTTGTCTGACGGTTCGGCGGCTTTGCCATAGAGCATCCTGATCGCGTCGGCTTGGCTTTTCGCCGTGAACGCGCCTTCCGGATATTTGTCGTTGGCGGCGGCGCGCGCGGGCGCGAAACCGAGCGAAATATTGCAGAAGCCCGTGAGCGCGGCGGTGATGCCGCCTTTCAGGATCAAGCGCCGGAAGCCGTTATAAACGATGGTCAATCGGTGTCCCCTTTAAGTGGTCCGCCCTCATAATGTCTGCAGGAAATCCACGATCGCGTCGATCTCCCGCGCGGTCAAAATGCGGTTTCGGCCGAACGGCGGCATCACGCTTTGCGGATTGCGCCTGGTTTCATCGGTGAGGATGGCGACGAGGTCGTTGCGGTCAGGATATTTGCTTTTGATGTCCTTGAGCGCCGGCCCAATGGTGCCGGGAAGCTCGCCGCCTTGGATGTCGTGGCAGCTCAGGCAATTGCCCTTGCCGCGATCGAACGCAAGCCTTTGTCCTTCGGAAGCGAGAGATTGCGCGCCGGCTGGGCCAGCGGTCGCGCCGATCAGCCAAGCTGCCGCGAGCGGGAAAGTAAAACCGGACTTCAAGCGATTGTTGGACAACGGCGCTTCCGATTGCATTGATGGAAGTAGAATATAGGCGGACAAACGCGTAAAGGCCATCGGCCGACGCGGCGCCAGTAGAGTTCGCGCCAAACCAGATTTGATGCGGGGCAGGGCGGGGAGGGCATCGTGGCTGAATATGTCGTGGAGTTCGGCAAGGATGGCCGGCCGGTTCCGCCCGACGGCCGCCTCGACGCGCCGGCGTTTCATCGCAATCATCAGGCGATCTGGGCGGTGTTGCGGCAATTTCTTGCCGACGAATCCGGCGACGTGGTCGAGGCCGGCAGCGGTACCGGCCAGCACGCGGTCGAATTTGCGCGTGGTGCTCCCGAGATCGTTTGGTGGCCGAGTGACCTCAACGAGCAACATCTCAAAAGCATCGAGGCCTGGCGGGTCCATGCAGGCCTGCCGAATATCCGTCCGCCGTTGCGGATCGACCTTTCCGATTCGCGCTGGTGTCCGGAGATGCAAAATGGAAACGGGCCCGGAGAATTGCTGGCGGTGTTCTGCGCCAATGTGATTCACATCGCGCCGTGGCGTGTGGCCGAAGGTCTGTTTGCCGGTGCCGGGCGGTATTTGCGGGTGGGCGGGCGGCTGTTTCTCTATGGACCGTTCAAGCGCGGCGGCGAACACACCGCCAGCAGCAATGCCGCTTTCGACAAAAGTCTCCGCGACAACAACCCCGAATGGGGCGTGCGCGATATCGACGATCTGGAGAAGCTCGCGAAAAATGCCGGCCTTGTGCTTGCCGAGCGTGTGGCCATGCCGGCGAACAATTTCATTCTGGTATTTGAGCGCTTGAAGGCGGCCTGAACAAGGATGCATAGCGCGGAAGCGTTTGCATCGGTTGATCGAGCCCGTGCCCGCCTTCATAGTGCCGAGAATCAATGGGGCGGCTCGGGTCTTTCTTTTCTGGCCGTTTTCTCGGCCGTCTTTTTGGCCGGGCTTGTTGATCTGGCTTGGGCGGAAATGACCGATGATCGATGGGGCCGTGGCTGACGAGATTTCCGACGATGTCCGCGCGCGCGCCAACGTCGTGCGGCTCGCGGCGGCGCAGGCGCTGACCGGGGCGAATTCGGCGGTGATTTTCGCCACCGGCTCGATTGTCGGGGCGACGCTGGCGCCGGACATCTCGCTCGCGACGGTGCCGCTCTCGATGTATGTGGTGGGACTTGCCGCCGGGACGCTGCCGACCGGCGCCATCTCGCGTGCCTATGGCCGCCGCATCGCTTTCATCGTCGGCACCGGATGCGGGGTATTGACCGGCCTGCTCGGAGCCTTCGCCATTTTGCGCGGCTCGTTTTTCTTGTTTTGCGGCGCGACCTTCCTCGGCGGGCTTTATGGCGCGGTGGCGCAATCCTATCGTTTCGCCGCCGCGGACGGCGCGAGCGCGGCCTATCGCCCCAAAGCGGTGTCGTGGGTGATGGCCGGCGGCGTGTTCGCCGGCGTGCTCGGTCCGCAGCTCGTGCAGTGGACGATGGATATCTGGCCGCCGTTTTTGTTCGCCTTCAGTTTTGTGGTGCAGGCGGCCGTCGCGCTGGTCGCGATGGCTATCGTGGCGGGTGTCGAGGCGCCCAAGCCCGCGCCGTCGGATTTTCACGGCGGCAGGCCGCTGTTGGAAATCGTGCGGCAACCGCGCTTTGTCGCCGCGGCGATCTGCGGCGTCATCGCCTATCCCATGATGAATCTGGTGATGACCTCGGCGCCGTTGGCGATGAAGATGTGCGGCTTGAGCGTGAGCGATTCGAATTTCAGCCTTCAATGGCACATCGTTGCGATGTACGGGCCGAGTTTTTTCACGGGTTCCCTGATCGCGCGCTTCGGCGCGGCCAAGATCGTCGCCCTCGGCCTGCTGCTCGAGGCGGTTGCGGCGGCGGTCGGACTCTCCGGCATCACCGCGACGCATTTCTGGGCGACGCTCGTGATCCTCGGGGTGGGGTGGAATTTCGGCTTTGTCGGCGCCTCCGCCTTGGTGCTGGAGACGCATCGGTCGCAGGAACGCAACAAGGTGCAGGCGTTCAACGATTTCCTGGTGTTCGGGACGATGGCGGTGGGCTCGTTTTCATCCGGCCAGTTGCTGGCGAATTACGGCTGGTCCGCCGTCAATCTCGTGGTGTTTCCGCCGGTGCTTTTGGGCCTTGCGGTGTTGATGGTGGCGTCGTTGGCGAAGCGTCGCGCGAGATTGCGAGGCGTTCCGGAATTTTCAAATCCGGCGATCTGATCTCTTTGTTTGAGCATGATCTTTCGGAAAACCGGCTTCCACTTTTCCGGATCATGCTCTACCTACGCCGCACGCTGGCGCATCAGATCGTCGAGATCGAGCCGGTGGGTAAACATCGCCAGCGACCCGTCCGCGTTGCGCGGCCATTGCTCCTTCGGCCGATCCCAATATAGCTCGACGCCGTTCTGGTCTGGATCGCGCAGGTAAAGCGCCTCGCTGACGCCGTGATCGCTGGCGCCGTCGAGCGGAATACCGGCCTTGATGACGCGATGGAGCGCGTCCGCAAGCGCGGGCCGGGTCGGATACAGGATCGCGGTGTGAAACAATCCGGTCGAGCCCGGCGGCGGGGGATGACCGCCCTTGCTTTCCCAGGTGTTCAAGCCGATGTGGTGGTGATAACCGCCGGCGGAAACGAACGCCGCGGCCGGACCCATGCGCTGCATCAGCTCGAAGCCGAGCACGCCGCAATAAAATCCAAGCGCGCGTTCGAGATCGGCCACCTTGAGATGCACATGCCCGATCCGCGTTCCCGCGACGATGGGTGTGGAGTTTTCCGACATGCTCTCTCCGTATATTTGCCGTTCGATCACGATCTATATAGCGGCCATGCTTCACGCAAGCTCGGAGACTTCCCCTTCGGGCAGATCGAATTCGAAAGCATTCAGCGTCATCGAGACCATGGTGTAGTAGCCACAGAGCCCGATGATTTCGACGAGCCCGCGCATCGTGAGCACTTTCACGGCCTCGTCGTAGAGCGCTTGCGCGAGTCCATGACCTTCGTGCAACGATTTGGCGACATCGTAAATCGTCTGAGCCTTCGGGTCGTCGAAATGTGGCGTGCGGCGATCGCGGATGTCCTCGATGATCTTGGGATCCAAGCCGCCCTTGAGCGCCAGCCGCTTGTGGGCGTACCACTCGTAATGCGCGGTCCAGTGCCGTGCGGTGACGAGGATTGCGATCTCGGAAAGCTTCGCCGGGAATAAAGTGTCGTAACGCAGGAATCCGCCCAGCCGTGTGGCGTGTCGCGCCATTTCCGGGCTGTTGAGCCAGGCCATCATCGGAGCCGGCGGTGCGCCGCGCTTGCCGGCAATCGATTCGTCGTAGGTCTGTTTTTGATCCGCGTTCATTTCGCCAGGCGAAAGCAACTTCAGTCGCATATTGGTTTCCTCTTGTGTTTCGGTCTTTGCGATGCCTTCGACGCCGGACCCGCGCGGGCGCCGTCTATGCCGCATCTTTAGCAATGACGGCCTGCAGGTCGTTACCGGATCGGCGGCCGGGCTTCAAGGCAAGGCGTCAGCGCGTGTGAAGGTCGACGGGCGCTGTCCTCATGTTGGTGAAATCCATAGCCTCAGGCCGTAAGCAACGAGGCCGACGGTGCCGACGCCGCCGAGCCAAAGCAGAGCGAACCACAACAGGCGCTCTTTCAAGGGTCGCGGGTTTTGTTCGGGAGCCATCAATGATAACCGTGCTCGGCTCTCACCTTGCCGCGGAAAACCCAATAGGCCCATGCGGTATAACCGAGAATGAGCGGCACCAGTACCGCGACGCCGACCAGCATGAATATCTGGCTGTTTTCGGGCGACGCCGCCTGCCAGATGGTGATGCTCTGCGGCACGATATAAGGCCACATGCTGATTCCGAGGCCTGCGTAAGACAGCACGAACAGCGCCAGCGATAGAAAAAACGGCTGGCTGTCTTGCTTGTTGGCGAGGCTCAACAACAATAGCGCGGTGACGCCGGCGACCGCGATCGGCACCGGGGCGGTGAAGAGCACGTTCGGCCAGGTGAACCAGCGTTGTGCATATTGAATATGAAGGAACGGCGTCGCGAGGCTGACCGCGCCGACGGCACCGAGCATCGCAAACACGAGCGGCCAGCTCAAGCGATAGGCTTTGTCGCGAAGTTCGCTTTCGGTTTTCAGCACCAGCCAGGTCGCGCCCAGAAGCGCGTAACCGACAATCAATGCGAGACCGGTCAAAAGGCTGAACGGCGTCAGCCAGTCCCACCAGCCGCCGGCGTAATGCCGCCCCTCGACATGCACGCCTTGCAGGATGGCGCCAAGCGCGATGCCTTGCGCCAGCGCCGCCAGCAACGAGCCGCCGGCGAAGGCGAGGTCCCAGCGATTGCGCGTGCTTTGCGCGGTGCGCCAGCGAAATTCGAAGGCGACGCCGCGAAAGACCAACCCGATCAGCATCGCAATCATCGGCGTGTACAGCGCCGGCATCAGCACCGCGTAAGCCAAAGGAAACGCGGCCATCAATCCACCGCCGCCGAGCACCAGCCAGGTTTCGTTGCCGTCCCAGACCGGCGCGACGCTGTTCATGATCACGTCGCGGTCGGCCTTGTTCGGAAACAGTGGAAACAGGATGCCGAGGCCGAGATCGAATCCGTCCATCACCACGTAAACAAACACCGCGAACGCGATAATGAACGCCCAGACGGTTGCGATGTCGACCACGCCGTTCATCGGGCGCTCCCCAAGGCGGCGGTGCCGGCGGCGGGTGTAATGCCTGCGGCGCGCGCTGGAGCTTCGCCGCCAGGTCCCTCTTCGCCGAGATGCGGCGGCGTCGCCATCAAGCGGAGAATGTAGAGCACG
>WNFQ01002566.1_pt1 | contig 15783 bp, 12 predicted proteins | sample 5400171 | NCBI WGS metagenome assembly WNFQ01 (sample SAMN13153356, study PRJNA577476) | soil metagenome | isolation source: 20 cm soil under Madrone tree | place: USA:California | collected 2016-06-14 | reverse complement strand
GCCGGCTCGATTGCGGCCCAACACGCGGGCCATCTATGTGGAGGCCATGACCAATCCGCTGCTGGAGGTTGCCGACCTCAATGCGGTGGTGAAATTCGCGCGCGCCCATGGCCTGGTGTCCATCATCGACAACACTTTCGCGAGTCCCATCAACTTTCGCCCGATCGAGTCGGGCTTCGACCTTTCGATCCACAGTGCCACCAAGTATCTGAACGGCCATGCGGACATCGTTGCGGGCGCGGTCTCCGGCGCAGCGGAGCTGATCGAGCGCATCCGGCACAAGGCCAACCACCTCGGTGGTTCGCTCGACCCGCACGCGGCGTTCCTGCTCAGCCGCGGACTGAAGACCCTTGCGCTCAGGGTGCGCTACCAGAACGACAGCACGCTCAGGATCGCGCAGTTCCTCGAGGGACACGCGGCGGTGGCGCGCGTGAACTACGCCGGACTCGAGACGCATCCGCGACATGCGCGCGCCCGCAGCCTGTTCACCGGCTTCGGCGGCGTGCTGAGCTTCGAGCTCAAGGGTGCCGCCAGCCGCGCCGATGAGTTTGCCCGCAAGGTGCGCATTCCCATCGTTGCGCCGAGCCTCGGCGGCGTGCATACGCTGCTGACACGGCCGTCGACGACCTCGCACGCCGGGTTGTCGCGCGAAGATCGCCAGCGCCTCGGCATCGGCGACGCGCTGCTGCGCCTGTCGGTCGGAATCGAGGCGACCGAGGATCTGCTGGAGGATCTCGAGCAGGCACTGCGTTGAGTCGCCGCGCGCGGCCGCAAGGATCGGGTGGCGGGTGAGCCGGCCGCCTGTCACGGTTAACATCTCATGTCCGCGAACCTCACCCCTGTCCCCGCTCCTGCCGCGGTCGCTGCTGTGAACGCCCCCGCCGCCGATGCGGTCGGCGTGGCGCCGTGGCGCACGCCGCTGGAACTGACGGTGCTCGGCGCCATCTGGGGCGGATCGTTCCTGTTCATGCGGGTCGCGGCGGCGGACTTCGGGCCCTTGCCGCTGGTCGAAGCGCGCCTCGCGCTCGGCGGCCTCGTCCTGCTGCCGTGGCTGTGGGCCGCTCGCGCGCAGTTCAGCGTCGCGCTGTGGCTGCGCATCGCCGGCATCGCCACCATCAACTCCGTCATTCCGTTTGCGCTGTTCGCCTGGGGCGCCGAGCGGGCGCCGGCGGGCATCGGCGCCATCAGCAACGCGATGACGGTGATGTTCACCGCCCTGATCGCCTTCCTGTTCTACGGGGAGCGGATCGGCCCGTGGCGGCTCATCGGCCTGGTAGCCGGATTCGTGGGCGTGGCGATTCTGGCGAGCGGCAGGACCGCGGGCGCGAGTGTCTGGCCCGCGGCATTGGCGGGCACCACCGCGGCTCTTCTGTATGGCATCGGCCTCAACCTGGTGCGCCGTCATCTCAGCGGTTACCCCGCCGGCGCGGTGGCGGCCGCGGCCCTGGTGAGCGGCAGCGTGCTGCTGGCCCCGCTCGCGATCTACCTCTGGCCGCACCATGCGATCGCCGCCGGCTCCTGGATGAGCGCCATCCTGCTCGGCGTGCTGTGCACCGGGACAGCGTTCGTGATCTATTACCGACTCGTCGCCCGCGTCGGTGCCCCGCGCACCTCCACCATGACCTATCTGATACCCCTGTTCGGCGTGATCTGGGCCTGGCTGTTTCTCGGTGAGCCGCTCACCGTGAGCATGGCGTTGGCGGGCGCACTGATTCTGGCGGGTGTCGCGCTCAGCCAGCGCGAAGCCAGGCGTTGAGGCACTCTCGCCGAGACCATCGCGCGGAGATCACCATGAGCGTTGAAGGATTTGCGCCCTTGTGCGGAATCCAGATGGCGGACCACTTCGTACTGCGTCACCGCAGAGTGAGCCTCAGGGGAATCTACGCGCGCGACCCCGCCGGGGCCTACGCGTATCTGCACGGGTTCAATCCGGCAGCGGTCGTTGCGCTTGCGCTCGGCTGCGCGGTGTACATAGGGCTCCTGAACCCGCTCACATTCGCTTCCAGCGGGCCGTACAAGTTCCTCACCGCATCGCTGCCGGCGGCGCTCGGTGCGGGCGTCGCGTATGTGGTGGGATCGCGCGTGTACGGGCGTCACCCGCGCGGCACTGCGACGGGTTGAATTGGAGCAGCGCCTCAGTCTGGCGGCGGTGTTCTCCGCGAGCTTCGGAGTCGGTCTGATCTTCGGCTTTCAGCCGCCGTTGATGGCGCTGGTTTTGCAGCGCGGCGGGGCCTCGAGTCTCGAGATCGGTGCGGTGACCAGCATCAGCACCCTGGCGGTCATGCTCTGTGGACCCCTTTATCCCGGCGCGATCGCGCGCCTCGGCTTGCGTTTCGCGATCCTCCTCGGAATTGGAGTCTCCACGGCCATACTGTTGCTCATGCCGCTGCTTCCGAGCTTTCAGGGTTGGCTTGCCCTGCGCTTCGCGACCGGCTGCGCACTGGGTCTGGAGTGGATCGCGAGTGAGATTTGGCTCAACACCCTGAGCACCGATCGGTCGCGCGGTACGGTCATGGGATCCTACGCCACGGTATTCGCGGCCGGCGTCATGGCAGGCCCGCTCCTGCTGCAAATCACCGGCACGGCCGGGTGGCGGCCGTTTGCCGTCGGGGCGCTGTGCCTGGCGCTCACCGCTCTGCCCCTGCTGCTCGTGCGTCAGGGCTCAGCCGGGAATCCCGGGCCGCGGGACCGACTGCAGTGGCTGCGGATCGGGCGCGCCGCGCCAATCGTGATGCTCGCGGCTTTGATTGCCGGCCTCGTGGAATCGGCGTACGTCTCGCTGCTTCCCGTATTCGGGCTGCTGCGCGGTCTCGACGAGCCTTCATCGCTGCTGCTCGTGACCGTCTTCCTGGCCGGCAATGTCATCCTGCAGCTGCCGATCGGCTGGCTGGCCGACCGGCTGGGGCGTCGCCGCGTGCTGACCGGGTGCGCGAGCGTCTGTGTGATCGGCCCGCTCCTGCTTTCAGCCGCAATGGGTACGCCCTGGCTGCTGTGGCCGCTGCTGCTGCTGTGGGGCGGAACGATGTACGGCTTCTACACCCAGGGAATCGCGCTCCTCGGGGAATCGTACCCGCGGGCTGAGCTGGCCGACGCCAACGCCGTGTTCGTCGTCGTGTATTGCGCCGGCGGCATCGTGGGTCCGAGCCTCGGAGGGCTGGCGATGGACTACTGGACTCCCAATGGATTGCTGGTTTTCCTGAGCTGCGCGCCGCTGCTGCTCGGAGCCGGCCGGCTGCCGTGGGTGCGCAAGCTCGCCTAGAGCAGCACCGCTCACAGCTTCACCATCACGTGTCGCGGAATGGTGTAATCCTCCAGCGCGTACACCGACAGGTCCTTGCCGTAGCCCGAGCGCTTGAATCCGCCGTGAGGCATCTCGCTCACGAGGGTGAAGTGCGTATTGATCCAGGTGCAGCCGTACTGCAGTCGGGCGGCGACTCCCATGGCCCGGGCGATGTCCCGGGACCAGACCGACGAGGCCAGACCATATTCCGAGTCGTTCGCCCAGGCGACCGCCTCATTGACGTCGGTGAATCGCGTGATCGAGACGACGGGGCCGAACACCTCCCGCTGCACGATCTCATCGGTCTGCTTCGCGCCCGCCACGATGGTCGGCTCATAGAAGAATCCGCCGCCGGGGCGCACTCTCCCTCCGGTGGTGATCGAGACGTGGCGATGCGCTGCGGCACGCTCCACGAACCCGGCAACGCGGGTGCGCTGCTCGGCGGAGATCAGCGGACCCATCTCGACGCCGGCCTCTGTCTGCGACCCCACCTTGAGGGAGCGCACCGCGCTCGTCAGATCAGCGACGAGCTTCTCGTACACCGCTGTGCCGGCATACAGCCGGCAGGCGGCCGTACAGTCCTGCCCGGCATTGTAGAAGCCAAAGGTGCGGACGCCACTGACGACCGCTTCCACATCCGCATCGTCCAACACGATGACCGGCGCCTTGCCTCCGAGCTCCAGATGAGTCCGCTTCAGATTACCCGCCGCAGCGCTCAGGACTTTCTGGCCGGTTGCCACATCACCCGTGAGGGAGGCCATGCGAACGCGCGCGTGCGCCACGAGCGGCGCACCGACGCTCTCGCCGCGGCCGCAGACGATGTTCACGACGCCCTTGGGAAACAGCTCGCGAAGACATTCCGCGAGCTTCAGCGCCGTGAGGGGCGTCTGCTCCGCGGGCTTGAGAATCACGGTGTTGCCGCCTGCGAGCGCAGGAGCGAGCTTCCACGCCGCCATCATCAAGGGATAGTTCCAGGGCGCGATCGAGGCGACCACGCCCACCGGGTCGCGGCGGACCATACTGGTGAAGCCGGGCAGAAACTCCCCGGCGAGGGGCCCGTGCAGGGTGCGCGCAGCGCCCGCAAAGAATCGGAACACGTCCGTGATGGCGGGTATCTCATCGTTGTGCATCGCCGCGACCGGCTTGCCGGTATTGCGCGACTCGAGCTCGGCAAACGCCTCTGCGTCGCTCTCGATGTGATCGGCCAGCTTCAGCAACAGGGTGGCCCGGTCCTTCGGTGTGGTCCGTGACCAGGCATCGAAGGCGCCCTCGGCCGCCGCCACGGCTGCCTCCACTTGAGCGCCGCTCGCCTCCGCAACTTGCGCGATTGGCTTGCCGGTCGCCGGATCGAGCACATTCTCCGACTGACCTTCGCCCGGCACGAGCGAGCCGTTGATCAGAAGCTTGGTTTGCATGATGACCTCCTATCCCACAGCCATGCGCTTTTTCTTCTCCGGATCATCGAACGGCAGGGTGTGCGCGCTCGCCGGGCCCTTCACGTTCTTGCCGCGAATTTCCAGGCGTGTCCCGTGCACGGCCACCGGCACGTCGAGTCGGGCGATCGCCATGGATTTGCGGGTGAGCGTCGAGTACATCGCGCACGTCACGACGCCGACCTTCTTGTTGCCGGCATACACGGGATCGCCCATATCCGCGGCGACATTGCCCTCGGCGAGCAGACCGAAGATCTTGAAACGCTCCTTCCCTTTGAGCCGATAGTGCTGGTCGGCGCCGCGAAAATCGGTCTTCCCCGGACTGACCGTGAAATCGAGCCCGAGCTCCCACAGGGTGTCACCCGGGGGATCCTTCTCGAAGGGATACATCTGCGACATGTCGTATGGATAGAAGAGCAGATAGCTCTCCACGCGCAGCATGTCGAGCGTGGCGAATTGAGCCGGGACGATTCCGAGACTCCGGCCTTCGCTCAGTATGGTGTCCCAGATCGGCCCGGCATCCTCGCCCTTGCAGAAAATCTCATAGCCGCGCTCGCCCGTGTAGCCGGTGCGCGAGAACAACACCGGGCGACCGAACAGGAGCGCCGGCAGGTGATGGAAATACTTCAGATCGCGAATCCCGGGCACGTGTTTGGCCAGGAAATCGACCGCCACGGGCCCCTGCAGCGACAGGTCGTGCAGATCCTCATCGACCACCATGGCGGCATTACGCCCGACCACGGCGCTCGTCAGGGTCTCGTGCCCGGCGCCGGCGCCATGAACCACCATCCACGTGTTGGGCCCGGTGCGATACAGGATGCAGTCCTCGATGAAATGCCCTGCATCATTCAGCATGCACGCGTAGGCGCTCTTGCCCGGATATATCCTGGTAACGTCGCGGGTCGTCGCCTGATGCAGGATGGCCGAGGCGTGCGGGCCCGTCAGATACAGCTTCTTCAGGCCAGAGACGTCCATCAGGCCCGCCTTGGTGCGAATCGCCACGTAGTCGAGCGCCATGTCCTTGGCGTAGGTCCACGCCGTGCCCATGCCGTTCCAGTCCTCGAGCTTCGAGCCCAGCGCGCGATGGCGATCAGCGAGAACGGAGGTACGCCAACTCAATGCCATGGTTTCACTCCTGACCCAGCGCGAGGAAAGGCGTCGGCATCGTGCGTGATGGACAGGAGCGGCGAGAAGTGCGCCGCGACGATGTCCCCGTCACGATCGGCAATAAGCCGATCGTCACACTAGAGCAGCTCGTAAACGAAGTCGTAGCTCGTGGGCTTGGTGCCGCGGTCATGCAGCTTCATCTGCCCCTTCGCGCCGGCATACTTGCCCGTGCCCCCCGTGATCACGAAGACCGAATCCCCGGTGTCATAGAACGGACCCTCTATGGTGATCATCCCGTCCTTGAGCTTGAGCGTCCAGAAGCATTCCCAGCTCTTGCCCACGACCACGCGCACGCAGTAGCCGTTGTCGGTACCCGCCTGCGTCTTGTCGGTTGCATCGTTCACCGGGTTCGCAAAGACGATCATGTCACCGAGCGAGTCGCCCTTCGCACCCGCACCCACGTGCACCGTGTTTTCGTTGACCGCGTGCTCGATGAGGTGCAGCCGTTCGGCGGCGCTCGCAGCCAACGGTGCCAGTGCCAACACGCCGGCGAACAGCAGTAGAGGTCTTTTCATGGCGAGGTCCCCCGAGATCAGAACGTATAAGTGAGCGACCCTCCCCACCAGTCGCGATCCGCGTAGAAGTTGCGCAGTAGCGTCGGACTGCCGCCGCGATAGGTCACGTACAGCAGGCTGCCCGACCAGTGCTGCTTGTTCTGCGTCAGCGTCACCGCATAGGTGGTGGCGAACACGTTCTTGAACCAGGTGTAGTTCTCATTCGGCGTGTCGCCGCTCAAGCCCAGCGCGAAGGTGACGTTCGGAATCACCTGAAAGCCCGGGATGATCGTACCGTCGTACGTGAGATCGAAGTATTGGACGATGCCAAAGGAGTCGGCGGAGCCGAAGTGCTGGGCATTCTTGTCGACACCGCTCGAGGCCTTCGAGATGTCGTAGCTCAGGTCGGCCAGCAGACCGAGCCCCTGGTACGAATGGTTCTTGACGCCAGGGTAGTGAATCAGCGCGAATTCACCCTGGATATTCGAGATCTGCGCGCCCAACGCACGCACCCCGGCGGCGTACCAGTCGCCATCGCTCGGGTTCACGGCTCGCCACCAGGTCGTGTTCCACTGAAGCTTGTGCGCGTCCCGGTACGTCGCCCAGTTGCCGGCGCAGTCGGCGCCCCCGCCCCCCAGATCCGCACACGAGAACGGATCGACCAGGATCGGATCCTTGGGCCGATACGACACTTCGCTGCCGATCGCCCACTTGCCGAGCAGCGCGCTCAGGCTCACGCCAAATAGAGAATGTCCCTGCGGGTACTCCAATCGCTGACCCAGACCCAGTGGCACCGAGCTTGGCAGATACCTCAGGAAGGGTTGCTTCTCATGAAAGCGCTCGTAGTAGAGGCCCACGTCGACGGCGGCGCCCGCTGGCTTGTAGTGGACCGCGATTCCCCACTGGTTGCCGGCATTGGGCTTCTTGTCGCGTTCCAGGAACGGAGCGCCCAGGTCGAGGGCGCAGGTATTGCCCGTGGGACTGCTTACGACGTTCACGGCCGAGCAGAACGAGTAATTGTTGGCGACCGCCGTGGCCAGCGCCTGCGCCTGATTGGTGATCGGAATGCCGGTGTACGCGTTGGGTCCGGTCTGCGGCGCAAACACGCCGCCATGGATGGCCGCATAGTTTGGGTCGTAAAGGAAGAACCAGTTCGCCGGCTGCGGGCCCTTGCCGATGTAGTCGCTGGTGCTGAAGTAGGTGCCCACCGGCACCAGCCGGTTCTCGTGCCAGCGGACCTGATAATAGCTTTCGACATTGACGCCGCTGACCGGTGAGAAGGCCAGGCTCACCATCTCCGCGGGCAGTACCACCTCCTTCAGCGGGACTCCCGGGTAAGTCAAACGGTACTGGTCGATCGCGGCGGTGGCGTTGACGCCCCCCGCAATGAACAGACTCTCGCCCCAGTTGACCACTTGCCGCCCCACCCGCAAGCGCGAGGTGCGGCCGAACATCTCGAAATCCTTGCTGCCCCACAAGTCGAACAGAAACAGGTCGTGCGCTGCCTGAGTGCGGGCGGGAGATGCGAGCGGGACGAATCGCGTGTCGGCCGCCTTGAAGTCCCGTATCCACCCGGCCCGGGCGAACAGCTTGTACTTGTCCGGAAAACTCAACAGCAGCTCCTCGCTGCCTTTCAGGTACAAGGCGAACAGGTCGCCTTTGTTGTAGTTCAGGTCCCCCGCATGCGCGTCCTGAAACCCGGTGAAGAAACCCTGCGTACCGGGCGCCGCGATGAGGTCCGCATTCTGGGAGCGCAGTCGCTCGCCGAACCCGGCGGTGACCAGCGTGATCAGGCTGGCCTTCGTCTCCCCCAGAGTGAAATCGAACGAATACGCCGGTGCCGACAACACCGAGATCAGCACACCCAGCCCGGCGTAACGCCGTACCGCACGCGCTTCGCGTTGATTTGGTCGCATGTTAGCCCTCCCCGTTTTCTTTCTGCAGCGGCCCCCGTGCGCTGCTGCAGCGCTATTTCGTTTTCCTTTGCCCCCCGCGCACCTGCCGCAGGCGTCTCCTGGGTCTTTATCCGCTCAGCGCTCCGACAGCGCGCGCAGGGTTTCCGGCGTGTAGTGGTCCGGTCTCATCCACGGCGCTTTGGCCTCCGGATCGCCCTCCTTGACCCACTTGATGTCCCGGCCGCCGCCGATCGACATCCAGTCCGTCACGTAGCGGCCGGCCTGCAGATCCCACATGTGCGTGCTGATGCCCGTGCACAAACCACCGACCTCCCAGGCCGGGATCGGGAACTGGGCGACGTCCTTCCACACCTTGTCTGTCTTGTCGTAGTCGGTCATCTCCGCCATGTTCCAGCTGTCCTCGTCGATGTAATAGGTGCGGTGCGGCGCGAGGTGGCGAAAGCCCGGCTTCAAGCGCCCATCGACCACCCAGACGCGGTGCAGCTCGTAGCGGCGGTAGGCCGGGTTGATATAAGTCTTCTCGAACACGACCTTCGGGTCCGCCTTGTAGTCCCACATGCCGAAGACGTTCGCGCCGATATACATCTCCTTCTTTCCCACCAGCTTCCAGTCGTAGCGATCCAGCGTCATCCAGATCCCGGTCTCCTCATCGACCAGGTACTGGTTCTCGAAGCCGATCAGCGGCGTGTCGAAGGTGTAGCTCGGCAGCCGGCGTACCCGGCGCTGGCCCGGGAAGTAGTAGTACTGCTCGGGATCCTTGTTCATCCCGATCGTGCCGACAAAGCCCTGGCCGGCCAGCGCGGCCGGCTTGGAGTAGGCGTAGTACACGAAGAAGTCGACGCCACCGTCGGACTCGACGCTCGGCTTGTCGGAGCGCTTGCTCGGCCAGTACTGCTCCAGGTACCACTGGTACCAGGTGAAGTCGTTGGTGCCGGGCCGCGGACTGATGACGCTCGTGCCATCCTGATAGAGCGCCCCGATGCCCGCCGGGCGCATCTTGAGGTTGTACATCACCTCAACGCCGGACTTGGGGATCGGAAACGGCACGCCGCCGGCCCTGGCGTGCTGCAGGGTCCAGCCGTCGGCGGCAATCTTGGCTTCCGTCGCGTTGGCTTTGGTGCGCTCCGCGTACGTCGGCGTGATTGCGCAAGTCCGGTGCGTCGGATAGACATCCATCCGGTAGCCCTTCACCGTCTTCAGCGCTGTGATCTGACCATCGGTCAGGTTGGCGGCGTACTTGTCGACGTTGGAGGCGTCGATCGGGAACAGCGGCTTCTCGTCCTTGAACTTCCAGTAATCCTTGCGGATCTTGCCCCACTCCCAGCCGGGCAGCGGTGTATCACCGCCCTCCCACGCCGGGATGGTGCCGGCCGCGTTGCCCGCCTTCTCGGCCCCGAAGGCCGTCAAATCCTTCCCCAGGTGGTCGGCCTCCTCCGGCGTGACGGCCGCTGAGGCGCTCGCCGCAATCAGCACGGTGGCTAAAGAGCAAATCAGACGCGCTAAGCTTTTCATACTTGCCCGCTCCACTCTAGAAATTCCCGAGATCAAATTGCTTGGCAATCCCCGGCAGCGCCCAACATCGCTTTGCCGCAGCGTTTCCGCGGCCCCTCCGCAAGGCCCTGCGCAAGGATTATCTGCCGTCGGATGAGTCTGACCTCACTACGCCGTCTTTGGAGAACAAAAGGGGGCCCTGCGCAGTCGCCAGCACCGCGGTCAACGACGCCCGGTCGCGGCGGGAGTTGGCCTTGAAGCTGACACCGTCACTGCTCTCGACGATGGTCCCCGCCAGCCCAACACCGATCACGCTGCCATCCGGTCCTTGTGCCAGATCCGTGATCGAGCCCTCGACGCCGCTCGCAAGCGCTGTCCAGGCGCTGCCGTCGCTGCTGCGCAGGATCTGGCCATTCAGCCCCGCAACCAGCAGCGAGCCGTCGCGCAACGCGAGACCGGTCCACAGTGAGCCGCGCTGGCCGGTCTGGATCATCTGCCAGCTCTGGCCGCCGTCATCGGATCGGTAGACCAAACCCATTTCAGCGGCGATGAACAGGGTGCCAGCCTCTTTGGCCCGGAAGATCCGGTAAAGGTTCGGGCCGGCTTTGTCGCCCCCGGGAGGCGCAGGCATCTTGACGGATGTCCAGTGCTCTCCGCCATCGCCGGTGCGCAATGCGAGCGACCACAGACCCACGACCAAGCCCTGTTTCCGATCCATGAAATAGACCGAGAAAAGCGGCTGATCCACGCTAGTGTCCTGGCGCAGCAGCTTCCAGCTGTCCCCGCCATCCTCAGTATGCAGCACCACGCCCCAGTGACCGACCGCCCAGCCGCGCATAGCGTCGACGAAGCACACCGAAGTCAACATCAGACGGGTCGGTACCTCACGAGCCTGCCGCCAGGTTTTGCCGTCATCATCCGACAGCAGCACCGTGCCGTGATCGCCGACCGCGACGATGCGCTTCCCGGCCGTCGTGGCGCTCAGCATGCCGGCGCGCGTGGGCGAGGCCAGGCCCATCGCCGGAAGCTGGCGCAGCTCCTTGACGAACTTGGCCACATCGCCGCCCGCGCCCCCGCCGCCCGCGCCGACGAGCTGCGCCGAGGCAGGGAGGATCGCCAGCAGCGCAACTGCCATCGCAGGGAGGAGCCAGCGGATCGCGAGCCGGTTCATTTGGAGTGCGCCATCAGTGTTGCAAAACGCCCGGGATGTGAACCGGCTTGCGGCGCGGGAAAATGCGCTCCAGCACCACCGCCAGGGCCGGCAGCGCGGTCATCGCCATCACGAGGTTGATGATGAACATGAACGCCAGCAGCTTGCCCATGTCGGCCTGAAATTTCAGCGCGGAGAACGACCAGGTCACGACCCCGATCGCCAGCGTGATCGCGGTGAAGATCGTGGCCATGCCGACTTCCAGGATCGAATGCTCCAGCGCCCCGACGATCGGTTCGCCCTGCGCAAGGTGCGCCTGCAGCCGGTTGTAGATGTAGAAGGCGTAGTCGACCCCGATGCCGACCGCCAGCACCATAACCGGCAGCGTCGCCACCGTCAAACCGATCTGGAGTTCCTTCATGAACCAGTAGCCGACGAAAGTCGCCACCGTAAGCGGCAGACAGCAGGCGACGACGGCCCGCAGGTCGCGGTACGCGATCAACACCAGGAGCGCGATAGCCGCATAGACATAGAGCATCATCGGCAGCTCGCTGCGCGAGACCTCCTCGTTGATGGCGGCCAGCACGCCGGCGTTGCCCGATGCCAACCGCACCTTGACCCCATCCAGATGATTCTTCGCTCTGAAGCCCTTGACGGCATCGATCACCCGGGTGATCGTGGCTGCCTTGTGATCGGCCAGGTAGGCGTGAACGGCGGTCATGCTGCAGTCGACGTTGACGAAACCGCGCACGCGGTTGATTTCGATCGCCAGCGCCGCGTAGTAGTTCGGATCGATGGGCACGACGCTCATCTTCGGGTTGTTTTCGTTGTAGCCCTCACTGTAGGTGCGCATCATCGACGTGAACGAACTCACGCCGGTCACGCCCGGCACGTTCTGCAGCGTCCACACCAGGTCCTGCTCGAAGGGGCCGAGAGCCACGCGAGCGCAGTTCTCCGGCGACGGCGGCGCCTCCAGCACGACACTCAGCCAATCGAGGCCGACATCGTAGTTGTTCGCGATGTCGACCGCGTCGCGGTTGTAGCGACTGTCGGCCCGCAGCTCCGGGGAGCCAGCCTGCAACGTGCCGACCACGCGATCGCGGCTCTGCCAGGCGGCAAGCGCCAGAACAGCGGCCGTCACGAACACGACAATCACCGCGTTCCGCGGTTCGGAGACGCGCGCCAGTTGCCTGAGCCAGCGCGCACGCCGCTCGCGTTCCAGCATGGCTCTTTCGGCGAACGCCCGGTCGAAATGACAGTACGACGCCGCTACCGGCAACATGACCAGATTGGTGACGATCTTGTAACCGACTCCGATCGCGGCCGTGACCGCCAGCTCGCGCACCATCGGAATCGGAATCCGGATCAGCGTGATGAAGGAGACAAAGGCGGTCACCAGCGCCAGCGTGCCCGGCACCAGCAACCCCGAGAAGCTCGCGCGTGCCGCGTCGAACGTGCTCTTGCCGTGGGCGATCTCGCGGACGATGTAGTTGATCTGCTGCACTCCGTGCGAGACGCCAATCGAGAACACGAGGAAAGGCACCAGAATCGCCAGCGGATCCAGCCCGAATCCCAGCAGATGCAATGTGCCGAACTGCCACACCAGCGACGTCAGCGAGCACACGATCGGCAGCACGGTGAAACGGATCGAGCGGCAGTACCAGTACACCGCCGCCGCCACCAGCAGCAAGGCAATCCCGCAGAAAGTCAGTACCGCCTGCGCACCGTCGGCAATCTCGCCCACCTGCTTCGCGAAGCCGATGATCTCGATCCGGTAATGCTCATCCTCATACTTGCCGCGGATGCGCTCGTTGAGCATGCGGTTGTAGGCGATGTAGTCGAGTCTGACGCCGTTCTTGTCGTATTCGTTCAGCTCCGCGGTGACCAGCGCGCTCGACTGGTCGCGCGCAACCAGGGTTCCGTCGAAGTCGCCGCGCGTGGTGGTCTGCCGGATCGTCTCGATCACCTCGGGAGTCAACTCCAGGTGTTCGACGTCCACAGCGACTGCACGCCGACGCGATCCACGTTCGGCATCGACATGATCGCCTGCGTTACGTCGTACAGCCTCGTCAGCCCCTGCTTGGTCCAGATGGTCCCGTCGATCGAGCGCACCGCGATGGTCAGCCGGTTGGCTCCGAACAGCTGGCTGCGGTACTGCTCGAACGTCTTCACATACTCGTGGCCGACCGGCATCTGCTTCTCGAACCCGGCGGTCATCCGCAGCTGCAGGGCAAAGAACCCCATCAGCAGCGTGAAAGCAGCCAGCACGGTCAGCACCAGCAGGCGCCGGGCGAACACGAATCGCTCGAGCGCTGCGAGCGCCCGTGCTAGAGGCTTCGGTGGGCTCTGCGAATCCATCAAAGGGGTTCAGCAGTTCCGCAAGCGTGCACGTCTGCCTGGGGCGATATTAGTAGTTGCATGGTGGTGAATTATTTTGCGCACGAATACCACGGCGAGCGAACGGCGGTCAACACTGTCGCCGTTGTTCAAACGACACGGGGGGCCGAACCTTCGCGCCGCCGGCCGTCGACCCCGCCGTGGCGTGCCTCCTCAATGGATGAGCGGTCGGGCGCTCAGCTTGCAAAATGACTGTGCAGCGCATCCGCGATCTCGAAGATATCGCCCACAATGCCGTACTTGGCGACGGTGAAGATCGAAGCGCCCGAATCGGCGTTGACGGCGACGATGGTGCTGACGTGCTTCATCCCTGCAGGGTGTTGAATCGCGCCGGAGATGCCCATCGCCACGTATAGCTTGCAGGCGCTCGCGGTCTTGCCGGATTGGCCGATCTGGCGGCTCTTGGGAAGCCAGCCGGCATCGGCGATCGGGCGCGAGCAGCCGAGAACCGCACCGACCGCCTCCGCCAGCTCCCGGAAGCGTTCGACGTTCGCTTGCTCGCCGATGCCGCGGCCGATAGCCAGGATGAACTCGGCCGTCGTCATATCGACATCGTCGGCGGCGCTCGCCTCGATGAAACTGCGACTCACCAGGCGCGCTCGCGCGGGCGGTGCCGCGAAGCTTGTGACAGACGGACTCGCGCGCGCTTCCGGTGGCTTGAATACACCGGCGCGCAGCGCGAGGATGACGACTTCCCGGGCTGGAAAGTCCACCTCGATGTTGACTTTCTGGCCGTAGCCGCCGCGTGTCGCGACCAGCGCACCCTCCTGGTAGCCGAAACGAAAGACGTCGGTCGCGAAGCCATGGTTGCTTTTCGCCGCTACGGCGGCCGCATAGCCGAAGGAGTCGATGCTGTGCGGCAGGAGAACCAGCGAGGGCTTGCGCGCCTCTATCAGGGCACGCACTGCGGCTTCGTAGGCATCGGGATCGAACTCGCCGGCGGCGAGCTTCACGGTGAGGACTTCATCCACGCCGGCGACACTCACACTCGGAACCGACCGTTCCGGCTCGGCGCCCAGCACGGCCACCGCGACGCGCTCCTCGGGAACGCGCCTGGCCGATTGTGCGGCCCCCACCAGCTCCAGCGTCACGGGGCGGACCTCACCGCGCCGGTGCTCCGCAATGACCAGAATGCCGCTCATGAGGCGCTCCCCGCCAGTTCCCTGATGATGTGCGCGAGCCGCGCCGCCTGTTCTTCGACACTGCCTTCGATCATCTCGGCGCGTCCTTTGTCGGGCACGTACATGCGTCGGACTCGCGAGAGCGAACCTCTTTCACCCACGTCGCCTGGCGCTACATTCAGATCCTCCAATGACAGCACTTCGATAGGCTTCGCGGCGGCTTGTTTGATGCTGCGCAAGGATGCATAGCGTGGGGTGTTGATCCCGAGTTGGATAGTGAGCACGGCGGGGCACTCGATCTGCATCTCGTGCAGTACTCCGCCTTCCAGTTCCCGACGCAACACCGCGCTCTTGCCGCCCGCTGTGTACTCGAGATGTGTCAGAACGGCCGCATGCGGCCAATCGAGGAAGGCGGCTGTGGCGATTCCGGTCGATGCAAACGCATGGTCGGACGACTGCACGCCGGCAAACAGCATGTCCGGCTTCTCCTTGCGCGCGACGGCGGCGAGGACCCGCGCTACGGCGATCGAATCCGAGCCCTCGATCGCCTCGTCCCATACGCGGACAGCCCTGTCGGCGCCCTTGGCGAGGCACTTGCGCAGGGACTCGTCCGCCTCCTCGGCTGCGACGCACACCACGACCACTTCAACGGGTGCCGCCCCCGCCTCCTTGATCTTCATTGCCTCCTCGAGCGAGTAATCGTCCCACTCGTTCAGATCGCGCAGCAGGAAGTCCGCGTGCACGTCCCTGCCGTCCGCGCGGATCTCGAAATCCTCATCGAGGGCCGCCACCCGTTTGACCGCTACCAACAGCTTCATTGCCTGTCCGCTTGCCGCTGCCCGCGCGCCTCGCGCACCAGCTCGATGAGCTCGCGCACCACGAACCTGCCTTCGTTCCCCGTCGCCTTGAGCGCGTCCTCGAACATCGTCAGGTCCTTGGGACAGCTCACCACGTACACCTGCAACCCGGGGATGGCTGCCGCCTCGCGCATGCGGTTGTGCGCCGGCCGGTCCAAACCGACCGGGTCCGGCATCCAGATGCGCCCGCCGCCCGCGCCACAGCAGAATGAGTTGGCGCGGCAGCGGCCCATCTCGATGAGCTCGCATCCCAACAGGCGCAGAATCTCGCGCGGCGCGTCGTAGCCTTTGTTAAAGCGCCCCAGGTGACAGGGGTCGTGGAAAGTGACGCGCAGGCCGAGCGGGCGCGCGATCCCGAGCCGTCCCTGCTGCAGCAGTCTCAGCAAGAGCGTCGTGTAATGCTCGATCTCGTAGCGACCGCCGAAGTCCGGGTATTCGTTGCGAATCGTGTTGTATGAATGCGGGTCGGTGGTCACG
>WNFQ01004341.1_pt1 | contig 15785 bp, 14 predicted proteins | sample 5400171 | NCBI WGS metagenome assembly WNFQ01 (sample SAMN13153356, study PRJNA577476) | soil metagenome | isolation source: 20 cm soil under Madrone tree | place: USA:California | collected 2016-06-14 | reverse complement strand
ACGATTGCAAGTGCTGAAAAAAGATTACTGTTACTAGAATCCTCTAAGTTGAAGACCATAATCCTGCTGCCCGAATAGTGGACGGGGAGGGGCCCCAGCTAAGTGATTGGGTATCAGTAAGTTCATCCGCCGGTAAGGCCATTAAGGGGCTTACGGGGAGGACCAGGTGGATATGGCTTGGTCAGGATATCGAGAGGGGAGCTGGACGCTAGATATGTTACCGATGGAATGGCCCGAATGGGTGGTGGGCCAGAAAGATGCCCGAGAGGAGGGCTAGATGTAGTACTAGGATAATGGGAAGGGGCTCCGAAAAGGACGAGCGCGCAGTCTGGAAATCTTCTCTGGCCCCGTAAGGTAGTCGTAAGATTAACAGTGGCGATCTGGGTCCGAGTTCTGTTTGCCGAGGTAATTCCTCCGAGTCCTGTGACCCCGCTCTTCAGCAGGCGCTAACTTTTTCACATCTTGCATTCCCTATTGCGTGGGAAGACGGATCCTTCGACAGATATTTTTGCATAACTAAGCATTGCAGAGAGGTGCGGTGGCGCATCTGAGAGGGTGTTTTCGGTCCATCGTGCATAAGGCGGTCAAAATTAACACGGAATGGTTGGAGAGTTGGAAAGGAAACACTGGCACTGACGGGATTCTCGGTCGAACCATCTCTTGACTTCTCACTCTGCGAGCCGTAAGCAGTTCCAAGCTCGGGTTGGCACAGTTGTTCCCTTCTCGCGCATATACTCTAAAGCATGGCTAGAGAAGCGCGATATGTGTACCGTTGACTCTTGGCTCAAAACAGGCGCGCCCAGGTACGCTTCCATTTATAGGCTGTGACCACACAGTCACTGACTCGGACGTCCACGATGGACCGTGGCATAGCTACACCTGCCATCTCTTATCTCGTTTATCACGGTGACTGCCTGTCCAGGTTCATGGTCGCTCGGCAGCTTGGCGCGCCCGCACCAGGAGGCCGTAACCTTTGGTGCCTGCAAGGGCTACGGTGACCACGCCAGACGAGCGCAGCTTCTCAGTGTCGAAAGCCACAAACACAAGGTGCAGAAACATAATGCCGGCTGTTGCATCATCACCACTTTTTCTGTTTCAAGTGGCACGTCTCTGGAAGGAAGAGTCGGACCGCGCCATTCTCAAGAAAAAGCTGTCACGTTGTATCAGAATACTTCGAGTGTAGGCTACCTCGACGATTTAGACAATTCAAAAGGGTGTATATATGTCTTGCTGACTCGAAGTACTAACGTAGGAGCAGAGAGTTACGAGAAGGTACGTGAAACACGATTGCATCCATATTGCCTGCCAGTGGTCAGTGCGCGAAACACATTCAATCACGTTGTTTAATCCCGTTCCCCATCTTATGCGTACCTCTTCAAGCCAGGAGGCTGACTCTGCCATCGCTAGGTCTAGGCAATGTGTGTGCTCACATGTACGAAGGTGGAAGAGGCGCCAATCAAGAGCGAGATATGACGTGGGTTTCCCCATCTGACCGCTAGTTCATCCATCGCATTTTTAGACTACGAACCGGAGGTTGGTGTCCTAGAGCAGAAACGGATGTCAGTCACTGGGATGTGCATCGGGGTGTTCAAGGACACACTATCTCATAAATAAGAGGTGGATAGCTGTAGAAGTTGGTTAGCCAGTGAACAAAATACGTCTTACCTGGGGTTTGCGCTGGAACCAGTGTCTCCTCATGTAATCACTAATGACAATTAATGGTCTAAGTTTCAGTTCCAGTCAGTGAGACGACTTTTACTGCTAATTAAATGGACTTCCAGGGTCCGGGCCGAGACCCCGATCTGCACACTGTGTCGACTGTCGACTTTACTGTATTTGAACAGGCTGCACGCACCGCACAGCCCCGCGTTCTTTCGTTACCTTAAAGGCATTTTTAATGCAATAGGTAGCGGCCGACATTCCTGCATCCTGAACGGAGGGTAGGAAAGCTAGGAAAGCCCCGGAATACGGAGGGCGAGGCCATCGAAGGAGGGCTCACACACTTCTCGCCTCTAAATCAAAGGATGTACTCCAAGAATCACGTTTCATTTACTTTTCATTTACATTGCCTTTCCTCAAGGCTATGTTTCAGAGTTTTCCTTAACGTATACAAGCCGACAGTTTGGCAACACAACGAGATAATCTATCATGCAAAGAATTCCAAATTCGTGTCCTAGGAACGTGTTAGCAGCGTGTTCTGGCGGTGAACCCGTATGTACGTACCATAGGATGGGAGCTGGAAAGCTGTGCGGATTATAGGCGAGACAATAGTAAAAACGAGCTCCGTACGCACCTGTGGCTTCTGGCTATATCTCCCGCGTACTAAGATACCGCTAATATCACAACGTTAGACATCGCGGGTGCGGGGATAGAAGAAAACGCTCACCGAATAGACGTGAGAAGATGCACATAACTCTGACGAGGTTGTTGAGCTGAAAATGTTTGTATGAGTTGGCGCGTCCGGGAGCACTGTAAGAGAGGAGTGAAGCTTACTAAGGGCAGTTATAAAGGCCTATAGAAACGCGTTAAGCCGTGACTACCATGGGTGTATCTGACGCTTACATAGCTCATGGCACCGGTAGCAGCACCAGCCTCAACAGCGTCTGCACTAGTCTGAGAGTCCTTGCACCCGCTCCATGAAATCTAACGACGATTTGAGCTACCTGAAATATAGGAAAAGACACGTGCGTACGACGTCAGCCGGACTTGTCTTCGTCTGCCGAGCCCTTGTCTGTGCGGTTTTTCCAGTGGTCGCAATAGTGGTCGCGGCCCTGACGAAACCGGTGACCGTGCGCAAGGCACCGCTAATATCACCGCGTGCGTAGTCCGATGCCGCGCTGAAGAGGCCCTGACCGACCTCCATAACAAGATTGGGCTCTTTAATTTTACCTTCTGTGGAATACTGAGATGAAAGACGATTTATTAATGACTACTGCCGTGGACTGAGGTGAAAGTCACACACGAGAAAGGGCAGATCTTCATGACGATATCATTAGAACGCGCTATTATGACCCAGAACAGGGTGAACTCACCAAGTGCAGACCCCGAATGACACGACTGTCGTATCAAATCAGTAATGCCTCTAATGACATGTGAAAGCCCGACTTGCATCAAAGATTGAGGTCAGCCGGCAACCAGGAGGAAGAGGTTTGACCATAATATCGTGCATTTGCTGCACAAAGATTAGCCAGTAAGACAAGTAGCTGTGCTCAGCTCACATCGTCAACAATGTGCCCTGCCTTCTTGAAATCAACAGGGTAGATGACTGGCAAAGGCGTTTCCTGTGAACAAAACGGTCGCATGAGGAGGTTGTGAAAAACCTTCGTCGAAGCCATCTGCTTCGTCGCCATCCAGATCCTCCGTCTGTCCGCCGTGCCCGGAATCTAGACAAGAGTTAAAAGCTCGTCAAACTAACTTCAAGTAACCAACATACAATGGAAAAACAAAGAGTCATTTGGTCGCGCGTCCATCACTAACCATTGCATTGCCCTTAACTGCCGAGAGAACGTAAGTAAGGAAGGAGCACTCTCTGGGCGCAAACGCTTACAATATTGTCCTTAGTAGGTATCGAGCGCGGATCTTGTTGATCGTCGGTCAGTACCACTATATCATTGCGACTATAACCGAATCTCTCTGAAACAAACATCAGATGATGGTGTTTGGTAGGAAACATAGAGGGGAGATTTACCGCAAAGGAACCTCTCAATATTGCGGGCGTCATTGATGCAACCTCTTAGCGCTGCTTCCTGTCTAAAATAATTGATTCCGATCTAATTAGATTTGGAATGAGGCGCCACGTTTCGCCCACGAAATCAGGTAGAAGACGTACGCAGAGGGCTTTCTTCTTCCCGGTGCACTGGGAGTACTGGAAGAACGGCTGCTGCGATCCTTGAATTTGGGGACCATAATTCTGTTGCCCGATAGGTGGACGGGGAGGTACAGCTAGTGATCGGGGTGTGCAGTGAGTTCATCTGCCGGAAAGATTATAAAGGAGGAACTTACGGGGAGTGCCCATGGGGGGGCCAGCATATCGAGGAGGGCCCGCCAGTGACCCCGGATACGTTCCGGATTGAATGGGTGGTGGGCCAGAATGATGCCCGGGAGGAGGCCCAGGAGGAGGCCCAGGAAAACTTCGGCATGTTTGCAACTTAGATGGCTAACTCGGTTAATTCTATCTGACCATACCTTGAGGGCGGTCCGGGTGGGGTGTAAGAGTACCCGGGCTGACCAAATTGACTGGCACATCACAAGGGGTCAGAGGACCTGACAGTGGAAATCTAAACCACGATCTTACGGAGCAGGGAGGCTACTATAAGGGCCCGGTTAGAAACGTTAAACTCCCTTGTGATCAAGATGGGAATTACCTTTGTGAGGGGTAAGGGTTCGACCCAAAAGGAGGGCGATGGGATGAAGGATTCTGGTTCCAGGGATTCATGAGAGGTATAGTTTGATCAGAACAGGTTCGCCCTCTCTTGTTTTCCGGCACAGCATTGAGGCTGTGTACAAACACGTCTATACAACCATATCTAGGTGTCTAACCGCTCTGTGCCTCTGGTCGTCGCTGCCACCGAGCACTCGGCTAGAACTGTTCGCAGAGCAAAGACACGACCCGACCAACGAGGTAGAATACCGTCGGTCTCTCCTTTTCAGCTCTCTGACAGCGAGCTGTCAAACCTGTCCGCCCACGAGATAAGTTAGACTGAAAATTCCCTGTCGGAAGCGCCACCCGTAGTTCCCCTTTGTAATGCTTGAGGGATCTGTCCCTTGCATGATTAGGAATGCGAAATGTACGGAGGCAGCAATTCGGGCCAGTCTGTCGGAGAGCGGGGTCATAGGACTCTCAGTAGTTTGGCAAACGAGAACCGACGCTCAAACGTCGACCTGGTTCGCGGAGGGTGTAATTAAATTATCCCCGATAGTCATCACCTTCATGACATACATTATAAAGTGGATATATTGTAGAAACGAGCTAGATGTTACAGGAGTAAGTAGCATACTTCTCGACACATCAGTATAGCCATTTCGGTCCTTCAAAGTCGCTGTCAAGTATTCCTTCACTTTCTCGGTAACCTCCAGAGATACTGGTAAGAATGACTCTACGCTTTAGAACGACGTAGTGTCCCACGAGTGTGCGGGTACCAAACTGCCTCAGAGAGCCCAGTTTTCTCAAAGAGGCTCTTCTCGAATTCTTCAAAAACAACAAAAGATTCGTGAGCGTCCCTTCCCGACCCAAGATCGTATCGACCGCATCAGGGGCTATTATAAAGTGGCCAAAGACCCGTATTCGTCGCTTATCTTATTAAGTGTAACACAAGCCAACAAAAAGCTCGCAATATGGGGAGTGCGCTTACAGTAGTCGACATGTTCGCTTGCAACTGAGTGTCAGTGTCCTTGCCCGCGGTGAAATGGTATGGACAAACGGAGTCCGTTCATTTTCGAGCTTTTTCCGAGGTCTGCAGTCGTGGCCGTCGTCAAGCAAGTGATGCGTAATTCGCCTTGAACACCTCCCACAATATAATGCCTTATCCGCGCGTTCGGCGCCCCCGCTGTCCACGACTCCACACATGGTGGTGAGGTGAATTTGGACCATCCATGCCATTCTCTGCCTACATTACGGAGTTTATAATGGCTCGCACACCCAGACAGCGGCACGACCACCGCTGGCACGACAATTAGCGCTTTATTTATGTTCGGAATGATTAGAATTCTACGAGACGCCTTCCTTCTGCTCTACTCCGGTCTTGACCTCAACCCGTCACAGTTTCACCGTCCTAGCAGCCTGAACGTTACATCGCCATCACATATAAATCAATCCAAGGACAGCCTCTTACGCTATTATTTTCGACGCGTGTCGCCTGCGTGCTCTTAGAGGTCATCAGGGGTGCCACCATCCGCCTGCCTCGTGTTTCGGGCGAGGTCGGGTACAAAATCTGGGAGGCCATGCGTTTGCCTTTTTGCCTATCCCGCATCACCTCTCTCTATTCCTGCACATTTATCAGAGGTGTGTGCCCGATGCTCTCAATCCTCTCATAGACATGATAGAGGTCCCAGCAGGTTTACCACCTCATTCCGATCGCCCGACCTTCCCTTTCTCAATTCTACTTTCCCATCTCCACCGTCACCCTGCCTCAAGGTAGACAGGTGGGGTTCTTAAAGTGAAAAAAAGGAAAAAGAAAGCATCGGCGTTGCAGGATTAGCCAGGTCTTCGGACCTTCAATTCTCCGCTTTTCATCCGGACGCCCTTTGTGCGTAAAGTGCTACTACTACGCGCCGCCGGTGTCCCTCTGCTGCTAACGGCCACCTTCATAATAATGCCTTCCGGCAGCCGTAACATTTCTCAAGATTTCCTACATTCCTGGGAGGCTTTCGACAGAACGTTCGCAGCGCAGCCAGCATCGCCTAGCTCAGGGGAAGAAGACAGTGAATCGCTCAATCTCCACCAACCCCCTCGTAACCGACCAATGGCGCCGGAGCCCTTTTCAACCCCCTATGGTTCCCATGCTTCAACGAGTTCGTCGGGCCCCATGACTCCCGGCGATTCGGAGCCACTGGAGCACGTGTGGGGTGCAGTCCGCAGGGCCAAGGAACGCGAGATGGCAGCCTCCCCTTCAAAGATTAAGTCCCTGGAGAGGGGCAGATCCTCCCCGATTCCCCATCCCCAGTTCAGAGACGTGCCTTTGGAGCCGTCTACGGAGCCGGCTGGGCGGGTGCCCTCTCCGGCACCTGCTTTGAGGAGACAGCGATCGATGTGAGTTGTCCATGTCCTATATATATGCGCACATATGATACGACCACCCTTTCGCGTAGTGTGGAGTTCAAGGAGTCCGCCGATGGCACTAGGGTGAGGGTCGCAGCAATCGACGTGCTCATCGAGACCGCATTTTTTGAGCCTCCTTTTTGGGCACGACAGGTTACCGCCAAGTTCGACATTCCCGGCGTTGCGAAAGAGGACATGAACGTCACATACCATCCTTTCCCCGCCCGGCTTGAAATCAGCTGGAGGTCCGTAAACGTCATGGAGGGAGATGTCGAAGAGTGCATGACAGTCCGGGAAGAGAGATCTGTCTGTCGGACCATCCTACTGCCGGAAGGGACAAGGGTGAGTTCTCTTTCGTCGTTTCACACTTCGTTTCTCTCACAAAGAGGAACGTTTCCCCTGCAGTTCGATGAGATAGATGCCAAGCTCCACCGTCGTCTCGAAGTAACATATCCAAAAGTACGCGCGTCACGCACCAAGCCGCGTACCCCCACACCACAGAGGCGTCGTGCGCAACGATATGGTGGTTCAGAGTCACGAACTCTGGACGCATGGTGAACGCTGATTGGGTCATCCGTGTTTGCATGAACAGGGCGTGGAGGTTATACCGCCTTGTGAAACCTTATCGAGCGTCGAGCTTCTATGAAGTGACTGGCATGAAGATGTGTGTACGCTAGCCTTCGATATCGAGCGTTATCTATCTGTATGTAACAGATTGTATTTAATACCACGAGCGACACGATAATGGAGCGGAGCTTTTGGAGGAACACCCAGCATCGAGTGTGTGACAAGAGTTGTGTGAGTAAAGGTAAAGCTCACGTGCAGACGATCGGGAGAATGGTACATGGAAACACGAGAACGCCGTATGGGCGCCACAGGAGCGCGCCTACAGAACCGCCATCATAATTGTCATTGACAACCCGAAGCGAATAAATTGGAACGGTTGTGGGGTATGGAGAAACAGAGTTTGGGTGGAAACGAGTGGCCTCATTTCGCTAAATGAAAGCAACCTCGGAAGGGGGGATACATACACCCAAGCGACCCGAACAAGCCTCATGGCGGCAGTGCACAGACCAATTACGAAACGATAAAGGCCCACGGGGATCAGGGGGTCAACACCGACTGAGATGGTGAGCACGGGGGGGGGACCAAAAGATGCAAAGATGGTGACAAGGTACAGGCGTGTCAGCAAAATTGATGGATTGGATAACAAGAAACAAAGGTACTGTATTAATGGCGTATCATCCGCAACGCGACAGCCCCAGAAGCGCAGTCGACACGACCACCGGCCACGTTCACTACTCAGGGGGCGGCATGTCAGTTGCATTGTCACTCAAGTCCTTCAATTGGCGCGGACCGAAGGCAAGGTTGTCAGCGGACATCAATTGAAATTGGTTCGACACCCCCGCATATGCGTGCGTGCGTGCGTGCCCTGTCTGTACAGGATGCAAGGGATGCAAGGCTTGGGGTTTGCGTACAGCAGGCCTCCGAGTCCTCCGGATCCTCGATGCGGTTTCCACCCGCACGAGCGGCAACGGGACGTACTCCAAGGGGTTATGCGGGACCCGCGCTGAGCTCTGTTTCCCACCACGCGTACGGAAAGCCCTTTTACCAGAAGTGGATGCGGCGGCAGCAGCAGCAGCAGCAGAAGCGCCCGTTCGTATCTTCTTCCGAGTCCGAGTCTGTGTGGTGGCTCCGTTCCAATTCCGACTAGAAGGTTTACCACTAGAAGTCGCTACAGCTGGACAGCCATCCGACAAGGTATCCGGAACAGAATCATCAGCCTGAGATACTGCTTGTATTTCCGAGTCGACGCTGGCAGAGGAGGCGGCTTTGCTGGTGGCCTTTCCATAGGGTGGCTGTTTCTCTCCGTAGATCCGATTTTCCAGAGACGGAGTCAGGTTTAGCGAGGTGATGAATTGTAGTGGTCGGCGACTGGGTGTATGCGCGGGATTCTGATCCGTCAAGGTCGTGGGGCGAGAAGACGTCCCACTGGAGAAGACGTCGGCTTCGAATAGTCGTTGAGCAAGCGATTTTGCAAATCGCTCTTTGCGCCGAAAATGCAGAACCGGGCGAGAAGGAGGTCCAGGGCGTTTGGACTGTATGCGGGTTGGGGAAGAAGAAGAATACGCAGAGATACGTTGGCCATTTCGGGTCTCGAGGTCGCAACTTGGAGGAGTGGGAGCGAGGGTTGTCACGATGGGACCGCCCGGGCCACGATCTTGGTCGTGGTCGTGGTAGCCGTCATCAAGTTTGACAGTGGCGAGACGGTTCCTGCGACCGTATTTTCGACCAGGTTTGCTCCTCGTCACGTCCTGTAAAAACTCATGAACGGTGACAGGGCGTTGCCCTCCCTGATCCTGGCTGCTCGAGTTCTCGCCAGCGGAACCCTCGGTCGTCAAAATACCTCCGGGAAAAGGACTGGCATCTCGTCTACCATCGCTGGCAGGCGAGAGGTCCATGGGACGAGCTTCATCAGGTAAAACGAAGTCAAGGCTCGGATGTGCCTTCAAGTTCGTGCAGGGTTTGACTGTGACCAAATATGGCTCAGGAGGTAGCAGTCGTTTGCGCCTTTGCTTGATCTGCAAAAGTGAAGTAGTATCGACCCAGTTAGAGTCGATGGAAACGACAAGGCCTACTATAATGTTCTCGCATTCCAGGTGGAGTTCCGGACATGGAGTTGCGGAAGCCCGAGCCATTCTGTCGACCGGGGTACCGACTCAAACGACCGCGAAACGAGCAGCACTTTCGGGTGCGAGGTGGATTGCCGCGCAGCTGTCTAACTTGGAAGCGCCCTCGCAGCTGCCAAGTGAAAGTACTGAAAGCTCAGAGTCAAAGCTTCTGTCACGTCGACAAGCTCCCCTTATAGAATCTCTATTCAACTCACACCTCACTGTTCGGTGACCGCTTCCCCTTTCTCAAGACTCTTTGTCTTTTATACGTTTTCCTTGCAAGAGTTGTTCATTACTGATTGAATGGTTGAAGTTTACAACAAGATCGAAAACTAACTATAGGTTTTCTAATCGTCACATTTAGCCCTGTAAACATTACAATATTCAAGATAATGGCCCCTTGTTCCTGATTCTCAGTGAGAAGGACGTACAATGTAAACGAATAACTACGCGATGATCAGAGGGCAACCTCCACATCCAAGCGTGCAAGATACGAATATACATCAGGCGAGAGGCGATAACGTAACATGCCAGCAAAGACCATCAAAGAACGCGACTTCTTTCTCAGTGCTGCCAGTGTCTGCAAGCAGTAGGTCAACGTCATGTGAGAATACATGGAAAATTAGCCCGTACCATTTGCCTGCTAGCGTCCAGTGTGTTCGACGACGCCTTAAGCTTTTGGTAGACGCCGGCGATAGCGTCCATTGAGAGCGGAAGGTACGTGTGCAAATTGCGCTGCAAGGAATCGTGCAATTCCTTAAATTCCTCAGCGCGACGATTGATCTTCGCCACGTCGCCGCAACAACTTCACAACAGCATCCCTAGCACGTCCCGGCGCACGGCCTACTCGCTCGTAATGTCGAGTTATATCAATGGCAGCTGCCTCGAGTGAGCGTGCCCGCTCTCCACCGCCGCCAGGTGCAGCCAACGTTGTACCGAGCGCAGTAGCGAGACTGTTGATGACAGTAGTGTATTCCCCCGCGAGATTGTAAAGTTTGATTGCTTGAAGGACACGGTCGCTCTCTTCCGCCTGTCGTGCTGCGGGAACAAAGATCTCCGCATTGAGGTTATGGCCGTCATCTAGCTTTAGTAAGGGTGCTGCCTGCTCAATGGCACCCGTCTGCATTCAATGAGTATCTCGGTAAGCAAAGCACGAAGAGAATAGACATACGAAACGCATTCCATCAGCCCGGAATCCGCCAACAAGCTCATCCCACGCGGGACCGGCATTAGCGAGCACAACGATGCGCCGTACAAGATCCCATGCGAGTTCAAGTTGATCCTTGCCGATGATGCCTGGCTGATCTGCACCTAGTGTGACAATGTACACGTACTGCAAGGCTTCCTTGGAATCCAACCGCACAAACTGACGAACATATCGCCAAATAAGTGTCGAAAGACCAAGTGCAGGTGGAAGAGAAGAGGAAAGTGACACTAAGCGAGTCCTATGAGACTTTAAACCTCATATATGATCGACACTCACAAGGTGTGATGTCCGACGACTCAGCACGAGACGGTGCGCGTAGTACGCCATAGTACGCCAATGCAATAGCTAAGTGAACTGCCTCGATCTCTGTTTCCGCGTGGTCCCCGAGTGCGGCAACGGCCTAAAGTGACTCACCAGTACAGATCCAAGTAGAAGGCATACGTAAAACCACCTACCCTCTCGAACTCGCCACACGTCAGAAGCACGGCAGCCCATAAGCCAGTACGGGCTCCTGTGGAGCCACTCTCGAAATGGCGTTCTCCATAGTTGAGCAACACCTCTGCAAGCCCACGCAGGCCGCCATTCTCTTCCTCATCGACCTTACAAAAGCTCGATAAGTGGGGAAAGAACTCGGTGAAAAAAAAAGCATGCCATTGCGAGTTGAAACCAGAGCCAATCCTCCGTCGTTGCTGTGACAAGCGGAACGTTACGCTTAGATGGGTCCAGCCTGCCCATGAGCTTATAAAGAGCAAGCTTGAACGGATCGACACTTGTTGAATGGAGCATGTGTGCATTGTATATTGCCTGGACGTGATCTCGATGAGGCTTTGGTAGACTAAATGAGAAAGATGGTGTTAGGACATGGCACCGTGAGAACGGGGGCGAGTAACATACCGATGATCGGGCGACTCTAACCAAAGACGAAAGTGTGCAACAAAGCTATCTTCCCGGTGTTCAATAGCCTGCCGATGGGCCAGGGCCTCATCAAGTGCTTCTCTCGCATGCCCGGTGCGTACAAGATAAAATAACTTGGCCCACAGCGGCTGTGCTGCAACCAACTACCAGAACTGTCAGCAGAGGTCACCGAACGCTCTGATCTGAACCTACCTCGATGCGGTCTTGCCATCCTCCCCCTCGATAGTACCGTACCAGCAAAAAAGCGCGTACGCGGTTTGCAATGCTTGGGTCTCCACCAAGGCATGCTTCGAGTGGGCGTGCCTGAACTGTGCGCTCCAGTACATCAAGATACTGCTCTTCAAGAGCTGCACGGGCTCCTGCGGCAATTTGTATTCTCAACTCGACAGCCTCCCTTGACGTCGGGTCACCAAGATGTGCACGCGCATAACGGCGCTCCAACGACGGTGTGTTCAGGATATGCGCACCGGCGTGCGCGAGCGGCGGAATTCCGGGTGGTTCGCCAGTTATTTTTGCGAGAATATGGAATATTTGTACGACCTGATGCGTGCGCTGGAACAAAGAGCATGAAAGAGACTTCCCGAGCAACATTGAACAACACGCACATCCGGATTGAGGGAAAGTGCTGCCTGAATCAACCCATGAACAATTGGAAACGATGCGCCACGTAAACGGGCCACATTAAGATCAACCACAACACGGTCGTATGCCATCATTTTTCCCTGCACTTGCAGGCTAGGACTCGGAGCTGCGCTATACTAAGAAAAGGTCATGAAAGTCACCGGCTTCCGGCGAGCACACTCACCGTAAGCGCACTTCTGCTTTGAGGTGCCTTGCTTCTCATTGCTAATGTTTCACTATCCCCTCCCGACAGTCCACCCAACTCTTCGAAAACTCGTTTCTTGCGAGCTTCCCACTCGCGTCTGCTTCTGTCCTCTAAAACATTATAGAATTCTTCCTGTGTTGCTTTGCGTGCCTCCTCAATTGTTGATATAACATTTTGCTCGTGTGCATGTCTTAAATAACCTGAGATATCAGTATCCTGGAGAGGTTGTAGCGGTAGGAATGTGGTAGATGGGTTAATATGTGCAATGGAGTTGACAAGAGATGGAACATCAATGTGTGCTTGAGCCAGGAGGTAGTTGCTAGAACCACATCGGTATTAATTCCTTTGAATTGCCAGTCTGCCACTCACGCGCGACCTGTGTCTGCTTGCGCACCAGTTTGTCGAGGGAGAAGTCTTCGCGACTGCGTTTCTATCTGATCCAAGGAGAGGGAAACGTTTGGCAAATCTTGTCGCTTCAAGTGCGATGTGAGAGCTTTAGACGAGGCTAAGAGTGAGGAAAGGTCGGAAGACATGCTGTTCTCGAACACGAACAATGGCAGTCACTGCCAGTGCCTAGATATTATATTTAATCTCCGACGACGCGTCGCGTCTCAGACATTTTTCGTTGGACTCAGATGCATACAATTCCATGTCACGCGAGGAGCGTCGAGTTTTATCTCTGAAGACGAGATATTGATTTGGAAGATGATGCTAGCATAGCGGCCATCGAGCGGCAGCGCTTGTCATGCACAGTAAACCTTTTTTTTTTCTGCTTTTCTTCAGTCCTTCACTAGTCCTTCCTGACAAATACGAGTTCTTAGGGCACAAGGACATCTGAAGGTTAATCTTGAAGCAATCGTGGAAGGATCGAGAAGGAACGTGGGGTTGTGGGGTTCATTGTTGTCGGCGGTCCCGAGCTGAAGTGGGGGGGGATATTTGACGATACTGTTGTGCGTACTCTTTACTCTTGTGTTGTGACGACGATCCCAATTACTTCGTGAGTAAAAGTAACGCTTACGTGCAGACTATCGAAAGAATGGTCCATGGAAACACGAGAAACGTTAAAAGGACGCCACAGGACCGCGCCTATAGTACACCATCAAAATTATCATTGACACCCCGAAGCGAATAAACTGGAATGGTTGTAGGGTGTAGAGAAGCACAGTTTGGTGGAAACGACTCTGAGTGGCCTCATTTTGCTAAACAAAAACAAGATAGTACACCTAAGTGACGCGAATAAGCCTCATGGCGGAGACCGATTGCGATCACTTAGGTCGATCATGGTGTCGATCCAGTAATCCAGTAGTACCTCGGGAAGTAGCCAGAGAAGAGGAAGCTTTGTACTTCTCCCTCCTTGCCACGACGTCAGCGCGTCAGCCTTTGTCCTGATCGTGTAGTTAGGGCCGAACTTGCCAGCCCCCTTGGAGAGATCAGGTCTAACGACAATACACTCTGTGAAGATGGGCTGCTTCACCTTATAGGAAGTTCAGGGATGCTGAAGGTTCCACGGAGCACTTCCTGATGAGAGAGGGCATAATGAATCCCTCGAACTTGAATGTCTCACGACCCTCGGGATTATCATAGTATGCGTAATCACATGTTTAACAGGAGCTATCTGTATGGTCCAGGATAGTATATGGAAGGAGGGAGGCCTCAAAACTGGGGATAAATGAGCACATGAGCGAAATCCAACCAAATCCACAAGGTGGGAGAGGGACAGAACAAGTCATACGATAATTGAGAGGGTGATAAACACAAGACGGGAGGGAATGAAAAAGAAAAGCAAGTGATAGATAACCACAAAATCTAGGATGTCGGGTACGGCACGCACAGACTGATGTTGCCTCCCTTATCTATGAAGTGGAGATTGCCCACGGTTGGTCTCGGGCGTCCATCCGGCTCTCCCATTTCTACCCTTCTACTTGGCGGAACATCATGCATCAGGCCCCCGCCCACCATGTCTTCCACATGGCTCGATGAAGTAATTCATGCGTGTCATCCGGCTTTGAATGGGAAATCTAGAGAGAAGGACCTGCGCTGCCAGGATCGTCCCGATCAGACGCGGACTCTGGGCTGGGATTCGTGGCCAAACCCGCAACAAGCTCCGGGGTAGGATCGTCGAATGCCGAATAGTCGATATAGTCTACAAATATATCGTTGCCAGTTGAATCTGGCGGCGAAGTTGGGGGAAGATCACCAAAGCTAGCCGATGGGGTCGTTGCATCATCCTATTGACTTCGGTAAGCTTTGTGCACCGGCGATGTCCGCCAAACTCACCTGTAGTATCTCCCAGACAGAAATGGCGACAGGGCGATTGGTGAGTTGTCGCGCAGAAATGAACTGCCCAATGCCTTCAACTTCCTGGTCAGATCCCGATGGCTGGAACCCCTCTAAGAAAATATTCTGCACAGCGGGCAACACATCTGTTGTTCTTCCTGTAGTGAGCTCTTGAAGAGCGCGCGCGATACAAGGCACAAATTGCCTAGATAGATAAAGATCCTTCACAGCAGTAAATGGACGTAAAAGTTCCAACCATTCGGCGTTCTCGGAATTCTCTCTCCAATCAAGTCGCACAAATAGAAGCTCATGGAAGTAAAGCTTCTCCGCCGTCGAAAAGAGAGGCAATGAGGTACAGATCTGTGCCAGGAACGAGAGCTGCCCATCTGGTACTCTGCATGAAACTTCCACTTCGAATCCTTCAGAGCCAAGGTTATATGCCTGTGGTTGAAGTTCGACCCGAGCAGTGTAACTATCAAAGACCACATGTACTATATTGAGTGCCTTGAATGTTTGTATGCGACTGATGAGTTGCATGAGTTGTGGGGTGTCGAAGTCAATATCATTGAAGAACCATGTCGTAAACCGGTCACATCGAGGGACATCGATGCCGGCCACTAGGTCCTCTAGGTATTCGTGGGTCCCTTTGAACTGAAATCTCCTGAGGGCAGGGCGGATAGAGCGAGTTGGGGGAGGTGGACGTCGGGTTTCCTGATCAGGACAGGATTGTGGGGATCCGAACCAAAGGAAGAGTCTTTCGAGACTGGTCAACACGGAGAGGCAGGTGGCCATCGCCTCGGGTGAAAAATACGCGGAATGAGGAATATCAGAAAGGCGAAGACTGACAAGGTGAGTGGCAGACAGAAGTAGATTTGGTAATCCCAGAAATGGAATGGCATGCAGCTCGAGGGATCGTAGACGTGGGGTGGATCCACCCAAGAACGAATCGGGAAGGAATGGCGCCGTTTCAGAGCTTGACTGGAGTATTAGACCTGTCAGCTCCGGGAATGGAACTTGCATCGCTGCCCAAACTTTTTCATTTTCAGTTTGCGAGGTTTTAAAACACCAGAGGCCGATTTGACGTATGCGAATTCTATGCTCGAGTACAGCAACGACGTCGTCCACCGACGT
>WNFQ01001925.1_pt1 | contig 15788 bp, 16 predicted proteins | sample 5400171 | NCBI WGS metagenome assembly WNFQ01 (sample SAMN13153356, study PRJNA577476) | soil metagenome | isolation source: 20 cm soil under Madrone tree | place: USA:California | collected 2016-06-14 | reverse complement strand
CACACTACTCCCTTGGACAAAAAGTCCAACAAAACTAAAGACGGACATAAATCCGACGATTTAAGACTTCCTGATGTAGCAGGGATGTAAGTCAGCGATATCGTCCGGTTTTGTCGGTTCGATGTCCTAGTGTTATCGCGGACAACGGGAGATTCTGGCATTGTTAAGTGAGGAATTCTTCCAACCGCCCTTCTGTTTTTCGACCAATACGCGTTGGTCTTGTGGGATTCGATGAAGTGACCGCGTTGCATCTCGTAGGCCCCGCTGATATCTTTGTAGCGGCCGCTTTGGATGACGGCTATGGCAATCGCATCCCATGTTACGAGGTTCATACGATCGGTGTATTTTCAGATCGGTTCCGTGCGGAAAGCGGCCTCATGTTCGAAGCGCAAGCGACTTTAAGTGCAGCGCCGATTCTTGATACAATCGTCATAGCAGGAGGAAGAGGGATTCAGCGTCCGGAGGTTAGTGATAAGGTGGCCACCTGGATCTTGGAGCGAGTGAACGATACGCGGAGAATTGGAGCTATCTGTACCGGCATTTATGGAGTAGCTCCAACCGGTTTGCTCAGTGGGCGCGAGGTCACAACGCATTGGCGTTTTGCCCGAGACCTGGCACGGCGGTTTCCTCGTCTACGAATCGATCATAGGAAGCCGTTCGTTCGAGACGGCCCATACTATACGACTACCGGACTTAGTGGCGGGGTGAATTTATCGCTAGCTATGATTCATGAAGACTACGGTCCCTATGTCGCGCAATCAGTAGAAGAGGGGTTAACTCTTCGCCTTACCAAGGAAGATCAAGAGGAACTCCTATCGGATGCCGTACCTTTCGACAATTATCCGATTGACCGGTTCTCCGATCTAGTTGCCTGGGTGATCCGGAACCTCCATTCCGACCTGTCAGTAGAGGTGCTGGCGCGCCGAGCCTGCATGTGTCCCAACCATTTCAGCAAAGTATTCAAGAGTGTTTTTGGAGAACCCCCAAGCGACTTTGTCCAGAATCTCCGTCTGAACGAAGCCCGCCGCCGGCTTTCGAAGCGGCAGAAGACGCTTCGCACAGTCGCCGCGTCAGTCGGCTTCCCCAGTCCGGACTCTTTCCACCGCGCTTTCGAGCGCAAGTTCGGCTCTCGACCAGGTAGCTACCTCGAGGATCGACAGCAGAGATGCGTGGCAGCATCGAATGGTTCACACGAATCATAGGCGCTCGAAAAGATCGCATGATGCAAATGCAATTGAGTAAGACATCCAATCCGCCTGGGGGCGCACTTGTTGTTAGGCCCGACCATATGATGCTTAAAACTAGCAAGTAGGACATTGAACCGACAGTATGGGCCCACGGGTCTATCGCTCTGAGCTCAGCGGTTTACGAATAGGTTAGGGAAATGACCTTTATTGCCTGCGTAAGATCACCGAGGGAAAGAAGCTGCCGAGGTTAGAATGTTTAGTTAGGATCCTCTTAAGCCAGTTCCCCCTGGCAAGTAAACAGTATCCAAGTGGCGTCGTCATTTCGCCCTCGGGCTGTGTTGGATTAACCCGAGTAAGAGCAGGTCGGCTATCAGCCCAGCCATTTTTTCAATATCGCGCCGCTTACCGAGCTCATGCGTGCTCAGGTGGAATGGTAGCAGCGAGTTTGTCGCGGCGAGTATGGCGCTGGCAGTGGCCAAGCAGTCTATAGTCCGAAATATTCCCGCACGCACGCCTTGTTTCAAGGCAACCGCGAACAGCTTTGCCTCCTCGATGAAATAATGCTCTCGCCGTTCCAACACACCAGTTCGGAGGTCCCGGAACATCTCGCTAAGACTTTCAGGAAAATGCTGAACGCTGTCGAAGCGATACATCACTCGTAAGACGATCATCTCGCGAATCTTGTCAGCAGGAGGCAAACCACTTCGGAGGACACGCCGCAAGCGTTCTATAACACGGCTGATGACACGATCGATGTGAGAGTAAACGAGATCTTCTTTACTTCTGAAGTGCAAATAGATTGTGCCTTTAGCGATGCCTACTTCAGTAGCCAGATCATCCATCGTCATTTTCCTGTATCCATACCGCGCCAGGAGACGATCCGCTGCATCAAGGATCAGTTCTTCCGTATTTTCCTTAGCAACGTTCGATCGCATTTTTATTTCGTTGACTAATGACTGTTCCTGGTCTTGTAGTCAAATGCTCGCATGTCCGAAATCATCGTATTAAGGTCCTAGAACATCTCAACCCGCTAAGCCTACCGTTGGACGCTCGCAAAAAATGGTTCCAAAAGTAATTGGCATACTCGGGTTTAACGGCGTAAGAACGCTTGATCTTACAGGCCCATTGGAAGCGTTTGCAACCGCGCGGCTCGATGGCGACTCCAATCGGAGCCAACCCTGCTACGAAACTATAGTAATAGGCCTTACCGGCAGAGAATTCGTTTCGGAATGCGGCGTTGTCTTCAAGGCTAAAGAAACAATGAAGACTGCTCCGGCATTGGACACAATCATCATTCCGGGCGGTGCAGGACTGCGCAACACTGACACGATTAAGCATGCCTTGGAATGGCTTACTGATCGCGCTGAAGCAACTCGACGTGTCGTTTCCGTCTCCACTGGTATTTATGCACTAGCCCGTACTGGTCTGCTAGACGGTCGTTCTGTAACGACGCATTGGCGATTTGCTCGGGATGTCGCTCAGCAATTCCCCAAGTTACATGTCAATTACACCGCTTCATTCCTGAAAGATGGTGCTTTTTATACGTGCGGCGGCGGCACCGCAGGGATCGAGGTGGCGCTGGCTTTGATCGACGAAGATTACGGCGCGCGAGTTGCGCTTTCTGCCGCGCGTGAATTTGGGATGGACCTCAGACCACCTGGCGATGACGAACGCCTTATTGACCCCTCACAATACCAGTCCGGTCCGACGGAGCGGCTTGCCGAGCTTCCTGCTTGGGCTGCTGGTCATTTGCGCGACAAGCTTTCTGTAGACGCACTGGCGGAAAGGACGGGTCTTTGTCCGCGCCAGTTTAACCGCCTGTTCAAGCGCATCTTTCACCGCACTCCCGCGGACTTTGTCGAACACCTGCGCCTCACCGAAGCTCGACGGCGTTTGCTAATCCCTCGTAATACGATCGAGAGCGTGGCTGCATCTGTCGGATTTAAGAGTGCAGATGTTTTTCGACGTGCTTTTGAGCGACGTTTTGGCGTGACGCCTCGCACCTTTCGGAGCCGGTTTCAGTATGGGATCCAAAACATTATTGGCGAGCCCGGCACGACTCAAACAGCGATCATTTCATACAGAAGCGTGCGAGTAAACTCACATCAAAGCAAATTCGGCCCAAAATCCGTGAAATCGGCTGCTGCTTGACGCTCGACATGAGCAACAGACCCGTTTAAGCTGTTCGTCTTCGCTGGGTACGGCAATCTCGTGACCTGTTTTCCCCTCTGCTGCTCTTCACCGCATTAACGCTCGGGTTGGCTGTCGATCCGCCCGTTCACCAACATTGGGAGACAGAGGAATTTGGCAATTTAGTCGGATTCGGCGTACCGGATCTGAAGTAATCTGGGTCAAAAGAATGAAGCACATCCTGCTTATTGTCGTACTTTTCGCTTTTTCGTTCCCTGGGTTGCGCGCAAGACCAGATTCCGCAAGCGAAAACGATACGAAATTCCGATGTCGGCCGATCTTACTTTGCCAGCGGTCCGTATGACGAAGCACTTCGGCTTCGTCTAACCAATCAACGAAAATCTAAAAAGCTGTAGACCAACGGCAATTCCGCCTTTTTGCGAAAAGACTCAAATATTCAACGAAGGTACAAATCCCACGCAGACGACTGCCGGCGGAGGGGCTCGAACCCACACGATCTTGCGATCACTGGATTTTGAGTCCAGCGCGTCTGCCAGTTCCGCCACGCCGGCGAAGGGAATCTGAAGCTACAAAGCCAGCGGCGAAGCTCAAGCGCTTCCAACGAGGTCGAGAGGCTGCAGACTTCGCGGCGGCCCGAAAATTTCGCGAAGGATAATCGCGCTGCGCAGTCCTCTTGGTGAGCGCAGAAGAGTGGCGATGTCTGTCCCGGCGCGCGTGACTTTTACTTTTGATTCAGTGTCGATCCCGTATGGTTCAACCGGCAACTTAATAGAAGCCGGCAGTTCGTGTGTGGGTGGAGCTTCGTGATGCTCGAAGGTTGGCGCGGGCGCTTGAAATTTCGTTGGCGCGACCATTTGCTTCTTTCTGCGGGTGAGAACGTTGCGAGCAGTCGGAATGGGCGGAGGTTGCACTGGCGCCACACGTCGCGGCGAAAGATCTGCGCGCGGCACAATCGGCGGCGGCGGTTTCGCCGTCGTCGGTTGTCCGAGCGCTTCGAGAAATCTGCGAATGCGTTCTTGGTCCGATTCGACTGACGCTCGCCTGATCGGCTGACTTACCTGCGGCGTTACGGTCGATCTTTGATCTGATTTCGGCGGGCTCTTCTTTGCTTTGCCGGCTTTGGTCGCGAGCAGTCTCAACAACGCTGCCATCGCGATCAGCAGGATGAAAAGCAGATTTTCGAAGTGCATGGTGCCGTTAAACTGCGTTCACGATTTACAGTTTCAACATTACGTCGCCTCCGGTCGCGATTTCTCCGTTCCAGCGATTGATTCGCGCATCGAAGTATCTGCCTGGACGTTTTTCATCCTCACGTAATCCATTATCCCGAGATTCCCTGAGCGAAATGCGTCAGCCATTGCTTGGGGAACGAGCGCTTCGGCTTCAACCACTTTTGCCCGCATTTCCTGCGTCTTGGCGCGCATCTCCTGCTCCACAGCAACGGCGGCCGCGCGGCGCACTTCTGCTTTCGCTTGCGCAACGCGCTTGTCCGCGTCGGCTTGTTCGGTCTGCAACTTCGCGCCGATATTATCACCGACGTCCACATCCGCGATGTCGATTGAGAGAATCTCAAACGCGGTATTACTGTCGAGACCCTTGGCGAGGACTGTTTTTGAAATGCGATCGGGATTTTCCAGCACGTCCTTGTAGGAATGGGCCGAGCCGATCGCGCTCACAATGCCTTCGCCAACGCGCGCGATGATCGTTTCCTCGGTAGCGCCGCCGACGAACCGATCAAGGTGCGAGCGTACCGTAACGCGTGCCTTCACTTTCACACCGATGCCATCTTGGGCGACGCCGTCGATGGTCGCCCGGCCCATATCCGGACTGGGGGCGTCGATCACTTTCGGATTGATACTGGTGCGGACGGCTTCGAGAACAGTCTTGCCGGTGCCTTTGGTAGCCAAATCGATGGCGCAAGCGCGATTGAAATCGAGCGAAATGCCTGCCTTGTCTGCCGCAATTAAGGCGAGAACGACTTGGTCAACACTCCCGCCGGCCAGATAATGCGCCTCAAGCGGATCGCTCGCGATTGGCAGACCCGCTTTCACAGCCGTAATGCGGTTGTCGACAATGAAACCAACCGGGACTTTGCGCAGCCGCATTCCGACCATTTTGCCGAGACTGACCGGTGCGTTTGCGATTCGCGCCCGAATCCAGAGACCAAAGAAGTTGAAAAGGACGACCGCGAGCACAAACGCGAAGAGCGCCAGCACCGCGATACCGACAAGATAAAGTGATTCCATACTGCTACGAGGCTATCGGAAGCGAAACAGCGCGCAAAGTTCTAATTCGGCCGCGAAGCGCGTGATGATTGAGTCACCAGCCAGGCGTTTGAGTCGTACGCTTGTCGAATCGCTACCGCAGAGCGAGCAAATCGTAGTGCTCGGGGCGGGACTTGAACCCGCATGCCTTTCGGCATACGCCCCTCAAACGTACGTGTCTGCCATTCCACCACCCGAGCGTTCGAATTTAAAATGCGTGCAAAAGTCTTCCGCAGACTATGCGCCGTGGCAAGCCTCCTTTCCGCGTTCGCCCGTATTGGTGCTTCTGCTCGCATCGGAAGCGAACCCGAATCGAGTATAAATACGAGCCCGAAAACAGGCGATATGAAACTTGCGTAGTATGCAGTTAAATTTCCAGATGCTGTCGATCGTGGCCAGTGAGAACGGCGAGGGCGATTGGGTGAAAGTCGATCTTCACATCCACACGCTCGATGATCCCAAGGACGCCATCGATTATTCCGCGCACCAATTGCTTGAGCGCGCACGGGCGCTTGGCTTTCGCGTCCTCGCGATCACATTGCATGACACCGTCTTTGATCGACAACAGGTGTTCGCCGATGCGGCAGCAATGGGAATTTTGCTAATTCCTGCGGCGGAACTGAGACTGTGCGGGGCAGATGTAATCGTGCTGAATGTGACTGCCGAAGAAATCGCTGGGCTCAAGGATTTTAATGATTTACGTCAGTTGCGCGCGCAACGTGGGACCTCAATTTTTACGATCGCGCCTCATCCATTTTACGTTTTTGGCAGCTCAATTGGGTCGCGCTTATTGAAAGAAATCGATTGCTTCGATGCGATTGAAATCTGCCATTTTCACAAAAGCTTCTTGAATCCAAATCGTCGCGCGGAAAAAGTGGCGTCGTGCTTTGGCAAGCCATTGATCGCCACCTCCGATGCTCACCGGCTGCAGGCGTTCGGCCGTCATTACACGAGCATCCCAAAGCCGCCGGAGCTTACTCCCGATGCGATCTTCACCGCCTTACGAGTGGCCCGGCTTAAGCTAACGAGTCCGCCCTGCAGTTTTGTCGATCTTGTGACCGCGATCTATTTCATCTTCCTAGCGCATCCGTTTCGAAGACGACGGAAGCGTCGCCGCATGACTCGGGTTGCTCGCAAACAAGAGACCACTTCAGCCCTTGAAGCCGGATCACATGAACGTGCCGTAAATTTCATGAGTAGAGAGCTTCCACGCGTGAGAAAACGTTAGGCCTCAACCCCTTCAATGCCGAGCCGTTGTTGGCTCCAAGTCATAAATTGCGCCCCAATCGCCGGACGCGACGAGCGGGGCCGTAGCTTCCCACGGTCGCTTGCTTGATGGATAATTCTTCATTTCTTCTCGTCCCCAGAAGATGCAACGGACGCGTAAAACCCGCGCGATCTCGCGCCAATCCCCAGAGCCTTGCATCAGGCTTGTGAGCCAGTTGTAGGCGTCCGTGTACTCGAAACCCTCTGTCCATAAATGCCCTGGATAACCCAGCACAACCTTCCGGCCTTGAAGTAAGAGCGGGTGATTGTAAGTCGGATAGGCGGCGAAACGCGTTTCTGCCGGCAGCTTTCGAAGCGCGACGCCGAGCCCGTCGAGTTCTCCGCGATCGCTAAATTCAAAGCCAGGTCGGCCCGCGGCCAGCCCACCGAACAAACTGACGAATCCCGAACCGAAGAGGGCGATGCAAACGCCGACGCGAATGGGCATCGACCAACGGACAATCAGATCGCTCCACAAGAACGGGAGAACGAGAAAATAAGCCCAGACCATGAGCTTGAGATTGTCCCATTCCCATGGCGCGAATTTTACGAGCAGACCGGAAACAAAAATTGCGAACGCAGGTAGGAGAAAGGCGATTTCCTTGGGCAGTTGTTCATTCCCTTTGACCCCGGATCTCCATAGACGCCACCCGCAGACCGCGATCAGATAGAGCGTGAGCGGAATGAGGACACCGAAATTATCGAACCAGAATTGAAAAAGGTTGGAACGGCCGAATTCGGGATCGCTCATTACCCAGCCCAAATGCAGCTTTAACATTGACCCAGCGCGGAAGTGATCCGTGGTCAGCCAAACGAAAAAGCTGGCCGGAAGCAACGCACTTGCAACGACGGTCAAGGCATGCGCGCGTGTGTGGCCAAGAAACTCGCCCCATCTCGCTCGATCTGAAATCAAGCGTCGCACGCCGACAACTCCTTCTTTGCGGATGAGATCGACAATGAATTTCAGTGGTTGAAGACATTCAAAAATGAAAAGAAAGAACAGAACGATGCTGAGGGCCAGAAATGTATGAAAGTGGAAGAGTGGCATCGAGGCGTATAATGACAACTCGACCCAAAACGGCAGAGGCGTGCGATCCCGATTTTGCACGTCAGTTCTCCAAAACCTTTCGCGCCAACTCCAGAGGAGAAGTAGTCCGGCAGGGATCGCGTAGAGCAAGCCGCGTTGAGTCACAAACATGGTTAACGGAATGCTTTTCCAAGCGATCGTCTTACCATCTTGATAATCGACAAACTTCAGCGTTCTGAAAAATTCAAAACCTGCTATGCCGCCGTTAAACAAAAAACCGGCGATACCGAAAGTGCCGGCCCAGCGGTAGAATGCGTAGAGTGTCGCGAGTGACGCAATTAATCCGGTCCAAACCAATCCGCGCGTTAAATCGACATGAACCAAAAAGAGCAGGCCGTTGAATAAGTCCATCCCAGCGGGATACCGTAGCCTGCTAAAAACATAGATGGGATTGTCCGGCCAAAGCGCCACGCCATTCGCAAAATATTTTATGAAGGTGATATGCAGCGCCAGATCACCGAGATTGTGCGGCGATTGAATCTTTAATTGCTCGCCGTCGATGTAGAGGAGCCAGCAAAACGAACGCAGCGCGAATAAAGCGAAGCATGCGGCCATGGCCCAAAGCCACACATGACCATAATGCTTCTGCGGCAGTGATCTTGAGGACTCTCCTGCTGGTAAATTTGCGATGTAGTGCCACGTGGTAGCGTCAGAAGTTCCAAGATACGCTGCAAGAGCGAACGCTCCCCCTGATGCAAGGGCCAGAATCGCGCTCAGCTCATTCAAGCCGTTGCCTGCCATTCCGAAAAGGAGGCCGGCAACCGTCGACAAATTGACAAAGATCAGGCCGGCGGAAAGCCATTTCATCGAAAATGCGATTTGATCCTAGCCTGGCCCTTTTCCCCTAAAATCGGGTAGTCGGTCCGGAAAAAAATCTTTAAAGATTTTCGCGCTTAGGTAAAGCTTCGAAGTATCCTGGTAAGCGCGAATCCTTAGCGGCTCAGTATAATAGGTGCCATGCAATTTCGCTTCGACGTCTTTAATTCGATCTTCTTGCACAAGAAGAAAATCAGCGTCGACCGTTGCCGGGAGGTTTTCGTGCTCGTAGTAGCCGATGTGCGGGAAATCACCGAGAATCCATGGAAGCGGGTATGTGCTAGTTCGAATCATATTGCCGGTCAGCTGATAGTTCCGAGGGTCCTTTTTCGCCAAGTCCAGTAGCGGGTTCGTTAATCTATAGATGTCATTGTAAGTCTGAACGTAGACGTACGGTTCAGTGTCCGTCGTGCAACGGAAGTAGTTCAGCCAGATCGTCGATCCCAGTGAGGCGCACAACACGATGGCCGATACGACGTAAGTTGCGAGGCGATACCTTAAAGGAACAACCAGCATGGCTGCGCCAAAGATGAACAAAAAGGGCCAAATAAAGCTAATGATGCACCACGGCGTCTTATAATTAACGATGCTGTAAGCAGTGAGCGTTCCAACACCATAGATTGCCAGATAACGCACGCTTAAGTTCTTGAATCTTTGGCAGAACACGCAAAGAGTTAGGCCGCCGAGGACTGGCCACTCGTACCGAGCCATAAGCGCGATCCAGTAGTAGTTGATCCACGAGTGGTTCTTCCAAATCAGATTATAAGCTTCTTTCTCGTGTCCGTGTCCTTCATCGCCGGTCGCGAACCAGGCCGGGTAAAATTGGTACAAACCCTTTATACCGCTCCAATGGAAGAATGTTCCGGAATAAAAGAAAACGATGGCGGCTGCGCCCACCGCGATGACAAACGCTAGATCGACATAATCCCAAGTTTGTTTTGCCGGCCGCGCGTCGGGGAGACGATGAAGACGGTTTGAAACGAATAAGACCGGCGCAGCCAGCGCGGCACAGCCCAGGTGGATGATGTAAGTTTCCTTGGTCAGGATCATGCCAGCCAAACCCATGCCGGCACACCAAAGGTAATCGCGAGCCCCAAATTTCCAGAGGCCAAGGAGCCCGAGGATGAACAACATCGAGAAGAGCACGAGCCACACTTCGTGAATCGAGTAACGCCCATAAAAGACAAACCCGGGCGATACTGCCATTGCCAGGGCAGCGATTCGACTTTCGATTCGTCCGACTAACGGCTCGAACTTGAATGCAAGCCAGACGCAGCTGATGCTCACGAGCACAACCGGCAACCGCAGCGCCCAGACATTTCGGCCAAACAAAGTTTGCGAGAGCAGCAGAACGTAAAAATGAAGCGGCCCGTGGTAATTCGTCGGGTCGTATTTATAAAACCCGTTTTTCATCATTTGGTCGACAAACCATCCGTTGATTCCTTCGTCGAAATGCGGTGGCTTGATGCCAAGCAGAAAAAAGCGCAGGAAAACGGCAAGCCCAAGAATCAGCCACGGCGTCCAACCTGTTTCTGCGAGCCGCGTTTTCAACGCGTCCAGTTGATTGCGCAGCATTGGAAAATCTGCTAGCGCGCCGCCCTCGCCGCTGCTAGTACGCGCTGCAATGCGCATTCTCGTAACCGGTGGCTGCGGGTTCATCGGGAGCAACTTTATTCGGTATATCCTGCAACATTACAAGCCCGCGTACGTGACCAACGTTGACGTGCTCACTTATGCGGGCAACCTCGCGAATCTCGACGGCGTGGTCGAAGAACATGGCGAGCGCTACGAGTTTTTCAAAGCCGACATCGCCAACGCCGATCAGATGGATGCGCTCATGACCGAACATCAATTTTACGCCGTGATTAATTTCGCCGCTGAGTCACATGTCGATCGCAGCATCAATTCGCCTCTCAATTTTATCCACACGAACGTCGTCGGCACAAGTGTGCTCCTCGATTGTGCACGGCGGCATGGCGTCCAGCGGGTCATCCAGGTTTCCACGGACGAGGTCTATGGCTCGCTCGGGCCGACTGGCAAATTCACCGAACAGTCGCCGCTCGACCCGAGCTCTCCATATTCAGCGAGCAAAGCGGGCGCCGATCTTCTCGCGCTTGCCTCATTCAAAACCTACGGGCAGGAAGTGCTGGTGACGCGCTGCTCGAACAATTACGGGCCATATCAATTTCCGGAAAAACTAATTCCGCTCATGATCATCAAAGCGCTGCGTGAGGACCCGCTGCCAGTCTATGGCGACGGAATGAATGTGCGCGATTGGATTCATGTGAAGGATCATTGCGCCGCCATTGTGGCCGCGCTTTTCGAAGGAAAACCAGGATCGATTTACAATTTTGGCGGCGACAGCGAGATGCTGAATATCGATGTGGTGAAAATGATTCTCGATAAACTGGCCAAGCCTCACAGCTTGATTTCGTTTGTGACCGACAGACTTGGACACGATCGTCGGTACGCAATCGATTCTTCTCTTGCTGAGCGGGAGTTAAACTGGAAACCGCGCTGCAACTTTAAGGACGGGCTCGACGAAACCATTCAATGGTACATCGACAACCAATCATGGTGGCAACCGTTGCTCGAACGTGCGGAGCGCTATTGAGTTGTAGCGGCGGTGTATGGACAGTCGAGATATAGAAGTCGACCTTCAGACAACGCCGCTGCAGCAAACAATGAAACTTGTCATCATCGGCGCCGGCGGCCGGTTAGGCAGCGCGCTTGCCCGCGAATATCGCGAGAAATTTTATGTCATTGGATTTGACCACACGCAACTCGATCTCGCAAACGCTGATGAGTTGCGCGAGAAACTGTGCACGGCCGATTTCGATCTTCTCATCAACGCCGCTGCGTTTACTAATGTCGATCTTTGTGAGAAGGAGCGCGACCAGGCTTTCCGAATTAATGCGGATGCGCCGCGCCTTCTCGCGGAAATTTGCCGGGAGAAGAACGCGAAGCTGATCCATTTCAGCACCGATTACGTATTCGATGGCGAAAAACGCGAACCCTATATCGAAAACGATCCGGCAAATCCGATCAGCGTTTACGGCGAATCGAAAAGGGCAGGGGAGAAATTCGTCTTACAAACATACAATCGACATCTGGTTGTGCGGGTCTCGTGGGTTTTTGGTCCTGGCCGGCCGAGTTTTATAGATGCCATGATCAACCGGGCCCGCGAAAACGAACAGATTGATGCAATCGCCGACAAATTTTCCACACCCACTTACACACGCGACATCGCGCAAATGCTACCGCAGTTTTTTGGGCGACATGTTGAAGGCGGCATCTTGCATTTCGCCAACGCGGGAGAATGCAGTTGGGGGGAGTATGCGCAATGGGCGCTCGATTGCTGCGTGACCGAAGGAATTGCGCTGAAAGCGAAAACCGCGAGCGCGCTTAAGCTAACTGACATGAAAAATTGGATCGCGCGCCGCCCGGTTTATTCGGTCCTTTCCACAGCAAAATACAGCGCGCTGACCGGCGATTCGCCGCGGGCTTGGCGTGATGCCGTGACTGACTATATTAAGCGCTTCTATTCAAAAAAATGAGAACACGCATCTTCGCTTTTACATTGTCGATCTTTGTTTGCGCCATCGCGCGCGCCGAATTGAAATGGGAACAAACCTCGGTCGAATTACATCCGGCGCCTGCGGACAAGGAGGCGGTCGGCCATTTCAAATATCAGAACACCGGCAGCCAACCGGTGCGGTTTAAATCCGTCCACACCTCTTGTGGATGCACGGCTGCGCAATCTCAAAAGGACGAAGTGCCGCCCGGAGAAAAAGGCGAGATTACTGCAACCTTCAAAATTGGTGATCGTACCGGCACCCAGGTAAAGAGCGTGACGGTTCAGACCGACGATCCGGTTAATACAACCACGGTACTCACTCTCAAAGCGGTGATCCCGCAACAACTTGAGATCAATCCAACTTTTGTATTCTGGGGACAGGGCGAAGCGCTCAAGCCAAAGTCGATTGTGGTTCGCGCTAGCAAAGATTTTCCGGTCAGACAATTGAAGGTCACTTCATCCAGCCCGGATTTTCAAACAAAGGTCGAAGAGACGGGTAACGGGCAGTTCAAGATCGACATCCAACCGAGCGATACCAGCCGGAACATGGCTGCGACTCTGACGATTCAGCCGGAGGGTTCGTCGAAAACATTTTATGCGATGGCGCGTGTGACCAACGCGGCGGCAACCCAGTAGTCGTGAGATCTTCGCTGGTGCGTCAGGCGCTTATTCTGGCCGCGCTTGCGTTTATTCCAGGAATCAGACAGGCGATCTATTTTCGCGACAAAGTCTCATGGCAGTCGCCGATTCCGGCTTCCGAAATGGTGACGCTGCCACAAGCGCGTGCCTGGGGTGAGAATACGATTTGGGTCGATGCGCGGCCCGACGCGGAATTTGAACGGGAGCATATTCCTGGCGCTGTGTTGTTGAATGAAGACCGCTGGAACGAATTGCTTCCGCAATTTCTTGCTACGTGGTCACCAGAAAAGCGTGTCGTCGTCTATTGCAGCAGCCAAAGCTGTAACGCCAGTCGCGAAGTCGCGCGTCGTCTCCGCGACGAAGCGCAACTGAAAAACGTGTTCGTTCTTCAAGGCGGCTGGGAAGAATGGCTCAAATCGCGAAAGTGAAATTCGTTTGGCGCATTGTAGATCTTGTCGTCGCCGGGATCTTTATCATCGCTGGGCTGACGAAAATATTCGATTTGGATCATGTGATCGCCGATATTCAGCATCTTCGCCTCGGTAATTTGCTTATCGATCTTCAGAGCATTCGGCTCGCCGATCCTGCTGGTTTCGCGAATAACATCGATAACTATAAGATTCTGCCGTGGACGATCGGTGTCGGCCTCGCCTTTTATTTGCCCTGGCTGGAAATTTTTTGCGGCGTTGCATTGATTGTCCGCCGTCTTTATTTTGGGGGATTATCGATCTTGACCGCGCTTATTTCGATCTTCGTAGTTGCAACTATCGCAGCAAAAGTTCGGGGTCTCGACATCACCTGCGGCTGCTTCGGTCACGCCAGCAAAAACTGGAACTTCTCAACTCATCTCGCGCTCGATCTCATAATTCTCGGCGGACTGCTCGCGCTTTCGTTCCGAGCTATGTCTGGAAATAGACTGCAAAACGTCGTCTAATTCTTGTTAAGGGGACGCGCAGCCCCTTAGGCTTTGAGTTAGTTTGGGAACGAAGAGCTTTGGTAAGTGAGCAGATAAAACGCATGACAAGATCGAGGAGCGGGCGCGCGTGTCCCCTTAACAGAACGGAGTTGAGCCTCCAACGTCGCGGTAGTCGGCGCTGCGCGCCGCCTAACCTGCGTTGGAGTAAAATCCCTCCTTCGTCGGGACTGACGCCCCGCTCGCTCAGGCAGCTGAGCTTTGCTCTTCTGCCCATCGCTCTGGGGTTTCGCTCAACTCTGTTCTGTTAGGCCTCTCAGACGCATTATGCCCAACATCACGAATCCAGAAGCGTTCCAGCTAGAAACGGCAACCATTCTTGCGGCTGCTTACTCCGCGTTTCCCATGACGTTCGGTTGGACGCACGATCCGGATTCTGATGTGTACCCGACCGAGACAGGCCAGAGCCGCAAGGACATTCAGTTTCAGACCATTCGGTGGCTTCTTAACCGTGATTATCTCTATGACGAGTTCGGCTTTATTGGAGTTGAGTGGAAGGGACTTGGCCTCACAGAAAGAGGACTTACCGCCCTCAACTCTGTTCCCGACGCGCTCAGTGGGAAGGAATCGCTCGGTAAACGTCTTTCTGTCGCGGTCGGCAAGGGCAGTTTAGAAACGATCAAGCAACTTATTCCTGCAATTATTCAGCAAGCATTCCTCGGAGGATGAACCACACAAAGTCGCCTAACTATGCAATACAGCTAACCGCCGGCCGCTCTGATTGCAATTTTCAGATGCTGAGTTCAAGACACGTGCTGCGGCTCAGAAACGCGAGAAAGAGGTGCAATACTTTAAACGACGTTGACTCATCTCGCTGCTGCGCCGATAGAACAAGCAACAACAAGCAACAAAAGGAGATTAATCATGATGCACATGCTGATTCGTCACAAAGTCGCTGATTTTGCGAAGTGGAGACCGGTTTATGACGCCCATGCTTCGGCGCGGCATAACGCGGGGCTAAAGGAAGAACATCTTTTACGTAACGCTGACGATCCGAATGAAGTGATCCTGCTCTTTTCGACGGAAGATCTCGACAAGGCCAAAGCGTTCACCGCGTCGGACGATTTACGTCAAGCAATGCAGAAGGCCGGAGTGAGCGACAAACCGGATGTTTATTTCTTGAAGGACTAACCGAATACGACGCGCCGCCTGATTGAATCAAAAACAAATCAGGCGGCCCTTGGTTTTCGGGTAAAGTCTGGGTGGGTGGCTGCGGTCTTGCTGGGCCATCCGGCGCGGGCCATGGCGCGCCGAGCAGAAACTCGCGACTATCGCCGCCTGGTTCGCCCTGGCTACGTGATGTCGATCTTCGCTCGTTAGGTCTTTTCTATCGTGCTGAATATTCGTCAAGCAACAGAAACGGATGGCGCGGCGATCTGGAATATTTTTCACGCCGTAATCACACCGGGTGACACCTACGCGTTCGATCCAAAAATGTCGCGCGCGGACGCGCTGGCGTACTGGTTTCGGCCGGGCACGCACACGTACGTTGCTGAACAAGAGCGACATGTAGTTGGCACATACATTCTAAAGACAAATCAATCTGGTGGAGGTTCGCACGTCGCGAATGCCGCTTTCATGGTCGCACCAGGGGCGCGCGGACTCGGGGTTGGGCGAAAGATGGGTAACCACTGCCTAAGCGAGGCGCGCCGGCTTAGTTTTCGAGCGATGCAATTCAACTTTGTTGTCTCGACAAATGAAGCAGCCATTCGCCTGTGGAAACAACTTGGTTTCAAGATCGTCGGCACCTTGCCAGCCGCTTTTCGGCACCCGGAAAGAGGATACGTCGATGTTTACATCATGTTCCTTTCGCTTCTGTAGCTACTCT
>WNFQ01011598.1_pt1 | contig 15803 bp, 12 predicted proteins | sample 5400171 | NCBI WGS metagenome assembly WNFQ01 (sample SAMN13153356, study PRJNA577476) | soil metagenome | isolation source: 20 cm soil under Madrone tree | place: USA:California | collected 2016-06-14 | reverse complement strand
CAAGGCATTCGATCTATCGGGTACTCCGGTACGCGTCGCATTCCGCGGCGACGAGAACCCTTTCGCCGGCAAACGAAACCCCCTGACCCCCCGCCAAGTGCGCAAACGCAAGCGGCTGATCCAGCGCAACAAGCGCTAGTCAGGAGCCCGCCCGCTGTGGGTCATTGCGCATGCGCCGCACCCTCGCGACGGCGATCATTAGTCAGACAAGGCCCCTAGCCGATTTTTGCTAGACTAAGCCCCAAGTCGGCAGGCTGCGTAACGGGCGGGATGTACTTGCTGAAAATCACAAAAGCCAAGGCCTTCCGCATTTCCGCGGTCGTGGTGGTGCTGGTCGCCCTGTACGCACTGGGCGGATTCGTGGTGGCCCCCAGGATGCTGCGCTCTGCGCTGATGGAAGACATTCCCAAGACCCTGGGTGTGACTCCGACGGTAGGTCAAATACACGTCAATCCCTTTCTCTTTCAGGTCGAGATCAAGGATTTCTCGCTGGCCGCCCCGAGCGGAGAGAGACTGCTCGGCTTCGGACGATTGTTCGTCGATTTCGAATTATCCTCGATCTGGCACCGCGCGTATTCATTCGCCGACATCGACCTCGACGCACCTTCCGTGAATGCCATTGTGGCGCAGGATGGCAGCCTCAATCTCTCGCAGCTGAAGCCGAAGACTCCTCCGGCAAAAACGCCTCCGGAAAAACCGCAGGAGAAGACGGGGCCGCTGCCGGCGATCCGCATCGGTTCATTCAACGTCAGCAAGGGACTGGTGACGTACGAGGATCACAGCCGGCCGTCCGAGTTCACCGCGCGGCTGGCACCGATCAACTTTGCGTTGGTCAATTTCACGACCGGTGCCGAAGGCGGCCGATTCACCTTCACGGCGTCCTCGAAGCTCGGCGAGCGGGTGGAGTGGCACGGGCACTTGTCGGTGCAGCCGATCGAATCGGACGGCGAGTTTCAAATCGACGGATTGCACGCGCATACCATCTGGGAATACCTCGAGGATCGCCTGAATTTCGCGGTCAATTCGGGAACCATCGATCTCAATGCGACGTACAAGTTTTCGCTGCGAGATGCCGTCGACTTGCAAGCGACGGTATCGAGGATCGCAGTCAACGATCTTGCCGTGCGACCCAAGGAGGCGGACATCGATTGGATTACGGTGCCTTCGCTGCTCCTGAGCGGAACCACCGTGGACCTCTTGAAACGGCAGGCTCACACCGATTCGCTGTCGCTCACGGGCGTGAAGCTGGTTACGTGGCTGGAGCCCGACGGGTCGCTCAATCTACTCAAGCTTGCACAGTCTCCGCCGGCGCGGGCGTCAACGGCAGCCGCTGCGCAGCCAACTACAGCAGGCGCTGCGCCGCCGCCCACATCAACCGCTGCGCCGCCGTCCACAGCAGCCGCTGCGCCGCCGCCCTCTGCAGCCCCGCCGTGGAAATTCGACTTACGCGAGTTGACGCTGCGGGAGGCCGAGATTTCGGCCGAGGATCGCGGCACCTCGCCCGCGGCAAAGCTTCTATTGGCGCCGTTATCCGTGAAAGTGGACGGCGTGAGCTTGGATCTCGCCAAGCCGGTGTCCGTCGCCCTCGATACGCGCATCAATCACACCGGCTCGTTGAACGTGAGCGGCGATGTCACGCCGCAGCCGCTGTCCGCCAATGTGTCGTTGAAGCTGGATGGCGTCGGCCTCGAGGCGGTTCAGCCGTACATCGCGCAGCGTACTTCGATGACTCTGATCAGCGGACGCTTGAGCGGCGACGCCAAGGTGCGCTACGGCCCAAAGAAACCCGCACTCGAGTTCGCCGGCAATATCAGCGTCGCGGGTCTGCACACGGTCGACAATGCGTTGCACGACGACTTCATCAATTGGGATCGCCTGGATGTGTCGGGGATCACCTTCCAACACGATCCCGATCGGCTCGACATCCAACAAGTGATGGCGCGCAAGTTGTACGCGCGCGTCATTATCGAGCCGGACACCAGTTTGAATGTGAAGCGAGTGTTGGCGGGGCCCGGTGCGACGGTGGTCGCGCCGCTTGGCTCCGGCGGCGCACCCGTGGCAACGACGGCGCCGCTTCCCGCAGCACCGCGCGGCAAGGCTGCGTCAGGCAAGGAGGCCTCGACCAAGGTCGCGGCAGGCCCGGCGGCGGCGGCCGCACCCCCGCCGATGCCGATGGCGATCAAGAAGATCGTGTTGCACGCCGGGCAAGCCAACTTTGCGGACCTGTCCGTACAGCCGAATTTCGCCACCAGCATTCAGAGCATCGAGGGCACGGTGCTCGGCCTGTCTTCGAACCCGAATTCGCGCGCGAAAGTGGACATACACGGCGCCGTGGATGCATTTTCGCCCGTGGATATCACGGGCGACGTCAATGTGCTGAGCGCTGCTCTCTACACGGATTTGGCCTTGAATTTCCGCAACATGGAACTCAGCATTTTCAATCCCTATTCGGGAAAATTCGCCGGCTACAACATCACCAAGGGCAAGCTCACGACCGAGCTGCACTACAAGGTGGTAGGGCGCAAGCTCGATGCCCAGCACCACATCAGCGTGGATCAGCTTGAATTCGGCGACAAGACCGCGAGCAAGGACGCAGTATCTCTGCCGATCAAGCTGGCGGTCGCGCTGCTCAAAGACCGGCATGGCGTCATCAATCTGGATGTTCCCGTGAGCGGCACGCTCGACGATCCGACATTCCGGCTGGGGCCCATCATTTGGAAGGTCTTCGTCAATATTCTCGAGAAGGCGGTTACTGCGCCCTTTGCCTTGCTCGGAGCCTTGTTCGGCGGGGGCCCGGATTTGCAGTTCGTCGATTTTCGGCCGGGAGCCGCGGACTTGGATCCTGCCGCCGCCGACAGGACTCGAGCAATGGTCAAAGCGTTGAACGAACGGCCCCAGCTCAAGATCGAGGTGCCGATTGCCTGGGTGAGTGACCTCGATCGCCCGGCACTGGTCGAGGCGCAGTTTCTGGCACAGGTTCGGGAAGCGCAGTCGGCTAAAGCCGGGCGCAAGAAATCGGCGGCTGACACCCCCGACTTCGAGCAGTTGGACACTTCCGCCAAGGTCGAATTGTTGACGCAACTCTATGCCAAGAACGTGGGCGGCGAGCCGAAATTCCCGCAAGAGGTCACGAACGTCAAGACGAAGCAAGCGTTGCGCGAGCACATCTCGGTCACTGACGGCGACCTTACCGCACTGGGGCAACAACGAGCCATGGCCGTGCAACAGGCCTTGTTGACAGACACCCAGTTGGACCCTGCGCGAGTGTTTCTGGTCGTCAATGACAAGGCGAAAAATCAAGACGGCAAGGTTCGCCTGGAATTGTCGTTGAGATGATCGAGCGCCACGCCTCATTTCAATGCATAGCCTGGCCCGCGACGCTCGCATTCGGTGCAAAGCCTGCGAGAGGCTCCGCGCCCACAGCGCTAACTCGTTGATCTCGTTCAATTCTTCGCGCGTGGCACAACCGGTGCTTGTTTCCGAACCCGATCCGGGCACACCGGCGGCAAAACAACACCCAGCGATTGGGCGAGGGACGTCATGCGATGAAGCTCATTACGGCGATCATCAAGCCATTCAAGCTTGACGATGTTCGGCAGGCTGTCAGCGAAGTGGGGGTGCAAGGCGTCACCGTGACCGAGGTTCGCGGCTTCGGCAGACAGCGGGGCCACACGGAGATCTATCGCGGCGCCGAGTACGTCGTGGAGTTCGTGCCGAAGACAAAAATAGAAATCGCGGTTGACGATGGGCTCGTCGATCTCGTGATCGAGGCGATTGCCAAATCGGCTCAGACCGGAAAGGTCGGAGACGGAAAAATCTTCGTCTTCGATCTTGCGCAAGTCGTGCGCATCCGAACGGGCGAGCGAGACGGCAGCGCCATTTGACTTCAAGGGGGGATCTGCATGATGAGTAAACTGTCCGGATTGGTTTTTCTCTGTGTGTTGGCATTGCCGATCCCGGCCGCATGGTCGGACGAGGCGCCGAGCGCGTCCCCCGCCGCAACGACGGAGGCGCCCGCCGCGAGCACGCCGGCAGCCGCAACGGCCGCTGCACCGACTGAACCCACGTTGATGGCTGCGGACAAGATCAGTGCCGGCGACACCGCGTGGATGCTGACCTCCACGGCCTTGGTGCTGATGATGTCGATACCGGGTCTGGCGTTGTTCTACGGCGGCATGGTGCGCAAGAAGAACGTGCTGGCGACCTTGATGCAAACCTTTGCGATCACTTGTCTGGTCACCCTCCTTTGGTGGTTGATCGGCTATTCGTGGGCCTTCACGCCCGGCAGTCCGTTTCTGGGCGGCGCGAGCCGCGCCTTTTTCAACGGCATGACCTTCATCCACGATCCGACCAACCGGTTGTCGGTGTCGCATCTGGCGTTGACCATACCCGAGACCGTCTACGCCATGTTCCAGCTGACGTTTGCGGCCATTACGCCGGCGCTGATCGCGGGCGCGTTCGCCGACCGCATGAAATTCTCCGCGATGCTGGTGTTCATGGCCGCGTGGTCGCTCCTGGTGTATTCACCGATCGCCCACATGGTGTGGGAGCCGACCGGTTGGCTCAACAAGGCGGGCGTGCTCGACTATGCGGGCGGCACGGTGGTGCACATCAATGCAGGCGTCGCCGGCCTCGCCAGCTGCTTGGTGCTCGGCAAGCGCCTGGGCTACGGCAGAGAGGCGATGGCGCCCCACAATCTGACGCTGACCTTGATCGGCGCCTCGCTGCTATGGGTGGGCTGGTTCGGCTTCAACGCGGGTTCGGCGGGAGCCGCCGACGGCCGCGCGGGCATGGCGATGCTGGCGACACAATTGGCCACTGCGGCGGCTGCGCTCGCCTGGGCTTCCGCTGAATGGATCAGCCGGGGCAAGCCCAGCGTGTTGGGCATTGCGTCGGGCGCGGTCGCTGGGTTGGTCGCCATTACGCCGGCGTCCGGCTTTGTGGGTCCGACCCCGGCCGTGATCATCGGGATCGTTGCGGGGGTTGTATGCTTCATTGCAGCAACCTCCCTCAAGCACGCCCTGGGCTACGACGACTCGCTGGACGCGTTCGGCGTGCACGGAATCGGCGGCATTGTCGGCGCGCTGCTCACCGGCGTATTCGCCAGCAAGGAGATCAGCGGTTTGGACGGCTCCGTGCTCATTCAGTTGAAAGGCGTTGCCGTGACCGTCATTTATGGATTCGCGGCGAGTTTCATCATTCTGAAGGTCATCGATATGACCGTTGGGCTCCGCGTCACCGAGGAGCAGGAGCGCGAAGGCCTGGATATTTCCCTGCATGGGGAAAGTATCGAGTAACCCGAGATGGGTTTAAACTAGGGCTATGTTGCGCGAACCTGGTTTGTCTGAATCATCCCCGCGGCTCTCGAGAGCTCGATCACGTCTCTGCAGCGACACGCGTCGTCAAGGAGCATAACGCCACAACAAATCCTAAAGACCGCCAACGCGGAACGGATCCGATCTTCATCGGTCTATTCGACTGGCGCGTCTCGCCTGATCGCAACGGAGGATCCGATGTTTATCAACAACGATTTTTCGGAGCAGCAGAGAATTCAAACCGTCGGCGTGTTGCCGACACGCCGGCCTGCAGAATATCAGCAAGAGCTGAAGGCATACGATCCCGCGATGCACGGCATGACCGACTTCACCAGCAAGTTCGCGATCACCGTCGCTCCGGATAGGCAAATCGATGCGGCACTGGCTGATATGGTGAGGCTGAGCGTGCGCGCCATGCTGGTGGTGCGAGCTGAGAGCGTCATCGGTCTCATCACTTCCTACGACATCGAGGGTCCGCGTGCGGCTCGATTCGCTGAGCGGCCGCAAGCGACTCGGCGTGAAGACATCACGGTGGGCGACATAATGACCGAGTGGGAGGATCTGCCCACCTTGGATTGGCGTACGGTTCAAACGGCGAGGATTTCGGACCTGCTCGAGATATTTGCGGGTGTCGGGGTCATGCATTTGCTGGTGGTCGAGAGCGATGAACGCGGAGCCGAAGTGGTGCGCGGCCTCATATCCCGTTCGCGAATCGAGCGGCAGCTTCACGACGCCGAATTTTTGCCGGGAATCGCCGGGGATACGATTCGCCGAACGAATCATAATGGAGGGGGACCGTGAAGGCGCCAACGGCTTCCTCAGCGGCCGCCTGACCGTCCGTTTTTTGCGACAGCCTCGGCGCTGCAGCTTTACTGCACCAGAAAATCGTGATCGAAGTCTCACTTCGCGATCGATTATGCCACTGCCTGGTTCACGGCCACCTACGGAGATACTTGAATGAGCAATCCTTACGACAGTGCGACCGAACGCGCATCGATCCTGGGTCCTACATTGTATTTCAAGGGCGATCTGACGGCCGAAGAGGACCTGTTGATTCAAGGCCGCGTCGAAGGATCGATCACGCACACACAGCGTTTGACGGTCGGCGCGCAAGGCACGGTCAAGGCGAATATCCGCGCGCAGCTCATCATCATCGAAGGAACCGTCGACGGCGACCTGCAGGCCGATAAATCCGTATTCGTGAAAGAGACTGCGAAGGTTTGCGGCAATATCTATGCGCCCACCGTCAGCATAATGGAGGGCGCCAATTTCAGCGGCAGCATCGACATGGGCGGCAAGAAGACCGGCCAGCTGACCGGCCAGCTGACCGGCAAGCAGGATGCCGCGGCCACCCGGACCGTCAAAGTTTCCGGCGGTGTTGGCTGACAATGTCCTGGTTTAAGAAACCCCTCGATGGAGATGCTCCCATGATGAACAGCAATTCAAGCGGCCGCGCGCCTGCGCCAGAACCCTCCGTGACACGGCCCGAACCGCGCGAGCCTCGAGCCGAAGCCCGAGTCGAACCCCGTTCGCCGCAGCCCCGGGCACCCGAACCGCGTGCGCCTGAAGCACGAGCGCCGGAGGCGGCGCCGCGTGCGTCCGTACTGGGCCCAACCTTACGATTTCGGGGCGAGTTGTCGGCCCAAGAAGATCTGATCATCCAGGGCAGCGTGGAAGGCTCGATCACGCACACGCAGAGCCTGACGGTGGGAACCGATGGCTCCATGAAGGGTGATATTCGCGCGCGGGTCATCGTGATCGACGGCAAGGTCGAGGGCGATCTGTATGCCACCGAATCGGTGAGTGTGCGCGCCACTGCGAAGGTCAAAGGCAATGTTTTCGCTCCGCGCGTGGGGATCACCGAAGGCGCGTTCTTCCAGGGGCAAATCGAAATGCAGCCGTCCGGAGCGGCCGTGCAGGAGCACAGTGCGCGTCTGCGCCAGGCGGCCTTGGCGCCGCCGATGGACGGGCCTGCGGTCGATCACATGCTGGGGGCGAGCTGAGGTAGGCGCTGCATTTGAGGCCGCCTCTGGCTCAAGGCAGGAACAATTCGGGATCGACCCAGGCGCGATTGAGGCTCAAACCCCAATGCAGATGGGGTCCGGTCGCGCGCCCGGTCATGCCGACGGCGCCGATACGAGTCCCCGCCGCCAGGCGTTGGCCGGGTTTCACGTCGATGGCACTCAAGTGGCAGTACATGCTGATCAAGCCGCGCCCATGATCGACGAACACGGTATTGCCGTTGAAGAAATACTCGCCGGTGTCGACCACCGTGCCGGCGATGGGTGTCCGCACGGGGGTGCCGGTGGGCGCAGCGATGTCCATGCCGCTGTGCGGATTGCGCGATTCGCCGTTGAAGATTCTGCGCGACCCGAATGAGCTGCTGCGCGGACCGGGTACCGGCTGGGGCAAGCGCAGGGATTCCGGCGGCGGTTCGGTCCAGTGGCTCAATGCGTGGTCGATGCGGATCTTCTCTTCGTTGACCCGCGCCAGATCCGCCGCCGATAGGTTGACCTGGCGCGGGGCTACTTTCAAGGATTGGCTGGCGTATTGCTTGTTGCCCACCGAAAATTCAATGACCTGTCTGCCGTTGGTTCCGCGCACGGTCACCTGCCGCATTCCCAGCGGCGCCGACAGCGGAATGCCGATGACCGCAACCCATTTCGAATCGTCCGGAAGCACCAATGCCCGATGCCCGTCGGCGTCGACGTAGGGCAGGGACGGACCCTCCGAATCCAGGTGCAGTATCTTGACGCCGCCGGGCACGGCATTCTCATGCGGCAGATCCACCTCCATGGCGAGCGTGGGATTCGAGACCGTGAGCGCCACGCTAGCGCCAAAGAGCACGAGCAGGGTTCGAAGCGCCGGCCGACCGACGCCGGCGGGGATTTTCAGGCTCACGAAGCGCCTTCGACTTTGGCGCGAATCCTGCCTTGCGCCAGCCGCGCTTCGATGATCGTGCCCGGCTTGGCGTGCTCGGCATTGCGCAGGATCTCACCGCTCTCGACGCTGACGATGGCATAACCCCGCTCCAGGGTGGCGAGCGGACTGACGGCATTCAGCGTGCGGACCAGAGGCAGCAGCCGTTCGCGTCTCGAGTTGAACGCGAGACGCCATGCGCGATACAGCCGTTGGTCCAAATTCTCCAGACGCAACCGCTGCTGCTGCAGGCGTGTCGACGGACTCACCTGCGCGGCTCGTCCCGTCAACCAGCGCAATCGCTCGCGATGCTCCTGGAGCCGGCGGCGCAGCGCGCGGACCAGCGACTGTTCAAGTTCATCCAATCGTTGTGCCTGGGCGTCCAAGCGCGCCGCCGGACTCACTTGGCCTAAGCGCCCCGCGAGCCAGGTCAGGCGTTCGCCGTGCTCCTCGAGTCGGCGGCGCATGCAGCGCTGCAGGCGGGCGCCGAGCCGCACGAAGGCATTGAGCCATTCTCCGGCATCGGGCACCGCCAGCTCCGCGGCGGCGGAGGGTGTGGGCGCGCGCACATCCGCGGCGAAGTCGGCAATGGTGAAATCGATCTCATGACCAATGCCGGTGATCACCGGGATGGGCGAAGCCACGATCGCGCGCGCCAGGCGCTCGTCGTTGAACGCCCAAAGATCTTCCAGGGAACCGCCGCCTCTGCTAAGGATCAACACATCGCATTCGGCACGCCGGCCGGTCAACTGGAGCGCCGCGACGATTTCCGCCGCTGCCTGCGCGCCCTGGACGGGCACCGGATAGATCATCACGGCCGCCGCGGGAAAACGCCTCGCCAGCACGTGCAGAATGTCGCGGATCGCGGCGCCGGTGGGCGAGGTGATGATGCCGATGCGCCTGGGAAGGCTTGGCAAAGGGCGCTTTCGCTCCACGGCGAACAGGCCCTCCAGCTTGAGTTTCGCGCTCAGCTCCTCGAACTGCCGTTTCAAGGCGCCGAGACCCGCGTCCTCCATGTGATCGACGATGAGCTGGTACTCGCCGCGCGGCTCGTACAGCCCGATGCGAGCCCGAACCAGCACCTTTTGGCCGTCCCGGGCCGTGAAGGAACACAGCATATTTCGCTGCCGGAACATGGCGCAGCGAACCTGCGCGGTGGCGTCTTTGAGCGAGAAATACCAGTGCCCGGAGCTGGGTCTCGCAAAATTGGAGATTTCGGCCTCGAGCCACAAGGTGCCGAACCCGCGCTCGAGCAGCACTCTGACCTCGCGGTTGAGCCGCGAAACACTGTAAATATCGCGGTCCGGGCGTGCCGGTAGGGATGCGCTTTCGGCTAGTTCCATGGGCAAATGATAGCGGTTTACCGCGCAGCGGGGGCAAGGTACAATGCGCCGCCTCTTAGATGAACCCGTGAACGCTACCCTATGCGTATTCTTGAAGAGGCACTCACATTCGATGACGTCCTGCTCGTGCCGGCATATTCCGAGGTTTTGCCCCGCGACGTGTCGCTGGCAAGCAAGCTGACCCGGGAGATCAACGTCAATCTGCCGGTGATTTCCGCCGCAATGGACACGGTCACCGAGGCCCGCCTGGCCATCACCATTGCCCAAGAGGGCGGCATCGGCATCATCCACAAGAACATGTCCATCGACAACCAGGCACGGCAAGTCGACCGGGTGAAGAAGTTCGAAAGCGGCGTGATCAGCGACCCGATCACCGTGAACCCCGACATGACGATCCGCCAAGTCATCGAACTGACCCGCGCGAAGAACATCTCCGGAGTGCCGGTGGTGCTCGGCACGAAAGTGGTCGGCATCGTCACGCATCGCGACCTGCGCTTTGAAACCAAGCTCGATGCTCCGGTGTCCTCGGTGATGACGCCGAAGGATCGCCTCATCACCGTGCGCGAGAACGCGCCCAAGGAACAGGTGCTCGCGCTGCTGCACAAGCACCGCATCGAAAAAGTGTTGGTGGTTGCCGGCGATCACGAGCTCAAGGGCATGATCACGGTCAAGGATTTTCAAAAGGCCACGGAATTTCCCAATGCCTGCAAGGACAGCGTCGGAAGCCTGCGCGTCGGCGCGGCGGTGGGTACGACGCCGGATACCTTGGATAGAGTCGGGGCATTGCGTGAAGCAGGGGTGGACGTCGTCGTGGTCGACACTTCGCACGGCCACTCGCGGGGCGTGTTGGAGACGGTGGCGAGAATCAAGGCGAAGTATCCCGACATCCAGGTGATCGGCGGCAATATCGTCACCGCCGAAGCGGCGCTCGATCTCGTCAAGCACGGAGCCGACGCGGTCAAGGTGGGCATCGGGCCCGGTTCGATCTGCACGACGCGCGTCATTGCGGGCGTCGGCGTGCCGCAGATCAGCGCGATCGCGCGCGTCGCCAAGGCACTGGAGGGCACCGGCGTGCCGGTGATCGGCGACGGCGGAATCCGGTACTCCGGCGACATAGCCAAGGCCCTGGCGGCGGGAGCGCACTGCGTGATGATCGGCGGCATGTTCGCGGGCACCGAGGAGTCTCCCGGCGACGTGGAACTCTACCAAGGCGGCTCCTATAAGGCGTATCGCGGCATGGGATCCCTGGGCGCGATGTCCCAGGCTCATGGCTCCAGCGACCGCTACTTCCAGGACACCACGACGGAACTTGAAAAGCTGGTGCCGGAAGGCATCGAGGGACGCGTACCCTACAAGGGCAGTCTCGTGGCCATTCTGCTCCAGCTGTCGGGCGGTCTGCGCGCGGCGATGGGCTACACCGGCAGCAGCAGCATCGAGGAAATGCGCACGCGTCCGCAATTCGTGCGCATCACCAGCGCCGGCGTTCGCGAGAGCCACGTTCACGACGTGACCATCACCAAAGAAGCGCCCAACTACCGGATCGGTTGATGCGGGATATTCACGCGGACCGAGTTCTCATACTCGATTTCGGGGCTCAGTACACACAGTTGATCGCGCGCCGCGTGCGCGAACTCGGGGTGTATTCGGAAATCTACGCCTGCGACGCCGACGCGGAGCAAATCAAGCGCTTTGCGCCGAAGGCGATCATTCTTTCCGGCGGCCCTGAATCGGTGTACGACGCCAAAGGTCCCGAAGCACCCCGGGAGGTATTTTCGTTGGGCGTTCCGGTGCTCGGTATTTGCTATGGCATGCAGACCATGGCGGCGCAGCTTGGCGGTCAAGTCGAATCATCCAGTCATCGCGAGTTCGGCGCCGCGCAGGTCCGGCCGACGGCCGACTCGCGGCTGCTCGATGGTCTCGAAGACAATCGCGACGCTCAAGGGCGGCGGGTGCTCGATGTGTGGATGAGTCACGGCGACCATGTCGTCGCGGTTCCCCCGGGATTCAAGGTCATCGGATCGAGCGACAACGCGCCGCTTGCCGCGATGGCCGACGAGTCGCGTCGATTCTATGGACTGCAATTTCACCCTGAAGTGACCCACAGCCTGCAGGGCACCGAAATTTTGCGGCGCTTCGTCCGCGAAATTGCCGGCTGTTCGGGGAGCTGGGAATCGCGCAATATCATCGAGGACAGCGTGGCGAGAATTCGCGCGCAGGTCGGTTCGGACAAAGTCCTGCTCGGACTGTCGGGCGGCGTGGACTCGTCGGTGCTGGCCGCGTTGCTACACCGCGCCATCGGCGCACAGCTCACCTGCGTGTTCGTGGATCACGGGCTTCTGCGGCTCGGCGAGGGCGATCAGGTGATGGCGACGTTCGCGGAGCACATGGGCGTGCGGGTGATTCGCGTCGATGCGGAGCAGCGGTTTTTGGCAGCTCTCGCCGGCGAGGCGGATCCGGAGAGGAAGCGCAAGATCATCGGGCGCATGTTCGTGGAAGTCTTCGACGAGGAAGCGGCGAAGCTCGAGGACGTGAAGTGGCTCGCTCAGGGCACGATTTATCCGGACGTGATCGAATCGGGCAGCAAGACCGGCAAGGCGCATGTGATCAAGTCGCACCACAATGTGGGCGGATTGCCGCAGCACATGAAGCTGAAGCTCCTGGAGCCGCTGCGCGAATTGTTCAAAGACGAGGTACGCAAACTCGGCATCGAGCTCGGGCTGCCCAAGGACATGGTGCACCGGCACCCCTTTCCCGGCCCCGGTCTGGGCGTCCGGATCCTGGGTGAAATTCACAAGCCGCATGCGGATCTACTGCGCCGGGCGGACGCCATTTTCATCGAGGAACTGCGCCGCCATGATCTCTACGACAAGGGCGTCATGGGCGACGGCCGACGCTACGATTATGTGATTGCACTGCGCGCCGTGGAGACCATCGATTTCATGACGGCGCGCTGGGCACGATTGCCCTACGAGTTCCTGGATCGCGTCACGCACCGCGTGGTCAATGAGGTGCCGGGGATATCGCGCGTGGTGTACGACATTTCGGGGAAGCCGCCGGCGACGATTGAGTGGGAGTGAATAGGGCCTTTCGAGATCTATCGCCATCTATCGGCTCCCGGGCGTAACTCACTGAAATCTCAAAGATCACCTATCGCCGTCTATCTACATCTATCGCTCCCAAGCAAATGGTTTTGACGGTAAATCTGACGGTAAAATTCTTCTCGATGTCTTGCTTCTGAATTTTACCGTCAGACGAGCTGCCGGATTGCGCGAAAGGCCGCAAATCACGGAGTTCGCGCCGCTCCGGATCGCCGACCTTCGGAAATCATAAGGTTTTTCGCCCGCTGCCGCAGCATTGACACACGCCTGATCCAATCCTGGCTTACCTTCCAACGGAACACGATGGACGACACGCCAAAGTCTCTGGGAGAGTGTCGCGGCCGTCTGCAGTGTGCTGTGACGTAGATTCATGTCGGGTAGGTTCTCACGAGTTGCGGATCAGCGCATGGGGGAGTATCGGGGAAAATATAGAGGAAACCCAAACCTACATCGAGGAAGACGACGTTTGAATCGTGCGCTCGCTCAAGAGTCGGCCGATGTCGGCGATGCCACCGTCCTTGGACATCTGGCCGCAAACCGGTCCAATGAGAGACTGCCAACAAGCAGTGTGTGTTAGCCGCGTGGTGAGCTGGCGGAGCCGAAGGGTCGAGAGAATAAGTGGATATGCCGTCTGGGCTTCAATCGGTAGAGCTGCGCTGGACGATTGGCGCCGCTTTTCATTCGAGGCAAAGGATCGATTAGTTTCGCGGCCAAAAATCGTGTGCGAAAAGCCTTCTTCTCAAGCTCTCGGGCCAAGAGAATCTCATACATGCGCTGCAATTCTGTCAGTGTAAATTCAACGGGCATCAGAAACGCCGGCAGTGAGGTGTACTCGACCTTGCTGCGCAGCCGAATGATGGCGGCCTTTAGTATCTCGGCGTGATCGAAGGCCAGAGTCTCACGCACTCGACTGGCCTCGATCTTGATCCAGCGCGTATCCTGAGCATTGCTGCCGGGAATGAGTTCGAGATGATCGGCCGGGAGCAGCGCGAAATACACGTGGGTCGCGGCCCAGCCCCGGGGGTCGCGCGTCGCGTTGCCCCAACTGCCCAACTGTTCTAGGTAGGGTGCCGCTACGCCGGTCTTCTCCTTGAGCTTCCTCAATGCACAGCCTTCCAGATCGCGGTCGTGAGTGACGTCTACAAAGCCGCCGGGAAGAGCCCATTGGCCGGGGTACGGATCACCGGCCACCTGGGGCCGGCGTACCAGCAGTAGGTGCAGCGCGTCCTCCCGCACGCCGAAGATGGCGATATCGACCGTTGTGAGCGGCCGTTCGAACGTAAGTAATTGACTCATAAGCGCGATCTCGTAGTCTGCCCGATTGTCATTGGGGGCGGTTGCATCATAACTTTGTTAGTGGTAGTGTGTCACTAAGATAGTGGGACAGCCCCACGAACAAGGAGAGAGCAATGTTCGGGTTCAGATTCGTCAAGGTACAGCCGACCACCCACCTGATGGCGTTCCGACGGGGCAAGGTGATCCGACAGGGCGCGGGGTTCTCGATGTTCTACTACTCCCCGACCACCACACTCGTGACCGTCCCGCTAGCCAGTCGCGAGGAACCCTTCATCTTCGAGAAGGTCACGGCAGATTTTCAGACCGTCACGGTGCAAGGGTTGGTCTCCTTTCGGATCGCCGATCCCGTGAAGACCGCGCAGCTGCTCAATTTTGCGGTGAAGCCCGATGGGCGGACTTATGAGTCCAAGGACCCGGAGAAGCTGTCTGAGCGAGTGGTGACCGCAGTGCAGATCCTGGTCCAAAAGGCGATTCAGGAGTCCTCCCTGGCCGACGCGATCCGCAGTGCCGGGGACCTGGCCGACCGGGTGCTCCAGCGCTTGCGGGATAATCACGAAATGGTCGCGCTTGGGATCGAGCTTCTGGGCCTCGCCATTCTCGCCGTCAAGCCGACGCCGGAAACCAGCCGTGCACTGGAGGCCAAGGCGCGCGAAGCCGTGTTGCGCGAGGCGGACGAGGCGATCTTTGCGCGTCGCAATGCTGCGGTCGAGAATGAGCGCGCCATCAAGCAAAGTGAGCTCGATACGGAGATTGCCGTGGAGCAAAAAAAGCGCACCATTCGCGAGACGCAGATGGAGGCTGAAGCATCCATTCGCCGAAAGAAGAACGAGCTGCGCCAGGTCGACATGGAGGCTGATATCGTGGTCGAGGGTCGGCGCACGGAATTCGTACGCATCAGTGCCGAGAACACGCGCACCACCGCCGAGGCCGAGGCGCATCGCCTGGGGGCCGTGGCCAAGGCGCTCGTAGGGCTCGATCCACGGATCATCCAGTCCCTCACCGCCGCTGGCATGCAGCCCGGCCAGCTCATTGCCCAGGCCTTTGTCGGTCTGTCCGAGCGGGCCGATAAGATCGGGCAGCTCAATCTCTCTCCCGACTTGCTGCAAACCCTGATGGCTCAGGCACCGATCAAGGAGGCGGTCCGTGCCAAGGCTTGATCGCAAGGTCGTGCTCGTCACGCGCAGGACGCGCATCGAGGAGCTCATCGGCCGCTACCACACGGAAGCGCAGGCGCGCTTCTATGTGGAGCACTTGGGGGCGGACTTCAACGACTACGAACTTGAGCATCGCACCTACCACCAGGCCCTGGAGGCTGTCACCACCGCGATTGAATCGCGTTGCCGCCTGCAGAGCATGGACCGTGCGCTGGCCCCCAGCTATCTCTTTGCCCCGGACGACATCGTCGTCGCCCTGGGGCAGGATGGGCTGGTCGCCAACACGCTCAAATATCTCCAGGGCCAGCCCCTGGTGGGCGTGAATCCGGATCCCCTTCGCTATGACGGCGTGCTGCTGCCTTTCGAGGCACGTGACGTCAGCCTCATCCTCGATGACCTACTGGTGCGGTCTCGGCCCAGCAAGACCGTCACTCTGGCGCAGGCGGCTCTGTCCGACGGCCAGGTGCTCTACGCGGTCAATGACCTTTTCATTGGCCCAAAGACACACACCTCAGCGCACTATGAGATCCGTCTGGGCGATAAAGCGGAAATCCATTCGTCCAGCGGCGTGATCGTCTCGACCGGTCTCGGGTCCACCGGCTGGCTCAGGAGCATCATTACCGGTTCCACGGGCATTGCCGCGAGCCTTGAGCCGCAAGCCCACCGCATGAGCCAGAT
>WNFQ01005526.1_pt1 | contig 15813 bp, 9 predicted proteins | sample 5400171 | NCBI WGS metagenome assembly WNFQ01 (sample SAMN13153356, study PRJNA577476) | soil metagenome | isolation source: 20 cm soil under Madrone tree | place: USA:California | collected 2016-06-14 | reverse complement strand
AAATACACGCTGCCGACCTCGAGCCAGGCACAACAAATCATGTCGACCTGGGCGCCGCTGGTTCCCAATCCCGTGTTTGACTACGCCTACTCCTGGGGTACGCAGAGTTCAGATCAGGCGCTCGAAGGCTCGACGGCTTTGCAGGCGGTCTTCTCGGCTCACAACGCTGCGTCGGCAGGAGCCACGACGACCACGACCATCACGCTGCCGCCGAGCACGCCGACCACCACCACGACCACGCGGCCCGCGACGACCACCACGGCAACCTCCCCCGCCGCGACCACCACAACCACTACGCGGCCGCCGACCACGACCTCCACCACGACCAGGACGACCAGCACGACCACCACGACCACGCAGTCGTCGTCGACCATCCGCACGGTGTTCCTCATCGTGATGGAGAACACCGACTGGTCGAGCATCAAGGGGAGCTCCTCGGCCCCGTACATCAACGGCACGCTGCTGCCGAGGGCCGCGCACGCGGAGCAGTACTACAACCCGCCCAACATGCACCCGAGCCTGCCCAACTACCTGTGGCTCGAGGCCGGGACGAACTTCGGGATCCTCGACGACAACGAGCCCTCGAGCAACCACCAGAGCACCACGAGCCACCTCGTCAACATGCTCGAGACGGCCGGGATCTCGTGGAAGACCTACCAGGAGGACGAAGGCTCGGGAGCATGGGACGGCTCCTCCTGCCCGACGGGTTTTAATTACGGCAACCGGTACGACGTCAACCACAACCCGTTCGCGTACTTCACCGACATCACCAACACGGCACGCTGCATCCAGCACGTGCGTCCCTACTCGGAGTTCGCGACGGACCTCGCCAGTAACACGGTCCCGCGCTACAACTTCATCGTCCCGGACCTCTGCCACGACATGCACGAGAACATCGACTGCTCTCAGAGCGATCGCATTAAGTTCGGCGACACCTGGCTGTCGACGGAGGTGCCCAAGATCCTGGCGTCCCAGGCCTACCTCAACAACGGCGCGCTCTTCATCACCTGGGACGAGGCTGCGAGCGGCGACGGCCCGATCGGCATGATCGTGCTCTCGCCCAAGGGCAAGGGCGGGGGGTACTCGAACACCATCGCCTACGACCACAGCTCGACGCTGCGCACGATGCAGGAGATCTTCAACGTGACGACCCCGATGCTGGGCGACGCGGCGAACGCCACCGACCTGAGCGACCTGTTCGTCAGCTTCCCGTAGACAGCTCGTGGGCCGGAGCGCGGTGAAGACCGCCGCCGCTCGCCGTCCCGAGCGGCGGCGGGACCCGTGATGCGCTCGGGTTCGTTGGGCATGAAGATCGCCCCGGACCCAGCGTGGCACCGAGAGGCGCGACGCCCCGCGACCGTCTCCCGCGATGCCGGGCGCACCGACGGCCGGGACCACAACCGCGCCGGTCTCAGACCGCGAGGGGACTACGAGAAGAGTCAGACGGGCGCACGAGCCGAAGGCGGTCGATTGCCGAGGCCGGCGAGCCCTGCCGGAACCACCGGCTCACGAAGCCAGAGAGGAAGAACCACACCAGGGAGCCGAGCGGAGACAGCAGGGGTTCAAGCTCGAACGCGAAGCGTTCTTCGAGCCGCCCGTCAGTGAAGCGGCAGATTACCACCTCGGGACCCACCACACGGACCACCATTGCTCGCTTGCCCGTCAGGCGCTCGACCACGATCTCCCCGCGTTGCGGCATGGTCACCTCCATGGGCGGGCGGCCTGCGTCACCGCGTGCCGTGGCGCCCCCCGGAAGGGGGGGCATCGGCATGAGATGGGACGGCCCGGAGCCTCTGCGTCTTACGCTGCCTTGGGTGCACGCGGCTCCGGGTAGCGCTGACTGCCTCGGAGCGACGGCAGCCGTTTCCAGGTCTCGCGCGCCGTGTCGAGGAGCGAGCGGCCGATGACCACGGCGGCGCCCAACGCGACGTACCCGGTGATCACTGGCACCGCGACGACCGCGCCGGCGAGCCGCGAGATCAGCCGCAAGCCCTCGCTTGCAACGTCATTCGCGTTCATGGGGGCCTCCGTACACCGTCTTGGAGCGAGGGTCCCCGTACCACGAAGGCCAATCGCCCGGCAATGTGGGTCCACTGCGTGCCGGAGTCGTAGCGCCCGCCGCATCGGTCTCTCCGATCAAGAGGAGGCACGAGACCGTGCGCGCGCTGGCGGAGGACGTCCGGGGACGGAGCCCACCGGGCTCTGACGGAAGGAGCGGACGAAGAACGAGAGGAGCGAAGCAAGCGGCGACGGGGGCAGCTCAAGTTCGAAGGCGAAGCGCTCCTCAAACCGGCCATCCCCGAAGCGACAGATCATCTCCTCGGGACTCACCACGCGGATCACGATGGCCCGGTAGCCGGTCAAGCGCTCTACCACGATGTCCCCAGGTTGCGACATGGTGCCTCCCTGGGCTCGGTCGTCCTACGCCACCGCGTGCCGTGGCGAGAATGCAGGAGACCGTGGAGTCGTGCCCGCCGCCGCCCAGGACCGTCAAGCCGCCGCCCGAGCCCGTCACGGTTCTGTAGTGCAGCAGCATGTCGCGCGTCAACAACCTGTGACGGGCTGGCTCGGTGCTCCGGCGCGTTCGCTGCCCGCTGGATGGTTGGAAGTGCAGGTGGATCAGGGGTGGTGGCAGGTTCTCTACAGCTGTGGATAGTGCCCTATCGGCATCCACCGTCGCGATGTTGCCGCCGCGTTCGGCTGGATCCCGTTGGATGTCGGCCAGCCCGTCAGGAGTGACGATCTTTCCGCGGCGCTCTGCGCTCCCCCTTCTTGCCGCCTGCTGCTCGGCGCAGGGTAGGAGGAGGTGCTCCTCGCGTTTCCGCGTTGCGTTCTTCGTCCGCTCCTGGTGCCATCTCCATCAGCCCGGCCCAATCGAACTGGACTGCAACGCCAGCCCACTCGGCTGCGCCGCCCTCGTCCAACCAGATGATCCACTGCGAGTCGTTGGCGATATGCGCCTCCCCTAACCAGTCCCCAACGCCTCCGCGCACTCCGGGCGCGTCCCGCTGGATGCCCGTCACTCTCCGCACCGTGCCATACGTCGCTCGCGCCTGGACCGCATTGGCTGCGGCCCGATCCAAAGCCCGCGAGGCCGCGCGAAGGGCTTGACCAAGCGAGCGTCCGAGCAGGACGGCAGCACCGAGGGACACATAGCCCGCCAGAGCGGGAACTGAGGCAACGCTCGTCGTGACCTGACGAATAGATAGGCCAACGTCTTCACTCCGATCCACTCTGCCCTCCTACTCACGGCGGCGCTCGTCTCATCACAGTCTGACGGCGCCGCAGCACGGCGAATCCGCCGTCGCGTGGGTTCCTCTGCCACTCCGAGACTACCGGAAAGCAGTCGACAGTCTAGCGGGGCTAGGACTGGGCTACACCGTGCCTGGCGCCCCGGAATCGTCGCGCAGAGCTCCTGATTCTGGATCCTTCCCCCTCGCCCTGTCGTGGGAGGTCGTAGGATAGCACGGGCGGGGCTCTCACCCGGTCACTCTACCCACACGGGATCCGGAAGAGCCGATTCATTCCCCCATTGCGGGGCACACGCCCCCGTTGCGATCCTCCGCTCCTCTACCGGGACACTCCGGGCAGCCGTGGAGTCGCATGTCGCCGTGGAGGCCTTGAGACGCATCCACCGTGCTGTCGGCGCTGGCCGCGACATCCGAGCCCGCTCCGCCGTAGCTCACGTTGCTCCCGGAAGGTACGCGCCCGATTACATGATGGGATCGGGCCCGGGGTCGACCTAGGATGGGCGCGTCCGCCCGGCGCATCCGCGGCACCGTATCCGTCCGCCAGAGGAGCGCAATCCGCAATACTGGTCTTGCGTCTAGTTTTCCGGACAGCGGGCAAGCATCGGCCGACGGCCCGGCCGTCTGCGAGCGGCATGGCGAATGCATCGGCTCAGGTCATGCGTACATGGAACCCGACGGAGGGCACTAGGCCAGCACCACAGCGCTCGTACGTGGGGCCACCTCTGCGTCGAATCGGAGACGTTTTCGCTTTACTCCGGCTGACGACCGTTGCGGTCGCTGTCGGGTTCCTGTCTCTGGCCGGAACGCGCGTAGCCGCCAGCGACGGCGCCTGCACGACGGCATTTGACTGCCAAGCGTTGCTTCCGAAGATTTGCATGGTGTGCGACGACGGGTTGGGAAGATGCGCGCACTGGATGTGCGAAGAAGGAAAGTGCGCGATGCGGATGTGCGAGCTGCCACCGCCCTCCGAGCTCACCGGGCATTGGAGCGGTAGCGAAACGACGAGTGGAGGCAGAGGGACTCTCGCCCTCAGCGCAGACGTCACCTCGATCAGCGCGAAGAAGTTCACCGGCATGATGACGGCGGGTGGGGCGACCATTTGCACCCTGAAGGGAAAGCGCACGAAGAAGGTGAAGGCCCGTCTCGACTGCACCGATGGGAGCAAGATCACCCTCACGGGCCGACTGGATACGACCTCCCAGACCATCACCGGCACCTTCACCTGGGTCAAACCCAGGAAGGGCCGGCAGGGGGGAACGTTCACGCTGACGAAGACAGGCGCGTGATCATCATACTTCGGGCGCACGCCGTGAAACTACAAGCCGAGCGCGCAGCGCCCACGCGCTGAAGCGACCCGATGGCCGACCGACCGCAGGCGATCGACTGCTGGCTCAATCCCACGACCGGGTCAGCGACTACCGTCCCGAGTTCCTCGTCAGGGTGGCGCGGGACTTCAAGCGCGAGAAGGAGATGTTCGCCCACACACCGCTCGAGGAGCTGCTCGCTCAGATGGACGCGGCCGGAGTGGAGCGGGCGATCATCACCATGGACGGCCACCAGCCCGAGCCCATCCACGAGATCGCGCGCAGCTTCCCCGGGAAGTTCATCTGCTCGGCGGTGATCGCCCGACGACCGGTATGGACGCCCTCCGCCTGGTCTACCGCCTGGTCGAGAAGTACGATCTGCGTCTCGCCCGGGTCGTCCCGTTCCTGATCAACCGGCCGCCGAACGACAAGGCCTACTACCCACTCTATGCCAAGTGCATCGAGCTCGATCTCCCTCGCGCTCGCAGTGTTCCGCTGGGACTCGGCGTAGCGTTTCGAGGAGCGCCCCGCTGGGGTGCTCGCAGACGCACCGATCCGGCCGGTCCCGTAGTGGCGACAGGTCGACGGTGACGTCGGCGGGCACCACGCTCCCGGCCGTGTCGATCCGCAGGTCGCTCCGTCCGACGTAGATCACGTCCCGGTTCGGCGATGCTGCCGCCAGCGTCGACATGGACCTCGTCGTCGAGGCCGTGTCCCCCCGGGCGACGTGCATCCGTCTGCGCGGCTCGGACGTAGCGTTGCCGACGATCAACTCCTGCGGACCGAATCGGGACGGCATCGAAGGCCCGGGCGCTCCCGCAGACAAACCCCAATAGGAGGAACGTCTCATGCAATCGCGACCTTCCGAGGTGACCACGCGCGCGCGCCGTCTTCGGCTGACGATCGCCGGTCTTGCCGCCGTGGGCGTGCTGCTTGCCGGCCAGGCGGCACGTGCGGCCTTCCTGCCGCTTCCGGCCAACGGCTCGCAGGTGAACAACGACGTCGCCAATGCGATCGACCCGAACCAGGACGCCGGCGTCTCCGACGTGGCCGGCGGTACGCTCACTGCCGGCAAGGTCCAGGTCCCGTGGGCGACGTTCGAGCAGAAGAGCCGGGACAGCCAGCAGATCTTCGTTCGCGCGTTCAAGAACGGTGCCTGGGTGACCCAGGGCTTCCCGGCATCGCTCAACATCGACCCGACGGCCGAGGCGGAGGCGCCATCGATCGCCTTCGCCGGCGCAGGGCGCACCGTGCCGTGGGTCGCCTGGTACGAGCCGAACGCGGCTTTCGGGCCGCCGACGAACATCTTCGCGAGCCGCTTCAACGCGGGCGCGAACCTCTGGCTGCCCTCGGGGCAGGACCGCTCCGGCGGAGGCCACCTGCCGTCGCTCAACATCCATGTCCTCCGCACGGCGGAGAATCCGTCGGTAGCCGGTGGAGCCGCCGTAGCCGGTGCCGATCCGGTCCCGTGGGTGACGTGGGAGGAGAACGACGGCGTCGCGAGCGACACGACGCGACGGCAGATCTTCGTGGCGAAGGCCCTCAAGCAGGCGACCGCCGGCGCGGCATGCCCGGTCGGGACGAAACCGGCGGGCGGGAACAACGAGAACGGCTTCTGCTGGCAGCAGGTCGGCCTCGACCGGCTCGACCCGACCTCGCCCAGGTCGCTCGACACGGGGGACCCCACGCTCAACATCGACCCGACCCGCTCTGGGGTCGAGCCGGACATCGCCTTCACCGGCAACGACGACACGGTCGCCTGGGTCGTCTGGTACGAGGAGGACCCGACTGGGATCGGCGGGCTCCGCAACAACGACATGGTGTTCGCGGCGAGGATCGTCTCCGATGGAACGGCCGACGGCGGCTTCGATTGGCTCGCGGTCGGAAACGGTACCGCGGGTCAGAAGAACGTGCTCGACACCACGGGCACGAACGGTTTCGGGAGCTGCGCCGAGAGCCAGGAGGCGGAGGACGGGTGCACGCTGAACAAGGTCGCCGGCAACGACGCCGAGAATCCCCGCGTCGCCGCGGGTACGCTCACACCCGGCAACCCGACCGTCCCCTTCGTCTCGCGGCTCGTCGGCGGGAACCACTTCGAGCTCTTCAACAGCGGACAGCCGATCTCGAATACGGTGAACGACGCGACCCGTCCCGACATCACGTTCTCCGGGAACGTCCCGTACATTTCCTGGCAGGAAGAAGTCTCAGGGGAGCAGGTGACCTTCGTGGGCCACTTCGAGGGCGGCGCGAGTGCTCCGGTGTTCAAGCTCGATACGCCGACTGGCATCGCGAACTCCGGCTTCGGCGACGTCGCGAACCCACTGCGGGCGCCGATCTCGTCGGGCTGCACCGCGAACCCGACCAATGCGGACGGCTCCACATGCCAGGGCGGGGCGGCCGGAACACCCTTCTTCCTCTATACCGCCGGGGGCGCGGGCTCGCAGAAGCTCTTCGCGCAGGCATACGCGCCGAGCGAGGTGTCGACGCTCGCGCCGACTGACATCGGCAACACCGAGGCCACTCTCGACGGCTCGGTCAACCCGGGCGGCTCGGCCATCAAGACCCACTTCGAGTTCGGCACGACCACGGCCCATGGCTCGACCACGGCCGATGCGCGCCTCGACGCCGCAAGCGTCGTGACCTCCTTCGACGCCACGGCGACCGACCTCACCCCGGGCGCGACCGTGCACTTCCGAGCGGTCGCGCAGTCGGACTTCGTGGCGCTGGACGGCGCCGACCAGAGCTTCGTGGTCCAGAACACCCCGCCGGTCGTTTCGATCGATGACCTGCCAGACATGGTGAGGGTCAAGACGCTCGGCGAAGGACGGCCGCTGCGCGTCCAGCTCACGGTGTCCGAGCCGGCGACGGTGACCGTCGAGATCCTCAACAAGAAAAACAAAGTCCTGCGGACGGTCGTCTTGGATCGGGTGACCGCCGGCTCCTTCATCGCGCAGATCTCCCTCGCGCACCTGCGGAGCAAGCTGACATTCCGCGTGACGGCCACCGACCTCGAGGGCGCCAGCACCGTCGTCGAGCGGCGCTTCAAGGCCAAGTAACGGCCGCCAATCCGTGCCTCGCACCCGCGCCGGCGGCAACCGTCGGCGCGGGTTTTCTTTTCGGGGTCGTCGAGCACAGACCGCCGCGAGCACCCCGCGGCAGAGCTTGTGAAACGAATCGGGGAGTGACCCGAACTGATCCAGCAGAAAGTCGGCAAGCGCCCATCGCAGAGCGAGAGCGGCGACCACTACAAGCGCCAGCGCTGCGGACACGCTCCTGTAACGCTGCACAAAGCGGTCACGGTCGGAGTGGCTCGACGGTCCGGTGCGCGGCTTTCGAAGCTACGATGCTGCTGGTCGCATCAACAGGCGCGCTCTCCTTCTGTATTCTCCCGGCTGGCGGCGGGCCAACCAGGGTCACCGCGACGCGAAACATGCAAGAGAGATGCCGAAGCAGTGAGCGACACGTTCTGCTCGCTCCGGCCGCCTCGAACCGCCGCGCTTCCCGTTCCGGGCGCAGCCCCGTGTCGAATGCGCGTGCAAGCTACGCCTCTCGTCGTCCTCGCCCCCGCTGGACTGCCGAGCGCTTTCCGGTAGTCTCGAACTGGGGGATGGACCTGTGATGGCAAAGCCCGACGAACCCATCGCCCAGTTGGCGACGCGCATCCCCAAAGGCCTTCACCGCCGCCTCAAGCTGCACTGCGTGACGAATGACATCTTGGTCCAGGACTTCGTGGTCGAGGCCATTCAGGAGAAGCTCGGGCGGAAGGCTGGAGCGAAGAAGGGGACGACGTAAGACGCCAGCGACAGTGCAAAGAGAACGGCAGCTGAACCAGCAATGCGAGCAGATAGGCTGCGAGCAGACGGCCGGCGCGGCGCGCTACGCGGAGCCGCGCCTCGGCGCGGCCTGATCGGTCGGAGCGGCCGGCGTGCCGGCCGGCCGAGGGTGCGCGGCGCGTAGGCCGGCCAGCACCTCGAGGAAGGCGCGCGGCTCGACCGGCTTCGTGACGTGCGCCTGGAAGCCTGCGGTGAGCGCGCGGATTCGGTCCTCTGCCTGCGCGTAGGCCGTCAACGCGATGGCGGGAAGCCGGGGCCCGCCGTCCTCGAGCGTGCGCACGCGGCGGAGGAGCGCATAGCCGTCCTCGCCCGGCAGACCGATGTCACTCACCAGCACGTCGGGCCGCCAGGTGGCGAGGACCTCGAGAGCCGCGGCCGTCGAGCCGGCACTCCGCACCTCGGCGCCTGCCACGCCGAGCACGGTCGCGATCGCCTCCGACCCGTCGGCGTCGTCCTCGACCAAGAGGACGCGGAGGCCGCGGAGGTCGAGGGCCGGCTCGAGGCTGACGCCCGGCGCGGGCGCGCGGGGGCGGGCGAGCGCCACCGTCGCCGCGGCTGGCTCCTCGCGCAGCTCGCGCAGCGGCAGGCTCACGACGAAGGTCGCGCCGCGCCCCGTTCCTGCGCTCTCGGCGTGGACCGTCCCGCCGTGCAGATCGACCAGGTGACGCACGATCGCCAGGCCGAGACCCAGGCCACCGTGGGAGCGCGTGCTCGTGCTGTCCGCCTGCCGGAAGCGGTCGAACACGTGCGGCAGGAACTCGGGGCTGATGCCCGCGCCCGTGTCGCCGACGCTGATCTCGGCATCCCCGTTCGCCGCCCGCACCCGGACGTCGACCCGTCCGCCCTTCGGCGTGAACTTGATCGCGTTGCTGAGCAGGTTCCACATGACCTGCTGGAGGCGGTCCGAGTCGCCGAGCAAGCGCACCGGCACGCCGTCGAGCGCCGCGGCGAGCGCGATCGACTTCGCCTCCGCCGCCGGCGCGACCGAGTCGAGCGCGCACCGGACGACGGACCGCACTTCCAGCGGCTGCATGTCGAGCCGCATCTTCCCGGTCATGATGCGCGACATGTCGAGGAGGTCGTCGATCAACTGCGCCTGCGCCCTGGCGCTCCGCTCGATCACCTCGACGCCGCGCGCGACCGCGGCGGGCTCGAGCTTCCCGCCGCGCAGCAGGCCGGCCCAGGTGAGCATGGCGGCGAGCGGCGTCCGGAGCTCGTGCGACACGATGGCGAGGAACTCGTCCTTCAGGCGGTTCGCCTCGCGCTCCTCGGTGTAGAGCGCGTTCTGGATCGCAATCGAGGCCATCTGCGCGAGCTGGACGAGGACGTCCTCGTCCTCGTCCGTGAACGCGCCCTCCCGGAGAACGCGGACGGCGCCGATCGGGGTGCCGTCGCCCGCGGTGAGCGGCGCGGCCCGGGCCGGCGCCGGCGGCTCGGGCCCGCCGCACGGCGACGTCGCCCGGCACTCCCGCCCCGGGCCGACGCGCGCCTCCGCCACCGCCTGGCAGGGGCCGAAGAGCGCCCGCGCGCGGTCGGCCACGATCGGAAGGATCTTCTCGGCGGAGCCCGCGGCATTGATCGCGAGCGCGGCGCGGGTGAGCTCGTGGAGCTGCGCGGCGCGCTCGCGGAGCCGGGTCGCCTGCCGGCGGATCTCCTCGGTCTTGCGGAAGAGCTCGACGAACACCGACACCTTGGCGCGCAGCACCTCGGGCACGACCGGCGTCAGGATGTAGTCGACCGCACCGAGCCGGTACCCGCGCGCCACGTGCGTCTCGTCGCCGTAGGCGGTGATGAAGATGATCGGCGTGTGCTCGCAGCGCGGCCGCGTCCGGATGAGCGCCGCGGTCTCGAAGCCGTCCATGACCGGCATGCTCACGTCGAGCAGGATGACGGCGAAGTCCCCGTGGAGGAGCGCCCGCAGCGCCTCCTTCCCGGAGCCGACCTTCACGACGTTCTGGCCGAGCTCGGCGAGGATCGCCTCGAGCGCCACCAGCTTGTCGGGGTGGTCGTCCACCACCAGGATGTCGACCCGATCGTTCAGGACAGACCTCCTACTGCGTCAGCCAGAGCCGGAGGGTGGCGAGCAGCCGCTCGGTGTCGACCGGCTTCGCGAGGTAGTCCGAGGCGCCGGCCTCGATGCATTTCTCCCGGTCGCCCTTCATCGCCTTGGCGGTCAGCGCGACGATCGGCAGGGCCGTGAACAGCTCCAGCGCACGGATCGCCCGCATGGTGTCGTAGCCGTCCAGCTCGGGCAGCATGATGTCCATGAGCACGATCCCCATGTCGGGCATGGTCCGGAGCACGCCGATCGCCTCGCGCCCGTTCTCGGCCGACAGCACCTCCATCCCGTGGCGCTCGAGGAGGCTCGTCATGGCGAAGATGTTGCGGATGTCGTCGTCCACGATCAGGACCTTGCGGCCGCGCAGCGGCTCGTCGGCGTCGTGCCGGCGGGCGAGGAGCGCCTGCTTCTCCTCGGGCAGCGCCGCGGCGGTGCGGTGGAGGAAGAGCGCCGTCTCGTCGAAGAGCTCCTCCGGCGTGCGGACCTGCCGGACGGTCGCCACGTCCATCAGCCGCCGGAGCCGAAGTGCGTCCTTCTTCTCGAGCTCGCCCTTCGTGTAGACGACCACCGGCACGCGCGGGTGGGCCTGCTCGGCCATCAGGTCCTCGATCAGCTCGAGGCCCGACATGTCGGGGAGCTGCGGGTCGACCACGACGCAGTCGAAGTGCTGCGTGCCGAGCGCCGCGATCGCCTCCTTCCCGCTCCCCAGCGCCAACGTGTGGACGTCGCCGTTGCCGATGAACTCGAGGGTCGCCCGCCGCTCGGCCTCGTCCGCCTGCACGAGGAGGAGCTCCTTCGCCGGCCGGTCGATGAAGCGGCGCATGTCGACGAGCGCCGCCTGGATGGTCTCGACGTCGGCCGGCTTCTGGAGAACCGCGCGCGCCCCGCGCCGGAGCCCCGGCTCGAGGTCACGGTGGGTGGAGATCACGTGGATCGGGATGTGCCGGGTCCCGACGTCCTCCTTCAGCCGCCGGAGCACGCGCCAGCCATCGATGTCAGGGAGGCTGATGTCGAGCGTGATCGCGTCGGGCGCGAGCTCGCGCGCGAGCACGGCGGCGGTCGCGCCGCGCGACTCGATCACCGCCTTGAAGCCGTTCGCGTGCGCCGCCTCGAGGAGGACGCGGGCATAGGGCGGGTCGTCCTCGACGACGAGGAGGACGCGGTCCCCGGGGATGATCCTCGTGCGGTCGTCGGGCGCCTCGCTCGCGCCGACCGCCTCCGCGGCGGGCGCCGAGGCCTCGGCGGCCGGGGGCTCCGCCCGCTCGACCGAGACCGGTATGCGGTAGCCGCCGTATGCCGGCTCCCGGCGCGCCGGGCGTTGCGGTAGGAAGGTCTGCGGCAGGAAGAGTCGGAACGTGCTGCCCTCGCTCGGCCGGCTCTCGACCGAGAGCTCACCGCCCAGCATGCGCGCGATCTCGCGGCTGATGGCGAGCCCCAGACCCGTCCCGCCGTAGCGGCGGCTGGTCGAGCCGTCGGCCTGCTGGAACGCCTCGAAGATGATCTGCTGCTTCTCGGGCTGGATGCCGATGCCGGTATCCTTGACGCGGAACGCGACCACCGAGAGCGAGCGGTTGAGGACGTAGTGATCGGGGCTCCAGCCCTCGTGCGCCGGCGCGATGTCGAGGGCGACGCGGCCGCGCTCGGTGAACTTGAAGGCGTTGGAGAGCAGGTTGCGAAGGATCTGCTGGAGGCGCTTCGAGTCGGTGCGCAACGCCTTCGGCAGCTTCGGGTCGAGCGTGATCGCCAGGTCGAGCGCCTTCGACTCGGCGACCGGCCGGAACGTCCGCTCGAGGTACTCCTCCAGATCGGCGAAGGTCAGGTCGCCCACTTCGACCGTCACCGTGCCGGACTCGATCTTGGCGAGGTCGAGGATGTCGTTGATGAGCTTCAGGAGGTCGTTCCCCGAGGAGTGGATCGTCTTCGCGTAGTCGACCTGCTTCGACGTGAGGTTGCCCTCGAAGTTGCCGCCCAGCTGGTCGGCGAGGATCAGGAGCGAGTTGAGCGGCGTGCGCAGCTCGTGCGACATGTTGGCGAGGAACTCGGACTTGTACTTGGAGGTGAGGGCGAGCTGCGTCGCCTTCTCCTCGAGCGCCTGCCGGGCCTGCTCGACCTCGGCGTTCTTGCGCTCCACCTCGGCGTTCTGCTGCGCGAGGAGGCGTGCCTTCTCCTGCAGCTCGGCGTTGGTCGTCTGCAGCTCCTCCTGGCGGCTCCCCAGCTCCTTGGCGAGCGACTGCGACTGCTCGAGGAGACTCTCCGTCCGGGTGTTCGCCTGGATCGTGTTCAGCACGATGCCGATCGACTCCATGAGCTGGTCGAGGAACATCTGGTGGGTCGCGCTGAAGCGGTCGAAGGAGGCGAGCTCCATGACCGCCTGCACACCTCCCTCGAAGAGAATGGGCAGCACGATGATGTTGAGCGGGGGCGCCTCGCCCAGGCCCGAGGAGATCTGGACGTAGTCTGGCGGCACGCTGGTGAGGACGATCTTCTCCTTCTCGAGCGCCGCCTGGCCGACGAGGCCTTCGCCGAGCTTGTAGAAGTTGTCCACGTTCTTGCGGCTGCGGTAGGCGTAGCTGGCGAGGAGCTTCAAGCGCGGCTCCAACTCGCTCGCGTCCACCATGTAGAAGACGCCGTGCTGCGCGCCGACGACGGGTGCCAGCTCGGAGAGGATCATCTTCGCGACCGCGAGGAGGTCGCGCTGGCCCTGGAGCATGCGGGTGAACTTGGCGAGGTTCGTCTTGAGCCAGTCCTGCTCCGAGTTCTTGAGGGTCGTGTCCTTCAGGTTACGGATCATCTCGTTGATGTTGTCCTTCAGGGCTGCGACCTCGCCGCGCGCCTCGACCGCGATCGAGCGCGTCAGGTCGCCCTTGGTCACCGCGGTCGCCACCTCGGCGATGGCGCGCACCTGCGTCGTCAGGTTGGCGGCGAGTTGGTTCACGTTGTCGGTCAGATGCATCCACGTGCCCGCCGCGCCCGGCACGCTCGCCTGGCCCCCGAGCTTCCCCTCGACACCAACCAGCCGCGCCACCGTCGTCACCTGATCCGCGAAGGTGGCGAGAGTGTCGATCATGCCGTTGAAGGTGTCGGAGAGGGCCGCGATCTCGCCCTTCGCCTCGACCGTGAGCTTGCGCGTCAAGTCGCCCTGCGCGACCGCGGTCACCACCCGGGCGATGCCGCGCACCTGGTTGGTCAGGTTGCGGGCCATGAAGTTCACGTTGTCCGTCAGGTCCTTCCACGTGCCCGACACACCCTTCACCTGCGCCTGGCCGCCGAGCTTCCCCTCGGTGCCGACCTCGCGCGCGACGCGCGTCACCTCCGAGGCGAAGGACGAGAGCTGATCGACCATCGTGTTGATCGTGTTCTTCAGCTCGAGGATCTCGCCCTTCACGTCGACCGTGATCTTCTTCGAGAGGTCGCCGGTCGCCACCGCCGTCGTCACCTCGGCGATGTTGCGCACCTGGCCCGTCAGGTTGCCGGCCATGAAGTTCACGCTGTCCGTCAGGTCCTTCCACGTGCCGGCGACGCCGGGCACGACCGCCTGGCCGCCGAGGATGCCTTCGGTGCCGACCTCGCGCGCCACCCGCGTCACCTCGGAGGCGAACGCGCGCAGCTGATCGACCATGGTGTTGATCGTGTCCTTCAGCTCGAGGATCTCGCCCTTCACGTCGACCGTGATCTTCTTCGAGAGGTCGCCGTTCGCCACGGCGGTCGTGACCCCGGCGATGTTGCGCACCTGGCCGGTCAGGTTGCCGGCCATGAAGTTCACGCTGTCGGTCAGGTCCTTCCACGTGCCCGCGACGCCGCGCACGTCCGCCTGGCCGCCGAGCTTCCCCTCGGTGCCGACCGCGCGCGCCACGCGCGTCACCTCCGAGGCGAAGGAGCGGAGCTGGTCCACCATCGTGTTGATGGTGTCCTTCAGCTCCAGAATCTCGCCCTTCACGTCGACCGTGATCTTCTTCGAGAGGTTGCCGGTCGCGACCGCGGTCGTCACCTCGGCGATGTTGCGGACCTGGCCGGTCAGGTTGCGCGCCATCGAGTTGACGCTGTCGGTCAGGTCCTTCCACGTGCCCGCGACGCCCTTCACGTCCGCCTGCCCGCCGAGCTTCCCCTCGGTGCCGACCTCGCGCGCCACGCGCGTCACTTCCGAGGCGAAGGAGCGGAGCTGGTCCACCATCGTGTTGATGGTGTCCTTCAGCTCCAGAATCTCGCCCTTCACGTCGACCGTGATCTTCTTCGAGAGGTCGCCGTTCGCGACCGCGGTCGTCACCTCGGCGATGTTGCGCACCTGGCCGGTCAGGTTCGACGCCATCGAGTTGACGCTGTCGGTCAGGTCCTTCCACGTGCCCGCGACGCCCTTCACGTCCGCCTGGCCGCCGAGCTTCCCCTCGGTGCCGACCTCGCGGGCGACGCGCGTCACCTCGGAGGCGAACGAGCGGAGCTGATCCACCATCAGGTTCACGGTTTTGGCGCTGCGCAGGAACTCGCCCTGGAGAGGGCGGTCGTCCAAGTCGAGCGCCATCGCCTGCGAGAGGTCGCCGCGCGCGACCGCGCCGATCACGCGCGCCGTCTCGCTGGTGGGGTGGACGAGGTCGCCGATCAGCGCGTTCACCGAGCCGAGCGAGGCGCCCCACGCACCGCTGAAGCCGCCCAGCTCGGCGCGGTGGGTGATCTTGCCCTCCTTGCCCACCACGCGCGAGAGGCGCTCGAGCTCGCGCGCCATCTTCTCGTTCAGCTCGATGACGTCGTTCAGCGCGTCCGAGATGCGGCCGGCGATCCCGGTCCACTCGACCGGCAGCCGGACCGAGAAGTTGCCCTTCTTGAGGGCGGTCAGGGCCGAAAGCAGGACCTTCTGGTCGATCCCGTCGTGCGTACGCCCCTCGAGGGCGCTGTCGTTCGCCTCGACGCGGGATCGCTTCCCGAGCGCCGGCCTTCGGCGCTCGGGCGGCGCAGTCGACGAGTGGGGCAAGCCGTTGCTTCTCATCGTGGTCTCCCGCGCTCGGCGAGCGCCGAGTGGTAGCGTCGCCGGCGCGCGAGGTCACGGCGGCGGTGCTGCGCGCGGGCAGGGTGCACCGGCTTATGATGTCGGACGGACGTCGAGACAACTTGAACCCCGTCGCACCCAGCCACCGCCGCACGGCGCTCGGCGGGCAAGAAGCGCACGCCGACCATCCCGGCAACGGGTGAGTTGGCGGCCCGCTAACCGGGTAGCGCATGCTCGACGCGCGCGGCACCCCGAACCCATGCTCGCCCGCGTCCGCTCGGGCGCCCTCCGCGGCATCGACGCGCTCGTCGTCGACGTCGAGGTCGACGTGTCCTACAGCCTCCCGCACACCACCACCGTCGGCCTCCCCGACGGCGCGGTCCGCGAG
>WNFQ01005805.1_pt1 | contig 15815 bp, 11 predicted proteins | sample 5400171 | NCBI WGS metagenome assembly WNFQ01 (sample SAMN13153356, study PRJNA577476) | soil metagenome | isolation source: 20 cm soil under Madrone tree | place: USA:California | collected 2016-06-14 | reverse complement strand
ACGTCGTCGAGGTCCGCGAGCCGCGGCGCGAGCGCGAGCGCGGCGAGACGGTCCGCGCAGACGACGGCGAGGAGACGCGTCGTCTGCGGCCGCGGCCGCACCTTGAACGTCGCCTCGGTCACGACGGCGAGAGTACCCAGCGATCCGATCATCAGCTTCATGAGATCGTACCCGGCGACGTTTTTGACGACGCGGCCGCCCGCGCGGATCTCGGCTCCGCTCGCCGTCGTCATCGCGGTGCCGATCACGTGATCGCGCACGCGCCCTTGCGACGCGGCGAGCGGCCCGGCGAGATCGGCGGCGATGAGGCCGCCGACGGTCGTCTGCTCCGGCAGCGGCGGATCGACGGGCAGCCATTGCCCCTCGCGCGCCAAGACGCCTTGGAGCGCGGCGAGCGTGACGCCGCTCTCGACCGTGACCGTCATATCGGCGGGGGCGTAGTCGACGATCCGCGTGAGCGCGCGCGTCGAGAGCGCCAGGTCGTAGCGCGCCGGCCGATGGCCGAGCGCACGATGGGTGGCGTCACGAGCGCGTGCGGTACGACGCTGGCGATCGCGAGCGCGCGCCGCGCGGCGACGTCACGCGTCGTCGCATCGGGGATCGATACCCGCCCGTCGCTCCGCAGGGTGTCGACGATGCTCACATCGCCGCCTGCCGGCGCGGCGTACGCTGCTCGATGCACGCAGCGCCGGTGGGAAAGATCTTGCCGGGGTTCGCGCGCCGCGCCGGATCGAACGCGGCACGCACGCGCTGCATCACGGCGAGGTCGTCGACGCCGAAGCTGAGGCCGAGCTCGCGGATCTTCTCGATGCCGATGCCGTGCTCGCCGGTGACGCTACCGCCGAGCGCGATGCACGCCTCGAGGATCTCGTGGCCGGCCGCCAGGACGCGCGTAGTCTCCTCGCGGTCGCGCTCGTCGAAGAGGATGATCGGATGGATGTTGCCGTCACCGGCATGAAAGACGTTGCCGATGCGCAAGCGATGGCGCACGCCGATCCGCTCGATACGCGCGAGGATCTCGGGAAGCCGCGTCCGCGGCACCACCCCGTCTTGCGTGCAGTAGCTCGGCGCGAGACGGCCGACGGCGCCGAACGCGCGCTTGCGGCTTTTCCACAGGGCGGCGCGCTCCGCGTCGTCGGCGGCGGCGCGGACGCTACGCGCGTCGGCGTCGCGGCAGATGTCGACGACGCGGGTCGTGAGCTCCGGCAAGCCGGCGGCCGGGCCGTCGAGCTCGATCAGGAGAACGGCGCCGGCGTCGGTCGGAAACCCGGCATGATACGCCGCCTCGACCGCCGCGACGATCGTCCGGTCCATCATCTCGAGCGCGGCGGGCACGATGCCGGCGGCGATGATGCGCGACACGGTCGTCGTCGCGGCGGCGACGGTTTCGAACACCGCGAGCATCGTCGTCACCGCCTCGGGAAGCGGCGTAAGGCGCAGCGTCGCGGCCGTGACGATGCCGAACGTGCCCTCGGAGCCGCAGACGACGCCGGTCAGGTCGTAGCCGACGGTCTCCTCGATCGCGTCGCCGAGCTCGACGACCTCGCCGTCCGGCAACACGAGCTCGACGCCGAGCACGTGATTCGTCGTGACGCCGTACTTGAGCGTGTGCGGGCCGCCGGAGTTCTCGGCGACGTTGCCGCCGATCGTGCACGCGTTCTGGCTCGATGGATCCGGAACGTACTGCAGGCCGGCGTCGCGAACGGCGCGCGACACCATCGCGTTCACGACGCCGGCCTCGGCGACGACGCGCCGGTTCGGCAGATCGATCATCCGGATGCGGCGCATGCGGCTGGTGCCGATCATGAGCGGCGCCTCCGCGGGGAGACAGCCGCCCGAGAGCCCGGTCCCGGCGCCGCGCGGCACGAAGGCGATCCCCGCCGACGCGGCAAGACACACGACGCGCGCGACCTCGTCGGTCGTGCGCGGCAGGACGACGACCGTCGGCACGCTGCGCTCGAGCGTGTAGCCGTCGCACTCGTAGACGCGGAGGTCGGCAGGCTCGGTGAGGACGCCGTCGTCGCCGACGATCGCGACGAGCGCGCGCCGCAGCTCGTCGCGGTCGGCGTCGGCAAGCGGGCGGCGAATTGACATGCGCGGCACATTACCACAATAGTCGGCGCCGCTCGCGCCGCGGCGGCGCGACGGTCGCGACTCAGCGGGGTCACGACCAGCCGACGACCGCGCGCGTGCAGCACCACGCATGCCCGTCTTTCCACCACCGCAACGACTCCTCCTCGGTCCCGGTCCGAGCGACGTGCACCCGCGCGTCCTCGCCGCGATGGCGCAGCCGCTCGTCGGTCACCTCGATCCCGCGTTCATCGCGCTCATGGAGGAGACGAAGGGCCTCTTACGCCGCGTCTTCCAGACCGAGAACACGCTCACGCTGCCGATCTCGGGCACCGGCAGCGCCGGCCTCGAGGCGTGCGTCGTGAACCTCGTCGAGCCCGGCGACGAGGTGGTGATCGGCGTGAACGGCGTCTTCGGGACGCGCCTCGTCGACGTCGCGACGCGCGCGGGCGCCACTGTGGTCAAGGCGGACGCCCCCTGGGGCGAGATCGTGCCCGACGACGTCCTCGCCGCCGCGATCGCGCGCGCGCGTCGTCCGAAGGTCGTCGTGCTGGTGCACGCGGAGACGTCGACGGGCGTGTGGCAGCCGCTCGACGAGGCGAGCCGACTCGCGCACGCCGCGGGCGCGCTCTTCGTCGTCGACTGCGTGACGTCGCTCGGCGGTTGTCCCGTCGACATCGATCGCCTGCAGATCGACGCCGCGTACTCGGGTACGCAGAAGTGCTTGAGCTGCCCGCCCGGACTCTCGCCGATCACGTTCGGCGCCGGCGCGATCGCCGCGCTGCGCGCGCGTACACATCCGGTGCAGAGCTGGTACCTCGATCTCGGCATGATCGAGCGCTACTGGGGCGAGGAGCGCGTCTACCACCACACCGCGCCGATCAGCATGAACTACGCGCTCTACGAGGCGCTGCGCCTGGTCCTCGAGGAAGGGCTCGAGGCGCGCTTCGGTCGGCACCGGCTGAACCACGAGGCGCTGGTCGCCGGACTCGAGGCGCTCGGCCTCGAGATGGCGGTCGCGGCGCCGCATCGCCTGTGGATGCTGAACAGCGTCCGCATTCCCGAGGGCGTCGACGACGCGGCGGTGCGGCGCACGCTGCTCGAGACCGAGGGAATCGAGATCGGCGGCGGTCTCGGCCCGCTGAAAGGTCGGACCTGGCGCATCGGATTGATGGGCGAGTCGAGCACGCGCGTCAAGGTGCTGCGGCTCCTCGCAGCGCTCGAGCGAACGCTGCCGAGACACGGGATGGCGGTGGCGGAGGGCGCGGGAGTGGCGGCGGGCGAGCGTGTGTACGCGCAGGCCGACGGCCGCTGACGGGCAACGCGCGGCGCGAGCGCCGCGCACGCGGCGGTCTTACCTGGCCCGCGCTTGTGCTTGCACTTGCGACGCGGTGCGTATGCGTTGGCCGACGTCGATCAGCCAGTTGCCGCCGAGGTCGCCGTAGTAGGTGATGAATCCCATGCACGCCACTACGCCGAACACGAAACCCAACACGAAGGTTCTCACACCCGGAGTCATCGCCACCCCTCCCGGAACCATCGAGGTCCCGTCCACCGCCCATCGACTCGCGCCGTGGCGCGCCGTGAGGCTCCTACCGTCGGTCGTTTGGCACGAGCATCTCGGCCTGTCAATGCGCGGCCGCAGGATACGGGCGCGGGTCGCGATCGCGGCGGCGTTGGCCCTGCTCGGCGGTTGCCTGCCGGCGCGTGTGCCGCCGACCGTCCCGCCGATCCTGGTCGCGCTCGCGAGCCATCCGCCGCTCGTCGACGACGGCGATCCGGCGACGCTCGCCGCCGCGCTGCGCGCCAGCGTCGCGTACTATGCACGATTGTCGCGCGATCGCGTCTTGGAGATCGCCGGCGAGCGCATCGCCGTCGGGTCGATGCAAGACGCGCTCGCGAGCCTTGCGACGTTCGTCGACGGCCATCCCGCTCCCGACGTGCTCGCGCGTGAGCTCGACCGCCGCTTCCGGGTGTACGGCGCCGCGACGACGACGGGCGTGCTGTACACCGGGTACTACCTCCCGACGCTCGACGCGCGGCCGACACGCGACGCGCGCTTCCGGTTCCCCGTGCTCGGGCGTCCGCCCGATTTGATCAGCGTCGCGCCCGCGGACTTCGCCGTCGAGTGCGCCGCCGGTACGACGATCGTCGGGCGCGCGGAGCGCGGCCGCCTCGTACCGTACCCGACGCGCGCCGAGATCGAGGCGAGCGCCGTCGCGCCCGTCCTCGCGTGGGTCGACGATCCGGTCGCGCTCTTCTTCCTGCAGATTCAGGGGACGGGCCGGCTCGCGTTTCCCGACGGCTCGCGCCCGCTCGTCGGCTTCGCGGCGTCGAACGGCCGACCGTACGTCAGCGTTGGCAAGTTGCTCGTCGACGAAGGACGGCTCTCGCTCGATGAGGCGTCGATGGACGGCATCCGGCGCTGGATCGCCGCGCATCCAGACGAGCGCGAGCGCGTGCTGCACGCGAATCCCCGCTACGTGTTCTTCGGCCGGCTCGCCGGGGAGGCGGTCGGGAGCCTGGGCGTACCCGTGACCGGCGGGCGCACGATCGCGACCGATCCCGCCGTGTACCCGCCGGGCGTGCTCGCGTTCGTGCGCATGCCCGCAACGTCGCAGCCGCCCACCGACGCCCTCTCGCGCCTCGTCCTCAATCAAGACGCCGGCGCCGCGATCCGCGGCCCCAACCGCGTCGACGTGTTTTTCGGCGAGGGCCCCGACGCCGAGACACGCGCGGGAAGGCTCCATACACGCGGCGACCTCTACGTGTTGGTTCCGCGCAGCTAGTCCCGCCCATCCACCCTTCGGTGTCGCACGTCGACGCGTGCGCTGCCCAAGCGTCGGCGTGATCCGCAGCACAGCTGCCGGCGGCCGAGACGGGTGCAGCTGCAAGGCGAGCAACGCAGCAGATGCGCCCGTATCGGCCGCCGGCCTTTCGCGGTTGAAGCGCGGCGCCAAAGTTGGGACAATTCACTGCCCCCCGCCGCCCCATGCACGACGCCTACATCGTCAGCGCCGCTCGCACGCCGATCGGTGGACTCAGCGGCGCCCTCTCCGCCGTCGCGGCGCCCGAGCTCGGCGCCGTCGCGCTCCGCGCCGCGATCGAGCGCGCGCGCGTGCCCGCGATGGCGATCGAGCAGGTGATCATGGGGAACGTCCTGGCCGCTGGGCTCGGTCAGGCGCCGGCGCGCCAGGCCGGTCTCGGCGCCGGCATCCCGCGCGAGCACGGCGCGCTGACGATCAACAAGGTCTGCGGCTCGGGGTTGACGGCCGTCGTCCTGGCCGCGCAAATGATACGGCTCGGCGACGCCGACCTGGTCGCCGCCGGCGGCATGGAGAGCATGAGCCGCGCGCCGTATCTCCTGCCGGGCGCGCGCCGCGGCCACCGTCTCGGACCCGGGGCACTCGTCGACGCGATGATCCTCGACGGGCTCTGGGATCCCTACGACGACTTCCACATGGGTAACGCCGCCGAGCGCTGCGCTCGCGAGCAGCACATCACGCGCGAGGACCAAGACGTGTTCGCGACGCGCAGCTACGAGCGCGCGCAAAGCGCCGTCGCCGCGGGTGCGTTCAGCGCCGAGATCGTGCCCATGAGCGTCCCGGGGCGCGGCGGCGCGACGACGGTCGTCACCCACGACGAGGAGCCGAGCCGCGTCGATTTCGCGCGCATCGCGACGCTCCGTCCGAGCTTCGAGCATGACGGTACGATCACGGCCGCGAACGCCTCCACGATCGCGGACGGCGCCGCCGCCGTCGTCGTCGCGAGCGCCGCCGCGGTGGAGCGTCACGGCCTCGCGCCGCGCGCACGCATCGTCGCGGCGACCAGCGCCGGCCGGGCACCGGCGGAATTTCCGCTCGCGCCGGTCGATGCGATCCGCCGTGTGCTCGCGCGCGCCGACCTCGAGCGCGACGACGTCGATCTCTTCGAGATCAACGAAGCGTTCGCCGTCGTCGTCGTCCACGCCATTCGCACGCTCGGGCTCGATGCGGAGCGCGTCAACATCCACGGCGGCGCGATCGCGCTCGGCCACCCGATTGGCGCCAGCGGCGCACGCATCCTCACGACGCTTCTTGCCGCGCTGGAGCGCTACGATCTCCGCCGCGGCCTCGCCACTCTCTGCCTCGGCGGCGGTGAGGCGGTCGCCATGGTAGTCGACCGTCGCGTGTAGACGATGACGACTCCCTCTCCCATCGCGAGCGACGTCGTGATCCACGCGCCACGACCGGAGCGCTACCGCTGGGCGATTCGCGCCGCGGCGCTGGTCGCGATGGGGACCTGGTGGGGTCTCGGCCTACCGTACTCGTTGTATGCCTGGAACCTGGACGCGAAACAGCTGCGCTGGGTCCTCATCTGCTACGGGTGGGAAGTCCCCGTCTGCGGGCTCCTCGGGCCGCTCCTCTTTCCCCTGCTGTGGTTCCGTTCGATCGAGCGTCGCTGGCACCGTGTGTTCAACGAGGACCGCGTCGACGACGCGGAGGCGACGGCTCTGGAGCGGACGCTCCTCGACTACCCGGTGCGGGTCGCGCTCGTGCTCCTCGTCACCTCGCTCGTCGGGTACGGCGTCGGCGCCCTGCAGCTGCGTCTCCTCGCGCAGCTGCCGATCGGTGAGATCATCAAGATCTTCATGCTCGGATTGGTGACCGGGCTCGTCGGCGCGCTCTTCGCGTTTCTCTATCTCGAGGCGTTGCTGGCGCCGCTTCTGCGACCGCTCGGCGAGGTGCACCCGTTGACGCCGACGCGCGGCCGCCGCGTGCCGCTCTATGCCAAGGTGTTCGCGTGCTCGGTGATTCTGACGATCACGACGATCCTGCTCCTCGGGACGATCTTCTACACCCGCGGCGAGCGCATCTTGGAGGAGCAGGTGGGCGAGCGCGTCCTCGCCGAGACGCAGCAGCTCGCCGAAGAGCTGGCGTCCGACGGCGGCGCGCGCGCCGCGAGCGCCGACTGGTGGCGCGCCCGCGAGGCGCGCATGCAGCTCGGCGCTGCTGGCGAGGCGCACGTCGTCGACGGCGACGGTGCAGCCCTTGCCGGCTACCCGCCGCGGCCTCACCTCTTCGACGAGGGCTTCCGTCCGGCGGTAGCGGCGACGATCCTCCATGGACCGGCGTCGCATCTCGTCGATCGCGTGTACGATCCGCGGATCGTCGCGTTCACTCCGATCCGCGACTCCTCACGGCGGGTCGTCGTGGTCGTGCACCGCGGCGAATTCGCGCAAGAGCTCGAGAGCATGCTCTGGCGCGGCGGCGTCGTCTGCGTCGTGACGCTGCTGCTCGCGTTGGTGCAGGGTCTGCTCTTCTCGCTGCGATTGACACGGCCCATCGATCTGCTCACGAGGATGGTCGGCACGATCACGCACTCCCCCGGGGAGACCCCGACGACGGTGCCGGTGCGTACCAACGACGAGGTCGGCGACCTCGCGACCGCATTCAATCAGATGACCGCGCGGCTCGAGGACGCGCGCAGCAAGCTCGAGCGCCACAGCGCCGACCTCGAGCAGCGCGTCGGCGAGGCGACCCGCAACGTCACGTCGCTCCACGACGTCGCGCGCGCGACCACGTCGACGCTCGAGCTCGAGGACGTGCTGAAGCTCGTCGCCGAGAAGATCCTCGTGACGCTCGCGCTGCCTCGCCTGGTGCTGCTCTGGTATCCCCCGGATCTCGGCGACGTCGTCGATGCGTACGCGACCGCGGGTGCCGACCCCGGCGGCCGCCTCGAGCTGAGCGAGCCGATCGATCTCGCCGGCCTCTGCCCACCGTCGGCGCGACCGACGGTCGTCGACGCACAAACGCTCGCGACGACGCTGCCGCCGGTCGTCGCCGGCGCGGCGCTCGCCGGTGAGCGCGCGCTCGTCTTGCCGCTCATCTTCAAGGACCAGCTGCTCGGCGTCGTCGTCGGCGGCATGGCACAGGATGCGCCGAGCCCCGACGTCGAGCTCGCGGCGGCACTGGCGAGCCAGGCCGCGACCGCGCTCGCAAACGCGGCGCTCTTCGAGACTGCGCGCCGCCACGAGGCCGAGCTGCGGAAGCTCACCGGCATGCGCATGCAGCTGCAGGAAGAGAGCGTCCGCAGCCTGTCGCGCGAGCTGCACGACGGCGTCGGCCAGGTGCTGACCGCGATCAAGATGGACCTGGCGATGATCGAGCGCGCCATGGACGACGGGGCGATGCCGCTCAGGGAGCGCGTCCGCGAGGTGCGCGAGCAGGTGATCGGCTTGGTGCAAGAGATCCGCACGATGTCGCAGCTGCTGCGGCCGTCGATGCTCGATGACTTCGGCTTGGTGCCGACGCTGCAGTGGCTGACCGAGCGCTTCAGCGACCGGACGCACATCGCCGTCGAGCTCCGCACACCCGAGCCCGCGCTGCGGTTGCCGGGCGCGATCGAGGTGCTCCTCTATCGCGTGACCCAGGAGGCGCTCACGAACATCATGAAGCACGCGCAAGCGCGCCACATCGAGATCGAGCTCGGTGTCGACGCCGACGAGGTGACGCTCGCGATCGAGGACGATGGCGTCGGCTTCGACGTCGAGCGCTTCCGGCGTACGCCAGCGGTCGGCGGCGTCGGGCTTCTCGGCATGCGCGAGCGCGTCGCTTACTACAACGGTCGGCTCGACATCCGCTCCCGTCCCGCGGGCGGTGTGCGGAGCGCGCTCAGCCTGCCGCTCGATGCCGCGTCGAGCGGCAGCGACGGCTCGCGCGGCCGTGTCACGCTCGCCGGGTGAGCGCCACGCCGGGTGAGCGCCTGGCGGCGCATCTCGAAGTCTCGGAGGCGCCACGCGCGGGCGTCGGGCGCGTCGTCGCCGCCTGGTCCGTCCACCTCTTCACCGCCAGCGGCGCGGTCATCGCGTTCCTCGCGTGGCGGGCGATCTCGGCAGGTCGCTTCGGCGACGCGTTCCGCTGGCTCATGGTCGCGATGGCGATCGATTGCATCGACGGCACCCTCGCGCGTGCGGTCGCGGTGAAGCGCGTCCTCCCCTGGTTCGACGGCACGAAGCTCGACGACATCATCGACTACCTCACGTACGTCATGCTGCCCGTCGTGCTGCTGTACGAGGCGCACCTGCTGCCCAACGGCGGCGGCGGACTCGCCTGCGCAGCCGCGATGCTGCTCGCGAGCGCGTACGGCTTCTGCCGCACCGACGCCAAGACCGCGGATCACTACTTCCGCGGCTTCCCGTCGTATTGGAACGTGTTCGCGTTCTACGAGCCTCCTCTACCCGGCGTATTATGCGGGTATGTCTCTCTGGCTGCAGGCGACCGGCCGCGCGTGACGGTGCGGCGATGAGCGCCCACACGGACCACGCGTCGTGAGGACGGAGCGGTGAGCGAGCACGACGAGCGACTGCGACGCGCGCACCAGCTCTTCGCCGAGGCGTACCAGCTGCAGATGACCGGTCGCCTCGACGAGGCGATCGCGCGCTACCGCGAGTCGATCGCATGCCACCCGACCGCCGAGGCGCACACGTTTCTCGGCTGGACCTACAGCTTCCAGGACCGGCTCGACGACGCCATCGCCGAGTGCGAAAAGGCGATCGCCATCGATCCCGACTTCGGCAACCCCTACAACGACATCGGCTCCTACCTCTTCAAACAAGGGAAGCTCGACGAGGCCATCTCGTGGCTCGAACGCGCGATCGCCGCGCCCCGCTACGAGCCGCGCCACTTCCCCCATTGCAACCTCGGCCGCATCTACTGGGCCAAAGGCCTCCTCAATCGCGCCATCGGCGAGTTCGAGCGCGCCCTCGAGATCGATCCCGAGTCCCGCTTCGCGCAAGGCGCCCTCGCGGCGCTGCGGCATCAGCTGCAATAGGTCGAGACGCGGCCGGTCACGATGCGGCCGCCCTGATACTCGTGGAGCTTCCGCGTGAGGGTATTGCGGCCGATCTGGAGCCGTCGCGCCGCGAGGCTCTGATTCTGACCGCAGCGCGCGAGCGCGATCCGGATGTAATTCCGCTCGACCTCACGCAGCGGCACGATGTCGGCGCCGGCGTTGCGCCGTGGCCGCGCACCGAGCACGGCGCTGATCATCGCGCCGGTGATGGCGCGTGCACGCGTCCGGCTGCAGGCGGTGACGACGACTTCGTCGAGCTCTCGGATGTTCTGCGGCCACGTATACGCTCGGAGATATGCCAAGGCGATCGCGCTGACGTCCGGGCAGCGGCCGCCGGTGCGGTCGGACCAGCGGCGAATACAGCCGTGCGTGATCGTCGCCACATCGTCGAGACGATCGCGGAGCGGCGGCAACGTGACACGGATGGTGAAGAGGCTCGTGAGATCGGCACGGAGGCGCCCGTGCGCGACGAGCTCGTCGACGTCCGCCGTCGTGGCGACGATCACGTGGGTCGTCCGCGGTGCCGTGCCGAGGGTGCGGACGAGTGTGGCCTGCTGCGCGTCAGACAGGCGATCGAGAGTAGGTATGTACCAGCTTTCGGCGTTGCCGCCGGCGACGGCGATCCCGACCCCGCGGGTCCTGCGCTGCGGCCGCGGCTCGGCGGTCGCGGTGAAATCCAGCACGTGGAATCCGCCGGCCGCGCCGCCCCTGCGGCGATGCAGCTCCTCCGCAAACTCACGCTTCCCCGTTCCCGGCCCGCCGCGCAGGAGGACCGGATAGTGCGTTGGTGCGAGCGCACGCAGGACGCCACGCACCGCCTGGGCCGCAATACTCGGCCCGAGCAGACAGAGAGGATGGCCTTCGTGATCCCTGTCGGCCGGCGGCATCGCCTGCCACGGCTCGGGGATCGCCGTCGCGTTCGCATGGGTCAGCATGCCTCGGAACGGCAGCAACGTCCGTGCCGATACACGTCGGCACGATCGCACTCGGCGGAATTCGCAGTCGAGGCGCGCGCTCGGACCGCAAGACGCCCGCCCACGGCGTGAGCACGCGACCGCGGACACTCGAAAAGCGTCAATTCCAGTTTACAGATGCCTTGCGGCATCCGCGTCCGGCACCCGCCGCGGGCGCTCGCACGGTGACCGTCCGAGAGAAATCCGGGGAACGAGGGCGCGGCCGTCTGTGGTATGACCCGCGGCGATGCCGAGTGCCGCTGAGCAGCCGAGCTACGAAGCTCTTCGGTCGGAGCGCGACCTCTATCGCCGACTGCTCGACCTCGGCGCTCACCGCGAACTCTCGGCGCTGCTGCGGGACGCATTGGCATTGATCGTCGAGGTCACCGGCGCCCGGCTCGGATACCTCGAGCTACACGACCCGGAGGACGCGCCGGAGGACCGCTCGCGATGGTCGATCGCGCACGACCTGTCCGGCACCGAGATCGAGCGCGTTCGGACCGCGATGTCGCGCGGCATCATCGCGCAGGCCCTCGCCTCGGGGGAGACGGTGATCACACCCGCGGCCATGGTCGACCCGCGATTCAGCGCGTTCACGAGCGTGCGCGAGGCGCAGATCGAGAAAGTGCTGTGTGCGCCCGTCGGCATCGACGTCCCGATCGGCGTTCTCTATCTCCAGGGCTCGACCGCAGATGGATCATTCTCCGACGTCGACCGCGAGCACGCGGAGATCTTCGCGCGCCATCTCGCCCCCCTCGCCGACCGACTCCTCGCGCGCTCAGAAGAGCGCAACGATCCGACCCGTACGTTCCGGAAAACGTTGCGATTGGACGGCATCGTCGGCCACAGCGCCGCGCTAGCCGAGGTGCTGCGAAACATCGCGCTCGTCGCGCCCCTCGACGTCGACGTGTTGCTGACCGGCGAGACGGGCACCGGCAAGAGCGAGGTCGCGCGCGCCATCCACACGAACAGCGCCCGCCGTGCGGGCCCGTTCGTCGACGTCAATTGCGCCGCGCTCCCGGATGAGCTCCTCGAGAGCGAGCTCTTCGGCGCAATGCCGGGCGCGCACTCTACCGCAGCGCGCCGCATACCGGGGAAGGTCGCGGCCGCTGAAGGCGGCAGCCTTCTCCTCGACGAGATCAGCGAGCTGCCGATCGGCTGTCAGGCGAAGCTGCTGCAGCTCTTGCATTCGCGGCAATACTATCCGCTGGGAAGCGCGCAACCGGTGCGCGCGGACGTGCGCATTCTCGCGGCGACCAACGTCGACCTCCGCTTCGCGGTGTCGGAGCGTCGCTTCCGCGAGGATCTCTTGTACCGGCTCGAGGTGCTACCGATCCGCATGCCGTCGCTCGCCCAGCGCCGCGACGACATTCCAGTCCTCGCGCGACACTTCGCCACGCACGCATGCGAGCGCCACAAGTTCTCGTCGATCGGGCTCGCGGGTAGCGCCGTTCGTGCCGCGCAAGCCGCCGAGTGGCCGGGCAACGTGCGGCAGCTCGCGCACGCGGTCGAGGCGGCGGTCATCCGGGCCGCGGGCGAGCATTCGCCGACCGTTCAGACGGCACATCTCTTCCCAGACCAGAGCAATCGCACGAGCGCACCGGAGGCGGCTACCTTCCAGCTGGCGACCCGTCAGTTTCAAGCGGAGCTTCTCCGCGGGGCGCTGGCGGAGAGCAACTGGAACATCGCGGAGGTGGCGCGGCGGCTCGATATCACACGGTCGCACGTCTACAACCTGATTCACGCGTTTCGTCTCGCCCGCGGTACTTGAAGGGCCGCGTTCGCCGCAGGCGAAGGCCCTTCCCTCCCGTCCGCACGAGTGGACGGTCACCACAAGAAGTGTCGTCCGCGCTGGACGGGATTGGCGCTGAGGCGCTCGATTCCTCCGGTCCATTGTTTGCCATCGTGAATCGGTTCCTCGGCGACGGCCTCCTCGCGCTGTTCGACGGGGGGCCGCCCATGGGGCCGAGCCGGCGCTACGATACGGCGACGTGGAGCGCCGACAGGCCACGGAAGAAGATCTGCGGCTTCCAGCGGGGGACGTCGTCCGTCAGCCGTAGGTTGGCGCAGCGGCGCAGCAGCGTCGCAAACGCGATCTGCGCCTCCAGTCGCGCCAGCGAGGCGCCGAGGCAGAAATGGATGCCTTGACCAAATGCGAGGTGTTTGGGGCCCTCACGCGTGATGACGAACGCATCCGGGTCGTCGAACTGACGCGGATCCCGATTCGCCGACGCGAGCATCACGGCGACCAGATCACCCTTGGCAATGCGCCGTCCGCGCAGCTCGACGTCCTCGATGGCGACCTTGATCTTTCCTGCGACCGGCGGATCGTAGCGGAGCATCTCCTCGATCGCGGGACGGATGAGCGCGGGGTCGCGCCGCAACCGGACGTCGCATTGCCCGCGCAACACGTGCAACAAGCCGTTCCCGAGCAGGTCCGTGGTCGTTTCGTGGCCCGCAAAGAGCAAGAGAATGCAGTTCGACACCACCTCGTCCTCGCTCAGCATCGCACCGCGGTTCTCCGCCGCGAGCATCAGGGCAATCAAATCGTCTTCCTCTCCTCTACGCGTACGGATGAGGGCGCGGAAATAGTCGACGACGTTCTTCAACCCGGTCCCGGCGCTTCGGATATTGTCGCGTCCCTGTTGCGCGCCGCCGATGTACGTCGCGATCTGGTCGGACCACGTCTTGAGGAGAGGCAAATCGGTGATCGGAACCCCGAGCATCATCCCGATGACGGTCGCGGGGAGCGGAAACGCGAAATCCGCGATGAAATCCATCGTCCCCTTGCCGGCGGCACGATCGACAAGATCGTCGACGATCCGCTGAACCCGCGGCTGGACGCGCTCGACGGTCCGCGGCGTGAATGTGTTGTTGAGCAAACCGCGTAGTCGGGTGTGATCGGGCGGATCGCGGTACACCGCCCAGTGTCGCAAAATTCCCGCGACGTCCTCGATGTCGGGTCGGCGATCCGTGAACTCCGCGCGCATGCGTCGGAATCGATCCGACGAGTACCGGACCGGATCCTGCAGGATTCGCGACACGTCGTCGTATCGCGTCACGACCCACATCTTCAGCCGCGCACTTCAGTGAACCGGATCGTGATCGCGCAACCATCGATACACGGGAAACGGATCGCGTTGGTTCGACGGATGCGTGAGGTCGAGGTCGGGTGCGGTCACGACAGGTCCCAGATCGAGTGACGGCAGCGCGATTGTCAAGAAGCCGTCGGCGATGACACCGAGTAGCCGTGATGGACGCGAACCTCGGCTGCTAGGGTGCGCGCATGTCGAGTCGCGTCGCCGAGATCGTCGATCGTCAGCACTACAGCCGCCGCGCCGACATTCCGTGCACCAATATGGCGCAGTTGGCGGAGGCCGCACACTCGGGCGCTCCCCCGCCGGAACGATTTTGCGCTACACTACGCCGCGATCGACGCTCGGACCTGCACCATGTCGGCACTCCTCCACCGTCCCCGTTCCGTGATGTTCGACGGACCCCGCGCGCGATGACGCCGTCGCCGAGCCCCTCGTCGATTGGCGGCAGCATTCTCACCGACGGCGAGATCGCGGAACGCGTCATGAGAATGCTCAGGATGACGCCGCTCTTCGCCGGCATGAGCTGGCGGCTCATCGCCGACCTCGTGCGCGCCTTCCCCCCGCAACGCGTCGGCGACGCGACCAATCGCACGCCGCTCGACTTCGCGTTACTCGCGGTTCCCGAACATACGCTGCTCCTCAGCGACGAAAGCCATGAGCATCCACCGCTCGCGTCACCACCGAGCTCCGAGGACGTGGTCGAGCTCACGCGCGGCATCCACATGAGGCATCACCCGCACATTCGCAGAGTCCCGATGGAAAAGCCGACGATCGAGGCGCCACGCGGTCGCATCGTTCGCTACTACGCGCTGAAGCGAGGCGAGATCCGTACGCTTCCGACCCACGTGCTGCGGGCGATGAACTTCGCGGCTCTTCCCCCCGACGTCACGAAGGAGATCATTTAGTGCCAGCGGCGCCGCTGCAGCGCTGCGAGGCGATCTGGATCGCCGCGGATTCGTTCGACGCGGACATCATCGAGCCGCTGACGCATCTCGTCGCCGCCGCGATTGCGCGCGACACGCAACGGCCCGTCGCGATCTACACCGTTGGCGCTGCGCCGAGCTTCCTCGTGTGGAAGCGAAGCGATTTCGCCGCGATCGCACCGCCACCGCCGTTGAAGCTTTCCGCCATCCGCATGGCGCTCATGAACGATCTCGGCTTAGACGCTGAGACACACGGCTACGTCTTCTTCGTCGACCCTGCGAGTCCGCGCACGCCGCCGCAGCTGTACACGAAGGACCGGTTCGATCGCGTCGTGTTCGTGACGCGCGCCCTGCCGACGAAGGTGCCGCCCGACTTTCAGCACGTGCTGCACCGGTTGTCGTCACACTTCTCGTCGTTCGTCGCATCCGTGCTGGTGCAAAAGAGTCGCGCGTTCTCGGCCGCGTCGGCGGCGCTCGCCGGCATCCTCTCGTGCGGCGCTCCGAGCTTCGGCGTGCGCAGGGTTCGCGACCATGATCCAACGAAGCCCTCGCACTTCTCGACCGAGGAGCTCATCGCCCGCGACGCGTGCAACCTGCGCGTCGATCGCAGCGCTCTCATCGCGAAGTGGAAGGCGTGGAACAAACAGTCCTCCTTCTTCGACGCCGTCGACGACGACGCGACCGTGTCCTCGCACGCGCGAACGGCCGAAGCGTGGGGACGTGCGATCACGAATCGTCGCGTCGGCATCGCGGTGAGCGGTGGCGGCGCCTGCGGCTATCGCGCCATTCCGCTCGTCGCGGAGTGCACGAACCAAGGCGTTCCGATCGATGCCTTCGCCGGTTTGAGCGGCGGTGCGCTCGCCGCGGCTTACTACTGCTGCCTCGGCGACGCCGGCTTCGACATGTACCGGCAACTCGGCCCGTTCTTTTTCCTGACG
>WNFQ01002314.1_pt1 | contig 15816 bp, 19 predicted proteins | sample 5400171 | NCBI WGS metagenome assembly WNFQ01 (sample SAMN13153356, study PRJNA577476) | soil metagenome | isolation source: 20 cm soil under Madrone tree | place: USA:California | collected 2016-06-14 | reverse complement strand
GCCGTCCATCATCCGGACGAGCCCTACATCGCCGTCAACGATCTCCCGAAGGTCGCCGAACTCCGTAAGCAACTTCCTGAACTGTACGTTGGAAATTAGTTTGACGGTCCGTCGAACCCTTCGATTCGATCAATCGAGGAGCGAAATAAGCCCCCCGCGCTCGGTCCCATGAATTTGTTCGGGTGATGGAGATTTTAGCGCGACGCAGCATAAGGAACGCGCGTTTCGGCAGGCTAGTCTTCCAAGCTAATCAATCCAGCCTTGATCGCGTAATGAACCAATCGCGGAATATTGTGCAGATCTAAGCGTTCCATTAGATTTGACCGATGGGTTTCGGCTGTCTTTACGCTAATATTCAACATTAGAGCAACTTCTTTAATCGAGAACCCACGAGTCATCAGTGCCAAGACCTCGCACTGCCGCGGCGTTAGCCGTCCAAGGGTCGACCCCCCAGCGCCTTCATGCTTAAATTTGTTCATTGCTCATGACCTTGATCAGGCCGGAGTCCCGCCCTCGTCGCGCTACCGCATCGCAAAGCCATCGTGAGGCTTATAGCACCTGGTAAGACTTCTGGCAAGGCCCAGCTGCACTTCAACAGCGGAACTAAAGGGAATTGCCGAGTTCATTCACGTCTGAATTTCCGGATGGCAATATGTGACGAAGTCTTCCCTGTCGAGGTGAGTATCGCGTCTACCAAGTGCCTACACACTCGCGACTGCGTCCTTTTTTATGTACGAGGCCTGTTGAGCCAGTTAAGTGAGAACAACGTCAGCATCAGCTGATGTCTATCAGTCCAGCGAAGTCGCCATGGATTCTTTTGAGTTACTTCCAACGATAATTGTTGGGAGGTAAATCCACTGACTCATTAGCTTTTTCTCAGGCCTGACCCCAGGTTTAAGGTTTAGACCGGGCCCACCGGCAAGGTGCATAAGGTTTTTGAAGAAGTGTCAAAGCTCCCGCGCCGTCAGCAAGAGAAGATCGTCGAGGTCGTCTCCGCGCTCGTCAGTCAGTTCGCGCAGAGCAGGCAGTGAAAGACTCAGCTCATCGGTAACGGGGAAGGTGTTGAAACGGGAATGGCATTACCACTATTTGAGAGAAGAGGGAGAAGTGAACATCTCGGTTTTGTAGAACGTTTATCAGAACTGCCGCGGTAACGCAAATGATTGTCTTTCGCTCGCGGCCCGTAAGTCAATGGATTGGTGCTTAAGGGCACCATGTGCTGGTTTCCTGCAGAGTCGCGCACAATCTGCGGGCCACGGTCATTTTTCGGACATTGATCCGCCGTTCCATGAGCGAGATTGTTCAAGGCTAGACTGCAATCTGTTGGTATACCGTCAAGGATGCAAGAACTGTTTATGGCATATCCAAACGAGGGTCCCAGTCCACCGTAGCTGGCGGCGATAGGAGGAATCGCGCCCGGAGGAGGATAAGTTGGCGCATGCTGCCATTGAATGTAATTCCGATTGGATCGTAGACAGCTTTCGTGTCACCTGCTTCGCTCAACCCGAATGGGTCGATGTGTGTCCAGCTGAGACTTGAACCGTAGGGGCCAGCACTCTGCACCACCTTAAGCAATCCGTCCACGTCGAACACGGTCGATGATTTGTTGCCGGCATTGTTGAGTCGCGTCAGGACTTTTCCTCCCAACACCGACGATCTCACCATGAAGGACCTCCATGCAGGGTTCTCCTGGGAGTCCTCGATCATCGACTGTCCATCGCCATCGAACCTCGAGATGTAGGTCGAAACAGAATTGTTGGCTATTTTTGTTTCCTTTACCTGGGTCATTTGTCCGGCCGCGTCATAAGTCCAATCTCGAAATGACACCACGCTGCCGCCCGCATAGTTGTAGCTGGGAGTGTGCGTCACATTGCCGTCAGCATCATAGCTGAGGTCTTGGCGTCTGTTGTTTTGAAAGGTCCCGCCATCCGACGAATAACCCTGATAGTAGTACGAACCGCCGCGCGACGTTGAGTTGCCAAACTCGTCGTAGCTGTAGCTTTGACTGTAGGGAAGCCCCGAATCTCCGGTCGCAGAGACGAGCCTTCACTTGATCCTTCAAATTGCCTGGTACAGGTTCTGCGGGACAAGCTACAACTGTCAGTCGTAGTTGCGTCTCACTCCGCTTGCCAGTGCCGACCGTAATCGTTAGTGTGAAGTTCCTGGACTTCACCATACCGATTTTGAATTGGATTCAATCGCATCACTCCGCTGCCGTCCTTCCCCACGGTCACATCAGCAATCAGCTTATAATTGCAGCATCGCCAGTTTGGCAAATCGTGGTTGGCATCCCACACCGACCAACTAGCGCCACCATCGATGGTGACTGCATAAATCCATCCCATAAAAAGATAGCCGATTTGATCATTCACAAATCGCACTTGATCCGTAGGTATTTTGGGCTGGTCGTCGTGGCGGAAAGTGACGATTTCGTGCCAGTCATTTGAACCTGACAAAGAAGACTCAAATCGGTAAGCAGCCCCATTTACGTTGGCATCCTTTTCCTCGTACGAGGTGACGCGAACCTGGAACGTTTTGTTCTCGGTCTGCCACTTTTCAAGCACTGCGCCTCGGGTTTGGGTGCAACCTACGAACAAACTACACCCACCAGCGAAGGCTAGAACGAGCAGCGTGATCTCCGACAAAGACAGTCTCCTGCAACGCATTGGCATTTCCTTTCTTACCCAAGTTTTAGGGCAAATTCAGATTACTACTCTGACCACAAACACGATGCCAGACATCCTGAGCGAGCTGCTTGTAACTCCCGTTGAAATGAGTCCCAAGGTCGGTGCCTATTTGGCCCAGGCCAACATCAGCATTGCGCGGATCGCTTGTACCTTCTTCTCTATACAATCCCTGATTTGCCAAAGTTGAGCCGATGCCCCCAACCGGCGCCGAGATAAAAGGTGAAGTGTCGGACTTGGTTGGAACCGTCCTGCATGTGAGGAGCAAACCCGGAGTCACCAAAGCCTCCGCCATAATGAGAATCTTTCCGAAAGACGCCAACACGATAGTCTGGGTTAGATGGGCCGTCCCGACCTCCGAAATTAACTTCTGTGTATTCCGTTAATCCCGCCATGAGTCCCCGAATAATGCTCCGGCCGCTATCATAGCGGTCGCCGCCGAAAACCTGCCCGGCTTTGTAAATCATAAGTGCTAACTTTAGGCAATCGGTCTTACTCTTGTCCTTCGAGAGTGTTTCTGCATAGTCTCGAAAATCTGCGCGAGGATCATAAGTGTTCTGCGGATTTGGTTCGAAGCCCAGTTGGAAACCCGGAGTGATCACAAACTGCACCGCAGCCTCGCCGGCTTTCGTCGGTTGGCCAACAAAGAGGTATGCGTTTCCACTGGAGTCTTTAATTATTTGGCTGGGAGGTAAGCGTATGCGACTCCCGCCGGGGCTGGTGGTAACCGACGAATAACTCGCTGTAAATAGGCTCAGTTCCAAAGACATAGAGAAGCCGTATACCCTCACCTGATCACCTTGGCCGTTGTTGATGGCGCGCAGCACACGGTTGCAAGCCGTCGGCAAACCATCCATGATGCAACCCGTATCAGACCCAAAGATCAGTTGCAGATAAGACGAATCGCCAGCTTCATAAACGTTTGTCGATCCGACCTGCCTCAGCTCGACGCGGCTGCCGGAGGTCTCGAGCAGATAGACGTTTACACCAGCCTGGGCATCAAAGAATTTCTCCTGAATAGTCGGAAAGCCGAGCCGAAAACCGGGGCTGGGGAACCCATCGTCTTCATCGAAGTAGACATACGGCACTGAGCCTGAGCGCGTCCAGACCATCGATGAATAAGAAAGCGACAAACCCAGATCCAGGCCTGCGCGTCCGGGCAGACTCAACAGCGGGACACTCCATTCGGCGTCTCTGCCCTTCAGCCCGCTGCCAGGTTGATTGAATGGATCGACGCGCGCTGTTGCTAAAGAAGAGACGGCGCTGGAAGCCGTGCCGCTGATATTCAGGGTGGACACCAGATTGGCAAACTCGGTGCTTTCATCGAAGCCCCGGCGCACCTGGTCACGACCATACAAAGGCACCCGCGCATCCCAATAGGCCCAGCCCGAAGAGTCTGGCTCTCGCATCAAGTAAGCCTTGTAAAGATCGCAAACGTACAAATGATCACTGCGGCCACGAGCCGCGTACTCAGCCGATTCAAAGACCGTGCGGCCCATTTCGCGCTCGGCAAGCAGCATGGATCCCTGTCCATGCGCGTAGGCCGCTCGCAGGATGTCTTCCCAGTAATTGATCTCCTCAGAGTTTGGCTGCCGCGCCAGGGCCCATTGAATAAAGTTTTGCGTATAAGGGTCGGCCGAACCGCCGCCACATCAGTGGCAACGAACGTGGCGGAGTTCGGTGGTCCTTGCGGTTCGGGAGCTGCAATGAAGCTTCTATGGCCGTATTCTTTCCGCATCAATGACCTGGAACTGACGCGCCTCATCGAAAGCAATCGAGTGCTGCCGGCATGGTGCGAACGGACTGACAGCTTCGACATGCGAAGTGTCTTAGCACCGGCATTACTTACCCGTTCGCTATCGCTCTCGGTCCTATAACTGCTGACCTTCCGCGGTGGAAGTGGATCGCCAACTTTTCTTCCATGTCGCGACTCAATCGGCTTGTGCCGCGAGCGAAGTGTCGAACTTACAGGGTTCGGGCGCACCCGGAGCTTCCTGCCGCCGCTGTTTCACTTCATCGAGGTTCGGCAAATTTGCCGCCGGCGGACCGGTCACGGGCGGCGCCGGTTCAACCTTCTTGGCCTTGCCGTCTTGCGAGCCGCTTTGCCCTTGCGCCAGCGCTTTTGATTTGTGATCGGGTTTTGCCAGCGGCGTGACAACGAAACATGAGAGGACAAGCGCAAAGCAAACAGACAGACTCGTCCAGCGAATTAGTCTCGCGGGTAGACGGTGAGTAGGTCTCTTTGAGGGATTCCTTTTAGGTTCCAATAAAGACCATTTCAAATAGACGCCGCCGAAGCCGACTTGTTCCACGCTTCAAGTCCAACTACTCAGTCCTTTCCTCTGGCGGGTATCAAGCCCGACTGGCTAGTCTTTTCGCTCTCAGCGTTCTTTCAACAGTCGGTCGATCGTCGATGGCAGCTGACCAATCTGCTCCGGCTTTTTCAAAAACTCATTCGCCCCAGCTCCCCAAGCTTCAGTCTCGCAATCGCTTCCTGAAAGCATGACGATCGGCGTACGCCGACGGCGGGTTATGTTTCGGGCGCGCTGTACCAGTTCCAAGCCACTAAGTCCTGGAATCTCGTTATCAACGACAAGCACATCATATTGGCCGTTGCCCGTAAGTTTTTCGAGGGCACCATAGCCATCAGTGCAAAGCTCAACGCTGCATTCTTCTGTGACTAACATCTCGTCCACCAATTTGGCGACTTGCTGGTCGGCCTCAACGTGGAGGATGGAGATCTGGGAACTTGTTCGGTCAGGGCTCTGTCGTATTGCTTTCCTTTTAATCTTTCTAGACTTGGAGAAAATGTGATGTCTTCGCTTGCGGACTGTGGATCTTGTCTGGAGCAGTTCCCTGTGGCGGCTGTTAATTAAAGATATCAAGCTCTGATGATGTCTGAAGCCAAGCAAACGTGCCGCTTTCGTCACCGAGCCACCCGAGGCCCTCAGCCCCCGCTCGATCAACGCCCCTTCAACCCTCAGCATCTCCTTTTTGAAAGAGAAGCCTTCCCACGAGGGTTCTATTGCTTCGGAATTTCGTTCGTGCTCGAGGGCTATTAGTGTGTCAATTACTTTGCGCGCACAAGAGATCAAACGTTTGGCGGCTGAAGGATCTTGAGACTCTTGCAAGTGATTGAGGGCGGATTCGTAGATCGAGGCCAAGTCTGTGGCAGATGTCTGCTCGGTAAGCTCCTCGATAAGGCTCAATCTGGTCCGGTCGGCACCCTCCCAATCACCCACTGTCTCAGCTACTCCGATCGCTTCTTGCAGCAGCGCTTTGGAACGTTGGTGATTACCGAGGCGTGCCACGACAATTCCGTAGGTCGTTAGCGCTTCGGCCAAGAGTGCTTGTTCGTCACCCTTCCTCAGCATATTTACTGCCGAGCGGGCGAATCGTCGTGCTTCTTGAAGACGGCCCTCAGCGAGTAAGGTTCGCGCCTTGGTATCGTTAACTTGAGCAAGATGTACGTGGTCGTCGATCTCAAGCAACGAATGTCGGGCGCGATCTAAATACTGATGAGCGTCGGCGAACCTTCCGAGTGTGAAAAAGAGGAAACCAAGGTTGATGTCCACACAACCTTGAAATCGAGTGTGCCCGGCTTGCTCGAAGTGAAAGCTAGCAGCGGCGTATTCGATCAAAGCCCGATCTAAATGATCCTCTCGTGGATCCGCATCCGCCAACTTTCTGAAAACCAGACCGAAACCATTATGGAAAGCACCTTTAAGCGCCTCGTCCTTGCTCTTCTCTACTAAAGGAGCTGCCTCGTCACAAAACCGCAACGCCTCCTTCAAACGACGTGCCCGCACTTCCACCATGCAAGCACGAATCAGGATGACGGCCTTCAAGTCGCTGTTTTGGTTCTCCAAGCGACTCAGCGCGCTGTCTAGATGGATTCGTGCCTCATCGAGTGCTCCTTCGCGCCAATAACAGAGGGCGAGATCGCCGAGTGCCTCGGCAACCCGCTCGGGATGACCAAGCCCTTCAAGTATTTCAACGCTTTGTGTGATCAGGTTCTTTGCCGACTCTTGGCTGCCCGGAGTCTGACGCGCGCTGCCGAGCCACCCGGACAAGGCCCCAACCCGAAGCAACACCTCAGCCTTTGTCGCTTCATCAAGACGGTCGCCTTTTGGAATTCCATAACGGTCGGGCCAAAATTCTTCTAGTGCCTCGCAAGCTGCTTCATATTCGCCGGCCTTTTCTAGTTGCTTCGCCAAGCGGCAGCAAAGTTGGGCCCCTTCTGCCCGGCTTAGACCAAGACTCTGGTCCTTAACCGCTGCTAGTTGAGACCTTAAGTTCATGTGAGGCTTACCTTTCTACGTGACTGTTATAATAATTGCCGGCGACGAAGTGCGAGTCGCGTCAATGACTTTTCTAGAATTAGGCGCGGCCCTGAAAGATGCTCCGTTGTGTGGCTCTGGCTGAAAGTCGTAACACTAAACTCACCAACCTTAAGGAGAAAAATATGAAGAACCTAAGAAGATTGGGCGCTGCCGTCGTTTTGACGTTTGTGCTCAGCCTATCCACTTTGGCAGGCGAGGTTGAAACGCCACCTTGTGCATCTCCTGTTCCCGGAGAAGTAGAAACACCTCCATGTGCTTCCGTAACTCGGAGTGAAATAACAATTCCACCCGCTTCAAACCCAGGGACCGAGTTTTCAGTCACCGAAGCGGCGATAAATATCCTACAAAGCGTGCTGTCCCTCTTCTAGCAGCACCTTGATTCTCAAAATTCGCAGTTGCCATTGATCACCTCTCGCTGGCAAGACGTTATAAGTGTGCTCACTTGTTGAGAGTCCCCGAATTGGCACGAGCCTGGACGAGGAGGCCCTCAGGCCGCGTAGAATAAACCCTTGCTCAGATCAATGCAACCATGTGTCGAAATTACCTTAAGCCATTGAACGTGCGAAGTCTTAGTGTCTTTGGCAACGGCCTACGCAAGGGCGAGCTAGCCGAGAGAATGGGAGGTCAAACGTCGAAACAACCTTCTCGATGATCAAGGCCAGGTTTGGAGACCGTCTGAGAAGCAAAACCCAGACAGCTCAAATCAACGAAGCCCTCTGCAAAGTCCTTGCTCATAACCTGTGCTGTCTCATTCAGTCAATCTATGAGTTGGTATTGAGCCGACGTTTTGGGAAGAGGCGGCGTAGATCGCCTCTTCTCTCTTAAAGAAGACTACCGGAGCGATGTGCCCCAGAGGCATTGTGTGGCCCACAGAACATCCAGTAAATGCTATTCGTGTCTTGCCAGTTTTGCAGCATCTCGCGGGTCACTAATACGCATCGTTCTTGCCACTGAGTATTGTCATATTCAATTCTGGCAATTGCGCACAGTGCTGTTTTGTCTGCATAGAACTCGTCAATATTCGCCTTGGATGGGACGACTGTTGCGCTGAAGAACGACGGCTGATCCGGCTCCTCCTCAGAGCCCTTACGCCCTTGCTCATAGGTATTAGTAATTTCTTGGTAAAGAGGTTTGAACAGTTCCTCAACCTCGCGGTCTTGTTCCGTTCCTGGCTCCCTTCGAACAAAACCGGCAACTCGAAAATAGTGCAGGTTTTGAGCGGCGACCGAACCTTGATTCTTGATGCCGAAATTCACATAGATTGGCTTTCCCAATTCAAACCTTATAACTGGGCCTTCTGACAACCAAAGGAGATCGTCCTCCGGCTTAAGCACTAAGCCAAATTTGGTAATTCGAACGAATGATCCCGGCGGTCTAGGGGTTCTCGGAATCAAAGCCATCCACGTCACTGCTAAGAAGACTCCCACGACGGTACATACAAGCCCATTCCAATACTCTTGTGCTCTGCGGGGCTTATTCGCAAAGAAGCGGTGCCGATAAATTGAAATCGAAATGATTAGCCACGCGATTACAAGCAATAGCAAACCAAACCGGGACGCATTACTGATGAGAAAGGCGTAAGAGGCTAAAGCCACGCCGACACCTCCTCCCATAAAGAAATTACTTTCGGTAAGCGAAGAAAGTTTGTCGCCGAAAGATTTGGGAGTGCGCATGTAGAGAAGCCTGCCTTTCGGCAAGCAAGACTATCACCAATCGAGCTAGATTTGACCCATAAGTCAGTTTTCTAACTCATAAGTCACCCCGCTTCCCGACTTTTGAGGCAAAGCCGCCGTACCGCCGTACCGGGCTTTGCACCAAAAGTCCAAGTTGACTCATAAGTCGGAGAGTTGACCCAAAAGTGGAGGGGGCACGGCTTGGCTTAAAGTGTCGCAGTTGCCCAAAAAGCCTTCTGGTGTGGGCCACGACCGCCGCCCTTTTGAATATTGCGCGGTTCGCGAAGGTGCTCCGAAGTGAATCTCTAGTCTTTAGAGGATTTTTGCTCCCTGCGGTAATCAGCTAAGACAGCGAGTCCAATGGGATAAATGATCCTGCCGCGGATGTCGAAGTATGTCCAAGCTCGAAGGGCAAAACCAAACGCCAGGACTCCGTAGACAACCAACGTGGCGAGCCAAACCTTGGTTTCTAGTCTCCAATATGCAAACAACGTTTCAAGAGCAGCTACAAGGAAGACGAAGAACATTCCATTGCTGAGATCAGCGCGGTAAGAAAAAGTGAACGCATTAGCGGCACGGTCGTCTGCCACTGAGTAAGCCAAGTTTTGAACTTCGTTTGAGGATAGCTTGTCAGGAGTTGCCACGTCACAGTATTCGCCGATTTGAGTTCGTAGAGAGCGAAATAGTTCGGAACTCTCCAGTTGGCTCTTTACCTGTAGGAAGGCAGGCGAAATGCCTTTCATTCCTTCTTCACCTTTGACTAGTTGCTGAGCCGCTCCGGCTTGTACCACTTCGTGAGGATTATGCTCTTCTTCATTGACCCGATTATGCGGCTTTCGCAGTTTTTGGTCGCGCCACCAAGTTTTAGCTCCGTTTACAATCCTCACAACGATCAGACTCCAAAAACGGCCACCAAAACCTTGTACCGCATAACCAGCTACATAACTCGCGCCAATGAACAGTGCCAGCTTAGTATTGTTCTCGATTTTGGTAAGGGGTTCGACGAAATGACGTATTACAGCAAAGGACGATTCTCGAAGAACCAGCAGTAATGCAGCACCTGGTAGAAACAAACCGACGATGTCGTAGAGAATCGCACGAAAAATATCTACGACCGGGGAGATGAAAGATTTTTCGTCCACGACGAATTACTCATACCGCGACGGCAAGGGAAGAATGAGGAACGAGCTGAACGAGTCGGCGAAGAGCCGTCGCTGTAATTCTCGCATCCTCTAAACCTGAGTGGGCCTTCGAACGAGGTAGACCCAGCTCCTCACACAGGCAAGAAAGTGAAGACACATCGCTCTGAAATAACCCTATAGTTTTCAAGAACTGGGAAATGGACCATACATCCAATCTATGGTAGTCGATTACATCGAACGCATCAGTATGGCCCGTGTGCCGGAGCAAAGCCCTGAGGAATTGAACATCGAATCCTATGTTCCACCCAGTGAGCAAATAGTCCGTTCCAAACATATCAAAGAACTCTTCTACCGCCTGCCTTGCGTCTTTGCCAGTGCTCTTAATGTTGTCCAGCGATCGCCCATGAAGCGCCATTGATCGAGGATTCGTGCCGTTCCTTTCCTGTCGCTTAATAACAGCCGACCATGCTTTGACCTCTTCCAATGTGTGGCGGTCCAGCAATACTGCCCCGATTTCAATGGTCGAGTGAAGCACCGGATCGGTGCCTGTCGTCTCCAAGTCAAGGACTAGCAGGTCTTTTGGAAAAGGCGTCTTCAATGGTGAAGCCAAACCGCTAAATGCAGACATATGCAAATCACCAACCCCAATATCTGGCTATTATAGATTATCTGATAAATAAGTCCACCATAAAATTAGGTAAACCTTATTTTCCCCAAATCCCGATAAAGCAGAAGAAAAAGCTTACCCTTAATTGACTTATTTAATACGAACAACTATATCTTCGTAATTCTCGGGGAAATAAGGACTTGCTTTGAGCAGCATGACTGAACCAAAGACCACACGTAACGGGGATCAGAAAAAGCAATACACAGTTCCGGCTACGGACGAGGTCTGTGCTTTCGTTACTCGGATTACGAACAAATACTCAAGAGCCGTGGTCACAATGCACCCCACAGACGACGACGGGCCGATGGATGCGGGACTAAGCGACTGCGCTCTTTTCACTGCCGCGTTGGGCGCACTCGATGAACGCCTTCGCCCGGAAGAGCCGGCAAAAACCGTCGAATTTGTCGATCAGTTTAAGAAGAAAAGAGGGCCTCATAGCACTCGTGATTTACAGGTTAACGGCGTCGGCGAGGACGTAGAGCACAAAACGCAAACAGACACACCTCCGCGCAAACGCGCGGTGAGCGCGGCGGCAACCGACACTTCGAAAAGAAAAGGGGTTGGTTCCTTCTAAAGGCTCCCCGGAAAGAACCAACCCACTTATATCACTGATCCAAGAACTCCACGAAGAGAAAGTGTGTTTTATCTTACTTCTACATCAGCCCAAAACTCGGAATACACGTTCAACTCAAACATGCTCTGAGTCAAAATCCAACTTGTCATCAATTAGAATCACCCGTCGCAACTTCTGACGGGCCACGCATACCTAAACAGCGCCGGGTAACAATAGAGGGTTTTTCAACCCATGCGCTTGACAGACAGATGTATCATATGATACATTTAGCGCATGGATACAAAGACAATAAACCTGAGAGACGTTCCTGAAGAGTTTGTCAGACGGGCAAAGGCTCACGCCGCTCTAAGCGGGATCACGTTAAAGGATTTTGTAATACGGGCCGTTGAGAAGGCCTTGCAGGACAAGCCGCAAGCGAGTTTCAACGCAGACTCAAAGCGGCGAAAGAAGAAATAGTTAAGCCCTGCCAGATGCGACAAACAACTGACAGGGCCAATTGAAAACCGAACGCGATTGCTCACGCAGGCTTCAAGCAAACCCATTGTGAGCCAGTCGCCAAAAGAAAGGCAAGGACACAATGGACGAAAGAGAACAACGCGGCCTTGAAATAGCGGCCAAATCGAAACTGCAACGAAGCGACGATGGCTACAGATGGTTCGTTCCTTCTCAGACGAAAGGCTGTCACGATACTTACATCGTCAAGCCCGATCCCGCGCACCCGCATTGCACTTGCCCGGACTTCACCGCAAGGCAACTCAGATGCAAGCATATCTTCGCGACTGAAATAGTTATCAGGCGCGAATACATCGATGACGGTGAGACTCAAACCGTCACTGAGACGGTCACGGTCAGGAAAACCTACAAGCAACAATGGCCTGCCTATAACAGAGCGCAATGCCACGAAAAGGATCGCTTTCTGTCGTTGCTTGACGAACTCTGCAAAGGCATCGAAGAACCGATCCAATCGTTCGGGCGTCCGCGCTTGCCCCTGGCCGACATGATCTTCGCCAGTACGTTTAAGGTTTACAGCACCTTCTCTGGCCGTCGCTTTAGCTCTGACTTGCGAGACGCACACAGCAAAGGTTTCTTGACGAGAGCGCCACACTTCAATTCGATTTCGCGTTACCTTGAGAATCCAACGCTGACGCCATTCCTTAAACAGTTGATCGAAATCAGTAGCTTGCCCTTGCAGACCGTGGAGAGTGACTTTGCTGTTGACTCGTCTGGCTTCACAACTTGTCGATTCGTTCAATGGACCAAAGCCAAATACACCGATCCGAAACTGATGGAGCGCCACGCCTGGATTAAGGTTCATTTGATGTGCGGAGTCAAAACCAACATCGTGACCAGCGTCGAAGTTACCGACTCGAACGCCAACGACTGTCCGCAGTTCGAGGGATTGGTAAAGACCACGGCTCGCAACTTCACCATGAGTCAAGTGAGCGCAGACAAAGCCTATCTGTCGAGCGACAACCTGCAAACAGTCGTTGACAACAACGCGATGCCTTTCATTCCGTTCAAATCGAACAGCCGCACCGGAGGGCGTCATACCTATTTGTGGAAACGAATGTTTCACTACTACTCCTACAATCAAGATCACTTCATGGCGTCCTATCACAAGCGTTCGAACGTCGAAACTACCTTCTCGATGATCAAGTCCAAGTTTGGCGATCGCCTGAGAAGCAAAACCCAGACAGCTCAAATCAACGAAGCCCTGTGCAAGGTACTGGCGCACAACCTCTGTTGTCTCATTCAGTCAATCTATGAGTTGGGTATTGAGCCGACGTTTTGGGAAGAGGCGGTATAGCCGCTTTTCCTCTTTTGCTTATCGGGGCAGCTTTAGCTTGTCGTCAATCAAAACGTCCGTGGAGACTCCGGCCAAGCGAGCATACTTGAGTAGCACAGGCAGCGGCGGCTCTATGGTGCCGCTTTCAAATTGTGAGATGCTCGCCCGATCCTTTACATCTAACTTCTTCGCGATCTCAGTTTGAGATAGTCCTTCCCGGTCCCGAATCTTTCTCAGCTTACGCGCCAGCTTGCGCGGGTAGTCGCGCTTGGTTCTACCCATCAGGATCGACCTCCTGATGAATTTCCCTTGCCGTCCGTATTAAATAATACTAGACTGTGCGCCGATTCAGAGGATGCCCGGTACGCCCGCGTCGTCCGGGCCGGATCCATTAACCAGTTCTACCTCGTGGCTTGGTTAGCATAACGGTCAGGTAGGCATATCCTATGGAAGAAACTCCCGCGACGCAATACGTTTTCGCTCCCGCCGTTCCGATTTATCACCTGGCTTTGAATGATCGTCTAACGCTGTGCGGATTGTGGCTTCATGGCGATCCCGATCAGAGAAGGCGTAGGGATGATCGGAGACTATCTTCTGAGAAGCCTACAAGACAGTTTATGGCCCTATGCAGTGCGTGTGAGAGGATCGCCACTGGCGCACCTGAGCCTAAACGTCCGTCTCCTGAATTGCTTTCCCGTTTTCCACTAACGGAGATTGTGCCTTAGAACTCACCCACCAAGCGGCGAGACTTTCGCCTCGCTTTTTGTTCTCTGTTCAAGATAAAACGACTTGCTAAATAAAAGTAGTTGACCTCAAACCGAAATCGCATACAATGGGAATTTGCACATCTTGTGTGCATCGACTTTCGGGAGCGCAAGATATTGACGCTCTTGTGGTCGTCAAGTTATCTTACACAAGAGGAGGGATTTGCCTTCTTAGGCTTAAAACGAAAAACGCGGGCTGGTATCCCGCGCTATCGTCACTGACGCCAATTTGCTCTCTAGGATTTGCCGCTTGGCGGTACGGCTGTAAGTGCATCTTAGCAAACCCACCGCATCTGTCAACCAAAAACTAGGTGAATCCAAAGATGGTACGCGTCCGGGAAATCAGCCGGACGAAAAGATGTGTCTGTTTCGGCAAGTTCACCGTCATTTTGATCTCGCCGAGATACCGCGCGTTAGACAATTCGTTAACGCGTTCTCTAGCCTCCTGCTCATTGCGAGCAGGAATCTCAAACGACCAGGACGAACCGTCGTGGTCATACTCGAACAGGTAACTGTTCCAACTTTCAGGTAGTTTCAAAGGAGAAGTTCCAATGAAGTTCTATATTTACGTGGACAGCGCCAGGGAATGGCGCTGGCACCTCAAAGCGGCAAATGGCCGCATCGTCGCCGACTCAGGCGAGGGCTATACCAGCAAGCAGTCGTGCTTGGATGGTATCGACCTCGTTAAGTCTGCTTTCAACGCTCCCGTTTATGAAATCGCCTAGACGGTAGCACACGATCAAGGGGAAACTCGGTGGCGGGCCTTTCGCGAGAAGGTCCGCCGCCTTTACCTCTCACGGGATCAAAAAGAGCCGACCCGCCAATTTGGGCGAGGCGACTCAAGAAATCGAAGGCATCTTTTACTCTAAAAGCCTGCGGTGTCAAGAGAAATCTTTACCTAGCGTCGGCTTGATGATATAAGCCTGCCGTTCTTCTTCCACTATCATGCCAGATCCGCGACCACTCTCAAGCGAGTACCACAAGGCCCGTAAGCAGCTAATGCTTTGGTCTGCGATCCTGTTCATCTGGGAATTAGTCGGAATTGATCTAGCTAAGGCTGAGGCCACGGGCGGAAACGTCGGAGCAATCCTTACCGCCATTAAGAGCCCCCAAGCTATCCCGTGGGTGCTCTTGATTCTGGTCGGATATTTTGCCTTCAAACTCCGTATTGAGTGGCGACAGTGCGGTGAAACCAGAAGGCTCGTACGCGAAGCCAAGCAAGACTACTATTCAGCTTGGGGTGTAGCAGTCGCGGCGTGCATCCTTTACATCGGTCAAGCGGTTAGCAGAGTACAGTTCGCGGATATTCTGGCGGACCGTAGCAAGACAGTGTCTCTGGCAACGTCAGCAGTGGCGGTCGCAACGATAGAACAAGCTTTGCTTCAACCAACCGGCTTATTTCCAGTTTTCCTCCCAAAGTACATCACCAGACGACAGTCGCGATTATTGTATGCCCTTGCCGGTCCACTTCTCATCGTTTTCTTCCCTCTGCTCAGGGTCAGAGTTAACTGGACTATGATACTGATAGGCTCGCTAAGTGGCACTTTGATTTTCGGTGGGCCAACTTTGTGGCTTCGAATGCGCCACCAAAAGAGAATCCGTGATTCTGATGATGAGGCTTCCTCCTTGCCCAAAAATAGCCCATCCGCCCAAAAGCCCTCTGTTTGACCCAAAAGTCTCTCACTTGACCCATAAGTCATCCCCGATCCCGACTTTTGAGGCAAAGCCGCCGTACCGGATACTAAGTTACCATTGCATACCTGGTTAACAGATTAACTTCCTTGTTACGTTGAGTGATCCATATACGGCGAGATCGCGTCATTGCTTAATCTTTCCTGAGGTTTCCTTTAACGAGATGGCAATTGGGCTGCTCCAAGCCAGGCGTCCTCTCGATTCCTGCATACTGAGTACTCACTAGCGCCTGCCTACTCAAAGCCAAGCTCCGCTCAGGATAGCAGACGGCTAAGTCTAATTATTTGTCGACTTACTTCCTTCTCACACCTTCCTGCGATTCATGGCACGGCTGTTGTAATGGAACAGCACCAACGCAGACAATTTAAGCAAGAGACAGAGCAAGGAGCCCCAGAAAATGATTAGCATGATTTCAGCCAGCACCGCGACCCCGCAAAATCGGATCAGCACCACTGAGTTGGTGGCCTCGATGATGCACAAACTCTCGCCTG
>WNFQ01002322.1_pt1 | contig 15817 bp, 15 predicted proteins | sample 5400171 | NCBI WGS metagenome assembly WNFQ01 (sample SAMN13153356, study PRJNA577476) | soil metagenome | isolation source: 20 cm soil under Madrone tree | place: USA:California | collected 2016-06-14 | reverse complement strand
CGATCCGGGTTTTCCCTCTGCATTTTGCAGCGTCGCGGCGCATCGCAAGATGACCAGCGACGATACCGCGTGGCTTGCGGGAGTTGAAGCGTTGCTTGCCCAGCGGCTGCCGCTCAGCCACGAAACCGGCCTGCGCTACGCACTCGGTAAATACTTTGACGACATCGGGCAATACGATGAGGCGTTCGGCAACTATCGACAGGCTAACGAACTGGCCAACCGCTATGGATCGAATTACGACAGGGCTAAACTGGCTGAACGCGTCGATGAGATCATATTGAGTGTCGACGCCGCGTTCATGCGACGATGTCGACTCCAGGCGTCGACCTCGGAGCTTCCGGTTTTCATCGTCGGCATGCCGAGATCTGGCACCTCGCTGACAGAGCAAATCCTCGCCTCACATCCGGCAGTATTCGGCGCTGGGGAAGTGACTTTTTGGGATAGCGCATTTGTCACCTATAAAAAGGCCGCACTTGGCGGCGACATCGGCGCGAACCTGATTGCGGGGATTGCACGCGATTATCTAAATCGCCTGACGGTCTCATCCGGCGAGTCGATTAGGGTGGTCGACAAATTGCCCGCCAATTTCTTGTACGCAGGATTGATCCATGCCGCGTTCCCGCAGGCCCGAATCATTCACATGCAACGCCATCCGATCGATACCTGTTTGTCGATTTACTTTCAGAACTTCCTTAGCGTTGGCCCTTACGCCAACGATCTCGATAGTCTGGCGCACTACTACGGCGAATACGTCCGCATCACCAATTACTGGCGGGCCGTTCTTCCGACGACGACGCTGCTGGAGATTCCTTATGAGGCACTGATCGACGATCAGGAAGGCTGGACGCGGCGGATGCTGGACTTCATTGGCCTGGAGTGGGAACCGAAGTGCCTAGAGTTTCATCAGACAGATCGTGTGGTTCTCACTGCCAGCAGATGGCAGGTCCGGCAAAAGATTCATGCTGCATCGGCCGGTCGTTGGAAGAATTACGAGAAATTTGTGGGGCCGCTGCAAGGCCTTGTGAACCTTGCCACGTAGCGCGCTAACTCGCTGGCACGTGCTGGCCAGGAACGCACGGTGGTAATCAACACGATAGCACCTCTTTTGGGTCTTTCACCTCGGCATTGACACCATGCTCATTCCGCATCGAATTGAGCACCTGATTTGATATTTAAGCTCGCTCCCCGTCTTCGTGTCGGTCGGAGCAAAGGGAGCGAGGGGCTTCGTATTCACCACGACCTCGCCGCCTTCAGATTACACCACGGCGGATTTGGTCCATTTCGATGGATTCGAAGAGTGCCTGGAAGTTTCCTTCACCGAACCCCTCGTTGCCCTTGCGTTGGATGATCTCGAAGAAAATGGGTCCAAGTACATTCGTAGTGAAGATTTGAAGGAGAATTCCATCCTCCGCCGAACCATCGATCAAAATTCGCCTTTTCTTTAGTTCCTCGAGTTGTTCCTGGTGACCAACGACGCGCGCAGTAACACCCTCATAGTAGGTATCCGGGGTGTCCTGAAAGACCACCGCACGGGCTCGAAGCGCGTCAACCGTTTTATAAATATCTTCCGTGCTAAGCGCCAAGTGTTGGATCCCCTCGCCCTTGTATTCGCGGAGGTATTCCTCGATCTGCGATTTGTCGTCCTGCGATTCGTTGATCGGAATGCGGATCTTCCCGCACGGACTTGTCATCGCCTTGGATAAGAGGCCTGTCACCTTGCCTTCGATGTCGAAGTATCGGATTTCTCGAAAGTTAAAGAGCTTCTCGTAAAAGCCGGCCCACACGGCCATATTGCCGCGCATCACATTATGTGTCAGATGATCGAGCACTCGGATCCCCGGCTCGTTGGTGATCGGGGCGCGTTGTTCAATCGGAATGAAATCCACGTCGTAGATACTCCGCTCGCCATAGCGGTCGACCAAGTAGATCAAGCTGCCGCCAATCCCCTCGATGGAGGGGATATTCAGTTCCATCGGACCCGCTGACTGCGGCCCGCTCTTGGCACCAAGGGCCAATGCGCGCTTATAGGCAAATGCCGCATCCTTTACGCGAAACGCCATGGCGCAAATCGATTCACCGTGAGTGCGGGCAAAGTTCTGGGCGAAGCTGTCGGGTTCGGCGTTGATAATGAAATTGATATCGCCTTGACGGTGTAGGGTCACATTGCGAGAGCGATGCTGTGCAACGGCCGGGAAGCCCATTTGATCAAACAACGACCGAAGTGCAGAGGGATCCGGAGCGATGTATTCGACGAATTCAAACCCGTCTGTGCCCATGGGATTGGCTGGCGTGGACATGACCTCTCCTTGCGACTTCGTGAACCCTATGCTATCGCTTAAGGCTTGCTTAAGCTGGCAAGTCCGTTGCAAAGTACTCGATAAATATGGGCTAGTGAGCAATTGAGGTGCTTACACATGAGAAATCGAGAAAGTGACGAGCGTTACGGCCTGGACTCGACAGACTTGCTCATCCTTGGGGTTCTCCAAGAGGATGCGTCAATGGAAAATCAGGAGCTCGCACGCCGGGTACATCTCTCGTCGGCGCCTTGCTTGCGTCGCGTGCGAAGACTCAAAGATGACGGCATTATCAAACAGATTGTTGCTCTCATAGATTCCGCCCGATTGGGTTTGGGCGTGGAGGTCTACGCATTTATCGCGCTTGAAAACCAACGCACGGCATCCGGTCAGCAGTTCGAGACCATGCTGCGTCGCCGGCCCGAGGTTGTCGAATGCGTTCGATTGAGTGGTGCATACGATTATTTGCTTCGGGTTGTGGTCGAGTCGATTGAAGCGTATTCAGAATTCATCGATCGGCACGTGATTTCGCTGTCCGCAATACGGTCGGTCAACTCCAGCTTCGGACTCGGGGTACTAAAACGGACAACCGCGATCCCGTTGCCCAGTCCTCGGCGCCTCCCTCATGCGAGGCGGCCGCCTACTAAGACGCCTTAGATCGGCTCTTTTTTCGTCGTAGAGGAATTTCCGCCGAGCGTCAGAACTCCCTCGATAGTTGCTGTGCTCAAGCAAGGGCCCGAGGGACCAACCGCGGAGCGGATTTCCTGAAGAGACTCTGAGTTATGACAGTCACTCGGGGACTCGGCAGACACCGGCGGCTCTTGTGGTCCGACCAGTCTTGAGGTGTGGTACTATATGATAGCCTGCCTAAATATCGACATCCGTTGCAGTCGGCGCGAACCTTCTAGCCGTTTGAACCGAGTCACAAACGGCACTTTGCCAGCGAGAGGAGGCTGGAGCGGGGAGGTCTGTTTGACAGCGTGAAGACTTGGCTTTGGGAAATACTGGCTAAGGTGTAGACGATGTTGAGCCATCTTCGGGAAAGCCCGAGCTTGTAACTTTTAGGGAGCAGAGGGAGATGACAGAAATAATATCTGCGGAGTTGGTGATCAACACGCGAAACAGTATCGGAGAAGGGCCCGCATGGGACGCCGCAAAAGATCGGTTACTGTGGACGGATATACCAGCGGGCGTCATTTATTCTTCGTCATCAACTAACAGAAAGCTCTGGCCGGTTACGCAAACGTGGGAGTTTGACCGGCCGGTGAGCGTTGTGGTACCGAGCGCCAGCGGTGGCCTCGTGGCGGCGGTCGGAACGAATGTACTCGCAATTCAAGAGGATGGAACGACAACTGTTCTCGCCCACCTCGCTTTCGATCCGGCCGTCATTCGGATCAATGACGGCAAATGTGATCCGCAGGGCCGACTTTGGCTAGGCACACTGTCCCTAAATGGTCAATCGGGCGCGGGAGCAGCGCTATATCGCCTCGATGCGGACGGAACCCTAAATACGATGATAGAAGACGTAGCTCTATCTAACGGCCTCGGATGGAGCCCCGGCGGTCGCAAATTCTACTATATAGACACGCCAACGCTGGGAATTGACGTCTTCGATTTTCATCCCGATGAAGGCACGATCACAGACCGAAAAAGACTCGTAACTTTTGTCAAAGGCGAAGGGCGGCCAGATGGGTTGACCGTGGATAACGACGGATGCCTGTGGGTTGCCCTGTATCTGGGCGCGCAAGTTCGTAGATACTCGCCGACGGGCCGCTTGTTGGCGACGGTTGCGATCTCCGCGCCGCAGGCGACGAGTTGCTGTTTTGGCGGAAGGGATGGGCAAGACCTCTTTATCACCAGCGCTGCCGTGCTTCTACCCGAGTGGCGCTTGTTGGGCGCCGGTTTCACGCGTGAATTTGGCGAGCATGCCGCCGAAGCTCCTGGCGCCGGCGGCGTCTTTGCATGTCGGCCGGGGATTGGGGGGCCACCGGCTGTACCGTTTGGCCGCTAGTGCCCACGGCTCCCTCCTCCGAATTCCCGAGTTGAGAACTGATGCGACTCAATCGCGTGACCGTCGCCGCCAGTTCAAAGATAAGACGGTTATACCAAGACAGAAGCAACAGAGATGGAACCACAACGCACTTCTACCCTCGTGTCACGTGGCACGAACAGCAGCCCCGTCCACGACCCCGTCGTGGCAATGCAACCTGCCTCTAGCGGTAGATTCTGCTCGGCGCAGTGATCTGCTAGTTGACGCAGCAAGTCGATCGGATCCCCGCCCGGGTTTTCCCGGGGAGTTGCTGCCAATGCACCATTGACGAAAACGTGCAAGTCTGTATTCGACAAATCGGGCCTCATCCACTCGGGGCGCGACTCGCCGATAACGAGCGCCCCGCTACAAAGATTGTCTGCCAATATGGACAAAGGGCTCATCGCCTGCCAGCGCTCATAGCGGGTGTCAACAATTTCAATGGCAGCGTGCGCTGAACCGATTGCGTCGAGCACCGATGACCGAGAGAATGGCGCCTGACTCGAGCTCAATGGATATTTAAGGCGAAACGCCACCTCCGCTTCGATTCCTATCATAGTCAGGCGCATTGAACTTAGCGTCGCTGGGCTGTCAAAAATCGTACTGGCTAGAATCGGAGCAAAGCGAATCGGTGGTTCAGCCGGCACAGGGCCGACCTTCCAGGCACCAAGAGGCCCAACTCGCCCGATCACCGCTTTTTGTATCGCGTACGCCTCCGCAGCGGAAGTCGGCTCCGAATCATCCGGTAGCTTAGTAACTAGCTTCCCTGATATCCGCGATTCTACAAGCAGCCTCGCTGCCTCTCCTATAAACGCCGAACGCATGCTCATGTCCCTTTCTTGATCTACGTCCATCCAGGAACCAAGCAGACGAAACGTGTCTTTGGACGCCCACCAGATTTGTTCCACTGCACGAAAACATACAAGCTAATTCTCTTTTTGTCCAGACCATTGTGATAATCTGGTCCGACCACCTAGACTACTTTCATTTGTCGCCCTGCTTGCGCGTAGGTCTCATGAGAAATTGCAATGGTCACGGGCGCTTGCTTCGCCGATGCCCGTCGTTGGCTCCTCGCACCGATAATAACTGCGGCACTTGGTCCAACCACATGGAAAGTCTGGTATGTACTGATATTGCGCTTGCTATGGTCTGCTGTTATATTTTATGGGGCTGGCGGGAATACATGTTAGGGAGGGGTATATTGCACGTCAAAATAAGAACATTCTGCGTGGAATCTCGACCACCGGACCGCTGTTCGCGGCACTTGGGCCCGTGGGATTCACTATGAGCCATTCGGCTCCAGGCGTTACATCGGCGGCGCAGACTGACAATTTGGATAAAGCAATCGTCACTGCGCGAAAGCAGGTAGACAACTGTGGTCGGTTCCGGTCGGTGACTGCAATATGCGCGAGTGCGTGCTTGCGTGGAGTGTGTGGATCCTTAGCGCGTCAACTGCACACTGCAGCAGGCTAGTTCAAACAGTCCCATATCGAACCCGAGGTAGTCGCAAGTGCGCTTTCCTAAACTTCAAGTCGCCACGCTATGCATCGGAAACGCTATGGGCTTCAACGCATCTGCGGTGATGGCTCTCTGGGTCGCGAATCTTATGCATGGCGATCTTTTGCCTCCAAATCGCGTTGGATGGCTTGCCTCTGGCGAATTGTTGCTGATTGCCTTGGGAAGTCTAAGCGTATCGGCGCTCGGACGGCATGCGCGACCGCGGAGTATTGGCGTGATTGCCGCGCTCATCATTGTTGTTGCCAATGCAATTGCCGGAGTACCACACGTTCATACCTTAGTCGCCGGACGACTGGCCAATGGACTCTCAATGGGCGCTCTGTTGGGGGTAGTCAACGGCGTCGCCGCTCGGCGGCACGATGCCCACCGCGTACTAGCGCTTATGCAAGCTTCAATGATCGCGCTGCTAAGCCTACTCTTCTTGTCAGGTCCGTCGTTAATGCCGCTATTTGGGCTGCGTGGACTGTTCGGCGTCTTTGTCATCCTCGCCACCGTTGTCGCCGTGTTCTCATGGTTCGCGCTGCCGAACTCCGTCGCTAGGCCGCGAACTGCCGAGCTCGTAAGCCCGCCGACTTGGTGGGTGCCGTTGATCGGATGTTTAGGGTTAAGTGCGGCGCTCATTAGCCAAAATACTGTGTGGACATCTATTATAGCGATCGGCGGAGACCGTGGGTTTGATGCTCATGCAATGGGATCGCTGCTGGCAATCAGTGTTCCGCTATGCCTGCTTGGCCCGGTCAGCGCTCGGATCCTTGGCGAACGTTTTGGCTTAATGTGGCCTCTCGTGTCCGGTATGGCAATAATGATGGTCGATCTGTTGCTGATCCCTCACGCTCACTCCATCTTCATATTTGGCGTGTATATCACCGTACTCAACTCGTTAGTGCTTTTTTGCACTCCCTATGGGATTGCTCTGTTGAGTCGTCTTGATCCGACTGGACGATTTGCCAGTGCCGCTCCCGCCTTCATGATGACAGGGGCGGCGGTCGGCCCCGCACTTGGAAGCCACATGGCCCTTGCAGGACGGTACGATTTACTTACTGGTATCGCCGCATGTACGGCCCTGATCAGCATCGTGCTATTTGTATCCGCGGAGGCAGTTCAGGCGCGATTGAGAAACTCGGTATCCGGCCTGCGTTTCCACCATAACAAGCCGTTGTGAGTAGGAGACGCCGGCTGGCAATGCGTACTGCTACGGGAAATGATTTACAGCGATGAAAACAAGAGGTCAATTTCGAACGAAAGTCGCTGACGGTGCGGTGTCTTTCGGCCTGCTGCAGACTGTCCCCAATACAGTTCTATCGTACATCGCTGCACTGAGCGGCTATGATTTCATCGTCCTCGATAGTGAGCACGGAACTTTCTACGAGCCGGACTATCTGCCGGCGATGTTGGCGACGGGAACCTTCGACTTCACCACCATCGTGAGAGTGCGCGGCGAGGATCCGACTTCGCTCGGTCGGTGTCTCGACATGGGGATCGACGGCATCATCGTACCTAATGTTACGACAGCCCACCAAGCTACAGAACTCGTCAAGGCCATGCACTTTCCGCCGAAGGGTAGCCGTGGCTACGCCGGAAGTATTGCGAGAAGTTCAGGCTACGGTCTTGAATTGGAAGACTATCGTAAGCCCGATCCATTTCTCTCTGTAATGATTGAATCCGAAGAGGGAGTGGATAACGTAGATGAGATTGTGCGTGTGAATGGCGTAAGCGCGGTAGTGGTTGGACATTTTGATCTTTCAGCCAGTTTGGGTATTCCTGGGGATTTCGCTCAGCCGGCATATGAACGGGCTTTAAGTCGGATTGAAGGAGCTGCTGCAACGCATGGGAAAACTCTAGGTAGTGCTCCCCACCCTAGCTATCCTGTCGAGAAACTGATCGCCAGAGGCCACCGTTTAATTACATTAAGCGTTGACACGAAGCTGATTCGGGAGGCGATGACAGCACAGATCACTGCCGGCAACCAAGCCATAGCCGCCAGCGGAGTGCGTTTTTAAGTTTGTAAGCTGTGTCGCGAACGTATCGTTGCGCGTGATGGAGGGCTGCACTCGACACATAGTAGACTGACTGCTCTTACATTCGCGTAAGGGTAGTTGCGCGCGCCACCCGACCGGCCTGGCGCACCTGTTGGAATAAGCAGCGCAGAGAGAGCCGTTTCGGTTTTGCTTGTAGGGGCGCTGCTGCGAGCGCCAGCATCACTTTGAATACTTGGGTCTATTCCGGATAGGCGGGCATGGCATGGCCACTGCTGATTGATGACGAGGCAGGTAAGTACACGAGGTACCTGCCGACGATTGATGCCCAGAGCGATGCGAATCAACGGCCATCGCGCGGGCGGTTCACGCCGCCAGAGCTTCGTTCGAGCTGGTGGGTCCACGGGAACCGGGGAGGCGGAGGTGGCCGATGCGACGCGCGTACGGGCATAGGCCGCAATTATATCGCGCTTTTCCGCCGCTTTATTGTCTGCGGTGCAAATAGCTGTGCGACAGCAGCAAGATCACTGTCACCAAGGCCCATTGCGGCCGCTATGCGAAGTGTGTGTTGGACCGCCCCGCTAATGGGCATCGGTGTCTGAGTGGCGCGCGCCAACTCACCTATGCATTCGACGTCCTTTAACAGGGTCGAAAGTGCTCCAACTCCCTCATCGGGCAGCGAGACCATCCGTGGCACAAATACTTTCAAAAGCGTCGAATCAGCCCAACCGCCAGCGAAGATTTCCGGCAACTGCGTTGGCTGAACTCCGCTGTTTTGCGCGAGCGCAACGGCTTCGGCAATCGCTAAGATAGTTGCTGAGACGATGGTCTGGTTACAAAGCTTCGCCGTTTGCCCGGCACCCACGTCCCCAACGCGAATGATCCGAGATGCATAGGCACGGATGGGTTCCGATGCCGTCTTAATCGAGTCCGGTGAACCACCCGCCATGACCGTAAGCGCCGCGGCTCTTGCGCCGGCGACGCCGCCTGAAACAGGGGCATCGACCCACTCTAAGTCGTTCTGCAAGGCGCGGGCCGAGAAAGCACGGGTGGCGACGGGTGAGATACTTGAATGATCAACGAGGATACGCTGACCAATTGCACTGGCGATTCCCTGTTGCCCGAAAACAACGTGTTCGACGGCGGTCCCGTCGAGCAGACAAAGCATCACGATTTGCGCATCAGCGGCGGCCGCTGCCGGGGAAAGCGCAGCGCGTGCTCCAAATGGTAGGACGGCCGTGATCGCTGTCTGGGTTCTATTCCAGACCACCACATCGTGGCCGCACGATAGCAATCGCAGGACCATCGCCGTTCCCAACCTGCCCAGTCCGACAAATCCGATCTTCATAGCGGGGTTGGACTCGACTTAGAACAAGGCACGCAAACGCGCACGACTCCTGGGGATAGAATCTTCAGTATCACACATTGTAAAGAGTATCTAAAACTATACAAGTCCAGATATCGAAACTGGTGAGACCACCTGATAAGATAGAAACAAGTGACAGCATGCCGCCTCAGCGACTGGACATACCACATAGGGTAAGCGAAAATTCGATTCTGAAAGGTTCGCGCCCCAGTTCGTAGCCGGAAAGAGTGCATGCTGTTGACGATCTCCCGTCTCCCAAAATCCGCATACGGAAGTGGTTTGTGACATGAATGACGTGTCCACCGGTAATCAAAGGATTTATCAAGATATTGCCAGAAAGCTCGCTAAGAAGATTGAATCGAACGAGTTTCCCAATGGAAGTGTCTTGCCTTCAGAACGCGTATTAGCGGCAATGTTCGATGTCAGTCGGACATCCATTCGGGAAGCACTATTGTCGCTGCAGTCATTGGGGCTGATTTCTATTCGGCAAAAGGCGCGCGCGCGTGTCACACAGCTCAATAACCCTGCATTCTTTAAGCAGCTATCCGGCGCCGCGCAGACGCTGCTCGCGCGCCCGAACGGCATTGCTGACTTCCAAGAAGCTCGAGTACTATTTGAATGCGGACTTGTCCGGCATGCCGCACGCCATGCGTCGCAAAAGGAAATAAGTCGACTAAGCCTCGCTCTTGCACAAAATAAAAAAGCACTTGGTAATCCTGATATGTTTTCCAAGACAGACGTCGCTTTCCACGACATTCTTGCTGAGATTCCTGGGAATCCAATTTTTGCTGCGCTCAATACGACACTATCCGAGTGGTTGATGGCACAAAGGACCGTGGGTATTAGAGCCCAGGTCCGAGGCGGCATGCGAGTCGCGTATCAGGGGCACGAGGAAGTTTACGAGGCCATTGCAGCCCACGACGTGGAGGCGGCCGACAAGGCAATGGCGAACCATTTGAGCTGGGTAGCGGAATGCTATTGGAAGGCTGTGGCTGCCAAGTCGAAGTAGCATAAACCGATCCATTGATCGGTGATCCGTCCAAGGTCGGCCTACGTGCTGCAACGCTCTCAAAGGCAGATCCGTGCGCATAGGGTGGCTAATTGCCAGTAAGACGTGCTCTGAGCTGCTGCAAACCGCGTTGAATAGCCGGGTCGGTTTGCCGATCATCTCGATTTTACGAACTCGCTGTGCAAGTGTCTGTAGCACACTATTCGTCCGCTGATCGGGCTAAAAGCCGGGCCAATACACCTGTAAATGCCGACACCGAAGCCAGTGCCCGAAAGCCTGGCGTCCTATAGTCACACATGCCCGGATTTGCCCAACGTCGAGGGCTATAAAAGGCGATTCCGACCCGCGTCCAAGTGGTGCGCATAGAGCTCGACACGCCAATTCAGTTCACCGTGGTGTCGACACCGACGGCGAGCATGGCGCATACCAGTGACCTGCATCGCGGATGATTTCGTCGGCATCCGCGCATTGGGGTCAGAGCGAGAGAGCGAGCTTTTCCGGCCGGCTCTGGCGCCGTTGGCATTAGATGTCCACGGCATCGACGTAGTAGTGCAGGCCCCACGATTCTTGATGGTGAATTTTGGTTGCCTCGGAAATCGCGAAATGTACCTAGACGGTGGGGTTCGTCACATCGCGACGCAAGGGTAGGCTCAATGTCGCATGGGCGAAAGCCCGATGGCGCGAATTGCAATGTTTATGGCGCGATACGGCGAGCGCAGGCTGGAGCGCTCTGCCACTCTCAAACTGCTGGCGTACGGTCGAACCGATAACGAAACTCCGGGAGAGTTGATGTTGGACCAGATTTGCAAAAGACTGGCTGGGGTGGGATCGATGGCCTGTATGTTCGCTGCGTTGCGCGCCGCTATCCGTGCGCTTTGATGGCTCTCGTGCGCCCCAAGCCAGTTACTCTGCGCGAGCGCCTCAGCGACGCCGAGTTGCTGCGCGAGCGCGCCTATATCGACGGCGCGTGGAGTGAAGCCCTGAGCGGCGCTCGCACCGAAGTCATCAATCCCGCCACTGAATCCGCCATTGCCACCGTACCGCATATGGGACGGACCGAAACACGCCGCGCGATTCAGGCGGCGTCGCGTGCGCAACCCGCTTGGGCCGCGCTCCCCGCGAAGCAGCGCGGCGCGATTCTACGCGCTTGGCACCAGCTAATGCTCGAGCACGAACACGATCTGGCCATCCTGATGACCGCCGAGCAGGGCAAGCCCCTCATCGAAGCGCGCGGCGAAATCGCCTATGCCGCCAGCTTCCTCGAATGGTTTGCCGAAGAAGCCAGGCGCCTTTATGGCGACGTCATCCCCGCGCACCAACCCGACAAACGAATCCTGGTTCTGCGCCAGCCGGTGGGTGTGGTCGGCGCCATTACCCCGTGGAATTTCCCCGCGGCCATGGTGACGCGCAAGGCCGGTCCAGCGCTCGCGGCAGGTTGTACCATGGTGTGCAAGCCGGCGCCCGAGACTCCTTTGTCGGCGCTGGCACTTGCCGTGCTGGCCGAGCGCGCGGGCGTACCGCCCGGTGTGTTCAACGTCGTCACAGGTGATGCGTTTGAGATTGGCTCCGAGCTCACATCCAGCGAGCTCGTGCGCAAGATCACCTTCACCGGCTCGACCGCCACCGGCAAGAAACTCATGGCGCAATGTGCCCCGACGCTCAAGAAAGTCTCGTTCGAGCTGGGCGGCAATGCGCCCTTTCTGGTGTTCGACGACGCCGATATCGACGCGGCGGTGGATGGGGCGATGGCGAGCAAGTTCCGTAACACCGGACAGACCTGCGTCTGTGCCAATCGAATTCTCGTGCAGAGCGGCGTCTACGATGAATTCGCGCGACGGCTGGTCGATGCGGCCGCAAAGTTGCGCGTCGGCAATGGCCTCGAAGGTGAGACGGACCAGGGACCTCTGATCAATGCGCGCGCCTTGGCCAAGGTGCAAGCGCATATCGCGAATGCGTGCGCCGCTGGCGCAGTCGTCGCGCACGGCGGGCAGCCGCACGAGCTCGGCGGCCTGTTTTTCCAGCCCACCGTGCTCACCCAGGTGAATGGCGATATGGCGCTCGCACGTGAGGAAACCTTCGGCCCGGTAGCTCCGCTGTTCCGCTTCGAGACCGAGGCCGAAGCGCTCAAGCTAGCCAATGAAACAGAGTTTGGATTGGCCTCCTATGTTTACACCCGCGACCTGGCACGGTCCTGGCGCATCAGTGAAGCGCTGGAATACGGTATGGTTGGCCTCAACACCGGCCTTATATCCACTGAAGTCGCGCCCTTCGGCGGCATCAAACAATCGGGCATTGGGCGAGAGGGATCAAAGTACGGCATTTTGGATTACACCGAGATGAAGTACGTGTGCGTCGCGATCGGCTGAGGTTTGGTCAGCGGCGCCTGATACGGTCACAACCCGCCAAGCGTAACGCAATCGGTGAGGAGCCAAGAGAATGATACCTTTCGGGGGACGACATGTTTATTAGAAACGCGTGGTACGTTGTGGCCTGGGACTACGAAGTCCTCGGCGATACGATCCTAGAACGGACGATCCTGGGCCAGTCGGTCATCGTTTACCGTACCGCCGATGGCTCGCCCGTTGTGATGGAGAATCGTTGTTGCCACCGGGCTGCGCCCTTGGCGCTGGGTCGCAAAGAAGGCGATCGAATTCGGTGCATGTATCATGGCTTGCTATTCGCGCCCGACGGCGTTTGCGTCGAAATTCCTGGCCAAGATCGCATTCCTCCGACGGCTCGTGTCAAGACGTTCCCCGTAGTCCAACGCACTCGGCTGATTTGGGTATGGATGGGTGACATTGCAAAAGCCGACGCCGCACTGATACCGGATACGTTTTCCGTGCAGCACCCAGAGTGGAGGACCAAACCGGGTTACAAGCGCTTTGCCGCAAACATCCTGCTGATTACGGACAATCTACTCGACTTTTCACACCTTAGTTATGTCCACGAAAAGACTCTCGGCGGCACCACAGCGATTGCCGAGGCGCCACAAGAAGTGTCTGGTCTGAATCAACAGGGAGTGCGTATCCAGCGTCGGGTCTACAACACGACACTGGCTCCCTATCATCGCCGTCTGGGTAACTTCCCGGGGCTCGTTAATCGCTGGTGGGATTACTCGCTCAGCGTTTCCGGAATGTTCATCATGTCTTCAGGGGTTCAATCGGTGGAGAAACCGGAAAATGATTTTGATGGCGCGCTACTTTTTCATAGCTGTCAGGCACTCACCCCAGAAGCAGCGGATTCCACCCATTACTTCTTCTCCCATGCGCACAACTTCGGCTTATATGACCCCACGATCACCGAGTCGACATACGAAAGCATCGTTTTGGCCTTCGATGAAGATAAACGCATGATTGAGGCGCAGGGACGCGTGTTGGAGAAGGATCCGACTCGCGAGATGGTCCACATCGCAGCGGATGGGCCGTTGATTCGTTATCGGCGCCTGGTGAAAGCACTTCAAGTCCAGGGAGCTAACGATGACGGATGTGACAAAGCTGGTCGCGTTGCGGATTACTTGGAGTCTGGCGTTCGCCGCAAGTGCTCTGTTCGGTAGCGGGATCGCCGCGGGGCAACGCGCCCGCAATGCGGCGGGTGAGAACGCCGGCCTCGAGGAAATCGTGGTCACCGCACAACGACGCGCCGAGGACCTTCAGCATGTAGCCATCAGGATCCAAACCTCTTTCGCCAAAGATCTGGATCAGCTCGGCATGAGTTCCTCCACAAACATCGGCCAATTTGCATCGAATGTGGAGATCGTAATGCCCAACGGCGCGCGCCTCGTGCAGTTCGATCAAGGCGGCGCCGCCGATGCCGAGACGCGCCGCCTTCCGGTGTCGTTTGGGGCGTCTGTATGAATAGAAGGTATCGCTATGCGACGAGAAGCCCGCATTGTGCTTTGCTCGTGGCATGTGTCATGGTCCCTGGGTTTAGCTTAGGCGCGGATCTCACGGGCACGGTCAAAGACAAAGAGAGCCACCCGCTTACGGGTGCTCTCGTCACCCTTACGGCTCGAGGCGGTATGTTCGCTGAGTCGGTTTATGTTGGGCGGGACGGCCATTATTCCCTACATTCCGAGCAAGAAGGCAAGGCAACCTTGCGCGCGAGAAACCCCTACTTCTCAGATGTCACTCTCGATATCGATTTGACGTCCGGGGCACCGCGGGATTTTGTACTCGCCCGGCTAGTCGACCCACAAGCTATTTCCGACAGTCTGCCTGCCAGCGCCCATTTCGCTGCGCTGCATTTCGAGCGGCCTCTGGACAGGCAGTGGTTCCAGGTCGATTGTTTAAGTTGCCATCAAATCGGCAATGCGTTCACACGAGCACGTCGGCCCCCGGAACGCTGGCATGAAATTGTCGGCCAGATGCTTTCGGAATATGGAGTGAAGAATGACACTCGGCTCGATATTTATGCCAATGTGCTCGAGAACACATTCAATGCCGTCCCGCCATTGGTCGAGCACCACAATTCGCAATTGTACGGCGAAGTGCTGCCTGCCAAAATAATCGAATGGAAACTTCCGGGATCCATCTATCCGCACGACACGATCTACCGTCCCACGGACCGAAGGTTCTACACGGTCGATCAGGGTAACGACGCTATTTACATTACCGATCCGTTGCCTGGCACGACCGAGACGTACACTCTCCCTAAGTCCGCAGCCCTCCCCGGCGAAAAGCCTTTGGATCCGACACCGTCCAATATGTTTGTTACGGGCGTGCACTCGCCCCATAGCTTGCAGGAAGGACCCAACGGGCACTTGTATACAACGAATAGCGTCAGCAATCAGATTGGAGAATTCGATCCCAAGGCGCACACCTATGTGGGCTATAACCTGGGCGCCGATGCCGAGTATCCGCACACCCTGCGTATTGATCGGCGCGGGCAAGTCTGGTTTACGATCGCCTTCTCAAATAAGGTCGGCATGTTCGACACGCACAGCCACAAAATGCGTTTCATAAGCTTACCTGCGGACTCGGACCGGCCTCAGATAACCCCGCAGTTGCAGTTTCCGTACGGGATCGATATCAACCCGACAGACGACAGTGTTTGGTATGCATCCTTGTTAGCTAATCGTATCGGTCGCATTGACCCTCAGACATTTAAGGTCGAGTCGTTCACTCCTCCGACTGTCGGGCCACGTCGCCTGCGCTTCGCGAAAGATGGGACACTGTGGATCCCGGATTTTGGTCGCGGACGGTTGATTAAGCTTGACACTCGCCTGATGAAGTACAAGTCCTACACCATCCCTTCGCTATCTAAGGGAGAAGTCGAGGCTCCTTATGCGGTTGTGGTCGACTCAAATACCCAGGACGTCTGGATCACGTCGAATATGTCGGATCGCATGTTCCGTTTTTTGCCAAGAGAAGAACGTTTCATCGCCTACCCGCTGCCGGCGCGCGGCACCTATCTCCGGGACCTGATCATCACTCCGGAGGGAATGGTCTGCGGGGCCAACAATCCGGTACCCGTAACGGTTTTGGAAGGCGGCATGGGTGAAGTGCTTTGCCTCGATCCGACGGGGAATATGCGGTTCTCACGACCGGCGCGCGAATAAAGCCTGGCGTCCGGCCGCGCTAGTAGCAATGGCCAATCTGGGACATGAGATTGGGCGCGGAACGATCT
>WNFQ01001666.1_pt1 | contig 15820 bp, 7 predicted proteins | sample 5400171 | NCBI WGS metagenome assembly WNFQ01 (sample SAMN13153356, study PRJNA577476) | soil metagenome | isolation source: 20 cm soil under Madrone tree | place: USA:California | collected 2016-06-14 | reverse complement strand
CCAATAGGAACGGTGATCCCATTCCACCGCTTCGCCGAAACAATTACGGCTTTACCTTCGGCGGTCCGATCATCAAGAACAAGACCTTCTTCTTCGTCGATTATGACGGCTTACGCTCTTCAGGGTTGAGCACAGCTACCGCGGCCGTTCCTACCGCCCTGATGCGGACGGGCGATTTTGGCGAGGTCTGTGCGGCCCAGGGGGGCGACTTCGAAACGAACGGCAGATGCAGCGTAGACGCCGGCCAGATTTGGGACCCATATTCCGGAACTTTCAATGCCAACGCTGGGGGAGCCTTACGCAGCACGTTTATTCCGTTCAACAACCTTGCGACCTACATCAGCCCGGGAAGTCTGAATTTGCCGGCGAGTCTTCAGCCGGCGCCCGGCGTTGCGGGGAACCTGATTGATCCGGTGGCGCAGAAGATGATGAGCCTGTTTCCGGAGCCCAATACTTCAGGAGACATCTACCAGAACTGGTTTGGTTCTGGTTCACGCCGCAGCTACAACGACCAGTTCGATATCAAGATCGACCATCGCTTCAGCCAAAACAACCTGATATCGGGGAAGTTTGCGTATCAGTACAGTCACGGCCAGGGCCTGGACTGTTTCAAGAACTTCACGGATCCCTGTGCAGCCGGTCCCGGTTGGACCAATGCTCACCTGTTTGCGGTCAATTATGTTCACACGTTCAGTCCCACACTGTTGATGAACTTAACATTGGGATTTACTCGCGGAGTGTGGCACATCGACGCCTACAACCCTCACGGAACGGATGATCCCCTGGGCACACTGGGATTCCCCTCGTATCTGCAGAGCAACGGATTCAAGGGCGTGCCTGCGATCTTTATCGAGGAGTATCCGAGCGCCGGTTACACCAACATCGGTACCGATCCCTACGGCAACTACCGGCTGGGCCAGGACACGGGACAACTTGCGGCCACGTTCAACAAGGTGCGCGGCCCGCACGAGATCAAGTTCGGGTTTGACAGCCGGATTCACCAGATCAACTACATTCAGACCAACGCCCCTGTCGGCTTCTTCAGCTTCAACCGCGATGGCTCTTATGCCTGCCCGGGCGATAGGAATGGGGACCCGACTGCCAATCCCCCTGTGCCTGGCTGCGGCGGCGATTCCATGGCCAGTTTCATGATGGGCCAGTTTACGCAGGGCAATGCCGGTAATGGCACCGGCTCATCTTATGAAATCCAGTTCCGGCCGGCCACCACAAACTACCAGTACGGCTTCTTCGTTCAGGACAACTGGAAAGCCACTCCGAAGCTGACCTTGAATCTGGGCCTGCGGTATGACGTCACGTTGCCGCGCACGGACCGCTATAACCGCCAGAACTGGTTTGATGCGAATGTCACGAGTCCATTGAACGGCGGTAGTGTGACATACACCGATCCCGTCACTGGCCAGCCGGCTACTATCCCGCTGCGTGGCGGCGAAGTTTTTGCCTCGTCGAGCCAGCGTAAGAACTATGCGACCGACTGGCACGACTTTCAGCCACGCATCGGCTTCGCTTATCAGTTCATCCCGAAGACGGTACTGCGCGGGGGCTACGGCATCTACTACGGGCAATCGCGGTCGGGCGTCACGGGGGTCGCCCCGTACGGAAGCCAAGGTTTCAATCAGTTCACCAACGTGGTCACCACTTTTCAGAATGATAAAGCCACTCCTTACCTGCACCTGAACAATCCGTTCCCTAACGGATTGATCCAGCCCGCAGGCAATTCGCTCGGCTTGATGAACGACGTTGGCTTCGACGCGAATGGGCCCCTGCGCACCCCCGGTGCGAACCAGACACCCTACGAACAGAGCTGGAGCCTTGGGATCGAGCACGAACTGCCCAGCAATATTGTGTTCAGCGCACACTATATCGGCAAGAAAGGAACCCACCTGCCTTTCACCGGTAGCCACGAGCGTAATTTTCTGGGGCCATGGGTGGAGAGTTTGCCCATCGATCCTCCCGACCCTACCAACCCCAATCCATGTCAAACCCTGACCGTGACCTGCCTCAATAGTCTCGTGGACAATCCCTTCGCCGCGATCATCAGCGACCCGAACAGCACCTTGTCGAGCCAGCGCGTTCAATACTGGCAGTTGCTGCGTCCCTATCCGCACTTCACCGGGGTTAGCACGGAACCTCGGCTCATCGCCAATTCCATTTATCACGCGTTGCAGTTGCTCGCCGAAAAGCGATACTCGAACGGTTTGCAGTTCCTTGCCAGCTACACCTGGTCGAAATCGATTGACGACTCCTCAAACGCAGATCAGAACATAACCTGGCTGGGCAGCCTCGACAGCCTGCAGGATCCCAATAAACCTTGGCTGGAGCGGAGCCTCTCCACCTTCGACATCCCGCATGTGATTCAGCTCAGCTACAGCTATGATCTGCCCTTTGGGCACGGGCGGCCGTTCCTGGGAAACATGCCGCGCTGGGCGGAGTTGATCGTCGGCGGATGGAAAACGAACGGCATCTGGCGCATCGCGGACGGACGGCCACTAAGTTTCTCCGTTGCCGACGGAAATCCGCTGCCCAGTTATGGCAGCCAGCGACCCAACATTGTGGGGACACCCAGGCGCAATCATGGGTCGGGCTGGGTGGACAACTACTTCGCGGATAACAACGTTTTTCAGCGTCCGGACGATTTCACGCTGGGCGATGCTCCGCGAGCGCTGGGCAGCATCCGCAGCCCGTGGTCGTTCACCACGAATCTGTCTTTGGGCAAGCAGTTCTGGTTGCGCGAATCGATGAACATCGAATTTCGCATCGAGGCCCAGAATGCCCTCAATCATCCGGTGTTCGGCACGCCGAATACCGCAGTGGACGATTCGAACTTCGGAACGGTCACCTATACCTCGATTGGGCCTCGCGAGATGCAGCTGGCGCTGAAGTTTAATTTTTAGCGGATTACGTGAACCCCAGGTTAGCCCCCCAAAAACCGGTGCGAACCTGGGGCACACTGTGAAGTCTAATTCTTAGAAGCTTTAGAGCGGCGTTGGGGATTGATTCTTTTGCCGCTGTGTTGCTCCAAGGACTTTCCTTCCTTACACTCAGGTTACTCGACGGTGAGACCGCTTTCGATTTCCACGCTTGATGAAACTTCGCTGCCGACCTAGCTCGCAACGTCCGAATATCGTGGGCACGCCGCGGCGCAATCAGGGATCGGATTGGGCAGTTCTGATTTTGAAAAGAGGAACCCGCACCCGCATATTCTGCAAACGAAGACGTTGGCTCTTCAGTTGCAGTACGATTACACTTCGTTGAGGCGGGCAGCATCGGTAAATGGCCTTGCCCTTCCGACGGAATTTACCGTCGAGCGAGAATGAAAGTGTTGCGGTTCATGCGATTCTTGGTTGCATTGGTAGTGCCTTTTCTGCTACTGGAACTCCTGCCAACGCCGGCTGGGAGCGTCGCGGGGGTCCCGCTGCGAGCCGGGAGCGAGCCAAGTCTGGCGATTGTCGTCAATCGTGTGAACCCTACCGAGAACCTCTCGTTTGCGGAGCTCCGGAAGATCTTCCTGGGGGAGCGAAGCCATTGGCCCCATGGGCGCCGAATCGCTGTGGCCATGCTGCAGCAGGGACAACCAGAGCGGGAAGCCGCACTACGCGCGGTCTATCGAATGAGCGAAGATGAATACCGCGATCACTTTCTCAAGGGGTTGTTCACTGGCGAAGTCTTTGTTTCCCCTAAGACACTGGAGAGCCCTACGGTCGTCCGAAAATTTGTGTTTAATGCGCCGGGCGCCATTGGATACTTGCGAGCCGACGATGTAGACGAATCTGTAAAAGTCGTTCGAATTGATGGGCATCTCCCCAATGAGAAAGATTACAGGCTTCAGATGGACGCTCAATTGAACCGTTAAATATGAGTGCCTCTCGGGAATTCCCGATTTCGGCAACGTCCAGGCGCCCGGGGCGCCAGAAGACGTGGTTGTTGCGTATATTCGCTCGCCATGGTTTCACGCTCCTGCTCCTTTTGGTTTTTGGCTTTGAGGTCGGTGTCGTTCTGTTCTTGATTCAGGACGTCTTCATAGGAGATGAGCAGATCCAAAGGATGTATGACGGATCAGTGTTAGGCCTGCGGCGAATCGGAGAGCTGCAATATGACGCGCAGGAGACCCGCCGAAGCAGCTTATACGCATTAAGCACGAATGATGGCAACCAGCAGGTCAAGTATGCTGAGCAGTCGCGTGCAGCCGAGGAGCGCGTGACCCGCGGGGTCGCCGAGAACCTCGCACTGGCGCGCGAGCCTCGAGAAATCGAGGTCGGAGACCGTCTCGCCAGGGACTGGGCTGCATATCTTAAGATTCGTGACCAAGTGCTTGGAAATATTTTGGAGGGAAGTACGAAAGAGGCGGTAGACCTCGACCTCACTTCGGGCGTGCCATCATTCGACCGGGTGCGTGCGGACCTTCAAGACATCAACCGACTGTACGACGAACACGCCTCCCAGCAACTCAAAGTAGCGGTGGAGTCGGATCGACGCTCCGTGATCAAACTGCTGGGCGTCCTCATTTTTGCTTTTTTGCTTGGCAGCATCGCTATCTGGTCGATCCAGCGGAATAAGATGCGGGCGGAGGTTCAACTCGCCAAGTTACAAATGGATTTCGTGGCATCGGTCTCTCATGACTTACGAACTCCCATCACCGCGATTGTTTCGGCTGGTGAAAATCTGCGCGATGGATTGGTAGAACGTGAGCACCTAACGGAGCAGGGATCGCTCATCACGGAACAAGCGTATCAGTTGATGGATCTTGTCGATCAGGTCCTGCTCTTCGCGGCGACGTCCAGGGGAATCGAATACCAAAATCTGCGACCTCTTCAGGTTTCAGAAGTCCTTGAATCCGCAATTCGGAATAGCAGTGGATTGCTGCATGAGACCGGGTTCACAGTCGAGCAGGAAATTCAGCCCGGTCTACCGCGTGTGATGGCGGATCTGTCCAGCCTTTCTCAATGTCTGCAAAACCTGATTGCCAACGCGGTCAAATATAGCGGGGGAGAGCGCTGGATCGGCATTTCCGCCAAAATCGAGGAGAGCGCGGGGAACGGCCAATACGTTCAGATCGACGTTGCAGACCGCGGTATGGGCATTGACAGTTCGGAGTTGGCCCAGATTTTCGAACCGTTCTATCGTAGTTCTCAGGCCGTGGCCGCGCACATCCGCGGAACTGGGTTGGGCCTTTCGATTGCAAAGCGGAACGCGGAAGCTTTCGGAGGAAAGCTGACGGTCGTTAGTGAGCTTGGCCGGGGAAGCGTTTTCAGCCTGCATTTGCCAGCCTGTCAGGACGTTCCCGAATCGGAAATTCTGACCTCCGGTGCTGGTCCCGGGACTTCGAAATGAACGAGAACATTCTGCTGATCGAGGACGAACAGGCGTTGCGGTCCACGCTGAGCGTCCGCCTTCGGGGTGAGGGCTACGTCGTCGAGACTGCAAGCGACGGGGTTGAGGGCTACGAGAAAGCCACGACTCGGCCGTTCGATTTGATTATTCTCGATATCATGTTGCCCTATCGGAGCGGGTTAGATGTGTGCCGCGATATTCGACAGGCCGGTTTGGCCACTCCAATCTTGTTTCTCACGGCACGGCACCAGACCACCGACAAGGTGATCGGACTCAAGCTCGGTGCCGACGACTACGTGACCAAACCTTTCAAAGCAGCGGAACTGGTTGCCCGTATCGAGGTGTTATTGCGCAGAGTTCCTATCCGTGCGGGGCAAGGGGTTCACCAGTTCGGTTCGATTCGCGTGGACTTGCGGCGAGTCGAAGTGACTCGCGATAACAAACCTGTTTATCTTTCTGCGCGGGAGTTTCAGCTTCTCCGCTATCTCATGGAACGGGGTGGAAGCACGATTCCACGCGTGGAACTCTTACGCTTGGTCTGGGGCTATGAGAGCGGCACCTTGACGCGCACGGTCGACATGCATGTCGCCAGCCTGCGCGAAAAACTGGAGGAGAATCCGAAGCATCCCGCCTTGATAGTTACTGTGCCAGGGGTAGGCTACAAATTCATGGGATCGCGTGGACCTTAGCCACAGATTCGCGACCTGAATAGTCTGGCCGTCAGAGTTTCCTAAGTTCCTGAAGAGCTAACTCGACTCTTTTCGATTGAGGCAGAGCTAGCCATTCCTGCAGATGTTTCTCCAGCAGTGCGTTCAGATTGCTGAGAACGTTCTCGAGTTTGTTCCCGTCCGATTCGACCTGATGCGCTCGGATCTGTTCGATCCCATGCGAGGAAGGAATTGTGTCCGGGGCATTAGCAAGAGTCCCCGTGTCAGAGTATTTGATGTGATGGACTGCCACGTCCAGCCTCCCAAAGATGCGTGTTGAACCGGCGTAGGCGTGTTCAGCCCACCCGTTCCGCAACACTCCATGCGCTGCTGGAGCAAGAACTCGCTTCAGGGAGGACAACGCTAAATTCATTAAAAAACAGATTGCTTCGCACCGAGGTAAAACCTTAACGGCAGTCGTCAACGAACTTGCAATGATGTAAAGAGTGTAAATTCCGCGTCATTTCAATCGCGTCTGTATTGACCGGCCAGCAACCGGACCCTAGACTCCATCCCAATCTGCGCCGATGCGACGTCCCCCAACGTTTACGGGCGCAGGGCTCCCCAAGACAAAACGGGTTCCCCGCTTTTGCATGTAAAGACCAACACACGTACGAGCGGCCACCCGATCGAGTATTGATTCGGCATTTGCATGGCCAAGCAATTGGCACCACAGCATGAACGCCGCATCGGCTCTCCCCAGTAGGTTATTCGGCGAAGTAGGTTGGAGCAATAGCTCCGATCTTCTTTGACCTCTCAGAATCTCGGGGTCGTGTTCATGGCGAATTCGTTCGGCTCATCACGTCCGGCGACCACTGCGACAGCACCAACCGGGCGTCCATTTCTGGTTGACACCGCGTCGGAGAAAAAAGAGGGTGTCCAAGACTCTCCGGATTGCTCGAAGACAATTCTTAACCGTGCAGACGGGCTCGCCTCGAAAATAAACGATTGGCTGGATCGCTCGCACGGACGACCCTCGGACTTAGTGGCGGCCGGTCTGGAAGCGCTTGACTCGCTAAACCTTGGAGTTGCTGTCACGAACGGTTCGCGGCAGTTGCTGCTCACGAATCGAACAGCGGAGCGGATCCTGGCCACTTGCGACGGTGTGGAAGCTACGCCTTCAGGGGGCCTTGCTACCTTGAAGCGATGCTGTAGCCCGTCCCTGAGCGTGGTCATCCAGCAAGTTGCCCAAGGGGCATTTTCTGGGAGCTCGCCCGCGAACGACGCAGTTCTGGCGGTCCAGCGACCCTCAGGGAAGAGGCCTTTGACCTTGGTGGTGCGTGCCGTTCAAGGGGGAACGTCGCAGGCGGACGCACTCCGCACTGTTTTGGTGTTCATGCTGGATCCAGAACTTTCGGTGCAGGCGACTGAGGGGGGACTTCGCCAGTTATACGGGTTCACCAGCAGCGAGGCTCGTCTGGCTCACCTCCTGATGTCCGGCAAAACGCTGGATGAGTGTTGCGAGCATCTCGGCATTCGCCCGTCCACGGCTCGGATGCATCTTGGAAATCTATTTGCCAAGGCCCAGGTGGATCGCCAAGGCCAACTCATCTCACTGTTGTTGAAGAGTGTGGGTATGGTCTGCACTGAGGGTGCGGACTCCCACGTGGGCCAATCTGGACGGTGCACCGATCGCGACGCATCCAGTGCGAGGGACGGTCGTGCGAAAGGTCGCGGGCCCGACACTCTAGCCGCAGGCATGGAAGCGCTGGACTTGCTGAATGTTGGAGTGGGCGTGACCAACGGTCTCTGTCAGTTGCTGTTTGCAAATCACACGGCCCAGCAAATCCTTGCAGCACGAGATGGTTTGGAAGTTACGACAGAGGGTGTACTCAGTAGCCTGAAGAAATCCTGTAGTCCGCCCTTGAGTACACTGATTCGACAGGTTGCGCAAGGAACACAACGGGGGACGTCCGGCGATATGGTGCTGGCCGTCCGGCGGCCGTCCGGCAAGAGACCCCTGACGTTGCTGCTCCGTTCACTTCGGGAACGCTCGGCGGAAAAACATCCGACCGCTCCGGCAGTCTTGGTTTTTGTTTTGGATCCAGAACTGCCGGTAGCAGCCACGGAGTCTGAACTTCGCCAACTCTACGGATTCACGTCTACGGAGGCTCGACTGGCTCATCTCCTGATGGAAGGCAATGCGCTCGAGGATTGCTGCGATCAGCTTGACATACGGCCTTCGACCGCCCGAATGCATCTCGGAAATTTGTTTGCCAAGACCGGTGTACAACGCCAGGGCCAACTCATCTCCCTGTTGTTGAAGAGCGTCGGTATGGTTCGCTTCAGAAGTGGCGAAGGCTCACTTAAAAAATGTAACCTGTCAGGACTGCCTATCCGGATTTCTCGCTCAACACAACCTACCCGTGCGTTGAACAGCTAAGAAACACAACTCCCTTACCGTAAGAGTTACCGAAAAGTGTCAAGACGATATCTTACTTCGCGTTATGAATCTTATGTTGACGTGACAGTGCTAAGTTTCTTCAGCGGCTACCGTCATTTGAAGGTAGACGACTGCTTGCGATTGCCCTAATCTCGGCGAAGTTCAGTGAGGCCACGATTCTCCCCTGGCCTCCGACTCCCCCCGAAGCGTCTCCACGCAAGCTTTGTATTGCGTGGGGTGCACAAGCACAACAAACGCATCGCGACCGGTACGCACAGTTCTGTGGAGGACCCCTTGGCCTGGAAGTCTGCCCGCCCTCCCTTAGAGAGGGATTTGTCGCTCACCGAATGCGAATCATCAGGGAATTGCAACTGACGCCCGTGAACGAAGATACGACGCTATGCGGCACAGGCGATAAAACGCAGTCCCTCAGTTGTTCTCCCGTGCCCCAATTACTGAAACCAGGCGCAGGCTTGCGCCGCCAGGTCCGGAAGGAGGCCGCAAGGTCATGAGAAAGGTCTACCAGGTTTGCTTGCCCGTACTTCTAGTGTGTCTTGCGACAGTTGCTGCAAGCGCGCAGTCATTTCGCGTGCAATGTCCCTTGACTACCACCCTCCATCCCGGACACTCGACCGATCAAGGCGCCATCAAGTGCCAGCAGATTTCCGGCGGTGATGGCTACGCGACGATGGCCGACGGGACCCAAACGTACTTGTTTGCCTTCGGCCCGCTGTCGGGCTTGAACGACATCGCCAAGGCCCAGCCGGGAACGCAGCCCGCCTCGGTCTTCATGACGCCCTTCGATCCGGCAGCTGCGCCGGGTTCGGCCGCCTCCAACGGTGCGGTCGGTCTCGTGCCTGACCCCGATTCGGCCGGCACCTACACCGGCCACGTCGATCCCCGCCAGATTATGGACGTCGGAGTGATGAACGGCAACATGCCCGCTCCCATGATGGCGATCGATGAGGATGATGAATTTTTCCTGACTCTCTCGAACGTCGGCATGATCATGCGGCCCGACTTGTTTGAGCAGCACACGGTTCACTTCCACGGCTATCCCAATGCTTCCTCGTTCTATGACGGCGTGCCGGATGCATCCGTGGCCATCAATATCGGCGGAAGCTTCACTTACTACTACTTAGCGCCCGACGCAGGTACTTACTTCTGGCATTGCCACATCACCCCGCCCGAGCACTTACAGATGGGCATGGTGGGTCAGCTCTATGTGCGGCCGCGCCAGAATCGAGTAACCTCTGGCACGCTCTATGCTGGATTGGTCGGACAACAGGCCGACCCCCGCACTTCCTGTCCCAATAGCGGTCCCGGAACTACCGGCGTCGCTACCGACATTCTTTGTTCGACTCCCTTGCCGCCGTCCAACAGTGTGGCCCGCGCGAACAATAAGTTAGGCAGCCCCACGCTTTATGCCTACAACGACGGGGATGGTTCTACGGCTTACGACGTTGAGTATCCCATCCAGATTCACGGCTTCGATCCCAACTTCCACTTTGTCGGCATGACCTTCAACCCGGAAGGGTTTGCGGACATGAAGGACAAATACTTCCTGCTGAATGGACGGAGTTATCCGGATACGATCAACACCACCGGTTACCAGGATTCCAGCCTGGGCCCGGGCAACTCCAATTTTGTCGGACAGCCCCAGGCCTCCAAAGCGTTTTACACACAAGACGCGGACGGAGTGCAGCGTCCCTCCCAGCCCCTCCCCACGCTGATCAACATCCCCGCGGGCGGGAGAGCGCTTCTGCGCATCTCCGACCTGGATGTCTCGGAATTTCAAACCCTCGCGTCGTTGGGAGTTCCGATGCAGGTGATTGCCATCAATGCGCGCCTGCTGCGCGACCAGGCCGGCAACAATCTCTACTACAACACCAACTCCATCACGCTGGGCGGCGGCGAGTCGATCGACGTGATTCTGGATGCCACCGATACCACCAAGTATCCCTCGGGCAGCGTCTTCTATCTCTACACACCCAATCTGGATCACCTGTCCAACGATGCCGAGAACTTCGGTGGGCTGATGACCGAGGTCCATATCAATTAGGAGCGCAGCCATGAGTGCGATGAATACGAAAAGAGAGATTTCGATGACCCGACTGCTTCTCATCCTGATGGTAGCGGTGACCTTGCTCCTCACGCCTACCGCGTACGCTGCGGCTCCCGGAATAGCCGGCAGCACCTTCAATCTGACGGCCCAGGCCAGCTACATCAGCCAGCCGGACGGCGAGATGATTTACTCCTGGGGATATGGGTGCGTCACTAGCTATGCGCCCACCTTTAATCCACCCGCGACCAAGATGCCGGGAGCAAATTGCCCCACGATGCAGGTGCCTGGCCCGACGTTGATCGTCACCGAAGGGCAACCGGTCACTGTGACCCTCTCCAATAACTTGCCAGCCGCGGCAGGGAACACGTCGATTCTGTTTCCCGGCTTTCAAGTGACCGCAGCCGGCGGAGTCGCTGGTCTGTTGACGGGAGCGGCTGGAGACGCTGGTCCTGGCGGCACAGTGACGTACACCTTCACGGCTGGGTCTCCGGGCACACGGGCTTACTACAGTGGAACGCAGAGCGACTTACAGGTCGAGATGGGACTCTACGGAGCCATCATCGTCCTGCCGGCGAGTGCTCCTACTTGCCCGAATGCGAACCGGGCTGCGGAAACTGCGAATGGCGAGGTCGACTACCGGCTCACAGCCAATGGCGCCGCCTATGACCATGCGGCAAGCTGCTATGACCGCGAGTACCTGTTCCAATTTTCTGAGATGGACCCCGCCATCCATGCCCAGGCGGAAAAGCAGGCCACTAAAGTTTGCCCGGTGGGAGTCACAACCGGCTGCCTGGATGTAGCGACCGAGCCCTACCATCCCAACTACTTCATGATCAACGGCCGTTCCATGCCCGATGACATGGACACCAACTACGCGTCGCAATATCCGCACCAGCCCTACAACGGCAACCCGCATATGCATCCCGGCGAACTGGTTCTGCTGCGGGTCATCGGCCAGGGACGCTGGCAGCATCCGTTCCATGAGCACGGCAACCACGTACGCATCCTGGCGCGCGATGGGAATTTGATCCTCAGCTCCACGGACGCCCAAAAACTCGCCGGCCCTCTTCTGTTCACTACCACCACCACTCCGGGCCTGGCGATGGATGGAATCTTCTACTGGACGGGCAAAGGGTTGAACTGGGACATCTATGGTCACAATCCTGCTTCGAGCGACCCGCTCGCCAAACTTCCTTGTGTTGGGGATGCGAACGGCTACAACACGGGCGATCCGACAGCGCTGAATTACTACGAATGGTGCGCGGACCATAACAAGTCTCTCGAGAAAGCGCCCTTCGGCGATGTGAGTTCCGGTGGTCCGGTCACGCTGCCTGACGCGAACATCCTAACCAATGGTGCGTGGTTCGGCGGCAGCGCCTATCTCGGTCCGAACGCCACCACCCGCGCAGTCGGCCCCACCGGCACGACTCCGCCTTCCGGCACGATCGCCAACCCCCCAGGGTCGGAGGCCGGCTTGGCTTTCATGTGGCACTCGCATAACGAGCGCGAGATCACTACCAACAATATCTTCCCGGGCGGAATGATGATGATGATGCTGGTCGATTCCCGGGAGTTTCAGATCAACGAGTCCTTCTAACTGAGGAGAAGAGCAATGCGATCCAACACTCTCAAGGTAACTTTGACCAAAGCGGCACTCGTAGTAACTGTTCTCCTCCTCGGAGTGGGCGTAGCTTTTGCTCAGTCGATAAGTCTAACGGCCGCGCCTAGCAATGCGAGCCTGCCCGACGGCAATATCGTGCCCATGTGGGGCTATACGTGTAGCGCACCTGCGGTCGTCCCGGCCACTTGCGCGGCGTCCAACCCGAACGCCGCAGCCAGTTGGTCACCGGTGGTGATCACCGTCCCACCGGGTAACCTGACGATCAGCCTGACCAACAGCCTTCCCGCACCCCTGGCGACATCGTTAGTGATCGTGGGCCAGCTGGGCGGTGGCTTGGGTGACGTCACGCAACGGACCACGGCGCCAAGTCCCGATCACAGCACGCCACAAGCCACGACCTGGCCCATCGCTGCTGCGGGTGCGCAATTTACTCCACCTTCGCAACCTAACCGGGTTCAGTCGTTCGCTACCGAGGTCGGGAATGGGGTGACGACGTCGCTGACCTGGACGGGGTTGAAGTCTGGCACCTACCTGATCGAATCCGGCACGCATCCCTCGATGCAAGGCCCCATGGGACTGTACGGAGTGTTGGTTGTCACCACGGCTCCCAGTACAACTGGAAGCGTCACTACCCCGGGCACGGCATATACGGGTGTGACATACGACGCCGACGTTCCCCTGGTGCTTAGCGAAATCGATCCGGTGCAGAACACGGCGGTGAGCAACGCTGTGAACACGCCCGGCTTTAGCGAAGCCACGGTTTGGTCCGGCCAGCCCGGCGGATGTGGCAATGTCAACTCCAGTACCTATGGCACCTGCTATCCGCCTGCAGTCAACTACGATCCGCGCTATTACCTGGTGAACGGCGTAGCCTTCAACCGAACGAACCCAGCCGGATCCCAAGTTTCCGTCACCGCCCCTGCCACGACCGGCCGCGTCCTGGTGCGGTTCGTAAACGCTGGTCTGCGCATGCACGTCCCGTCCATCGTCGGCGCGCTCACCGGAAGTCCCGCTGTTTCAGGCATTGGGTTGATTGCGGAAGATGGAAACCCCTTGCCCGGCGCTACCCGCGTCCAGAACGAAGTCTTCCTGGCTGCCGGCAAAACCTACGACGTCTTAGTGAACGCGCCGGCTGCTGCCGCAAGTCTGCCCGTGTTTGATCGCCAGTTAAGTCTGTCGGCGAACAACCAGCGTGATGGCGGAATGCTGGCCTATATCAGCGTGAACGGGAGCACGCTCCCGAGTGCTGCCACTGCCCTGGCTCGCAATGATAGCTACTTCTGTACGCCAGGAGTTCCACTGACGATTTCCGATCCCGCCAAGGGCGTGATTGCCAACGATACCAATGTCTACGGTGTAAGCCTCTCGGGGACACCAGCCGGTGGTTCCGTCATCCTAAATTCGGATGGCACATTCACCTATCAGAATACGAGTGGCGGCTGCACAGCAGGCAGCTTCAACTACATCGCGAATGGCAGCACCACACTGACCGCTCACGTTACCATCTCGATCTGCGGAGCCGGCTGTCTGGGAGCAGTGCCCACGGCGGTCGCTGACGTCTATAGCAGCAACGTCGCCTCTGTACTGCACATCGCCCCGCCTGGAGTTCTGGCCAACGACAGCGATCCGCAGGGTCACCCGTTGTGTGCCATTCCGACTGCGGCGACCACCTGTCCTAAGACTCCGTCGACACTCAGCGTGGCAGGCGCCACTATGACGCTGAACCCGGATGGCTCCTTCACTGCGTCGCCTACTGGGACCGTCACGGCCAACACCACCTACACCTTCACCTACCGCGCCATCAACTCGCAGAACCAGCGGTCCAATATTGTGAACGTTGCGGTCACGTTCCTGGCGCCGAGCAATCTTGCAGTGTCGGTGGTAGACGGCACCGACAAAGTAACCCCCATCACGGACTATCGCTGGGTCATCGAAGAAGACCGCACGTTCTATGTCGATCCCACCAAGACGACGAACAACGGCACGACGATCGTCCCAACCTTCGGGACCAATTTCCACACCAGCTACATGCCGCTTGTGGCGACGGGTTGCACGGGGCCGCTGTCCTGCGAATCGGGCCAGAGCGTGCAGGGCGTGAGTGCGGTGTGCGACATTGGCAATGGCGCTTGCAGGACTACGGCCGCGCAACAGACGGCGGTAGATCCCCGCCGGGTCCATCTGGATCCGACCAAACGCTACTACATCTCGGTCCTTCCGGGTGACGCAGCCATCCCGTTCCAGACCGGAAACGCTAGCCCCGGCCACGGTATGGGCGGCGCTCCGATCACCTTCGGTCAGACATCGGTTACGGTGTTGGCGCAACCCACTCCATTCCCGCCGTCGAAACTCTCGGTATTTGTGTTCGAGGACGACTTCCCGCTCAACGGTGAGCAGGACGGTGGTGGCGGAGTCGACGTGTTGTCGCCCAATGAGCCTGGCCTGGGCGGCTTCAACATTACCCTGTTTGACGATGCCGGCGGCACGGGAGATGCGACCGGACAGATGACCTACGACATGTTCAACATGCCGTTGTCGAATAGCCTGGCGGGCACACTAGATCCGACCACGGGGAGCGATGCGTGCCCGATTTCGAACATTTCGCGGATTGGCACGAACGATCCGACTCAAACTGGCATCACCGGCACGATTGTGACCTGCCCGAGGCTCGAAGCCGATGGCATAACTCTATCCCCGCTGGCGGGGCAGGCGGTCGTTGCCAATCTGATGCCAGGGCGGTACGGCGTAGTGTCGACCCCGGGGGCCGACCGGATCGGGCGAGGGGAAGAGTGGCTCCAAACCAACACTTTGGACGGACAGAAAGCCCATGATTCTTTCCTCCGGATCGGTGAGCCGAGCTTCTTCCAGGAGTTTGGGCCGGCCGGCTACCACGTGTCCGTCGGCTTTGCCAACCCGGCGATCATCAATGGCCGTTTGGCAGGCGTTTGTAAGGGCACCGACCCGAATATCACGGGCACCAACTGCACCAATACCATTACAGGCACCGTCACAACCGAACGCATGAGTCGGACGCCGGATGAGAGACTCTACAGCAGCGGTTCGAACGATAGCTTCGCTTTCACCCAGTGCTACGTGAGCGTTGGTGATCCGGACGGCGAAGACTTCGCGTTCACCAAGTGTGCCGCCGACGGGACCTTCAGCCTCTCCGGTCTTCCCAATGGCGATTGGAGGGTCACCGTTTTTGACCAGTGGAATGACATGCTGGTGGATGGCCTTTCGACGCCTGTTCGACTCGCGGGCGGAACCACCCCCCTAGGCCAGATTGCCATCAACCAGTGGCAAGCGAACATCATCACCTCGACCTTCTTCGACGCGAACGGCAATGGTGTTCGGGATGCCAACGAAACCGGTCTAACGCTGGTGCCGACCAACATCCGGTTCCGCGACGGCAGCTATTCCAACTTTAATAACACCGACCTGAGCGGTAACGCCGGTTTCAACGAGATATTCCCCCTCTTCAGCTGGTACGTGATCGAAACGGATACGACGCGCTACAAGAACACAGGGACCCACGTGGTCTACGATGCGGGTGGGCCCGCGGACGGGACTTGCACGTCTACAACAGCGCCCTGCGGACACTCCAACATTGGCGGGCTGATGGCGAATACATCGGAACAGGTACCTGTGCCCCCGGCCCTGCGAGTACCGGGCGGGCGGTATTGCGCATCGGCAGATTG
>WNFQ01001665.1_pt1 | contig 15820 bp, 12 predicted proteins | sample 5400171 | NCBI WGS metagenome assembly WNFQ01 (sample SAMN13153356, study PRJNA577476) | soil metagenome | isolation source: 20 cm soil under Madrone tree | place: USA:California | collected 2016-06-14 | reverse complement strand
TGCGGCAACCAGCGATCCGCCCCCAGCTGGTCCGCAGTCTCGCAGATCGGACCGACCACATTGACGCGATGGCTCATGGGCTCGTCGAGGCGGGTCAAATTGCGAATATCGTGGTGTGCCCCGTACAGCGCCGGCCTGATCAGGGAATTCATGCCGGTCGCGATGCCCACATACTGAACGTCGCCCTTGCCCTTGAGCTGCGTCACGACGGCCAGCAGCACGCCCGCCTTGGCCACCAAGAAGCGGCCTGGCTCCATCCAGAACTCGATGTGCGGAAACCTAGCCGCGAGCTCGGCGACTCCGCGATCCAGCTTCTCCAGGTCGATTTCGCCGTGACCCAGCTGCTCGGGCACTCCGATTCCGCCGCCGAGATCGATGACCGTGACCTCCGGGAATCGCGCAGCCAGATCAGCCAGCAAGGCGCCCGTCTCGGTCCAATTGACCACGTCGAAGATGCCGCTGCCCGTGTGCGCGTGCAGGCCGGTCACGCGCACTCCGGCGTGCTTCGTCAATGCAACCAGCTGATCGGCCGAACTCGAGGGAACACCGAATTTCGAGTGAACCCCGGCCGTACGCACGTGGCTGTGATGGCCGCGCCCGAATCCCGGGTCGATGCGCAGAAAGATCTCCCTGCCGCGAAACACATCCGGCCACATCTGGAGCGGGTATAGGTTGTCCAAGGTGACGCGCACGCCCTTGGCGAAGCCGAATTCGTATTCGGCACGCGGAGCGAAATTGGGAGTGAACAGCACCCGTTCGGGATCGAGACCGGGCACGGAGGCAAACGCATGCTCGATCTCACCCCGCGATACGCACTCCAGGGTCAAACCGGCGGCGTAGATCCGGCGCAGAATCTGCGGATGCCAATTGGCTTTCATCGCATAGGCCCAGCGCTTCACCGACCGCACGCTTTGCACCGCCGCGATGGCCTTATCCAAGGTCGCAGCGTCGTACACGAATGCCGCCGACTCGCGCGTGGCGATGTCGATCAGGCGGCGGCGCTTCTCGGGCTCCTGCCACCAGTTCACCGGCGGCGCGGCGGTCTTTTTATCGGCGAACAGCTGCTGCCAGGTGGGACCCATGACCTTGTCCGAACCGATGCCCTGGATCAAACGCTCGTGCAGCTGCTGCACCAGCCGATCGCCTTGGGACTCGTCGATCACGAAGGTGAAATTCAAATCGTTCGCGGCCTGGGACACGAGGTAAATTTTCTGATCCTGGAACAATTCGAAGGCCGATCCGAGCTCGTGCAAGATGCCGCGAATGTTGTGGCCCAGCAGGCTCAAGGAAGCGCACGGCCCCAGGATCTCGACGCGGCACAGCATCCCGAGCACCGACGTCAGGCGGTCGAGCGCGCCCGAGTCCAGGGTGTTGGCCGTGGGATCCAACGAGACGGTGACGTTCGTCTCCGACGTGGACACGAGGTCCACCGACAGGCCTTCTTGCTTGAAGATCTGGAAGACATCGGCCAGGAAGCCCACCTGATGCCACATGCCCGGGCTTTCCATGGAGACCAAAGTGATCCCCTTCTTGATCGCGATGGCTTTGACTTGCGCGGCACTGTCGGCAACATTCGCGGACACGACGGTGCCTTCGAGTCCCGGTGCCTGCGTGGCATAGACGTGCAGCGGAATCTTGTATTGACGCACCGGCAGGACGCAGCGCGGATGCAGCACCTTCGCGCCGTTGCTGGCGATTTCCTGAGCTTCGTCGTAGTGCAAGGCGCGCAGCAGCCTCGCCGTGGGCACCGCGCGGGGATTGGCGCTGAACATGCCGGGCACATCGGTCCAGATCTCGAGTCGCGCCGCCTGCAGCTTGGCCGCAAAATACGAACCGGAGGTATCCGATCCGCCGCGGCCCAAGAGCACCGTCTCTCCGGCGTCGTTCGCCGCGATGAAGCCCTGGGTAATCACGACCCGGCCGAGCGTCCGCCAGCGCGACTGCAGGGCTGCGTCCGGCGTGAAATCGCAAGTGGCGGACAACAGGCTCGCTTTCTGAGTGGCACCGGGACGCGCATCGGCGCGCAGCGCCTGGCGCGCATCGGCCCACGCGGTGCCGATCCCCTGCGCGTTCAAGAACGCGGCTCCCAGGGTGGTCGCGAGGAGTTCTCCCATCGCCATCACGCGGGCGCGCAGGCCGTCGCTGATCCCGCCGCTCCGCCCGGCCAGATCCGCCATTTGCCGCAGCTCTTGCATGAAGCGCTCGAACTCAGCGCTCGGTACGAGCCCCAAGGCCCGGGCGAGATCGCGGTGTTTGGCGTCGATTTGCTCGAGAACGCTCGAGTGGGTTCCGGATGCGGCGGCCGCCAGCAGGGACTCGAGACGATCCGTGATGCCGGAGAGCGCAGAGTGAACGATCACCGGCTTGAAGCCCGAGGCGATACGGGCCCGGACTACTTCGGCGATATTATGCCAATTGGCAACGGAGGACACGCTGGTGCCGCCGAACTTGAGCACGACCCAGGGTTGATTATTTTCCGGCACAGCAGTGCTCGCACATGTGATTTTATTCCGCGTCGCCCAATTGCGTTGCCCCCTTGAAGGGACACGGGGATCGGCGCCGGTTCTCGGCTAATCGTCTTCGAAAATATCGCGCAGTTCTTTTTCCAACTGGCGCTCGGCGAGTACGTCTTCTACTCGGCTCCAGGCCGCCTTGCCGCGTTTGCCGACGGCAACGGCCTTGGGGCGCCGCTCGGTGCGCTCCATGAGGGGATCGAAGTCGTGCGATTCTTCGGCTTCCCCGAGAAACTCATCGTCGATATCAAAATGTTCGTCTTCGCGTTCACTCATTGTTCGAGAAAAGCCCCTGAAATCAACGGGATCGATCAACCCAACCTTTGAAGCTGCGCACTATAGCCGATTCCGCCCGCCATTCAACTGGCACGTCGAAAACTGCCCTATCAAGCGCAGCCCCCCTCTCTAGGACCGCTCAGGTGCCGGTTCGTGCCGTATCGGCGCGTGCCGGCAGCGCCCCCTGGGCAATGGCCCGGTTCACTGCCGAGAAAATCGCCAGCAGTGAGGCTGTGATGATATTGGGGTGCATACCGGCCCCAAACAAGGTGCGCCGCGATCGGGTCGTAATCTCTATGTATGACACGGCCTTGGCTGCGCTTCCCTGGCCGCGGGAGTGCTCCTCGTAAGACAGCACGTCGAACGGCAGGGCGATGGCCTTGACCAGGGCATCGATGGGTCCCGAACCCTGGCCGTGCCAGGTCTCGAGCCTCCCGCCGTTCTCGACCTGCACCGTGATGCGCTCGCTGTCGGCGCCGTCCATGGAAGCCGCCAGCTGGTGGGAGCGATACAGGTAAGGAGCGTGGGGAGTAAGGTATTCGCTGTCAAAAAGATCCCATAACTCCTGTGAAGTCAATTCTTTACCGGTGATATCTGCAGCCGATTGTACGACCTGACTGAACTCGATCTGCAGCCGGCGCGGCATCACCAGCTGATAGTCGCGCTCCAAGAGATACGCCACGCCGCCCTTGCCGGACTGGCTGTTCACTCGAATGATCGAATCATAGGAGCGGCCGAGGTCCGAAGGATCGATCGGCAGGTAGGGAACGTCCCAGATGTCCCCCTCGCTTCTCGCGGCCAGACCCTTTCTGATCGCGTCTTGATGTGAGCCTGAAAACGCGGTGAACACGAGGTCTCCCACATAGGGGTGGCGCGGATGGATGGGCAATTGGTTGCAGGTCTCGACACAGCGCGCCGCTTCATTGATGTTGGCGAAATCTAGTTTCGGATCAACGCCTTGCGAATAAAGATTAAGAGCCAACGTTACTATATCGACGTTGCCGGTGCGCTCGCCGTTGCCGAACAGCGTACCCTCGATTCGCTCCGCACCGGCCATGACGGCGAGCTCGGCGGCGGCCACGGCGGTGCCGCGATCGTTGTGCGGGTGCACGCTCAAGACGAGGGAATCGCGCCGGCCGATGTGCCGCAGGAACCACTCGATCTGATCCGCGTAGACATTGGGCGTGGCCATTTCGACCGTGGCCGGCAGGTTCAGGATCGACCGGTGCTGCGGGGTCGGCTCCCAGACGGCGTTGACTGCGTCGCAGATCTCGACGGCAAAATCGAGCTCCGTTCCCGTGAAGCTCTCGGGACTGTATTGAAACACCCACTCCGTACCGCGGTTGTGCAGCGCATGCTCGCGCACGGCCTCGGCGCCGCGCACGGCGATATCGACGATGCCGGCGCGATCCAGGCGAAACACCACGCGACGCTGGGCCACCGAGGTGGAGTTGTACACGTGCACGATGGCACGGCGCGCACCCTTCAGGGAATCGTACGTGCGGGCAATGAGCTCGGGCCGGGCCTGCGTCAATACCTGGATGGTGACATCGTCCGGCACCAGATCCTGCTCGATGATTTCGCGTACGAAATCGAAATCGGTCTGCGAGGCGGCGGGAAATCCGACCTCGATCTCCTTGAAGCCGATTTTCACCAGCATGTCGAACATGCGGCGCTTGCGCCCGCCGTCCATGGGTTCGATCAGGGCCTGGTTGCCGTCGCGCAGGTCGACGCTGCACCAGGCCGGCGGCGCGGAAATGACGCGGCTCGGCCAGGTTCTGTCGCTAAGATCGATGGGCGGGAACGGGTGGTACTTGGTCGACGGATCACGCAGCATGGTGCTCTCTCACTCGCGCTATGCGCGGCAACTGTGAGCGCCTGCCTTTCGGGCGGCGCATTTGAGGATTATTCCGGTCTTGTTGGCGCCGACCGATGGCGCGGAGTGTGTGGCGCCTAGCGGCGCAGCAGCAGCGCAAGTGGCTCCGGCAGCCCGGGACTGCGGGAGGCGGCGAATAACTTGCTGGCGGAGGCGCACACTGCACTTAAATCTAGCATTGGTTTCGTGCCGGGCGCAATAGCCGCCGTGATTGAAATAGCCGAAAATCGACTCACCCAACCGGGAGGCCGGCATGGAACATACGCTTGCGACCCACACCGTTTTCAATCAGACACCGCCGCTGACGGAGTACAACCTCTTCACCACCGACCGGGCCCTGCAGGAGGCGGTGCAGCGTGAGGGCGCCGGCGCAGCCGTCCCCGAGCTGGCCGACGCCGGAGGGAGGCTCGGCACGGAGGCGAGCTTCGAGCACGCGCGTCTCGCCAACCGCAACACTCCGGTATTGCATAGTTTCAATGTTCAGGGCGAGCGCGTGGACTCGATTGAATTCCATCCTTCCTGGCACGCGTTGATGCAAGGCATTGCGGCGCGGGGTTATCACTCCGGACCCTGGGTGAGGGTTGATGGCCGCGCCGTTCCCGGTGCACATGTGGCGCGAGCCGCCGGCTACCTGATGCAGGCGCAGGTGGAGTGCGGCACGCTCTGCCCGACCACCATGACCTATGGCGCCATTCCAGCCATGCGCAGAGACCCGTGGCTGGAGCGCGACTGGGTAACGCGGCTTCTCACGCGGGACTACGACTCCCGCGATATCCCCGCCGAACACAAGCGTGGCGCCCTGATCGGCATGGGCATGACCGAAAAGCAAGGCGGCTCGGACGTGCGGGCCAATACCACGCGCGCCGTGCGCTCGGCGGACGGTTCCTATCGCATCACGGGGCACAAGTGGTTTTTCTCCGCGCCCCAATGCGATGCGCACTTGGTGCTCGCGCAGACGGACCGCGGTCCGTCATGTTTTTTCATGCCCCGCCGGCTGCCCGACGGCACGCTCAATGGGATCTACATCCAGCGTCTGAAGGACAAGCTTGGCAACCGCTCCAATGCGTCGTCCGAAGTCGAATTCATCGATGCGTGGGCGCATCTGATGGGCGAAGAAGGCCGCGGCATTCCGACCATCCTGGAAATGGGCACCTACACCCGCCTCGACTGCGTCACCGGCACCGCGGGAATGATGCGCCAAGCGGTGGTGCAGGCCGTGCACCACGCCCGCCACCGCAAGGTATTCGGCGCCTTGCTCATCCACCAACCTCTGATGCAAAGCGTCCTTGCGGACCTTGCCATCGAATCGGAGGCCGCCACCGTGCTGGCCATGCGCCTGGCCCGTGCGTTCGACGGCGACGACGAAATCGCGTTGCGCCGCGCACTCACTCCGGCGGCCAAATTCTGGGTCTGCAAGCGCGGCTGCGAGCTGGCCGCCGAGGCGATGGAAGTACTGGGCGGCAACGGCTACACCGAGGAAATGCCCCTCGCCCGCATGGCACGCGAGATGCCGGTCAATTCCATCTGGGAGGGATCCGGAAACATCATGTGCCTGGACGTGCTGCGTGCATTCGGAAAATCCTCAGCGGCTCGCGACGTCGTGCTGCACGAGCTCAACCGGGCGCGCGGACGCCATCGACATTTCGATGCGGCATTGGAGCGTTTCGCCGCCGCAGTCGACGCGCCCGCTCCGGCCGAGGCGCATGCGCGGCGTTTCACGCAAATGTTCGTCACCCTGATGCAGGGCAGCTTGTTGCTGACCGCGGCGAAAGACCCGGACGCGAGCGCGGTGGCCGAGGGCTTTTGCGCGACCCGATTGGATGCCGGTTCAGGTTGGGGCGCGGTATTCGGAGCAAGCAGCACGGCGCTCGAGGTCGACCCGATCGTTGATCGCGCCTGGGCTGAATAGTCCGGGTTCGTTGCGTGGATCGGTCTCGATTGATAGGATGATTCTTTACCTTGAGTAAAGAATCATGTTAGAGGTAAGGCAAGACGAGCGCATCGACGATTTCCAGCAAAGGGCAGGTAACGATCCCGAAGGCAATTCGGATGCGGCTGCATCTGAAGGTCGGTGACCGGCTGCGCTTCGTGGTCGATCCTGACGGCTCAGTTCGGCTTGCTGCCGCCACCCGAGATGTGTCGACACTCAGAAACATTCTGCCGCGTCCCAAGCGTCGTGCCACGGTGGGCGATATGCAATTGGTTATTCGTCAGCGCGCAGCCAAGCGGGCGGGTTCGTGATCGGCGTCGATACCAACGTTATCGTGCGGTTGCTGTTCGATCGCAAGGCCTCCAAACTCCCCGAGTTCCAACTGCTGTCTTGACGACGAGCGCTATTTCTTCAGCGTCACCCAGCCTTTCAACTGATCCTCCGCGATCCCTGCCAGCACCTGTGCATGGCGGTCGTCATCGTTGAGAGCAGGTACCAGCGTCAATCGCTCGCCGCCCAATTCCAGGAAGGCGTCGCGGTATTCGATGGCGACTTCTTCCAATGTCTCCAGGCAATCCACGGCAAATGAGGGGGACACCACGGTCAGCTTGCGCACACCGCGCGCGGCCAGCACCTTGAGCATGTCCTGCGTGTAGGGTTGCAGCCAGGCCATCCGTCCGAATCGCGATTGATAGCAGTGCGACCACTCATCCGGAGCCAGCCCCAAGCGAGATACCACCGACCGTGTGGTCGCCTCCGATTGGACCTGATAGGGATCGCCGTCGGCGACATAGGCGGCGGGAATTCCATGATAGGAGAACATGAGATGCGAGCGCCCGCCGACCTCGGCCCAGTGCTCGAGAATCCGCGACGTCAAGGCATCGATATACCCGGCGTCGCGATGGTAATCGTTGACGAAACGGGTCTCCGGCAGCCAACGCCAGCGCTGCAGGGCGCGGCTGGTGCGATCGAACACCGAGCCCGTCGTCGACGAACAGTATTGCGGATACAAGGGCAGCACCAGCAGCTTCCTGACGTTTTGCCCGCACAAGGACTCGAGGGCGCCCGCAATGCTGGGATTGCCATAGGTCATGCCGAGTTCGACCCGGATCTCATCGCCGAAGCGGGCTTGCATCGCCGCTCCGACCTTGGCCGCCAGGTGCGCCGAATACACCGCCAAGGGCGAACCCTCGCGCAACCATATCTTACGGTACTTTCGAGCGGTTCGAGCCGGACGAAACGGCAGAACCACGCCATACAGCAAGGGCAACCAAATCAGCCGGGAGGTATTGATGACACGGCGGTCGCCCAGGAATTCACGCAAGTAGCGCTGGACCGCGAAATAGGACGGGGTATCCGGCGTCCCCAGGTTGACCAGCAACACGCCGATACGTTCGGGCGCCGCGGCGGCGTCCGCATGCGCCACGGCGCGATAATAAGCCATTCATCCGGTCCTCAAGCTGGGTCGCCCGCACAGTATACTGCGAGCCGCATGAAGCCCCGCACCGTGAATTGCCCGCCATGATGTGGCTGAGCCCCAGCGAAGGCGAGGCTCTTTCTTTGAGCTTGAGCGTGGCCGCGCGCAGCGTCGCCCTCAGCCTGCCCGTGGCGCTTCTTCTGGCGTGGTTGCTGACGCGGCGGCGGTTCCTGGGACACACCCTTCTCGACGCGCTCGTGCATCTTCCGCTGGTGCTGCCGCCGGTGGTGGTGGGCTACCTGCTGCTCGTGCTGTTCGGCAGCCGCGGTCCGATCGGTTCGTGGCTCGAGCGGGTACTCGGCGTCGAGCTCATTTTCACCCGCAACGGCGCCGCGCTCGCCACCGCCGTGATGTCGTTTCCGTTGATGGTTCGCGCCATGCGTCTCTCTCTCGAGAACGTCGACCGCGGGCTCGAGGAGGCGGCGCGCACCCTGGGCGCCGGCGCCGTCGACCGGTTCGCGACCATCACGCTGCCGTTGATGCTGCCGGGCGTGCTGGCGGGCGCCATCACCGCTTTTTCGGCGGCATTGGGCGAATTCGGCGCGGTGATAACCTTCGTATCGAACATTCCCGGAGAGACGCGCACCCTGCCCCTCGCGCTCTATACGGCTCTGCAGACCCCGGACGGCGACGCGGCCGCAGCGCGTTTGGCGTTCATCTCGCTCGTCCTGGGATTCAGCGGTCTCTTGCTGTCGGAGTGGTTCGCACGCCGGGTGCGGCGCCTGTTGGGACGTTGATGCTCAGCGTAACGGTCAAGAAACGCCGCGGATCCTTTTCGCTGGATGCGCGCTTCGAGCTGCCGACCCCGGGGGTGGTGGCGCTGTTCGGCCGCTCGGGCTGCGGCAAGAGCACCCTGGTCGACGCCATCGCCGGACTGCTCGATGCGGACTCCGGCCGGGTAGCGCTCGATGACGCCGTGTTGCTGGATACCGAGCAGGGACTCCATGTGCCGCCCGAACACCGCCGCATCGGCTACGTGTTCCAGGATGCCCGATTGTTTCCGCACATGAGCGTCGCCGCGAATCTCGAGTATGGAGAGAGGCGCGCACCCGCGCGGCGCTTCGTGAACCTCGATACCGTCGCGGGTCTCCTGGATCTCGGCCCCCTCATGGATCGGCGGACTCACCAGCTATCGGGCGGGGAACGGCAACGCGTCGCCATCGGCCGGGCCCTGTTGTCCCAGCCGCGCCTGCTGCTCTTGGATGAGCCGTTGGCCGCGCTCGATGCCGCGCGGCGCGAAGAAGTACTGCCCTATCTGGAGACTCTCCGAGATCAACTGGCGGTCCCCATGGTCTATGTCAGCCACGACTTCGATGAAGTCCTGAGGCTCGCGACCTACGTGGTGCTCATGGAATCCGGCAAGACCATCGCGCAAGGCGGAGTGGGCGAAATGAGCTTGGACAGAGGTCTTCGTTCGATCATCGGCGCCGACGCGGTGGGCGCCATCGTGGAAGGCACGGTGCTCGGCCTGGATCCCGCGGGCGGATTGATGCGCGTCAGGCTCGGGCACGGCGAGCTTCGCGTGGAAGCGGGGAATTTCGCCGTGGGTGCAAAGCTGCGCGTGCAATTGCTGGCTCGGGATCTCATCGTTGCCACGCGGGAGCCTCAGCATCTGAGCGTGCGCAATATTCTGAGCGGCGTGATCACCGCGGTGGCGGGCGACGACACGGGATCAGATTTGGTCGCCATCGATATCGGCGGAACGACGATCATGGCTCGAGTCACCAAGGCGGCCACGCGCGCACTTGCCCTCGAGCCGGGACTGCCCGCCTGGGCACTGGTGAAGGCCGTCTCGCTGCGCGGCCATTCGTTTGCCGCGCCGCCCGCTACTTCAATCGCGCGCCGAGGTGCATGATGGCGACGATGTGGTCATCGGGCCCAAGGCCCACGGTCGCCTTCACGGCCGGATCGTAGGCCGCGGCGCCGGTTTTCCACATGACCCCATAGCCCCGGTCGTGAGCCGCGAGAAACAGGTTTTGCGCGGCGGCGCCCACCGCCACCACCTGCTCGATCTCCGGTACCTTGGATTGCTCGCGGTTGATGGCGCAGCCGACGACCACGATGGTCGGCGAGCGGTTGAGCTTTTCGCGCTCCGCGGCAAGCTGCTCCTCGGTCATTGCCGGCAGCCGCGCTCGTTTGGCCTCCGCCGCCGCGGCCGTGAAGGCTTCGCGGGTCGAGCCGTCGAGCACGATGAAGCGCCAGGGCCTGAGGCGGCCGTGATCCGGAGCGCGCGCAGCCGCCTGCAACAGAAGGTCGAGTTCCTCCGGGCTTGGGCCGGGCTCCCCTACGCGCGCGGCGGAAGAACGTGTTTGGACGGCGGCAAATAGTTCCATGGTTGGGTCCCTTGAACGTGACAATCGCAGATAAAGCGTAGAATTCAGGCCATATCGGCTAAGATTCGAGCCGGAGATCGCCGGATCCAGGCATCTCTAAATTATACCCGGAGTCTTAAAGGAGCCTTCAATGAAGCGTATTGTTTTGGCGTCAATGGCCGCGCTGGTGAGCGCTAGCGCGAGCGCGGCGCCGGTCACGTACATCCTCGATCCCTCGCACACCTATCCTAGCTTCGAAGCGGACCACATGGGCGGCCTGTCGGTGTGGCGCGGGAAGTTCGACAAGAGTTCGGGCAAAGTCGTGTACGACAAGGATGCGAAGTCCGGCTCCATCGACGTGACGGTTGACATGACCTCGATCGACTTCGGCATGCCCAGGTTGAACGAACAGGCCAAATCAGCGGAAATCTTCGACGTGGCGAAATTTCCCACAGCCACCTTCACCGGCAAATTCACCATGTTCAACGGCTCATCGCCCACGGAAGCCCAGGGCACTCTGACCATGCACGGAGTGACGAAGCCCGTGACCTTGACGATCAATTCCTTTCTCTGCAAACAGGACGCGAGGACCAAGGAGGCAGTGTGCGGCGCGGATGCGTCCACCGCCTTCGACCGCAGCGATTTCGGCGTCAGCTTCGGCAAACAGTACGGTTTCAAGCAGGAAGTGAAGCTGCAGATTCAAGTGGAGGGCAGGCCGGCGGGCTAGCTTGCGCGGAGCAGGGACTCTAGGGTTCACCTACAGCGGGTTGTAGCGCTTCTCCTGGGAGAAGTTCATGTAGCTGAGCGCTATCCCCAGGCGCCAGCCCACGCCGAAGCGCACGGGTGCGAGTGCGATCCCGTCCCGCTGCACGTAGTTGACGCCGAACCCGCCGACGAAGTAGAGGCTCCCTTCGACGCCCGGAAACCGCTTGTAGAGCGCTTCGACCTTCGGCAGGTCGTACACCAGGATGAACGTCTTGACCGCATTGCCCCCCAGGTCGAATCCGATGGACGGGCCCTGCCAGTACACCTTGTGCGCAGGTGCGCCCTTGAAGACGAGCTCGCCGCGCCCATAACGCAGGCCGACGCCGACCGCCCCGCCCGCCTCTTCGCCCCGAATGATCGCCACCGGGCGACCTTTCTCCTTCAGCACCTTCGCCAATACGTCGGATAAATCCTTCGCTCCGGTGCTGAAGAATTGCGAAGCCTCCTTGGCGACCTCGTCGTCGCTGTAGGTGTCGTGCGCGGACTCGCGGTCCGCGTTGGTCACGGCCGTTGCGCCGCCTGCCGATATCCCCGCTCCGGTGAGGAATACCGCGGCGGCAAGGGTCGCGAACCGCAAAGACTTGCGAGTCATGTGCCGGCCTTCGCCAGTCTACTTGGGTGCGATTTGCCTGATCTTCGAGCCTTTCAGCGAGAGGTCGCCGAGCAGTCCCTTCTCGTCGAATACGAAGCCCAGAATCGGCTTCTTCAAGGTCTCGCTGTCGTAGGCACCGCCGGCGCCCTGCGACACCACAGCGACTTGCGCATCCACACCGACATTGAATGTGTGGCTGGCTTCGAATTTCCCGAGCGCCTCGCGAGTCATGAACAGCAGCACCTCGCTGCGCTGTCCCGCACCCAGGGTCAGACCCAGGGACGCCGACGTCAAACTATAGTAGTGAATGATCGCTCCGCCCTTCTGCAAGGCTCCGTCACCGTGTTCGCCGCCGATGCCGGCGCCGGCCTTGGTGATGCGCGGAAAGATCAAAACGCCCGCCGCTTTGCGGAGCAGCTCGGCATGAGCCGGGTTGGCGCTGGTGAACCGCTGCAGCGTGTCAGATACCGAGACATCGATTTCCTGCTTGGAATCGGCAAGCGCGGCAACGCCGGCGCCAAGCCCGAAGACAAACAACCCCATCAACGAGATTACGGCATTTTTGCGCAGCATGATTGTTCCTTAAGTTGTTGATTGCGCTGACCCGATCACTCATTGTTCTCGATATGGCGGCGGAAAGCTGTCGTCGTTGCACCTCCCACGCCGTAAGACGATTCTTATACGGCCGGCAGCCGCTCACGAAGTTCGTCGACCAGCACCCGGGTATTTTCCGAGTAATCGATCGGTACCACGACCAAGTGCACGCCGCCTTCGCTGAAGGCTCTTTCCAGTGTGGGTATGAACCGCTCGATGGCGTCGACCCGGGTTCCGCCCGCACCGTAAGACTCGGCGTACTTCACGAAATCCGGATTGTTGAACGTCATGCCGAAATCCGGGAATCGATCCACGGCTTGTTTCCAGCGGATCATGCCGTAGGCGCGATCTTCGAGCACCAGAATCACCAGATTCAATTTCAGCCGAACGGCGGTTTCCATCTCCTGGCTGTTCATCATGAAGCCGCCGTCGCCGCAGACGGCCATGACGCGGCGCTCGGGATACAGCATGGCCGCCGCCATCGCCGAGGGCAGGCCGGCGCCCATCGTGGCAAGCGCGTTGTCGAGCAGCAGAGTGTTCGCGACGCGGGTTCGGTAGTTGCGTGCGAACCAGATCTTGTACATGCCGTTGTCGAGCGCGACGATGCCGTCGGGGGGAATGACGTGCCGGATGTCGTGCACCAGCCGTTGCGGCGTGAAGCGGTCTTCGGTCGCGCGCGCCCCGATGCGGCTCAGGATGCCTTCGCGCAGCGGCAGCAGCGCGCCGGCATGCGGGATCCGGCCCTCGACGAGATCCGCCAGAAGGCGCAGCGAAGGACCGATGTCGCCGATCACTTCTGTTTGAGGAAAATAGATCTGCTCCACGTTGGCCGGTTGATAGCCGACGTGTATCACCTGGGGACCCTGCGGTCCCATGATGAAGGGAGGCTTCTCGATGGTGTCATGGCCGATGGTGACGATGAGGTCGGCGCGATCGATGGCTTCGTGCACATAGTCGCGCTCCGACAGCGCGGCGGTACCGATGTACAGTTCCGTGCCGCCGGCCACCGTGCCCTTGCCCATCTGCGTCGTGAAATAAGGAATCCCGGTACGCAACACGAACCGCGAGAGATCGGAGGTTGAGCGCGGCCGCGACGCCGCGGCGCCCAGCATCAGCAGCGGCCGCTCGGCCGCCATGATCAACCGGGCGGCGCGGTCCAGCGCCTCGGCAGCCGCCAAGGGCAGCTCGACCGCGTGGGGCCGGATCAGCGCAAGGTCTTCGCAGGTTTCTGCGGCAATGTCCTCCGGCAGCTCCAGGTGAACGGGGCCGGGGCGCTCCTCCTGCGCGACGCGAAACGCCTCGCGCACCAGAGTGGGAATCATTCTGGGAGAGACGATCTGGCGCGCCAGCTTCGTCAGCGGCCTCATCGCGGCAACGACGTCCACGACCTGGAAGCGCGCCTGGCGTGACGACAGGATGCCCTTTTGGCCGGTGATCATGATCATGGGCATGGCACCGAGAAGTGCGTACGCCGCGCCGGTCGTGAGGTTCAATGCACCGGGGCCGAGCGTCGCGATGCACACGCCCGGCTTGCCGGTGAGACGGCCGTAGGTGGCCGCCATGAATGCGGCGGCTTGCTCATGACGGGTCAGGACCAGCTCTATGGATGACCTGCGGATGGCCTCGACGACGTCGAGATTCTCCTCGCCCGGTATGCCATAGATCCGGGAGACACCCTCGTTTTCCAGGGCGGCAACCAGCAAGTCGGATCCTTTGGTCATCATTGTTTCCCCTAAAAGCCGTCCGCCTTTCAACCCCGGCGCGGGGTGAGCGCGCCGCTCGCTCAATGAGCGTCGAGTTCGAGATATTGAACTTCCAAGGCGGGCGTGAGGGCGCACCTGGCTTCGAGTACATCGCCGGCTGCAACATGACCGACGCCCGCCGGCGTTCCCGTCAACAATAAGTCTCCCGCACGCAGCTCGACGAGGGTCGAGAGAACCGCGAGACATTCGCTCGGCGACCAGATCATGTCCGAAAGGTCGCCGCGCTGGCAAATCACACCGTTGACGGACAGCAGCAGTTCGCCGCGCAAAGCGGCCGATGCGGATGCAGCCGGCCGAAGCGCACTGATCGGACAGGATTGGTCAAAGCCCTTGGCCATGTCCCAAGGCCGGGCGAGCCGCTTGGCTTCTGCCTGCAGATCGCGCCGGGTCATGTCCAACGCCACGGCGTAGCCGAAGATCAGCGCTTGCGCGGCATCGGCGGAAACTCGCCGGCCGCCTCCCTTGAGAGCCACGGCGAGTTCAACCTCGTGATGCAGATCCTTCGTGGCCATCGGGAAACGCAACTTGCCGCCCATCGGTACCAACGCATCGGCCGGTTTGGTGAAGAAAAAGGGCGGCTCTCGATTCGGATCGACCCCCATTTCGCGGGCATGCTCGGCGTAGTTGCGGCCCACGCAGAAAATTCGCCGAACCGGGAAAAGGTCGTGCGATCCCTCCACCGGAATGGCCCCGCGGGGCGGCTCTGGAATTACAAAGGTCATGATCGACGAACCATACGATTGTCCGCACCGTTGATGAATATCTGCGTCCGTCGATCATAGCAATGCGCCGTACTCGGGGCTACCAAGTATCGACGTGGTTCGGCTACACCCATTTTGGGACCTACCGTCATGTGCTCGAGTGGGATGAGAGACTTCCGTCGCCTCGCGCGGCACAGCTCGCCGTCGCGCTGTCGATTGCGCTGTGGATCGGCGTGATTTTCGCTCTCTCGAAGCAGGCAACGGTTTCAACATGCTCCGTGAACGGCAAGAGATTGAATGCGGTGAGCGCACCGAGGCGCAATGTGCCCCGTGAAGTCAGGCGCGCCGTGTCGCTGAGAAACGCCTCAAGTCCACAGCTCACGTACACGAAGCGTTCGGGTGGATACCGGGTCAGATACTCCGTCAGCTCGGGGTCGAGGCCCTTGCGCGGCGGATCGGCGATCACCACCTCGGCGCCGGACGCAGCCGGGAGTGCTGCCCCAGCCGGGCCCGCGACGACGGAAATTCTGGCGCGATGCGCCGGGTCGAGCTCGGCGAGCCCGAGATCGAGCCCGTGCAGGGAATGCGGGCTGACTTCGTTCATTCGAATCTCGCCGGCCTCGGCCAGCAGCGACAAGCCGATGGCGCCGACGCCCGCGTAAAATTCGGCGACCCGCGCGCCCCGCGGGATCTGGGTGCGCACGTGCTCGATGATGCTCTGCGCGATGTCGAGATTGTTCTGTCCGAAGGCGCCCGGCGGGTAGTGCACCGCAGCCCCGCCGAAACGTTCGACCACGCTGGCCGGCCCGCACCAGAGTTGGAAGTCGGGGCCGAGGATGGTATTGGAGCGCTCGCTGTTGGCGTTGAACCACAGACTGTGCAACTCCGGCCCGAGGCGCTCGCGGATCAAGTCGAAGCACTCCGCCAAGGGTGTCGGCGTGGCGCTGTTGGCGACGATCACCACCTGCGCGGTTTGCGAGCTGCGCTCCACGACCACCTGCAGGTAGCGAGCGAGACCCAG
>WNFQ01001664.1_pt1 | contig 15821 bp, 9 predicted proteins | sample 5400171 | NCBI WGS metagenome assembly WNFQ01 (sample SAMN13153356, study PRJNA577476) | soil metagenome | isolation source: 20 cm soil under Madrone tree | place: USA:California | collected 2016-06-14 | reverse complement strand
ATCAGGTGTCGTTGCGCGTGGAGCTGGCAGCCGCCTTGCCGAACGTCCTCGGCGACCGCGTGCAGCTCCAGCAGGTCATCATCAACCTCGTCATCAACGGCGTCGAGGCGCTGGCGCCCGTCACGGACCGGCCACGCGAACTCGTGATCCGATCTCGCGCTCACACGGATGACGAGGTGCTGGTGGCCGTGGAGGACGCCGGGGTCGGGATCGACGTCACCAAGGCCGCTCGGCTCTTCGACGCATTCTTCACCACGAAGCCGGGTGGTATGGGCATGGGGTTGTCGATCAGCCGCTCGATCATCGAAAGGCACGGGGGGCGATTGTGGGCAACCCCGAACCCGACGCACGGCACCACGTTTCACTTCACCCTCCCGGGGATGAACACGACGTCGTCAGCGCTGTCGTAGCGGCCACCGAGACAATCTGGGTGGGCGTGCGATAGGAGCGAACCATCGCGTGCTTGCTGCAGGCGATGCGAACGAACTCCATGGCCCAATCGGGGTACGTGAAATATTTCGATATCGCCATGAACTGGCCGTCGATGAGGAGGCTCTCCCTGACGCACGAAATAGCGACGGTAGTTCTATTGACCCTCAACGGCATATCTGCGGAACGTCGCATATTGTTCGCCGATTTTGAGCGCCGCCTGGTAGTCCGCGCCGTTGTACCACTTGTTCATTGCTTCAAGGCTATCCCAGACTTGAACCGTGACACGCTTTGGCGGAGTCCCTGAAATTGCAGTGATCGGTTTCGCTCCAGCTCCGGCGGTTCCTCCTATGAGGAGAAAGCGAGCACCAGCCGCTTTGATCGTGGCCTGAGCCTTCGGGGCGAACTCTTTTCCATAAGCCTCGGGGTTCGTCACATCGATTTCAGTGATAAGAAAAAGTGGCGGTTTGGTCTGAGCATGCAGCCCAGAAACCGCAGCAGCTCCAATCACAGCACCCACGATAATTCCCAGTCCCAGTCCGAAATATTGCCTCATCGCTTCCTCCCTCGTTCCGCGTAGGAACTCCACACGCCTTTGGCCGTCGTCACCCCGTGCTCCCCGCCGGGCGCCATGATTGTGCCTCCGGCGGCCCACGTCAAGCGCCGCCGGGAGGGCGACCGATGGTCTATAAACCGGGATTGGCGCTGGCGGCTTCGGTGGCTCGCTGTTTGTCGAGAGGTCGGCGCCTCATCCTCGCGCGACAGTAACTTGTGGAACGACTTTTCGCCGTGCGCAGGGCTACGGACGGCGTGACGGTGATCAGGCCAGCCGCGTGTCGGGAGCGAGACCGAGCCAGGGTTCTCGACTACCAGGCGTATCTCATCCTCTACGTCGGGTTCATCGCGGCGCCGCTGATCGCCGGTGCCGACAAGTGTTTCCATCTGCTCACGAACTGGGACCAGTATCTCGCGCCGGCCATCGTCCGCATGCTCCCGGTCGCCGCTCATACGTTCACGCTCGTCGTTGGTGTCGTCGAAATCGTGGCGGCGGCCCTCGTCGCCGTCAAACCAAGGTGTGGCGCCTTCGTCGTCACCGCGTGGCTATGGGGCATCGGGCTTTCGCTCGGCGCGCTCGCGCCCGGTCGTTTAGCGGAACAGTTCCAGACGAGATAGGGCAATGGGAAACTGCAGGGCATGGAACCGCGCCGACGGATCGGTTTCGCAGGCCTCGCGGTGTTCGCGATCGCGTTCGTACTCACGGGCGCCCACGTCAGCGAGCCGTGGCGGCGTCGGGCCGTGGCGGCGAGCGGCAATGCGCCCCGCGGCGCCAAGCTCTACGAGACGCTGCCGTGCGCTTCCTGCCACGACATCAGCCGTCCGTGGCCGGGCGGCGCGATCTGTCCCAACCTCGGCAACATCGCCACCGAGGCTGCGCGCATCGTCCGCCGGCCCGACTACCACGGGCGCGCCAAGGACGCCGCCGGCTACATCCGCGAATCGATCGTCGATCCGAACGCCTATATCGTGCCCGGCCCAGCCTATCGCCACGCCGACGGCCAGAGCGTGATGCCCAAGACCTTCGGCCAAACCCTGACACCGGCGCAGTTGGAGGACCTCGTTGCATTTCTGCTCACGCGCCGGTAAGGAACCTTTGGGCGTCGTGTAACGTTTAGCTGGCGTTCCGCCCAATTTTCCACGTGGAGGTTACTCAATGGCTTTCGTTGAAAGGGTCTTCGCTGTCACGCTCAGCCTGCTCCTGTTCGGGGCGTCCTTTGCGCTGGCCGCCGACTCCGCCACCGCCAAGCTCGCGCCCCAGAACAACTCCGGCGAGTCGGGAGCGGCCACCCTGACCAAGGCTGGCGACAACCAGACCAAGGTCGTCCTCGAAGTCAAAGGTGCGCCGTCCGGTGGTCCCCAGCCGGTGCACATTCACAAGGGCACCTGCGACAAACTCGATCCCAAGCCCACGTATCCACTCTCGCCGCTCGTCAACGGCAAGTCCGAAACGACGGTCAACGCGTCGCTGGACAGTCTGGAGAAGGGCGGTTACGCGATCAACGGCCACAAATCGCCCCAGGAAGTCTCCACGTACGTCTTCTGCGGCACCATCGGCAGCATGTAACGGGCGATTCCCACGACCGGGCTTGCTGGTTGCCTGCGGCGAGCCCGGTCGGCGCGCCACCCTGACCTCCAAACCGACCCATTAACAACGCTGAGGTCCTCGGGAAACATCGAAGTGGGGACGCTACTTGTTTTCGGTACGGCGATCGCGGCAGGTGCCATCACCATCGCCTTGGTACTGATCGTCGCCTGGCTGCGCCGGCCGCCGCGCGGAGGCGCCCGAGATTGACGACGACACCTCATATTTTGAAGGCCTTCTAGGACCGCCTCAGAGACAGGGGCCAGAGCGTCATCGGTAACGTTCAGAACTAGGGTCGCGGACGAGAACGGCGCCTGCCCCCTGCCTACGCCGGCATAACGGCCATAACAACGCTACGCAGGCGTGCGAAGCTGCGCCACCGTGTGCACGAGCACGCCGGGATCGATGGGCTTGGGCAGGTGTACGGAAAATCCGGCGGCGATCGACTCACGTGAGTCGTCGACCCGTACGTACGCGCTGAGCGCAATCGCCGGGACTTGCCCCCCGCCTTCGGCCGGCAGCGTCCGGATCGCCCGCATTAGTTCATAGCCGTCTCCCCCAGGCATCGCAATATCAGAGATCAAGACATCCGGGCATTGGTCGCCGAGCGCCTTCAAGGCCTCCTTGCTCGAGCCCACGGCGGAGACGGTCGCACCATGGAGCCGCAGCACCGCAGTCAACACATCGCGCGACTCCGGGTCGTCCTCCACCAGTAAAATCCGGACCCCTTCAAGGGCAGTTGCTTCAGCGTGCATCTCCCCGATGAGCGCGGTTTGAATCCCGCCGCCGGCTGGAACTGTCGATACAGCGCTAAATGGGAGTTCCACGCGGAATGCTGAGCCTTGGCCCTCTCCCTCGCTATCCGCCGTAACGGTGCCGCCATGCAATTCCACGAGGTGACGGACGATCGCGAGCCCGAGACCGAGGCCGCCGAAACTCCGGCTCTTGCTTTCGTCGGCCTGACGAAATCGGTCGAAGATTCGCGGCAGAAGGTCCGCCTTCATGCCGATGCCCGTATCGCGGACAGTCAACCGCGCCCGATAGTCGGCCCATTCCAGCCTCACGTCGACGCGTCCACCAGGCGGCGTGAATTTGATGGCATTTGATAAGAGGTTCCACACGATCTGCTGCAGCCGACGCCGGTCGCCGAGCACGAGGCCCGGTGCGGCATCAAGTTGAACGTCGAGCTGTATGGATTTGGGCTCCGCGGCTGGGCGGAGGCCGTCGATGGCGGTCTCAACCACCGGCCCAACGTCCAGTGGCAGGAGACTGAGGCCGACCTTTCCGCTGGTGATGCGCGAGACATCGAGCAGATCCTCGATAAGTTCAGTCTGCGTTCGCGTGTTGCGTTCGAGTGATTCGAGCGCTCGGGCCGTGGCCTTCTCATCGAGTCGGCCCGACCGCAGCATGCGGACCCACGCCACCATGGACGTCAGCGGCGTGCGAAGCTCATGAGAGAGCGTGGCGAGGAAGGTGTCTTTGGCGCGGCTGGCTGCCTCGGCCTCCTCACGGGCCAGCCGCTCGAGCTCCAGCGCGCGTAGGTGCGCCGCGCCGACGCCGCGGGCCTCCAGTCGCTTCACGGTCACGTCCTCGATCGCCAGAAGAATGAGGCCGCGCGGGCCGGGAATAGCGCTGGCGTTGAGCAGCATGACGCGCGGCCCGATGCTGCGGAAGTCGTGCTCAACCTCGACATCGGTCACCCGTTCCTTGCGTGGGAGCACATCCTCCAGAACGCGCCGGAGGGCCGGAAGATCCCACTCACGATCGCTCAGTTCATAGAAGAACCGGCCTTCGGTCTCGGCGGGCAGCAGGTGGAACGTATTGTAGAAGGCGGTGTTGGCTTCCTGCACTCGCAGGTCGCCGTCGAGGACGATAAGCGGCTCTCGCACAGTATCGACGATGGCGCGCGCATAGTCGCGGGCCGCCGTCGTCTTCTCCAGCTCCTCCACATCTACGAGCGCAAGCAGAGCGCCTTCGATCCGGTTCTCGGTCGTCCGGTAGGGACGAATGCGCAACGAGTAGCGGCGACCGTCGTCACCGCGCACGGAGAGGTCACGTGGCGTGACCGTGTTGATCACGTCCTGCACGACAACATCCAGTTGCTCCAGGCCCTCGGCGGCGACGCGAACGTTGGCGAGCGGGCGGCCGATGTCGGTGGGCAGGATGTTGAAGCGGCGCCCGGCCCCAGGCGTCACCCGACGGATGAGGAGATCGTGGTCGACGAGCACGATCGGGATGTTGACACTGCTGAGGATGTTCCCGAGGTCGTTGTTCAGCAACGACAATTCCGAATTGTGTTGCTGCAATTGCTCGTTGACGGTAGTGAGCTCCTCATTGCCCGACTGCAACTCCTCCTTTGCAGTCTCGAGCTCTTCGTTCGTCGACTGGAGTTCTTCGTTGCTCGCGATAATCTCTTCGTTCGCCGACTTCAGCTCCTCATTCGTCGCCTCTTGGTCCTCGACCACCGAACGAAGGTGTCGTTTCGTCGCCGCCAACTCTTCGCTGAGCTGCGAAGCTTCGGCGCTCGGGCGCCGCCGCCGCTGCTGGCCGCGACGGTGAGCGTGCTGTCCCGTGGCCGGGGTAGCCTGCGGGGCGCGGAAGACGACGAGGAAGTGCCGGTCACCCAGAGTAAGCGCGATGGGCGTCACCTCGATATCCACGGCCATGGCACGACCGTCGGCGTCGAACCGAACGTTGGGCCGCGTCACGGTTGTATTGCGGCGGCGTGCATCGCGAATCAAGTCGGGCAGGATGACCGACAAGCCGGATCGCGCCATTTTGGCGATGTTCAAGCTCGCGTGGCCTGGCGCGGGCGCCAGATAAGGGCTTGCGTCCCCACGGAACTGCACGATGTCCATCGTCTCATTCAGGACGACCCCCGACGGCGCGTACTTATCGAGCAGGAGCCGGTCGATCTCTCTATAGGCGTCGCGAGGCGGGACAGATAGCGTGCGAGGAGGCGCCTCGAAAACTGCTGGGCCGGGGCCGCGCTCTGGGAGACTGACCTTGAATTCGGTATTCGCGGAGCCTGGTTTTCTGAGGAAGATGTGATGGTCTCGCTCGCTGACGGTGAAGAGATCGGCGTATCCCGTGACCGTTTCGGCGGAGCCAAGAATGAGGACCCCCCCGGGCCTGAGTGCGAAATGGAACGCGCGCATGATTCTGCTTTGCAGGGGCGGCGTCATGTAGATCAGAACGTTGCGACAGCTCACGAGGTCGAGCTTCGAAAACGGCGCGTCCTTGGCGAGATTCTGCCGCGCGAAAATGCATAGTTCGCGCACGGGTTTGTGGACCTGGTAGCCGCAGTCAACTTTCGTAAAGAATCGCCGCAATCGCGCGGAGGATACGGCGGACGTGATGTTCTCCGCGTAGAGACCGCTCCGTGCGCGCGCGATGACGGCCTCGCTCACATCCGTGCCAAAGATCTGGATCGGTATTTCGGCGGCCCGATCACCGCAGCACTCAAGCAACGTGATCGCGATCGAATACACTTCCTCGCCGGTCGCGCAGCCCGGTATCCAAATCCTGAGCGGATTGTCGGGAGTGCGATGTTCCTTGAGGAGCGCGGGGAACACCGTCTTCGCGAGCACATCGAAGACTCCGGGATCACGGAAGAAAGCGGTGACGTTAATCAGCAAGTCAGTCTTCAGAGCTTCGATTTCAGCCGGATGCGACTGAAGGTACTGCGAATAATCCTCGAGGGACTCGACTCTGGCGAGCGCCATACGCCTTGAGACGCGCCGCCCGACTGTGGGCGACTTGTAGAGACTGAAGTCTACATCACCGGTCTCTCGCAGTAGCCTGAAGATCGCCGCAAACGCGGGATGTAACGCATTATCGGTGGCGGCTTTGTCGCCGGCACGCGGAGGGTCTTTATGATCTTCGCTCACGAGGTCGCGGGGCGGCCAGTATCCTTTGAGGGTCATCAACTCGCGTATGATCTCGCTGGGAGACCCGACAACGTCGATGCATCCTGTATCAACGGCGTTCAGCGGCATCCCACTCTGGGCCGCTGACTCTTCGTCTTGCGCGAAAGTAAATCCGGCGTCTGCTTTTATCCCGCGTACGCCGAGCGAACCATCCGAGCCGGTCCCCGAAAGAATCACGCCCACCGCGCGCTCTTTATAGTCACTCGCCAGCGACTGAAGGAGGGCGTCAACCGGCAGGTGCACGTCGCGGGTGCGCGCTCGCGGTACGAGCCGCACGGCACCACCCTTGACGGTCAGGGTCGTGTTTGGCGGGATGACGTAGAGCCGGTCACGCTCGATCTTTTCGCCATCAACGGCCTCGGTGACGGGTATCGGCGCAGTCCGCTGAAGGATTTCACTTATCCGACTCGGATGTGTCGGATCGAGATGGATAACGAAAACAAACGCCATACCTGGGTCCGGCGGCAGACTCCGGAGGAACTGCGTTACTGCCTCGAGACCACCGGCCGACGCGCCGATACCTACGACGAGGAATTCATCGCGGGCAGACGAAGACTGCGCGGAGGTATCGCCTCGCGAGACACGCGGGATCGTACGACGAGGGAATTGTTTCTTCAACGAAATCCGACCCCCAGAGACCCGCCGAGTATAGGCCTTGCGGCCGGGAACACAACCGCCTCTTCATAAGACAAACGCATCCCGGAGAACTACGTTGGAAATCTTTTCAAACCGAGCGACCCCGTCACTTTAAGACGTACAGGGCGAGGGATCGGGGTAACGGGTAGGCGCTATCGCCTGCTAAGGGTTATGCTGCTGCCGTTGCTGTCACCGTCGGGGTCGTGGTTGTCCATGGATAGGTAAGTCAGCGTCGCGTGCGTCACGTTGATGACTCTGAACGCCACGCTCACGGTCTTCTTGGGAATGCCTGATTTGGATGCGGTGGCCCCACCGCCGGCGCCACCGCGCTGAGGACCACGGTTCCGGTTGACACACTCCCCCCGATCACGCTGGTCGGACTCAGGCTCAAAAGGGAAAACGTCGTCGGCGGTGTCACGGTGAGCGCGGCGGATCCGTCATGGCGCGGGCGCTCGTGTGGCTCTTGATCGCGGCCAGATCCGCTTTGATCCGGTCGAGATCTGCCTGGAGAGCCGTTGGGTCGCTCGGAGTGTCCTGGCGCCCTTGGCCCGACGCCGCTGAAGCCAGTGCGAGCATCGTGAGCGCGGGGAGAAGGCTGCGTCTCATCGTTCGCGTCCACATTGCGAGCTTCTCAATTGCCGGGCACACAGATGTTCATGCCATCTTCGCCGTAGCACCAAGGTGCATATGGATCAAGCTGGCAGTCGCATGGGGGGACGATGCAGGCAGGATCCGCTCCGTCCACGAGACCGTTACAATCGTCATCCAGACCGTTGTTGCAGATCTCTACGGGGCTGGTCGGCACGCACGTGCTTCCGCGTCTCCAGCTCGGGTCCGACCCGCTGGTGAGCTCTACGAGGTTCGTCCCGTCCGCCGTGACGACCGCAATGCGTGGCGACGGGGACGCATTGATGGTGAACGCGATCTTACGGCCGTCGGGCGACCAGGCCGGATCGCGAGCGTCGCAGCATGCCAGCTGCCGTATGCCAGATCCGTCCGCGTTCATGACGAAGAAAGCGTCCGAGCATGCCTGACTGCTGCACGACGTGCCCGAGAACGCGATCTTGGTGCCGTCCGGCGACCAATCGGCGCTGCGGTTCGCCGTCGATGGGTCATTCGTGAGCCGGACAACACCCGAGCCGTCGGCATTCATCACGTAGATGTCCGACTTCCCATCGCGGTCGCTCGTGAACGCGATCTTCGTGCCATCGGGAGACCACGCGGGCTCGCCGTCGTGGGCCGCGTCGTTTGTGAGCCGCACCGGGTTCGAGCCATCCGCGTTCATGACGTAGATCTCGAAGTTGCCGTCGCGGTCGCTGGTGAACGCGATCTTGGCGCCGTCGGGTGACCAGGCGGGCTCGGCGTCGTAGGCGGGGTCGTTCGTGAGCCGCACCGGATTCGAGCCGTCAGCGTTCATCACGTAGATCTCGGAGTTGCCGTCGCGATCGCTCGTGAACGCGATCTTCCCGGCGTCGAGCGACCAGGCGGGCTGGCGGTCAGAGGTCACGTTGCTCGTGAGCCGGAGTGCGCCGCTGCCGGTCGGGTTGGTGACGTAGATCTCCGCGTTTCCGTCGGCGACGTTGACGAACGCGAGCTGCGGGATCGGCGCGCACGCGGCGTTGAGCTCGGCCGTGACCGCGCCGCTGAAGGGCAGCTCCAGCCGGAGCGGAGTGCGGGTGAGGAGGCTACAGTTGGGCGCGACCTCGGTCACCCGCAGTTCATAGTCCCCGCTGTAGAGTCCGCACACCGTCAGGCTGCCGTTGGCGGGGACACTCCCTCCGCCTGCTAGGAGCCACGTCCGCCCGTCCCAGCTTAACCACAGCTCAATGCCGTAGCCGTCCGGATCCAAATCGATCCCCGTCGTTACTCCGGTCACCATGATCGTGTTTCCCATCCCACACGTAACGGCGAAGCCGACGTTCGTGGTTGCACCACTGATGACGCGGACAGTGCGGGGATTGTCCCCGGCCGAACAGTTCGGGCCCACCGATCCGAGCCAGAGGGTGTGATCGCCGGGCGCGACTCCTGCGAGGGTCATGGTGGCGTTCGAACCAAGGTACGTGCCGTATCCACTGTCAAGCTGGACGAAATACCAAGGATCGATGCAGGTACCGGTCGTCGCCGTCGTGACCTGGATAGTGCCCGGAACGGGTGGTGGCGGCGGCGCCAATGTCGTCGCGCACGCAGCGGTGGAGAATTCCGAATAGCGCGTCGAGCCGCCACTCGTGTTGAACGCGCGGATCTTGTAGCAGTACTCCGTCGAGGCGGTCAGCCCTGCGTCGGAATAGCTGCTGGCGTTGGCACCTCTCGTCACCAGGAGGCTATACGAGCCGCTCGGCCCGGTCGTTCCACGATGAACTTCGAATCCCATCTCGTTCGTCGAGTTGTCCTGCCAGGACACGTCCGTCCGACTCTCGGATACCGCGACCGCGGCGGTGTTCGAGGGTGCGTTCGGCGGTGCAGAGGGCGCCAAGGTCGTCGCGCAAGCCGCAGCCGAGAAGTCAGAGTAACGTGTCCTGCCGCTGGTCGTGCTGAATGCGCGGAGCTTGTAGCAGTATTGCGTCGACGCGGCGATCCCCTCGTCCGCATAATTCGTCGTGTTGGCGGCGGTTGTCGCCCACACGCTGAAGCTTCCGGTCGGCCCCGCCGTGGAGCGATGAACTTCGAATCCGGCCTCGTTCGTGGAGTTGTCTTGCCAGGACACATCCGCCCGGCTCTCGGATACGCCCACCGCGCTGGTGTTGGATGGCGCTTTCATCTGCGCTGCGGCCGAGGCGCCGGCCGCCGTTGCGTCGATGACAAACGCAATGACCGCGCAGATCACTGGCGCCGCGAAGTTCGAACGACACAGGCGTCGGCTCATGGTCGCCTCTCCGTGACGCCGATCCGTTTTTGATCCGGCCGCGTCGAAACGATTGGCTAGTCCTTGCCCCTCAGCTTGGTACGCGTGGTCATATAGAGATCGGAGCCTCCGCAGCCGGAACCGGCTGGGCGGTTCGACGCGAAATAAAGCGTCAGGCCGTCAGGCGAAATGTAGGGATTGAAGTCGCCGAATGCGCTATTAACCTCCGGACCCAGGTTCACCGGAGGGTCCCATGGATCGTCGATGCTGTTTCGGGTCGCGACCCAAATGTCGGTGGTGGGAACACCCATTGTGTTTGGTGTCGAGCCCGGACGGTTGGAGAAGAAGAAGATCTCGAGCCCGTCGAACCGAATCGACGGGCGCTGATCGCCTTGCGTGCTATTGAGCTCGGGAACCGGACGCGCATTCCCGAACGTGCCGTCGGGTAGCAACTCGGCTACCCAGATGTCGCTCGTCATTCCCTGCATTGCCCCCGAGGCGCCGCGACCGAAAAAGAGAAGCGGGGCGCTGCCGTCCTCGTTCTCGAAGTAGCTCGCTCCGGCGTCGAACCCCGCTGTATTTACACCGGGGCCGAGATTGAACGGCGTTTCCCACGCAAAGTCGTCGTGTACGTGCGCTCGGTACGACGCCCACAGATCGGTGTCGCCGAACCCACCTTGGCGCGCGCTATTGAAGAACATCCAATGCCCATCGCGCGAGAAGCTCGGATTGTTTCCGCCTGGCGAGTTAACGATTGGACCGAGGTCCTGCGGTGGGCCCCAGGGCTCACTCGTGGACGGTCGCTGTGCGACGTAAATCTTCGAGTTGCTAGGGTCAGAAGCTCCGCGGTTCGAACTTAAATAAAGGCTGAGCCCGCCCTTTGAAATGGCCGGCCCGAAATCATTCGAAGGCGAGTTTATCGTTCCGCAGCCGAGGTTAACCGCGGGCCCCCAGTCCGAATACTTGTGCTCGGCGAAGGCTTGGGTCGAAAGCAGTCCCGTGAGGAGGAGTGCGCCTGCTGTTGCGTACACGTTCATACGACCTCTCCTTCTAGACGAGCCCGGTCGCGCGGTGTGGTCCTAGAAAATTTCTCGACATTGACCTCAAGGGTCGACACGAACGTTGGCCCACCATGACTGAGCCAAGTCGGCCGCATGCCTGGCGGCCAGAGCAACGGCGATGCCAGGCCCAACGCGTTCCAGATCGCCTAGTTAGCTCTGGTGGTTGGCCGACGTTCGATGGTGGTGGAAATTTGCCTAGTGGTGGAGGAAGCGGCGTAGAATGCGCCGCACCGTGAGGCTGTCAGCCGAGCTGATCGGGGATAGCGCTGGCGTCGTAGCTGTGAGGACGCAGGCCGAGCAGCTGCTACGCCGCCACACGACGTCAGGCCGGCTTCCGTCCGTCCTGCTGCTCGGTGAGACAGGGACAGGCAAGGGCCTGCTCGCGAGGGCCCTCCACGACGCGGGTACGCGGGCGGCCGGGGCGTTCGTCGCGGTCAACTGCGCGGCCATTCCGGAAACCCTCCTCGAGGCGGAGCTCTTCGGCTTCGAGCAAGGCGCGTTCACCGATGCGCGCCATGCGAAAGCCGGCCTATTCCAGACGGCCCACCGGGGCACACTCTTTCTCGACGAAATCGGGCTGCTGCCCGAGGTGCTGCAGGCGAAGCTGCTGACGGTCCTCGAGGACCGCGTGGTTCGAAGGCTGGGCAGTACGCGTACCGAGACGGTTGACGTCTGGATCATCACCGCCTCGGGCGAGGATCTGGACGCGAGCGCGGGCCGGCGACGGTTTCGCGAGGATCTCTTCCACCGGCTGGCCGTCGTGACGCTGCGGCTTCCGCCTCTCCGGGAGCGAGGACAGGACATCCTCACCCTCGCCGAGCACTTTCTGACGCGGACCTGTACGGACTATGGGCTCGTGCGGAAAACGCTCGCCGAGGATGCGCGAGAAGCTCTCCTCGCGTACCGGTGGCCGGGGAACGTGAGGGAATTGGCGAACGCCATGGAGCGCGTCGCGCTGCTCACCGATGTGCCCCTGGTGACCGCGGCCCGGCTCGAGCTTACTGTCCCACCCGCACGATCAGCATCGCTGCGACGAGATCATGACGTAGAGGCTCCCCGCGCCGAAGAGCCGAAATCGCTCGAGCACGCAGTGGAGACGACCGAGCGGGCGCGCATCTACGAGGCGCTCCAGGAAACCCGCTGGAACATCTCTCATGCCGCCGCGCGTCTTGGAGTGAGTCGGAACACCCTGCGCTATCGCCTCCAGAAGTACAAGCTCCGCCCACCGACGCCGAGGGCCGAGCAGGCCACATCAGCCGATACGGTCGACCTCACAGTCGACTCCACGCCCGCCCCGACGACGACTCATGTGCTGTGGGAGCGCCGGCATGTCGCGCTACTGCGTGCTGATATCGTCACGGTCTCGTCCGCGTCGAGCGCGCCAGACGCCAGCTCCGTCCTCGACACTCTCGTAGACAAGGTCCAGAGCTTCGGCGGGCAGATCGAGGAGGTGAGCCTGCGCGGCCTTGTCGCGGGATTCGGTCTCGAGCCAATCGACGACGCTCCCAGGCGGGCGGCGCACGCGGCCCTGGCGATCCAGAGGATCGTCGGGCAGTCACCCGGCGTCCGTGTTGGTCTCCACGTCGGTGAGGTATTAGTCGCCCAACTCGGTGGTATGGCGCGACTGGAGCATGAGTCCAAGCGCGAGGTATGCACGCAGCTCGACGCCGTCATGGCAAATACGCAGCCGGGGCTCATCCTCGTGAGCGAAGCGACGCGCGCGTTTCTCGATCGGCGCTTCGTCATCGCGCCCCTCGCGGCGAACGGAAAGCACGCAGCGAAGGCGTACCGGCTCGCGGGCCTCGGACGAACGCCGTTGGGAGTGGGCGATCAGCTCACGCCCCTCGTGGCCCGAGACCGTGAGCTCGAGCGCCTCGCCGAGGCCCTCGAGCACACGCGGAAGGGCCGCGGCCAGGTCATTGGAGTGGTCGGTGAGCCCGGCGTCGGCAAGTCACGGCTCTTCTGGGAGTTCATCGGGTCGCAACGCAGCCGGGACGCAGTGATCCTTGTCAGCAGCGCGGCCTCGTACGCGAAGGCCACGCCATATCTGCCCGTGATCGATCTGTTGAAGCTGTACTTCCAGGTCGAGCCGCACGACGACGCAGGCACGGTGCGGGAACGCATGACGCGAAAGAGTCCGACACCGCCGCCGGCGCTCCTCGCGCTTCTCGACCTACCTGCCGACGACTCGGAATGGTCGGCGCTCGACCCATCGCAGAAACGGCGACGAACGCTGGAGGCAGTCAAGCTCCTGATCCTCGAGGAGAGTCGCCGCCAGCCGGTGATCCTCGTCGTCGAGGATCTCCACTGGATCGACTCGGCGACGCAGGCCGTGCTCGACACCCTGGTCGACAGCCTCGCGAGCCATCGTGTGCTGCTTCTCGTCAGCTATCGGCCCGAGTACCAGCACACGTGGGGCAATAAGAGTTGTTACGCTCAAATTCGAGTCGATCCCCTCTCGGTCGAGAACGCCCGCGCCTTTCTGGATAGCCTGGTCGGACAGGAAGTCGCCACGGCGGCGCTGAAAGCCGTTTTGATCGATCGCGCTGGCGGCAACTCGTTTTTCCTGGAGGAGAGCGTGCGGGCGGCGGTCGAGACGGGCGTGCTCGTTGGCGATCGCGGTCACTATCGGCTCGCGCTTCCCGCTCACGACATTCAGGTGCCCGCTACCGTCCACGCGGTACTCGAAGCGCGCATCGGTCGGCTGCCGCCCGACGACAAGGCGCTTCTGCAGATGGCGGCTGCCATCGGCAAGGATGTGCCATTCGCCTTGCTCCGAACCGTGGCGGACCTGCCGGAAGAGCCGCTCAGCGCCGGTCTCATGCGGCTTCGGAGGACCGAGTTCCTGTACGAGACGACACTCGTTCCCGAATTGCAGTACGCGTTCAAGCACGCGCTAAGCCACGAGGTTTGCTACGCGGGCATCCTCAACGACCGCCGGCGGGCCCTTCATGCTCGGACCATGGAGGCGGTCGAACGACTCCATGCCGACCGGCTGACCGAGCAGGTCGATCGTCTCGCCTACCATGCCCTCCGGGGCGAGATCTGGGACAAGGCCGTCGCCTACTCCCGTCAGGCCGGGGTGAAGGCCGCCGCACGTTCCGCCTACCGGGAAGCCGTCGCATGCTTCGAGCAGGCGCTCACAGCCCTCGCGCATCTCCCCGAGAATCGCGAGACGATCGAGCAGGCTATCGACCTCCGGCTCGACCTTCGCAATTCGCTCACTCCCCTCGGAGAGTTCGGGCGAGTCTTCGATCACCTTCGCGAGGGTGAAATCCTCGCCGAGGGCATTGGCGATCAGCGCCGGCTGGGATGGATTTCGGCGTTCATGACCTTCCATTTCTGGTTATTGAGTGACCTCGACCGAGCTATGAAGGTCGGCCACCGCGCTCGTGCCATCGCCCAGGCCCATAGCGATTTCGACCTCGAGGTCGTGGCAAATCTACGGCTGGGACAGACGTACTTACACCCTGGTGACCACCGTCGTGCGGATGAATGTTTCCAAAGCAGCATCGACTCCCTCGAAGGCGACCGGATCCGTGGACGTTTCGGTGAGGCGGCCCTACCCTCGATTCTGGCTCGCGTCTGGTCGGTCCACTCACTTGCCGACCAAGGAGCGTTCGTGCAGGGGATCGCCAGGGGAGAGGAAGCACTGCGGATCGCCGAGATGGTGGACCAACCCTACAGCCTTGTCGGTGCATATCGTGGTCTCGGGTATGTCTACCTGCGCAAAGGCGATCTCAAGGAGGCAGTCTCAGTCTTCGAGCGCAGCCATCGACTCTGGAGGGCTTGGAACATTCCCACCTGGTTTTTCGGAATCGCTGCGCACCTCGGCTATGCGTACGCCCTGTCCGGGCGCCTCGCCGAGGGCTTGGCGCTTCTCGAACGGGCGACCGAACAATCCATCTCGATGGGAGAACGGAAAGCCCAGCCGTTTATCTACCTGAGCGAAGGGTATCGGCTGGTCAACCGAATCGACGATGCGATCCGGCTTGCCAATCAAGCCCTCGATTTTGCCCGTGAGCACAAGCTACGGCCGGACGAAGCGTGGGCGCTTCGGTCTCTGGGCGAGATCGTGTCGCGGCGCGATCCTGTGGATGCAATAGAAGCTGAAACGTGCTACCGACAAGCGCTCACTCTTGCCGAGACGTTGGGCATGCGCCCGCTCGTCGCTCACTGCCATCTCGGCCTCGGCAAGCTCTACGCGCACATCGGCAAGCAGCAGCAAGCTGGAGAGCACCTCGCGACTGCCGCGGTGATGTACAGCGCCATGGACATGTCGTGCGGGCTCGAGCAGGCCAACGCAGCGGTGAGCCGCGTCTGACGAACGAACGTCAAGAGGGCGCGCATCATGCGCGTCGTGCTTCGCTTCGGACACCGACACCGCCCTCCACCGGACTGAACCCCGTGACCTGGTTATGCGAGCAGCTGCTACGGTGCGACTCGACGACAGGCCAGGCGCGCCGCGCAACCGGGCCTCTCCGAATGGCGCCCGGGTGACGCGCGGGCCGGGAGCGCGCCGCTCATTCCATGAGCGCGCGCGCGAGAGACGTGACCAGGAAGTCCAGGTGCGCGATGTAGGTGTCTGTGCCCTTCACAGCGCCCGGGCTTTGCGGCAGCACCAGCACCCGGGCGCCGGCCGCGCGGGCCACCGCGGCTGCCGTGTCGGTGGGGTACCAGCTCTCGACGAGGACGACCTTGGCGCGCCGCGCGCGCATCTGGCGAATGAGCGCGACCAGGTGCTGTGGCGATGGCGGCACGCCGGGGCGGTCCTCGATGACACC
>WNFQ01009859.1_pt1 | contig 15822 bp, 14 predicted proteins | sample 5400171 | NCBI WGS metagenome assembly WNFQ01 (sample SAMN13153356, study PRJNA577476) | soil metagenome | isolation source: 20 cm soil under Madrone tree | place: USA:California | collected 2016-06-14 | reverse complement strand
CGCCTGGCGCCGCCTTTCCAGCCAGTAAGGAGATCCGTCGGCTCTATGGCGCGTAAATTCTACGGGCTTGTCGACCAGTCCTCCGATCAGCTGATCGTAAGTATTCTCGAGTTCGGCACGCGAAATGTTGAGAAAGGCGAGAATCCCTCCCGCGAAGATCTCTTCCCGGGTCTGGTTCTGCAATCGGCATGCGGCGTCGTTGAAATGGACGAATTGCATGGTGGCGCGATCGATCAGGTAGATGGCATCCAGGGTGGCGTCCATCGCCGCCGCAAACCGCAGCAAGGATTGTTCGCTGCGCTTCTCGACGGTGATATCGACATGCATCACGACCGCGCCGTGGGGACGATGCTCGTCGAGCGGCGTCACCGTCAGCAGGAACCAGGACAAGCCGCTCGGCATTTGGCAGGGATATTTTAAAGAGAAGCGCTTGTTGCGGCCGATCAACACCGAGCGGATGCCGGCGGCGACCGCGTGGGCAGTCGGTGCATTCGGTCCCGATGCGCCATCGCAGACGGCCAGGTAATCCACACCGATGCCGTGGGCCGCGTCCATTAGGACGTTTGCCTCGGCGAGCTGCCGCCACGCGTCGTTGACCGAGACGATCACGCCGTTCGTGTCCAGTAATACGATATGCGCCGGCAGCGCGTTGAGGATGGCGGCCTGTCGAGCCGCTTCGCGATAGCGCAGTTCGTTCTGGGCGCGACGCAGCATGTACGACCGGCCCTCGCGGTCGGTGACCGTGTCCACCTCACCGGCGGTCAATTCCTCCAAGCGCAGATCGGTCATGCGCAGAGTCTTGATCAGCACCGAGATTTCGGTGTCGTCCTCGCTCCGGGGTGGCGCCTTGGAGGTCATGCAGCGATGACTTCCATCCCCAGTGCCAACAGGACGCTCCGTGATTGATTCAACGCGCCCACGATTCTGCAGAGCGGCGCAGGCGACAACTTGATGAGCGTCGGCGTCATGCGAATGCCATCCGCCCGGGCGCGCTCCGGCTCGCGGAACACGTCGATGACTTCGATTTCATACCGGTCCGGCAGGTGCAACCGGCACAGCGCGGTGAGATTGGCGAGCGCTTGCGCCGAGTTTTGCGTTCCGTCCGCCGTATAGAGCCTGAATTTGAACACGCTTCGGCGGTTCATGACGTGCTCCTCACCGGGGTTCCGGCGTGTTCAAGTCTCCGCCGCGAAGTTGCCTGAGCCGCCGGCGGCCCTTGGTTATCTGGCCTTTGTGGCTGGCGGTGGTGCGAGCTGGCTGCGAATAAAGGCGTGGTTTTCATGGAGGTACCGGGGCATCCCGGAACCAAGTCGCGGGAACCAGCACACTATTCCAATTTGACTTTTGCGAATGCGCCTCGGGTCACGGAACGATGAAGCGGCGAAATGGGCTTCGTGTGCCAGGGTTTCCCGCAATGCACACGCTAATCGAACGAATGCGTGTTCTTGTGCGCCTTCGACCGGATTTCTGTCGCCCGGCGGCCGCCTTGAGGCGGCCCGCAGGGATCAATGCAGGAATCAGTAGTGCGCCGCGCCTAGTTGCGCACCCAGCAGCCGCATGCGCCGATACTGAAGCTGCAGTCCGTACTCAAGAGCCTTGAGCCGCGACGGCAGGCTCGATTTCTCCCATCGATCAACCAGCGCACGCTTCGCTTCCGCAACCGACTGCTCCCGCAGCTCGGTCCACGTTGCAACCGCATTGCAAAAGCTTTCATATTCCTCCGCCACGCGCCGGCGCAACTCGTCGAGCCGAGGGGATCCCACTTGACGGGCGAGTTCGAGCTTCGCACGGCGAAACTGCGTGTCGAGCAACGCGCGCTGGATTTTAAACCAGGGTACTCGCTTCAAATTCTTGGCAAGCCCCACCCATTGCAGGGCGTTGATCAACCATTTGGAGGGATCCCATTGCCACCACCGCACGCCGTTCCGGTAATCGTGCGCGAACATGTGATGAAAATTATGATACCCCTCGCCGAACGTGAGCAGCGCCACGACACCATTGTCACGCGCCGTGTTCTCGGTCGAATATGGGCGAACGCCGATGATATGCGCCAGTGAGTTGATGCAAAACGTCAGATGGTGGCTGATGACGAGCCGCAAGACGCCGGCCAGCAAAAAGGTGCCAAGGATGTCGCCGAACGCCCAGCCCATCAGTAGCGGCAGACCGAGATTCATGGTCAGTGCGAGTGCGAGGTAATGTCGATGCTGAAATGCGACCAGCGGGTCGCTCTGCAGTTCGCGCACGTACCTGAGGTCAGGATCGCCGCTTGGGTAATTGCGCAGCATCCACCCGATGTGCGAAAACCAGAATCCGCGGCGTGCGCAGTACGGGTCGCGTTCAGGATCATCGATGAACCGATGATGGACGCGATGGCTGGCGCTCCAGACCAGGGCACTATTCTGCAGGGCCATTGCACCGAACAATAGAAAGAACACCTTCAGCGCGGGGTGTGCTTGGTAGGTGGCATGCGAGAACAGCCGATGATAGCCGCAGGTGATTGCCAGCTCGGTGACGCACAAGAACACGGCGAATGTAATCCAGGCCGATCCCGCGTATCCGTGGGTGAGTCCGTACCAGGGCACTATGGTGAGGGCTACGCCCAACGTCACCACGAACATCAATACAGTGGGCCAATTGCGGGGCGGCAACCGGCCGACGGAGTCATTCATTCACCTCTCCTTCGCACACCATGGGACCTATCACAAGCGTAAGCCCTATCTTGGGGCGATTAATGAATTTTCTACGGCAAATTCCGATCATGCGATTCAGGTCACGTTATTGCATCGCAATGACAATCCGCCGTCGTTCCACTTCCTATTTATATCCCTCCCCCCATATCCATGAAGTCCTCGACCGTCAGCCGATGCGCCGTCACGGGGCTGCTCAATTTGGCCACAAGCCGTTCGATCTGAAGGTTTATCTCCGGAACCGCTGTGATTTCCCACCACGCCGGACGGGTCAGCGGCCCGAGGGCGAACAGCCAGGAAGATGCCTCGCCGGTACCGCCGATGACGGCGCAATCGTCGGTTTCCACACCGACTCCCAGGGCATCCGGAACCGCCAACTGGCGGTCGCGCAATTCCGCGATGAGCGGAATGGCCGTATTCGCGAAATCGCCGCCCGGCCCCGTGCAGTTGATGACATGTCCCGCCTTGAACTCTCGCATGGCGCCGCCGCGCAAGCGCAGCGTGACTTCAACGGATCTGCCCGCCGACCGGTAACCGACAACGCGCCCCGCCAGGACTTCAAGCGCGCCGCTGGATTGCAGTTTGGCGAACGCATCGCTTACCCGCGGCGCCATTCGATGCCGGTGAATATCCCAGCGCGGGCGCAAGTGGCGCACGAACTGGCGTCGGCTGAACTCACTCCACCCGTTCCAAACACTGGGCACCGCGGAGCGTGCAGCGTCGAACACTCGTTGCCAGGCGACACCTTGCGAAGCGGCCAGGGCGATCTGCTGGCGAATGATCTTCGTCAGGGCGAGCGCGGAAGCCGGGATTCTGTCATGCAGGAATTCTGGCCACGCGCCGCCTGCGGCATGAGTTCGCGGCGCAAGCCCCCGGCGCGATAGGGCAAGGAGCGGACCGCGATGGCCAGTTTGCGCGAGGCGCAGTGCGATATCCACGGTTGTGAGGCCGCTGCCGATCAGCAACAGCGGTTCGGCGGGGGTAATATCGCTCAAGGCATCCACAGCCCATGGATCCGGAATGAAGAATCCACTGTCATATAGCCAGGCATCGGGGCCTCCGGGCGGCCGCGGCGGCAGATTGCCCATGGCGAGCACGACGATGTCCGCCGTGATCTGGCGGCCGTCAGTCAACAACACGCCGCGATTGTCCTTGAGCAGTCGAACTACTTCGCCGCGCACACTGGAGAGGCCCACCAGCGACTTGCTGTCAAGAGCCTCTTTGACGCGCTCTTCGACGTAGTCGCCGAAAAAACGCCTGGGGACGAAGGCCGCAGAAAGATCGAGGCCGCTTTCCACCAACGCCTCGGCGAGGGATGCGCGGCGCTGCTGCAGCCACTCGGCAAAGCTCGGTACGAGACCGATTTCCATTCGATTGACCGGCACATTGAGCAAATGATCCGGGCCACACGCGCCGTATGCAACGCCGCGGCCGAGCCTTTTTTTCGGTTCCGCTATGACGATGCGCCAATCCGGACATTTTCGGTGCAGCTTGAGGCCAAAGATGGCGCCGCTGAAGCCGCCGCCAACGATGACAACGGTCTTGGCGGCAAAAGTCATGGCGGGGTTCCTATTTGCAATTAAGTGTTGCCTGCATATCCGACTCCATGGGACCGGAGCACACAACGCGCATCGGCAATCGGTGCGTAGGGACTGAGCCGTAGCCAGCCATCCAAGCGCCGCTTCAAGTCACGCGGTCCAAAAATCGTGAGCTGTCCACTTTGCTGCGCGGCGCCCACCGAAAGGTCTCCCATCCACACGCGCGTCATCGCTCGCAGCGTCGTCCGAATCTGCAATGCCGCCTCGTCGCCAGGATCCACCGGGCAAAGATCCACCTCACCGTCTTCATTCACGAGCCACCACGCACGGGAACTAGCCGGCAAGTCGGTGAATAGGAATTGAACAATTGTGCGAAACGATGGTAACGCGTTCGCGTCTACAGTGCAGCGAATGTCCCACATGAGCACTCCAACATCCAGTTCGCCCGCGTTGAACGTGGATCGGAACCAACGTTGTGCCCACGTGCCGAGTTCGGTTACCACTGGCCCGAACTCCTGGCCGGCGCGCGTCAGGCCGTAGTGGATGCCGCGGATGCCCGGGCGCCGTTCTATGACGCCGCACGCCTCGAGCTTCTTGAGACGCCTGCTTAGAAGAGTGCGCGACATCCGCGGCACACCGCGGTGCAGATCATTGAATGTGGTACTGCCCCGCAGCAGTTCGCGCAGGATTAACGGCGTCCAGCGCTCCGCAAACACTTCCGCACCCTTTGCCAGCGGGCAGTACTGACCGTAGCCATCCATTGCGCGCACCTCAATTGTACCCATCCCGGAGATCAGCATAAATCGAGTCTGACGAGGATATTCCGCACTCGCGATCGGGAGCCGGGTAATCCCGACAGTCATTGCTTGTCTCAACAGGAGTACGACCATGCAATTGCGCGAATCCGCTCACCACCGTCACACATGCCCGGCAATCTTGATCTTGATAGCTGCTGCCTGGTGCGCCGCCGTTCGGCCGTGCCCGGCGGATGTCGTTACCGATTGGGACACGAAAGCTTCAGCGGTTGCCTCGTCCGCCGCGCTCGGGCAACGCGAGCAGGCAATCGTGGACTTATCGATGTTCGATGCAGTGAACTCCCTGGCCGGCAAGTACCGTGCCTATCTGGCGCGCCAAGAGGGGTTTGACGGGGCGTCGCCTGAGGCGGCCGCGGCGAGCGCCGCGGCGACCGCGCTTGCAAAGCTGCATCCAGAGAAGGCGCCCGACTTCAAGGCGGCGCTTGACGAATACGTAATGGGGCTGGCGGCCGCTCACGATGCCATCGCCAACGGAATGCGCCTGGGTGAGCTCGCGGCACTGCGAGTCGTCGAGCTTCGCGCGACCGACAACGCCACCGGTGCCGACACCTACCGCCCACGAACGAAGCCCGGCCTGTATGTGCCGACCGCCACGATGGTCGCATCGACGTGGCCGACGATGCGGCCATTCGTGCTTGAGCGCCCGGACCAGTTTCGGCCGGGTCCCCCGGTCGCGCTCTCAAGCAAGGAATGGGCTTCCGACTACAACGAGGTCAAAGCCTACGGTGCGCGCAACAGCACGCGGCGGACGCCGGAGCAGACAGAGATCGCAAAGTTCTGGCTCATGACGGGCCCGCAGGCCTACCACCCGATTGCCCGTCAGTTCGTCGCCGCACGCCACATGAACCTCAGGATATTCCGCACTCGCGATCGGGAGCCGGGTAATCCCGACAGTCATTGCTTGTCTCAACAGGAGTACGACCATGCAATTGCGCGAATCCGCTCACCACCGTCACACATGCCCGGCAATCTTGATCTTGATAGCTGCTCTGCTGCCTGGTGCGCCGCCGTTCGGCCGTGCCCCTGTTTTCCCGATCCTCATGAATTTTGGCTCACGAGCCCGATGGTACCGGGCGTCACCCATCGTTGGTCGAGTCTACAGGCATTCGCCAATGAGGTCGCGAATGCGCGCGTCTGGGCAGGTTTCCATTATCGTTCGTCCACACGCGTGGGAGCGGCGATGGGGCGGGAGATTGGACGCTATATTACCCTGCATTTTGCGCAGCCCGAGAACAACGCGCCGAGTCCCGCGCGGTAGAAAATCGCCGGGAATTCAATCAAGCTGAGTCTGTATTTTTGATCGCAAGTGGTCGGGAGGAAGCGAACGAGGCGCATGCGATTTTTCCTCGAGGTACAAGGTCTGAATATCGTTCAAAATAACCGTCGGCTGCAAAAAGGCGAGCGTGTAGATCTCACGCACCATTCCGGTTTGATCGATGAGGAACATCTTGAGCATGTGATGCACGGTGCGCCGCGCGCTGCCATCGGCGGCTTGTTCGACGCTGACGTCCTGGCCAAAGTCTTCGAGCACCGGCAGCAGATCCCGAACCGAGCGGGCCGTCAGCACATCCCACTCGAGCGCGGAATCTTGGGACACCATCTCGCGATAGTTGCCGATGGCCGCCGGGGTATCGATGGTGGGGTCCAGACTGACGCTCAGGAAGCGGACCCGCGGCTCGAGGCCCGCGACCCGGTCCACTCCGGTGCGAATGTTCAGCAGAGTACGATAGGCAAGCGGGCAGCCGATCGGATCCGCGCAGTAGGTGTAGAAGAATGTCAGCAAGGTGATCTTCCCGGTCGTCACCGCGGACAATCGGACCTGCCTCCCGGACGGATCGAGAAGCGTTGCGTCCGCCGCGGGCTGGATCTTCTGCAACCGATAGGTTCCAGGCCGCGGCGGCGTGAACTCCATGCGCGGCGCGACGGCCACACCAGGATCCACGGCCGGTAGCGCGGCGGCCGGGACTCCGAGGATCCCCGCCGCCGCGGCCAGCGCTTTCAGGCTCGAGGCACCCACGTACGGGCGCATGGCACTCACTTACGGGCTCGGGGCACTTTGCGCACGGCCTAGGAACGCGACCTGCGCGGCCGGCTTGGCCGTGAATTTCATGTGGTGCGGCCGGCCGAGCTGCTCCTTGGTGAAGTCGACTTCGAATGAGTTGCTGAGCTCATGTCCGTCCCATCGGTAGCCACGCAATACCTGCTCATTGTCCGCACCGGATTTATCCCACTTCGACAGCAGGCTGGAGGTGATGTAGACACGCTTGCCGTCCCAGCTCTGGGACACCATGTTGACCTGCCGGCCCGTGTGCTTCTGGTAGGTTTCCCGCGGATGCTCGGGGTCCGAGAGGTCGAAGTAATGGGTCACGCCGTCCATGAACGTGTTGACCCAGAGCCCTTTGCCGTCGGCTGTGATGGAAATGTCGACGGGGAGGGGGATTTTGGACGGATCTCCAATCGTGGCCACTTCCTTTGCGGCCCAGGTACCCGCCGGATTCTGCTTGATGAGCCAGAGTTTGGATGTCAGCGCTGCCCCGGTTATTGCCCAGTTCTGACCAGGCGCCAGGGCCCAGCGAATCTCCAACGGGGCTCCTGGAACGCTCAGAACCTGGGTGGGCTTCATGCTCTTGAGATCCCAGACCACGACCGTTGAGCCGAAGTGTTTCATGGCCTCGGGGTCTTTGACTACGTCGTTGAGGCTCCGCATGTAGTTCGTCCAGCCCGTAAAACCCGACGTGAGCATCACGTTCTTTGCCGGGTTCACGGCGATGTCGTAACCGTAGCCGTCGCCCTTGACGCCGCCGACGGTCCCGGTCGGGAGGTCGTACTTGGCGATGAAGGCTCCCTTGTTGTTGTACATCGCGAGACCGGTGACGCCTCCCTTGTCGGCGCCATTCGACAGATTGCCGATGAGCACCCGTCCGGGGAGCGCATAGAATGTATGCGGCCCGACGAACCCGGACTTGGCCGGCAGATCCGTGATCGTTTGAATCAGCTTGGGCGTGCCCGGATTCGTTCCGACGTCGAAGACATAGATCTTGCTGTCATCGAGACCGCCGGCCCACAGATACTTGCGGTCATCGGTGAAGCCCATGTGATGGGCTTCACCGCGGCCGCCGACCGACACGGATCCGATCACTTTGCCATAGGTTTTGGAGGATGGATTCACGTCGACCGTGACCAGCTTGTCCGATCCGTCCCCGAGACCTTTCTCGCCAAGAGTCCATACGTGGATGAAGTCCTCCTGGCCCTTGATGAGGCCGCTCATGTAGGGCGAATTGCACGTTTCGTCGGTCCACGCCGTTGACGCCGCAAGGATCAGCCCAACAAGGAGACTACCGATGCCAACACGGGATGAGATTTTGTTCCTATTCATGATGCACCTTCTTGTATGTGTCGTGACGAGCGGAAGAGAAAGTCGATTCCCAAGAGCACGCTGCAGGTGGCAAGTACGGCGAACACCGCCTCAAAGAATCGCTGCGGAACTAACACTCCGATAGTAGAAAATTTGCCGGAAACTGTCGACCTTGGCGGCGACGCCGGCGCGACTTCCTCAGCGTTGCTCCGGTGGCGTGTCTCTGACACGCAGGGCAAACGCCGCAATCTCGTCCAACGAATAGGGCGAGTGAATGCGCACTGTGGAGGCCGGCCGCTTCGCGACCGACAACCCCGGCCGCCACTCGCGTGCCGGCCGAATGGGACGCGGAACGAGCCCGCCACCACAGTTCGGGCATACGTTGTGCAGGACCTGCTCGACGCAGTCGGCACAGAACGTGCATTCGTAGGAACAGATCCGCGCCGCCGGCGAATCAGCCGGCAGATCCCGATCGCAATACTCACAGTTCGGACTCAATTTCAGCGCCATGACAGCCCGCTCATTCGATTTTGACGAGCCAGTTTCTCAGTCCTAGCATTGGCGTATATGCCAAAGACCCCTCGAAACACGCCAACCCCGAAAGTCGTCGAAATCCTGGCCTTTCCGGACGCGCAGATCCTCGACGTGACGGGCCCGCTACAGGTGTTTGTGTCTGCGAACGACTGGGCGCGCCGCTTGGGCAAGCCGGAGCCTTACGCTCCCACTAGCCGGAAGCCCGCAATGGCGCCACGAATACGATCTCGCCGGTGGGTTGGCCGGTGGGAGAGCCGCCCGGCGGTTCGATGCTGACGGCCACCTGGCTCGAACTTGCCAGTGCCGCCTTCTGAATCGCGTTCAGCGCGCGAGTCGATGTTCCCACGGCGGGCAGGACACCCAATGACACCGGGTTTCCGCCCTTCGGCAGCGCCCAGAGTTCATAGTCATGGCCGGCGGGACCCGCGGGATGTTTCGCGGCCTCTACCACGAGCCGATTCGTGGTGCCGAACACCTCGACCTGCCACATCGCGTCGCCGGATTTGGCGGAGATCGTCGCGACGGTCGTCGCGCGCTCGGTCGGGAGACTCCGCCAATACAACAATCCCGCCAGTCCCGCCACCAGCACGACGCTCGCGGCCAGCGCGAAGTTCCTCATCCAGCGGCTTGGAGAACGGCCGGGGGTGAGACTCAATCGCTTTCGAATCGCCGGCCAGACGTGCGCCGGCGGTTGAACGGGCTTCAGACCCTTGGCCAAGTGCATGAGGTGTTCTTCCCAGTAGCGGCAGCGTTGATCGACCTGAGGGGTGTTCGCGCGCCAGCGCTCGAAACGGCGGCGGGCCGGGCCGCGCAGCGTCCCCAGCACGTACTCCGCGGCGAGACGATCAACGAGTTCGGGGTTGTCCGGCTTCATGTCGCCGCCCCCTCGAGGCACTGGCGCAGGCTTTGCAAGCCGCGGCGGATCCAGCTCTTCACCGTTCCGAGCGGACTGCCCGTCAGCCGCGAGATATCCTCATGAGAATTTCCGCCTACGAACGCGAGCTCGAGGCAATGCTTTTGTCGCTCTGTCAGCAGGGCCAGGCACTGCTCCAACAGTCCGGAGGGTGGAAGCCAGGCGGGCGAATTTTCCTCCGACTCCGTTTCGGATTGTGCGGCAAGGCGCTCCGGAAGGTCCGGGACCAACGCAGGAACATGCCGCTCGTGGCGCAGCAGATCGATCGCACGGTAGCGCGCAATCGACACCATCCATGCCATCGGCCGTCCTCGGGTGGCGCTGAATTGGCCCGCCCGCTGCCAGATGCTGACGAACACGTCCTGCAGCGCTTCCTCGGCGAGCGCGCGTCTACGCAGGATACGCGTGAGGCAGGCAAAAAGAATCGGCGACACGAGCTCGTACAGGCGCTGCAGGGCGCTCGAATCCGCCGCCGCACAACGCTCCAGCAAGCGGAGCAGCTGCTCGTCGAATTCGGTGGGAGATCCCGCCGAAGCTTGGGCAATCGGATTCACGTCAGCGCACAACCGCGGCAGTCGGCATCATGGGAGCCATGCATTGGGCAGTGGACATTGTAGCTCGCAAGTGCGGATTGTAGCTCGCATCAGCCGAGCCGTGCGCCCAGCCAGATGAATCCTGCCGCCGCCACCGCCATCGAGGCCGCAGGCATCAGGCGGGTGGCATACACGGCAGATTGCCTCAGCAGTACGAGCACCGGGGCGACCAGCAGTACGACGGACAACTGCGCGAGTTCGACACCGATATTGAAGCCCGCCAGCAGAGCGGCGATCTGTCCCCGCACGGGGGCGAGTTCGCTGAGTGCGAGCGCGAATCCGAAACCATGGATCAATCCGAACGAGAACGCGAGCGGCAGACGCAATGGCGCGGCCTTCGGAAACAGGTTCAGAAGCGCGGCAATGACGATGGTCGCCGCGATCAATGGCTCTATGATCCGCGCGCTCACTGAGACCACTTGCAGGGCGGCGAGTCCCAAGGTGATCGAGTGTGCGACTGTAAACGCGGTGATGATGCGCAGCAGATCTCGAAGCACCACCTTGAGGCCCTCGGCCGGACGCCAGGCGCCGCGGCCGGCGGTGAGCGCGCAGGGCAGCAGTAGTGAAAGCAGGAACGCGAGATGGTCGTAACCCGTCCACACGTGCCAGATGCCCTGCACGACGAAGGCGGCGAACGTCGCCCACGGGTTGGGCGCCGGCGATTGCTTCCACTCCCGCGCGCTTACCATGAGGAAACCGGCCACGGACCCAGTGGCAGTGCGCACGTCGAACAATGTGCGGTGGCCCGAGTCTTCGTTGAAGAACAGGTCGCTGCGGATCCCGAGCAATCCGAGGGCTTCGCAGCGTCCCACGAACGGCAGCGATAGATAAGGCTCGCCGACATGGCGCGTCACCAGCACGTCCGTTATATGAATAGTGCAGTGCCGGCCGCCGCGCTCGACGATCAGCCTGTCGGCGACCAGCCCGGCAATGGCGGGCTGCGCAGCCTCGACTTCCCTCCAGAGCACCCGGCCATCGCCGTCGGCGTCGAGCGGCACACTCCAGGAGAGATCGAGGACTCCGACGTCGAGGGAGCCGTCGAGACTGCCATCGGCTCGCGCGTCGAGCTTCAAATAGCTGGTACTCGACTCATGAGACTCGGCCACCGGCGCACCGAGAATGCAGAACACGCACAGCGCCGCGCCCACGTAAGTGAACCAACCCGGGATGCGCGTCATGACGACTGTCCTGACCGCAACAGCTGGTCCACCACGATGTCTTCGTAATGCGAGTGTCGTAGCCACTCTTTGAGGGTTGCGAGCGCATCAGGGTCGCGCGCGTCCACGGCGGCGCGCGCAAACAGACGAATGTCTTCGGTCTCGCGCTGCACACTGAAGTTATCGCGGGCCAGAACCAACGCGGCGTGCCGAGACCCAGCCCCATCCTGCGGAAATTCCAGCGCCAGGCACGCCTCTTCCCGCAAATGCGTGCGTTCACCCCGTTGTGCGCTCACGTTCAACCGCTCCTTGAGCTCCGCCAGGGAGTCCGGCGTGCGGCCCGCATGGGTGCGCGACTGGGCGATGGACCGTCGCAACAGCACGCCTGCGCTGGGGCGCGTCGTGTCGAGTACGCTGACGGCCTGAGCCAACCGGTTTCCTGCAATCAGCACGTCCACCAAGGCGAGCCGGGCATAGTCGCTGGTGGGCGCGAGGGATACCGCACGCGTCAGCATGTCTTGAGCCTCCGGCAGCGCCCCGGCGCGCAGGGCCAGATCGGCGCGAACCGACAGCGTCCAGGCAAGCACTTCAGCAGTCGGACCCTGGACGGTCTGCCCTTGGACGGTCTGTCTCTGGCCGGTCTGTCTCTGGCCGGATGGAACCGCGGCGTCGCCCGCCATCAGCCGCTCCAACAGTGCGCGCGCTCGCTCCAACTGCCCCGTCGATCCCAACACTTGCGCAATACAAACGGATCCCGTCCATTGCTCTCCCGACCCCATCAGCCAGGCGCAATCGGGCCGCGCATGTTCGTAGTCGCCCGTCACGATGCGCACATTGGCGCGCATCAGGCGTGCCTGGCCCGAGCGTGGATTCTGTGCAATGGCCCGATCGAGCAGCTCGATCGCCGCGGCAAACTCATGCCGCTGCTGCAGGATGTTTGCTTCCAGGATCAAGAGCGGGGCCGGTACCGCCGGCCGCGCAATCCAGGGCGCGAGCACACTCTCCGCTCGTCCATAGAGCTGCGGCTGGGCGGAGGTGCAACTTGGCAACCACGAAACCGGGATCGATCGGGCAAAATGGCGCCGCCCCTTCGGCAGCCGACGCCGCTGCCGCCGACACTGCCAGAGCCGACACTGCGAGGGTCGACAGCGCGAAGGCCGACGCCACCAGAGCCGGCAGCGCGATGGTCGACGCGGCAATGGTCCGCATGGCGGCGATAACCCCCGTTATGACCCTGCGCACGTGCACGGAAAGCTCCCGATTATTGAGTGTCAATGCAGCCAGTTACGCGCGAGAGAGGTAACTGGATGCGCGATTGGGGGAAAACTACCCGGCGGGTGCCGACGGCCGGACGCCACGGTTCTTTCGAACCGTGGCGCTTCGTTGCCGGCTATCGCGTTGATTACGGACCAACTCCATTGACCCCATTCGGAGAGCCGGGTATCGGCTCATTCAGGTAAGGAAAAACCGGCAGATAGGTATCGGCCAAATTGATCCTTCCGGTCACGCGCGAATGCATTGCGTCCGCGCCTGCCGCACGCGCGCCGTCGGTATACGGTATGCCGTGATTGGGATCGGTGGTCTGCGTGCCACAGTCGCCGATGGCTCCGCACAGCGCGCCTTCCGCGACCCGCAGCGTGACGTCGACCACGTCATCATAGGGACGGCGGCCATTCGGAAACCCCGCCAAGTCGCCGCCCAGCACGCCGAGGTCGTTCTGCGCCGCCACCGGCGTCGGTACGATGGCAGTATTCAGCCTCAGCATTTCGCTCGGAGCGACTTTCAACGGTTGGTTGATTCCTTTCACTCCGGTGAGAAATGCGGCGACCAGGTCGCTGCGCGGCATGCCGGGAACTACGGCGGCGCCGCCAAACAAGCTGTTCAGCAGTACGGGCAGGGATGGGTTTGTCACATAGCGCAGGAACTGGATGTCATGAGCCGGCCGACTGGCATTGAATTTGTCCTTGTCGGGCAGACCAATGACGAGTTCGTTGACCAACGGCATGCCGAGCCGCGAGACCTGCTGCCAGTCCGATTCGTCATCCCCGCTTTCGCCTTTGACGCGAACACTGGCAGTCGTCCACCCGCCAATGACAGGGTCTTTACCGTGAGTCAGGCAGGCCGCCGGCACTTCCAGTGCGATGGATGTGACATTCTTGTCGGACAGCGTGTTCGGCTCGCCGTCGCGCGGTCCTGCCGGGTTGGTATTGACCAGATCGAATACCTCGCCGATATTGACGACGAAGCCTTCCTTGCGTTGACCGACAAAAACCTTACCAGGCGACGGGCACCCTGGAATGTTCACCTCGTAGATGAAGTGTCCCGCGTAGCCGGCGTAGTCGGCGATCGACTTGTTGCCGATATTGTCGGCCGGCTTGTAGAACGTGGATCCCCCCAAGGTCCCGTTGCCGGCGAGTTCACGATGACCGTGCCGATCAACCGTGACGGAGTAGCTCTCCTTGACGTTGAGAGTCGCACCCGTCGTATCGACAGGACCGCTGTTGATCAGCGGAATCGGGATCCGCTGGCCGCCGGCAGTGACCGTCAAGTCTTTAACCGAATTGGTAAATTTGAACTCGAAGGTCAGATCGCTGGCAGCGTCGCCGTCGTTGTCCACGTGAATCTTGTAGACCGCGTTCGGATCAAGATTGAAAAAATTGGGACCGCCGTAGGCGTCTTGCAACGGGATGTAGTTCGCAATCAATGTGACATACGCGCTGCGACCCGGTTCGTAGCTGCGAAACATGTAGAAGTCCGTTCCGTCCACCCGCGGCTGCCCGGCGATGGCCGGCGCCTCTCGATGGCTCGACGCCACGGCGCAGAACGGCAGCAGCGCCGCTCCGACCAGAGCTAAGCGATTCAAAACAATAGAGTTCATGGAAATTTCCCCTCGGTTGGTTGTTGACGCAATCCCACACGGGATGCGAATGACGAGGGGTATACGTTCGACTTCGGCATCTGGATGCAACCACGGTCGACTGGATGCGACCACGGTCGACGAACCGGGGACTACCAATGGCGGCCGTCACGGCGCCCGTGTTTCACGGGCGGTGGGATGCTCTTGGAGGCGATCGCAGCACCAAACCCAAGCCCGCGATTGCAATGAGAGCTCCCTAGCGGACGGCAAGGGCCATTCCTTAAGGACCATCCCGCGAACAGAGCAGCGAACAACGGCGTCATCAGGCCAAACTAGTCGTCAATACAGCGGGCAATCTGAGCGAAGCGACGCCAAAGGCCAACGTGGGAACAGCCGTCGACACGACGCCCAACAGGACCAAGTAAATGAGTTTCGCAGGAGCCTTTATTGCCAGCAACGATGCCGGGATCTCCCGCCCCAATAGAACGAAGCTGGCAACGGCTCCGAGGGCACAGGCTCCCACCGTAAGCGCGAGAGCATTCACTGGACGGTTCGATAGTGCACGGCCGCGTAGCGCAACAGCGTAGGCGGCAGAAGCGGCCGCGGCACCGGATGCGAACAGATAGCCGAACATCCGGTCAGCGCCGACGCCGGCCCTGGGCCGTAGGAAGAGTACCAAACCCACGACCGCGACGATGGCCCCGATTACTTGCTGCCGAACCGGACGAGCGCCTCGAAGGCGTTCGAGACCAACGGCAATCACCGGCGCCGACCCGATGACGAGCGTGACTTCAACGACGGGAGCCCGGGCAAACGCTTCTGTCGCGATAATGTAGTACGCCCCCATGGCTGCAGAAAGTGGACTTCGAAAAGCGCCAATAAAATCGCGGCCACGAAGCAATACCCAGGGAATCAGGACAAGAGCCGCGATGAACAATCGTCCTGCGACAATTGCCAATGTCGGAACGCCATGAAGCAACCGAACGAATACGCCGGTAAATCCCCAGGCAACGGGCGCCAGCAGTCCCGCCGAGAGCCCAAGGCGATCCAGGCCCCGGTCAAAAGTCTGTGCGCCTGGGATTCTGTCCATCAAAGGATCGCGACCGCCCCGAGGAGATTGCGCAGGTCCCGTGAGGTGAGCTGGTTCATCATGCCGACCCATACGCCGATCGGCGTATTTCCAACTAACAGCCCAGGAGCTAACATCGCTCGTTGGCGCGTTTTCCGCATTCTACGGGAATACCTCCGGCAGCAGCAAACAGGGGGAGAAGGCCAATGGAAGCGACCAGTGAAGGCTGGTCCGAAAGGAGGAGCGTGGTCGGACACGGTCTGAAATTCGGATTACTCATCCAGCGGGTGCGAATCCCGCCCGG
>WNFQ01005462.1_pt1 | contig 15824 bp, 16 predicted proteins | sample 5400171 | NCBI WGS metagenome assembly WNFQ01 (sample SAMN13153356, study PRJNA577476) | soil metagenome | isolation source: 20 cm soil under Madrone tree | place: USA:California | collected 2016-06-14 | reverse complement strand
CCATGTCCGGAACCTGCGCATCCATTCCGAACTTGGCCGATCCGTCGGTCTTGTGCACCAAGTCCACGCGCGGTATCGACCGGGGTATGAAAGTGAACTCAGCCGGAGTTTTGATCGCGGGCTCGTGGGCGAGCTTAACCTTCGCAGCGTCAGCGGCCAGTTGACCGTAACGAAGCGTCCGGCCTGAAGGCTGATGGGTCACCACGCTCTGCGCCGCCACGCACTCCGACGCTGTGACCTTCCAGCGCGCCGCGGCCGCGGCAATGAGGCGCTCACGGGCGCTGGCGGTCATGCTGCCCTGTCCCATCTCCGATCGCTGATAGCGGATCAAAATCGAGTCGTCCGGATCGATGGCGATCCAGGCGTCGAGTTCATGAGGCGCATGGTCGTTGTCGTCCCAGGGTTGTTTCGAGATGGTCGCGGCACGAGCGTCGTCCGGAGCAAAGGCGATGCCCACAACCAAGCCGCCGGCCGCGGAGGCGGCCGTGAGAATGAAATGCCGACGGCTGAAGCTTGAAGCGGTACCGGTTCCGTGCATTGCGACCACCTCAGGCCTTCATCATGTCGGCGGCGCGATGAATGGCGCGGCGCAGAGGCGCATACGTACCGCAGCGGCAGATATTGGTAATGTTCGCGTCGATGTCGGCGTCGGTCGGTTTGGCAAAGGCCTTCAAGAATGCGGCCACGGCCATGATCTGCCCGGACTGGCAGTAGCCGCATTGTGGTACGCCTTCTTCGATCCAGGCGCGCTGTACCGGATGGTTGTTGTCCGGGGAGAGGCCTTCGATGGTGACGACCTTCGCGCCATCGAGAGCGCCGATCGGCACCGAACAGGAGCGCATGGCGGCGCCGTTGATATGTACCGTGCAAGCGCCGCACTGCGCGATACCGCAAGCGAATTTTGTACCCGTCAAACCGATCACGTCGCGCAACACCCAGAGAAGCGGCGTATCGGGCTCTATGTCGATTTGCCGCGATACTCCGTTGACGTCAATCGTGATCACCGTGGCTCTCCCCCCGCTTTGAGGAACAGACCCGCGCGCTCGGCGGGAGTGTACTGCGAGCTGCCTGGGAACGCCGTCACCGTTGAGCCCACCGCCAGCACCGCTTCCGATCGGCCGGCGACGCGGGCATAGCCGCTTTGATCGTGGGGCCGGAAAACGTCGAACAGCGGCTCGCCGCGAACGACAGGTCGATCAGCATGAGCCTCCTTCGGAATGCGGTTGGATCTTTTTGCGCCTCTCACCCACACTGCTATCCGACGGAACGTTAGCCGTGGACGCGCCGGGTTTTCGTGCTTCGGCTTCGGAGGGAACAGCGGCAGGCCGCACATTGTTATCGCCTCACAGCGAGGCGGAAGACCGTGACCGTGGTATTGCCACCGCCAATCTCGGGAGCGACCAGGTTGTATACGCCGGCGAAGCCCGAGACGATCGCCACGTTCTGCACGCCGCGAGCGCTATAGGTAACGACGCCACCCGCGGCCGGGCCGGCGAGCTCGCGCCGTAACAGCACTTCACCGGATCCAGCATCCAGCACTAAGAGGCTGCCGCTCATTTCCCCGGTGAAGATCAGACCACCCGCGGTCGCCGTGACGCCGGCGGTCAGGGGCTTTGCTGCGTCGTAGCGCCATCGCTCTTTACCGGTAGCAGCGTCGAATGCCGTGAGGCGTCCCCGTGCATCGGCCCACGGATCGAATTTCGTCTGACCGCCGAAGTACCAGGCATGGGTGTGCTCTTTTTCAGGATCCGGCGCTGTCGTGTCCTTGCTGAACGAGGCACACCAATCGGTGGCGGGGACTATCAGCAGATTCTGCGCGGCGTAGTAGGCGGAGCCGTTCCATTCTTGTCCCCCGAGCGTTCCGGGACAAACACGTACGGCATCTGAGGCTATGGGGGCATCGACGTTCACCCGTTTGGTGAACGGAACACTGTAGATGAGTGCCTTCGAATCACGGTCCAGAAGCCGCAGGATTCCATCCTTGCCTGTGCTGACGATTACGTCGCGCTGCGTCCCGTTTATCTTGGTCTTGAACATCGGTGCGACGTGTGTGACGTCCCAGTCGTGGACGTCGTGTGGAATGAACTGCTGGTACCAGGCCAATCGCCCAGTCTTCGCATCCAGCGCGATCAGGGAATTGGTGTATAGATTGGTGCCCGGGCGGTCGTTGTCGTAGATATCGGGAGCAGCGTTTCCGCCCGGCACGTACAGCAGGCTTCGTTCGGCATCCAAGGACATTGGCGTCCATAGATTCCCGCCGCCGTGTTTACGGGCGTCCGGATTTGGTCCCCAGGTGTCGGCGCCCGGCTCCCCGTCGGCGGGCACAATGTTGAAACGCCATACCTGCTCACCATCGCGGAGTCGGAATGCCCCGACCCACCCCTTCGCTGCCGTTTCAGCACCCGCCGGCCCGATGTAGATCAGTCCGTCATGCACCAAGGGCGGCATGCTGATGAAGTAGCCCTCCTTCGGGTCCGCGATCTGCTTTGCCCAGAGCGTATGCCCGTCCTTGGCATCGAGCGCCAGCAGATAGCCGTCATTGGTCCCGCGAATAACAGTTCCGTCTGCAAGCGCCGCACCGCGGTGGGTATTCAGCGCAGCGTTCCCGTGCGGCGTCCATGTGCTTGACCAAATCACATGGCAATCAGCGCCATCGATCGCGACGGTGTAGCGCGCTGTCGTCAGATACAACCTGCCCCCCGACACGATAGGAGCAGTCTGAGATGGCTCTTTATCGGGGAAGGTATACGCGCAAGCTTCAGCTAGCCGAGACACATTCTTAGTGGTGATCTTGTCAAGCGACGAATACCTGGTACCCGCTAAATCGTGGTCGACGTACAGCCAGTCGCCGCCGGCTGAGTTGCCGGCGAGTTCTTGGGAGGATGCATTTACCGGCGACGTGCCAAAAACGAGGACAAATCCGACAAGGATTAACGCCGTCGCATGTCTCCCGCGCGCTGAGTCCGACATGATTTTCACCCTGCCTTAACTCGATCCCTATCTGGTATTCTTCGAAGTGGTTTTTGGTGGGGCCACTTCAATGACAAGGTAGTTCGAGCGGGGCAGGGAGTCGATTCTACGAAGGTTGCTGCGCGTAGCTCTTGGTTGTAGGGACTCTATACAAAGATTCAGCAGTGCGGGCACGGCGAATTAATCGTGGCAATGTCGCAGCGAATGTCGGCCGACGCAAAGACAGTGTCGAGCGTACAAACGTGCGGCCCCATTCGGGGCGCTGCTCGAATGGCACGGCACGGCGTGGTGTACTATGACGTGACCCGGGCACAGTCGCTCAGCAGTAACCCACTCGACGTACCACGCCCGAGCGTATCGCTTGCGCGCAATAAACTTTGGTTTAGGCGGTGCGGGGTCTGTTGAGCTTTTTCTGCGTCTAGATTGGGACTAGGCTTCGCCGAAGACCCGGCGCGTCGGGCCTCGATCGGGCACGTGTGGCGAGATTGAAGTCTCCGACCAGCACGGTCTCAGGCTAGCTGGTCCGCTGGCTTTGAGCTGCAGTCGTGCTGAGTGGGGGTAAAGATGGCGACGTACAGTGGTTCCCTGCGGTGTGCCGGCGCCAGCATCGGCGCGCACCGACACATTTGCGCGTTCTTCAACGGCCTGGACGAGGAGTACCGGGTGCTTGGCTCCTTCTACAAGGATGGCTTCGATCGGGGTGAAAAGGCTACGCACATCGTGGAGGCCGAGAATCGGGAAGAGTATCTGAAGCGACTGGGCGAGGCAGGAGTAGAGGTTCAGGGGCTGATGCAAACAGGACAACTGGAGGTTCTGCCCTGGACCGACATGTATGTGCGCGACCATCGGTTCGACCAGGATGCCATGCTGGCTTCAGTGGAAAAAATAATCCGGTCGGGCGCGGGTGCGGGGTATAGCCGTACCAAGTTGGTCGGGCACCACATGGATTGGCTGTTCCGCGACCAACGCGCCGTGAAAAACCTGGTGGAATACGAGGCGCGCCTGAATGGCCTCCTCTCCAACTACGACGACCCGGTCGTCTGTAACTACGACGCGTCCAAATTTGGCGCAAGCGTGGCGCTGGACATCATGCGGACACACCCGCTCGTCATTATCGGCGGCATACTGCGGGAAAACCCCTTCTTTATTCCTCCCGAGCAGTTTCTCGAAGAGATGCGCGCGCGACAGTCAGCACGTACGGCAAGCTGACAAATGCCAGTAGACCCGGATCCCAACGGCCCCCATCTCCCGAAGGTACTGAGGGACCTGGTCGCACTGTCTGCAGTTTCGTCGCTGTGGGCAGGGCGAGATTCGCAGGCCATCGCCACCGATCTGGCCGATCTGCTGGCTACATTATTGAATCTGGACTTTGCCTTCGTGCGTTTGTGCGATTCCGACGGCAACGGCGCGGTCGAAGTCTCGCGTGGCACGGCCGCGCCGACACTTGTGGAGAGGCTGCAGCACTACCGCGACGGGGCCGGTCGCTTGTCGCGCGCGGAAGTTGTTGCGGGCACCGGTGATGGCGGGCAGAGAGGTGGTGGCCTTGTGCTTCCCCTCGGTGTCAATGCGGAATTCGGTCTGATCGCCGCGGCGAGCGCGCGGCCGCACTTCCCCAGCGAGATCGACCAGCTACTACTCTCGGTGGCAGCCGGTCACGGCGCGACGGCATTTAAGATGGCACGCGTCGTTGAAGCGCATCAGCGCGCCGTAGCTGCGCTCGCCATTAGCGAGCGAGAACTGCGTCAGGCCCATGATGAGCTCGAGACAAAAGTGGCAGAGCGGACCGCAGAATTGCGCCGCAGCGACGCCTATCTTGCGGAAGCTCACAGGCTGAGCCACACCGGCACCTGGGCGGTGAAGAATCTGAACGGTGAATTAGCGGTTGTCTATTGGTCCGAGGAAAGTTACCGCCTATATGGGCTCGACCCGCGGCAGGGCCTGCCGACGCGCGCTTGGGTGTGGCAACAGGCCCATCCGGACGATCGAGACAGGCTATACGCAGAGACCGAGGAGGCACAGCGCCAAAAAAAGGACTTCGAGGTCGAGTTCAGGATCTTGTTGCGCGATGGAACGGTCAAGTATGTGGAGGCAATCGGTCATCACGTGTTCTCCTCTCGCGGCGAGCTTCTCGAGATTCTGGGCACGCATGTCGATGTGACGGAACGTAAGCGGTCACAGGAAGCATTGCGGGAGAGCGAAGCCAAATTCCGCGACTATGCCGAAAGTGCGTCCGATTGGTTTTGGGAAATCGGCCCGGACTACAAATGCACGCTCTTGACGCAGAGTGCGTTTGGTTCGAACGCGGCCGATCGAATCGGCACGGCCTGCTGGGATCACGCGCTCGACCTGGAAACGGAACCGGAGAAATGGCGGCTTCTTCGGGCCACTCTCGAATCACGCAAACCGTTCCGTGACTTCGTCTATTGCTCCGTGGGCGGCAACGGCTCGCCAATGTACGTGAACGCAAGCGGTAAACCGGTGTTTGACGTCAACGGAGAATTCCGTGGCTATCGCGGCACCGGCACCGATGTGACAGCAACCAGGCGCGCGCAAGAGGAGCATGAGCGGCTGCGCCAGCTGGAGTCAGACCTCGCTCACGTCAACCGCCTGAGCATGATGGGAGTACTGGCGGCTTCGCTCGCTCACGAAGTCAAGCAGCCGATCGCCACCGCACGCAACAACGCCCGAGCAGCTCTGAATTTCCTGGCCAAGAGACCGCCAGATCTGGGCGAAGTCAGAGAAGCGCTCGGGTGTATCGTGGGCGATGCCGATAGAGCCGGCGACATCATCGACCGTATCCGGGCTCACATAAAGAAGGCGCCGCCGCGAAAGGATCGCTTTGATCTTAATGAGGCCGTCACCGAGGTGGTTGAATTGGCGCGGACCGCAATCACCAGACATGGTGTTTCGCTCCAGCTGCAGCCTGCGGAGGAGCTGTCTGCCATTCAGGGGGATCGTGTTCAGTTGCAACAAGTCATCCTGAACCTGATTCTGAACGCGATCGAAGCAATGAGCTCGGTCGATGGGCCACGAGAGCTGCTGATCAGCACCGAGCAACGCGAGACGAATGGCCTCGTCTCCGTGGGCGATTCTGGACCGGGAATTGATCCGGAAAAACTCGAGCGTGTCTTCGAGGCTTTCTACACCACAAAGTCCAGCGGAGTGGGGATAGGGCTGTCGATCTGTCGATCAATCATCGATGCCCATGGGGGCCGTCTATGGATAGAGACCAACACGCCTCGTGGCGCGACGTTTCACTTTACGGTCCCCAGCGCCGCGAACGAACTCAGGAGTTCTCCTCAGTCGCTTCACCACACTGGAGGGCTGCGCGAAGACAGCGTTCCAAATCCTGCTCATCAACCGGCTTCCGCAGGTAACACACGACCCCCTCATTTAGCGCGCGGGCCTCGACGCCGGCATCGGGGTAGGACGTCATGAGAATGGTCGGAATCGCTCGTCCTGAATTGGTGAGATTTGCGAACAGCTCCAGTCCGGTCATCGCAGGCATGTAGATGTCAGCGATCACTGCGGCAGTCTTCGCCAGGCGCGGGGATTTAAGGAAAGCCGCTGCCGACGGGAATACCTCGACCCTATAGCCGAGCGACTTCATGAGTCTCTTCATCGATTCGCGAAAGAACCGGTCATCCTCAACGATCGAAACCAATGATGCTTTCGGCATACGCCTCCGGCACTTTAAGCGAACCCGCCATACGGACGACCGCCCCAACGCGGTCGTACCCGCCTGCGAATACCGGTGATCAACCGTGGTCAGAAACCGGTGCCCGAAAGCGCGGCTCAGCCTCTTCACCGCCACAGAATGTCGCCGGAGCAGCATCCGAGGCCATAAGCCTTGGTTTAGGTTGGGTAGACGATCCGCTGCACCGTGAACCTGTTCGAGCGGATCGTTTGGCACTAGACTCGCTCGCAAAACATCGGCAGTGTCCGTTGCCCACCGGGAGAGGCTCTTCCGTGGACTTTCGATCGTCAGCAGTTACGGTGCCTGGCTCCAACTCGTGCGTCGTGGTCATCGACGATGATCCCGACTTTCGCGCCTCGCTCGGACGGCTGTTACGATCCGTTGGGTTGAACCCCCAGCTGTTTGCGTCGATTGCCGACTATCGCGAATTCGAAGCGCCCGATTGTCCAACCTGCCTGGTTCTGGATGTGAGACTGCCGGGTCGGAGCGGGCTGGATTTTCAGCGCGATCTCGCGGCGGCAAACACCGAGCTTCCGATCGTCTTCATCACTGGGCATGGGGACATTCCGATGACCGTACAGGCGATGAAGGGCGGCGCCATCGAGTTCCTCACGAAGCCGTTCCGTGACCAGGACCTTCTGGACGCTGTCAATCTCGGGCTCGCTCGTGACCGCGTCCGGCGCGAGCAGAACGAAGCTCTGAGTGCGCTCAGGACACGATTCGAAGTGCTGACGCTCCGTGAGCGCAGGATCATGATTCAGGTCGCCCAGGGCCGTCGGAATAAGCAGATTGCGGGTGACATGGGCATCGCCGAGGCGACGGTCAAGGTGCATCGCAGCAACATCATGCGCAAGATGAGGATCGCATCGCTCGCAGAGCTCTACCACATTGCGGACAAACTCAAGCTGGTGACGGAGCGCTCGCCCACCCCGTAACACCGCAGGCGGCCGCACAGCCGGCCTGCCAATCTTCCCGTTATCGCGACCAAACGGCGCAAGACCGCGCAGTGGTGCGGTTCGCAGGCAGCGCATCACACCGCGAGCGTCTGTCAGCGCGCTTTAGCAACCCCTATGCGACAGCTAAACCAAAGCGTAGTGCGGCCAACCATAAACTTACCCTGCCAAGCCGCACGTCGAATTAGCAAATGACTAAGAAGCGTCGAACATAGATAGCAGGGGACATGTGTCGCGACAGTGACGCAGCTGTCACATCTACAGTCGCGGCGGCTGGCGGATCATTCGGCAAATACCCAAGGAGTCTGCAATGAATACCTCCCCCGCGGTCGCGCCCGATGCGCCGAGTGCGTCCGCTCTCACTAGCAAGCGAAGGGATGCGTTCAAGAACCTAACCGAGGCCTCAGGCCGCGTCCTGTTGGCAGTGCTCTTCCTGCTGTCGGGCGTCGGGAAACTCGGCGCGTACAAAGCTACCGCCGCCTATATGGCTTCCGTTGGCGTTCCCGGTGCATTACTGCCGGCGGTCATCGCCACCGAGCTACTGGGCTCGCTTGCCATCATTCTAGGTTGGAAGGTCCGAGTGGCCGCCTTCCTGCTCGCGGGGTTCTCGGTTCTCACCGCACTCACGTTCCACAATAACCTGGCCGATCAGACGCAGATGATCATGTTCTTCAAGAACCTGTCGATTGCGGGGGGCGTCCTGCTGCTCGTGGCCAACGGTGCAGGCCCGTTCAGCCTGGACCGACGCTTCGCTAGTGGCCTGTAACAACTGATTTTGTACTGATGTGACGCGATGGATCTGCATAACCAGCACGAGATTTCTTCGTGCATCGTCTCGCCTGGCGGGACAGCGCCGTGAACGAACGAGGAGAGTGCCATGCTACGGAAGAGTTTAGGGGCGATTATGGCCCTGGCGGCGGCTGCGGCGATCGCCCAGGAGCGCACGGTCCCGGCGAGACCCCTGCCGGTCCCGACCGACGTGAGCCCGCAGATCCAGGCGCTCGCCAGCCGGCCGATCTCGCCCGACTTCGACGTCGTGCCCCAGACGATCGAGGAGTGGGTCGCCCTACAGGAAGCCTACAACAACAGCGTGGCGCAGGCCGTGCCGGGCCAGGAGCAGCGGCTCCACGTGACAGTGGAGGAGAGCGAGATGGCCGGGGTGACGGTCTATATCGTGACGCCAGATCGGGTGGCGCACGAGAACCGCGACCGCCTCCTGATCCACATCCACGGCGGCTGCTACGTGTTGGGCGGAGGGCTGGCAGCGACCAGCGAGGCGGTGATGATGGCCGGCATCGGTCACTACAAGGTGATCTCGGTCGACTACCGCATGCCGCCGGTCGCCTATTTCCCCGCCGCGCTGGACGATGTGGTGGCGGTCTGGCGCGAGGCGCTGAAGGCCTATCGGGCCAACAGGATGGCGGTGTTCGGCTCCTCGGCCGGTGGCGCCCTGACGCTCGAGATGGTGCTGCGTCTCAAGCAGCTGGGCCTGCCGCTGCCGGCGGCGATTGCGCCCGGCACGCCGATGTCCGACCTGACCGGGGTGGGCGACAGCTTCGCGGCCAACGCGTTCGTCGACAACGTGCTGGTGTCGCGCGCCGGGGCGTGCGACCCGGCGGCCCAGCTCTATGCCAACGGGCACGATCTGAAGGATCCGCTGCTCTCGCCGATGGAGGCGGAGCTCAACGTCTTCGAGGCCATGTCCCACGGGAATTATTCCGCCGACGACACCGCGCCCGAGACGCATCAGGCCTTTGGGGACATCGCCAAATTCTTTGACAGGCACCTGGCCAAGTGACGCACGGCTGATCTTGCTGCTGGCAAAGGCGCTCCTCGAGAGGACGAACCGTTGACGATTGATACCCATCATCACATGTTGCCGGACTTCTTCTGGCGGGAGACAAATGATTCTCATGCTCCCGTCGGAGGGCTGGCGCCGCTTCAGTGGTCCAAAGGGGCGATGATCTCTTTCATGGACGACGCGGGGATCGACGTTGCCGTGATGTCGGTGAGTACGCCTGGAGTGCACCTTGGGATTAGCGAGAAGGCTCGGGTTTTGGCGCGGCGGTGCAACGAATTTGCGGCCGAACTCGTTCATGCGAGACCGGACCGGTTTGCGAGTTTCGCTTGCATCCCGCTGCCGGACATCGATGCCTCGCTGGAAGAGCTGTCGTACGCAATCGACGTCCTCAGACTCGATGGTCTTGTTGTCTTCACGAACTCCAGGGGCGTGTACCTGGGAGACCCGAGTCTGGAGCCGGTCTTCGAAGAACTGGAGCGCCGCAAGAGTGTGGTCTTTGTGCATCCCAATCAATCGCCAGACGCTGCAGCACATTCGTTAGGACTACCCGACAATCTGCTTGATTTCCCTACGGATACCAACCGTGCAGTCGCTCAGTTGCATTACACGAACAGGTTCGCGCGCACACCAAGTGTGAAGTACATCATCTCTCACGCCGGAGGGTCGATCCCTTACCTTGCAGCGCGCTTTGCGATCATCGATGAAATGGGGTTCATCAAAGGTGCGGAGCAACGCGGTACCGCGGCTGACATGTTCCGTCGCACCTATTGGGATACGGCTCTCTCGGCAACCGACCCCGTCTTTCGCATGCTGCGCGCTGTAGCGGGGATTGATCAAGTTCTGTTTGGTACGGATTTCCCGTACCTGCGTCGAGACCTGGCTGTAAACGCGAAACAACGGATTTCGGAGAGCTCCGAGCTGAATCATTTGGAAAAGCGCGCCGTTCGCGAAGGCAATGCGGGACGCCTTTTTCCCCGTTTGCAGTCCTTGGCTCAAAGTTCGCGTAACAACGGCAAGTAAAGACCGTCAACACCATGCTCGACCACGTGAGCGCGTCGAGCGGCGCGTTGCGACCTCTGAGAGATGAGCGAGGAGAGAAACGATGAACAGGGATCTGGGTGTCTGGACGTATGAGAACAGCGCCCTGGTGCTGATCGATTACCAAGGAAACGAAAAAGAACGCGGCGTCCGGTCCGGCGCCCCAGTGCATGTTGGCGCGAGCGCGCGACGCTTGCGCCAGCATGCCTGCGACAAACTGAAACTGGAAAACGTTCGATGCCAACACCACGACCTGAGATCGCACTGATTGTCGGCGCGGGTTCTGGACTCAGCGCCTCTCTCGCGCGGCTCTTTTCCCGCGAAGGTATGCGCGTCGCCATCGCCGCTCGCAATACTGCGACCCTCGCGGCTCTATCCGGGGAGACGGGCGCGCAGTCCTTCGCCTGTGACGCCGCGGACCCCAATCAGGTGGCACGTCTCTTCGAGGACGTAGAGAGCCGACTCGGCATGCCCGACGTCGTTGTCTATAACGCGAGTGCCAGGTTGCGCGGCTCCCTGATCGAGCTTGTTCCTGCGGAGGTCGAACATGCCCTTCGGGTTAGCGCCTTCGGGGGATTCCTGGTGGCTCAACAGGCCGTGCGACGCATGCTCCCGAAGGCATCCGGCGCGATCCTGTTCACGGGCGCATCTGCAAGCGTCAAGGGTTATGCTCAGTCAGCACCGTTCGCGATGGGCAAGTTCGCCCTTCGTGGACTTGCGCAGAGCATGGCGCGCGAACTGGCGCCGCAGGGAATTCACGTGGCGCATTTCGTGATCGACGGTGGGATCCGGAACCCTGGCAGGACTGAGGCGCCGGACAAGCCGGACTCGATGCTCAATCCCGATGCGATTGCAGAGACCTACCTCCACGTCCTTCGACAGCCACGCAGCGCCTGGACATGGGAGATAGAGCTTAGGCCGTGGGTTGAGAGGTTCTGACCCAGACGAGCACTTCCCGCGCTCGATCCACACGCCGTGAGGCAGTGAGTGCAGCCGGGGCGCTTCCAGCGCAGCCCCTAAGCAACCAAAACGCGGTGGCGAAACATCGCCAGAGTGTGCGGTCAATTCTTCCTACGTGCACGACTGCTTCCCTTGAGGTAATCAATCAGCCAGCGGCCCGCCGGACCCGGAGGCGCGTCGGTGCGATACACCGCACGCATTGGCATCAGCGGCTTCAGATTGCTCGGTAGTTCAATTCGGACAATGCGCAGTTTGCCGCTGACGATGTCGTCTTCGACCATGAATCGCGGCATGTTGCCGAAGCCGAAGCCGGCGCGCAAAAAAGCGTGTCGTGCGCCCATATCGGCGAGCCGCCATGCGTTTTTCGAGAACACGCCATAGCTCTGGCCTTTGGACAAGGTCGATCGATCGGTCAGCACGAGCTGCACATGCCGCTGCAGCTCGGGTTGAGGAATGACGCCTTTGTATGAGGCTAACGGATGTGTCGGTGCCACGACCGTGACCAGCGGCACGTCGAGCAAGAATTCGCTGTGCATGGTTTCCGGAAGCACGGGCAACGAACCGACGATGCCGATCTGGCAGGTCCCCTGCAGCACCGGCTCGATGACCGCGCCGAGCACCTCAACGAACAGCCGCAGCGGAGTGTGCGCAAATTTGTCACGGAACTTGGCAACCACCTCGATCAACTCCCTCATGGGATACATCACGTCGATCGAGAGCGAGAGTTCCGGTTCGAGCCCCTCGCGCAAGGTCTTCGCGCGGGCTTTGAAGCCAGCCATCTGATCGGCGACCGCACGTGCGTCCTGCAGCAACGCGCGCCCATCCTCCGTGAGCGTCGGATAGCGCGCGCTGCGATCGAACAATGTCACGCCAATCTGCCCTTCGAGATTCGCCAGGGCCTGACTGACAACGGATTGCGCACGTCGAAGCTTGCGGCCCGCGGCGGAAAAGCTGCCTTGCTCGGCGGCGGCGATGAAGGTGCGAAGCTGATCCAGGGTTACGCCGTCGAGCATGAGCTATCTCCAAAGACGATGGATTCCATCGAATAATATAGGCTTCAAAGATGGTCTTCGGAAGCCTATCTTGTTCTCCACAGACCACCACTCGTTGGAGAATAGCCATGTCGAACACCAAGAACCTCATCGCGGTCGTCGGCGCAACCGGTCAGCAGGGCGGCGCAGTTGTGCGTGCGCTGCAGGCCAGCGGTCAATTCACGGTACGCGCGTTGACGCGCAACCCCGCCAAGCATCCGAAGCTGGCCGACGAAGTCGTTGGAGCGGATCTCAATCGTCCGGAGACGCTGAAGACCGCGTTTGCCGGAGCACATGGGGTTTTCCTCGTGACCAACGCCTGGGAAGCAGGTCGGGCCGAATCCACGCAGGCACTGGCCGCCGTCAGCGCGGCGAAAGACGCCGGCGTGCGGCACTTCATCTGGTCGACGCTGCCGAACGTGGAGACGATCAGCGGCGGCACGATCGCTGTCCCGCATTTCACGGACAAGGCAAAAGTCGAACGCATCGTGAGGGAAGCCGGATTTGCTTACCACACGTTCGTGATTGCGCCGTTCTATTACCAGAATCTGCTCGGCGCAATGACTCCCCAGAAACAGTCGGACGGTACCACGGGTTGGACTCTGCCGCTTGATCCGGAGCGGCGCGTCATCCACATGGGCGACATCACTGAAATCGGTCGCATCGTGGCAGGTGCATTCGCGCATCCGGAAGTTGCGGGGCACGGTGAACATTTGCCGCTGGTCGGCGATTTCCTGAGCTTCAACGAGATCATCGCCACCCTGAATCGACAGGGCCACAAGTTCTCGTTCAAGCAAGTCCCGCGGGAAGTTTTTGCCGGCTGGTTTCCTGGCGCCGACGACGTCGCGGCGATGCTCGCCTACTTCGAAGCACACACCTATCTCGGCTCGAATTCGCGTGAAGCGATCGCGCTGGCCAACAAAGTCGCCGGCCGGCAGCCAACGAATTTTGCCGCGTGGGCTAAGGCGAACTTTGCGATTCCGGCCGCCGCCTGAGCGTCCAGCGCGCTAAGTGTTTACTGCGGCTTGCACATCAACTTGCAGAGGATTTCCGTATGAAACGTTTAGCCTTGATTACCCTCTTGTTTGTCAGTTTGACCGTCTTTGCCGCCGATGGCGTGAAAGTGCCGGCCGCCGAGAAATACGATATCGATGCTTCGCACAGCGGGGTCGTTTTTGGTTGGAACCATTTCGGCTTCTCCAATCCGGCCGCGCGCTTCGACAAGATCGAAGGCAGCATGCTGCTCGACAAGGCCGATCTGACCAAGTCGTCGATTTCGGTCACCTTACCGGTGGAGGGTTTGGATACTGGTGTCGCGAAACTCGACGAAGCGCTGAAAAGCCCGGATTTCCTCGACGCAACCAGGTATCCGACGATCGCGTTCAAGAGCACCAAGGTTGAAAAGACAGGCGAGAACGTTCTCAAAATAACCGGTGACCTCACCGTGCACGGCGTAACCAAGCCGGTGACGCTCGATGCCAAAGTCAACAAGATCGGCATCTTCGAAATCCCCGGCGTGATCAAGGCCCAGGCAGCGGGTTTCGACGCGACCACCGTCATCAAGCGTTCGGACTTCGGTGTCAGCAAGTACGTGCCGGCGGTGAGTGATGAGATCCCCGTGCGCATTACGCTTGACGCAAAACAGGCGCAGGCCAAGTAATCCGGATTCAAATCCGGATGTGCGCTGGAAGTGAAGCGCACGTGTGAGTGAACGCACAAGTTATTCGTTTTGGCAAACCACAAACCACGAGCGAGCTGGTACCCATGAGCCGATTCCCTACCCACACGCTCGAGGACGCACCTGAGGCGTCGCGCTCGCTTCTGCAAAAGATTGCCCAGTCTTCGCCTACTGGACGTCCCCTGAACGCGCATGCCCAAATGGCGCATTCTCCGGCGGTGCTGGCAGCGTACACATCGTTGCGCGCAGTGATCGCCGAGCACGGCACCTTGGATCCGAAGGTGAGTTGGGCACTAAATCTCGCTACTGCGGCCACGGTCGGCAACGACTACATGATCGGTATCGCCAGTCGATTCGCCCGCATGAACGGTTGGACCGAAGCACAGATCGCCGCCCTGCGGACAGGTACAACGACGGGCGACACCAAGATCGACGCGCTGACCGGCGTGATCAGGGAAGCGGCTGCCAATTCGGGAAACGTCACCGAAGCTACGTGGATGGCCGCTCAACAAGGCGGCTGGAGCGATGCCCAGCTAGCCGAGGCGTTCGCACAGTTGGGGCTGACGGTGTTCACGGGTTACTTCCTCAATTACGCGCAGACGGAGCCGGACGTCTGAGCGGCTGCTGGCGCAGCCGGACCGAGCAATCCAGCGCCGATGCGTCGGATCTCGGCCTCGCGGCGATCGAGCGCGTGTCGGTTGGCGTGGGCCGAGTAGTCACCAAATCGTGCGGATGCAAGATCGCGGAACCGAGCACAAACGACGTGTCGCGGCTGGCAGTGAAGTCGATCGGGCCTTCGGATGCTCACGACAAACGAGTGGCTGGAGTCAGATCCTGACGTCTGGTTCTGGGCCGTGGGCCGCCGCCCGCCTCTCAACGTTTAACACGCCCATTCTTGCGCATCTTAGAGAGAGTAAAACGGGGAGCACCTCGGGGCCTGTTAGGAAGTGCGGGTGCTTGGAGCGGCGGACCGTAAAAGGTAGGTTCACGTTCTAGAGTACGCAAATCCTCCCCGTAACCCTTAGCTCCCCTGGTGGCCCTCGGGCACGGTCCCTTCTACGGCGCAGCGAACTGTGCGCCTCGTTGTGCTGGGCTTCGAGCTCGCAGATCATTGCCTCGGTCTTATCGTCGAGGGCGGCGCCGACCCTCGTCGGGGCCCTCTTCCGCGTGGTAAAGAGCGCCGCATCGCGCGTGTGCGGCGCGCGCGACTTTGCGGGCATCGTTCCGACCACATCGGTTACGGACCAATCCGACCGTGTAATATGCGTAGTGATCCAACCTGAGGAGCCTGCGTGGAGACGATAGGCGAAGATCTGCGCCAGATGATACGGACACCACTTTCCCGCTCGCATGTGGAGGCATTGCGGGCGGCGGGGAAGGTAGTGACGTATCCCAAGGGCACGATCATGGTGCAGCAGGGCGAAAAGGCGAACCGCTTCGTGTACGTCGAGGAAGGCGAGATTGAAGTAGTTAATCCGTTCACCGGCGAGCGCCATTATCCGTCGACCATTGGGCCAACTCAGTTTATGGGGGAGATCAGCCTGCTGTACGGCGGTACGGCCTCCTTGCCGCTGCGGACGGTAGTCGATACGCGAGTAATCGAAGTACCGCGCGAGACCTTCCTTACGCTCATGTCGCAGATCCCCGAGATGTCGGACATCATTATCACCGTGTTTGCGGCCCGACGCCGCCGGCA
>WNFQ01001663.1_pt1 | contig 15827 bp, 17 predicted proteins | sample 5400171 | NCBI WGS metagenome assembly WNFQ01 (sample SAMN13153356, study PRJNA577476) | soil metagenome | isolation source: 20 cm soil under Madrone tree | place: USA:California | collected 2016-06-14 | reverse complement strand
GTGGAGGCCTACGACGAGCTACGGGGAATGATGAACGTCGTCGGCCGCGCAGCCGCGCTCGAGATTCTCCTCGAGGGGCGCATCTGGGGGGCGCGCGAAGCCTACGAGAAGGGCCTGGTGAACCGCGTCGTGGCCGATGACAAGGTGGTTGAAGAAGCCTATGCGACCGCGCGACGCATCGCCGAGGGCGCGCCGCTCGCCGCGCGCTGGCACAAGAAGTTCGTGCGCCGGCTCGCCGATGCGCGGCTAGTTTCGGAGGCGGAATACGACGAGAGCTACGCCTGCTTCGACACCGAGGACTTCCGCGAGGGCGTGGCTGCCTTCCTTGCCAAGCGCAAGCCGCAATTCAAGGGCCGCTAGTCCGCCTATATGACGCCAGCGGCGCGCAGCCGCGCAATCTCGGCATCGCTCTTGCCGAGGAGGCCGCGCAGCACTTCATCCGGGTGCTCGCCGAGCAAGGGCGGCGCGAGCCGATACTCAATTCGCGTCTCCGAGAAGCGCATCGGGCTCGCGACCCCCGGCAGCTTGCCTGCGGCGGAATGCTCCAGCTCGATCCGGATGCCGCGGGCCCTGACCTGCGGCTCCTCGAATACCTGCGCCACGTTGTTGATCGGGCCGTTCGGAACGCCGGCCGCTTCCAGCAGCTCCACCCATTCCCGGGTGCTGCGCCGGATGAACAGCTGCTCCAGCAGCCGGGTAAGCTCCGCGCGGTTTTCGACGCGCTTGCCGTTGGTGGCGAAGCGCCGATCGTCCGCCAGCTCGGGGCATCCCGCCGCCTGGCAGAACTTCCGATACAGGTTGTCGTTTCCGCAGGCCAGGATCACCTGCCCGTCGCTCGAGCGGAACGGCTGATAGGGCACGATATTCGGGTGCAGGTTGCCGATGCGCTGCGGCGGCGCGCCCGTGGCGAAGTAGTTGGTGTTCTGGTAGGCAAGCAGCGCGATCTGCGAGTCGAGCAGCGCGAGATCGAGGTGCTGCCCGACGCCCGATTGCGCGCGATGCGCCAGTGCCGCGCAGATGGCGATCGAGGCGTACATCCCGGTGATGATGTCGGCGATCGGGACGCCGGCGCGCTGCGGACCGCCGCCCGGCGCGCCGTCGGGCTCTCCGGTGACGCTCATCATCCCGCCCATGCCCTGGATCATGAAGTCGTAGCCCGGCCGCTCGCGCCAGGGGCCGCTCTGGCCGAAGCCGGTCACCGAGCAGTAGATGAGCCCCGGGTTGATCTCCCGCAGAGCGTCGTAGCCCAGGCCATAGCGGGCGAGATCGCCGTACTTGTAGTTCTCGATCAGGACATCGAAGCTGGCGGCGAGCGCCCGGATCAGCGCCTGTCCCTCGGACGCCGCGATGTTCACCGTGATCGATTTCTTGCCGCGATTCGCCGAGGTGAAATAGGCGGAGTCGCTCGTCTCGCGACCCTCGCGGTCCTTGACCCACGGCGGTCCGAAGGCGCGCGAGTCGTCGCCGCCCTTCGGCCGCTCCACCTTGAGGACCTCGGCCCCGAGATCGGCCAGATTCTGCCCGGCCCAGGGGCCCGCGAGCACGCGCGACAGGTCCAGAACACGGATATGCGACAGCGGGCCTGCCATGCTGCAGTTTACCCCGCGTAGTTCACCGGCTGCCTTGCAGCAGGTGTTCGGCGAGCTCGGCAAATCCCGCTCCCGCGGCGGCGCGCGTAACGTACTTCGGTTCATCCGCGAGCAGAGCCTTGAAACGCCGCACGTTGGCCACGCCGACCGAATGCTCGAAGAAGGCGAACATCGGCGCGTCGTTCGGCGAGTCGCCCGCGAATACGATTTCTCGCCTGGACTCGGCGACATCCATTCCAAAGCGTTCGGCGAAAAGCACTCGGCTCATCGCCAGCTTGTCGTACTCGCCGAACCAGCCGTTGACGTGAATCGAGCTGATCTTCGCGTTGAGGCCCGTCTCGCGCATCAGCGACGCGATGCGCTCCGCCGCCTCGAGCGGCAGCGGCGGAACGTCCTCGCAGTAGTCGATGGCGAGGTCGGTCTCGCGGTAGTTCTGGTCCGCGGCGAGCGCGCAGCCCGGAACCGCGGCGAGGATGCGGCGCGCGATGGCGTCCAGGCGAGCGCGTTTTTCGCGCCGCGTCTCGGCATCGTCCTGGAAGCGCTTTTGCAGCCGCCTGCCGGCGAAGAAGAAGTAGAAGGCGCCGTTCTCCCCGACGACGGCGTCGACCGGCCACATGCGCGCGATGTGGTCACACCAGCCCGCCGGCCGGCCGGTCACCGGCACCATGATCTTGCCGGCGCGCCGCAATCGCTCGACGGCCTCGTACGCCTGGGCAGTGAGCTTGCCTTCGGTAGTCAAGGTGTCGTCGATATCGAAGAGCAGCGCTTTCACGCCTCGCGCGTCGAGCTCGGCAAGCGGCTTCATCGGCTGAACGCGGCCTCGACGCGGGCGCGCGCGCGTTGATCGAGGTGCAGGCCGGCCTTGGTGCGCCGCCAAAGCACGTCCTGCGCGCTGCGCGCCCATTCGCGCTCGATGAAGTAGCGCAGCTCGCGCTCGGTCAGGCCGGCGCCAAAGTGCTCGCCGAGCTGCCCATCGCCCAGCACTTGGATGGCGCGCGTGCCGTGACGCCGGAAAACGCCTTCCACAACTTCCGGCGGCAGATCGCGATGCCGGGCAAGGAGCTCCTTGCGCGCCTCTTCGCGGTTCTTGAAGTCGCTCCCCGGGAGCGGAGTTTGCCCGGTCCACGCGTCCCTCAGGCCCGGGAAGTACGGCGCAAGCTTCTCCATCGCGTGCTCGGCGAGCCTGCGGTAAGTGGTGATTTTGCCGCCGAATACCGACAGCACCGGCGCCTTGTCGGCCGCGGCATCCAGGCGCAGGGTGTAGTCGCGCGTGACAGCGGAAGGATCGCTCGATCCGTCGTCGTAGAGCGGCCGCACGCCGGCGTAGCGCCAAAGCACCGCGCCCGGCGCGACCGGCTTCTCGAGATAACGGTTCACCGCGCGGCACAGATAGTCGACCTCGTCCTGCGTCGCTTCCGCCTGATCCGGCGCGGCGGCGGGGATGTCGGTCGTCCCCACCAGGGTGAAGCGCCCTTCCCAGGGGATCATGAACACGACCCGTCGGTCGTCATTTTGCAGAATAAAAGCATGCTCGCCGTCGTAGAGCCGCGGCAGCACGATATGGCTGCCCTTCACGAGCCGGACTGCGTCGCGGCTGGGTTGGCCGAGGCGCTGGTTCAGCACGTCCTTGACCCATGGGCCGGCCGCGTTGACGATCGCGCGCGCCCGCACTTCGACTCCGCCGGAGAGAGACGCGTGCCATAGCGCGCCTTCGCGCCGCGCCAAGAGGCATTCAGTGCCTACCAGGATGCGCGCGCCGCGCTCCGCGGCATCCATGGCATTGGCAATCACCAGGCGCGCATCGTCCACGCGACAGTCGGAGTAGACGAAGCCGTGCCTGAGCTGGCTCTTCAGACCGGAGGAGTACGGCGGCGCGTCGAGCCGCACCGCGTGCGATCCCGGCAGGAGCGAGCGGCGGGCCAGGTGATCATACAAAAACAGCCCCAGCCGGATCGCCCAGCGCGGCCGCAGCCCCGGCAGATGCGGCATGACGAAGCGCGCCGGCCAGGCCAGGTGCCCGGCAATGCGCAGCAGAATCTCGCGCTCGGCGAGCGCCTCGGCGACCAGGCGGAACTCGAACTGCTCGAGATAGCGCAGCCCGCCATGGATCAGCTTCGAGGACGCCGACGAGGTCGCCGCCGCCAGATCGCCTCGTTCGACCAGCAGCACCGAGAGCCCGCGGCCGGCGGCATCGCGGGCGATGCCGGCGCCATTGATGCCGCCGCCGATGACCAGGAGGTCATAGCTCATTTCCACGCGAGCGGTATGCGTACTGTGACCGCGACGCCGTCGCCGGCGGGCAGGTTCGCTGCATCGATGCTGCCGCCGTGGTATTCGGCGATCAGGCGCGCCACGTAAAGGCCAAGGCCGAGGTGAGGCGCGGCAGTCTGCGGACCCTCGCGCACCGAGATCATCGACTCGAAAAGCCGCGCGTGGAACTCCGCCGGCAACGGGCGGCCCTTGTTCACTACGCTCAGCACCGCCGCCCCGGCCGCTTGCGCCAGCTCCACGCGCACGGGCTCGGCGCCGCGGGAGAAGTCCGCCGCGTTCTCCACCAGCTTGTCGAGAAGCTGCGCGGCCAGGTCGGGCGAGCCCTCGACCTGCAGGGATTGCCGCGGCAGTTCGACGGCGAAGGCGATGCGCGGGTAGGCGACGCGATAGCCCTCGACGCAGCCGCGCACCACGCCGACCAGATCGTAGCGCTCGCGCTCGGCGCTGCCGAGGCTCTGCTCGAGGCGCGACGCCTCCATCATGCGCTCCAGGATCCGGTTGAGCCTGGACAGCCCCTCTTCGGCGCGCTCGATGTAGCGCCGCGCGTCGCTGCCCTCGGGAGCGAGCTTCAGGTTCTCGAGCGAAGAGCGCACCACCGCGATCGGCGTGCGCAGCTCGTGCGAGAGCCGGCCCGCCATGCTTTCCAGGTAGGCGTGATGCTGCGCCAGCCGTGCGAGCACCGCCGAGAAGCTGCGCGACAGGTCGCCGATTTCATCGGACGCATCGGAGCCCGCGGCGAGGCGCGTGATGCGGCCGCGCGCGTCGATCGCCGATTCGGCCTCGTCCCGCAGCCGCCGGATGCGCAGGGACAGGCGCGAAGCGAAAGCGATCAGCAGGACCGCCGCGCCGGCGAAGACCGCGAGGGTCAGGAGCAGCAACCGCTCGAGCGCCGCCGTCTTCAGGGAAACGATGGGATTGGTGGTCTCCTCCACCACCACCGCGCCGACCACCTCGTCACCGCTCCAGATCGGGTGCGCCGCGGACATGACCACGGCGCGGCCGTCCTGCGTGCGGCGGACGAGGGTCGCGGGGGTGCCCTGCATCGCGGCGGCGATGTCGCGGCCGGTGGCGAGCACGTTCTCGGGCAGCGATTCGGTGAAGTCCTCGGTCGGACGCTCGATAAACCAGCCGACGAACGGCTGCCACCACGGCGCTTCGGCCGCCGCCTCGGCGGACCGTTTCAACCTCCCGGCGAGCGCGACTACCTGGTAGCTGCGATCGACCACCCAGACGCGGGACGAAGCCCGCTGCAAGCCCAGCAGGATGGCGTCGACCTCGTCGTCATGTCCGGTGGCGCTGGCAAGCAGCTGGGGACGCTCGTGCAGCACCGTGGCGACGGCGCGCGCCGTCGCGAGCAGCGATTGCTCCTGGCCCTCGAGGAGAAAGCGCTCGACTTCGTTAACGTAAAGCGTGCCGGCCCAGGGAAGCGCAAGCAGCACCAGCGCCGTCAGCGCCAGCTTCGCGCGCAGGCTGAACCGCACTCGCTTCAGGCCTTCCACCGGTAGCCCATGCCATAGACGGTGTCGATCGCGTCGAAGCGCGGGTCGGCAGCGAGAAATTTCCTGCGGATGCGCTTGACGTGGGAGGTGATGGTGCCTTCGTCGACCACCAGGTTCGCTTCGCGCATCAGCTGGTCGCGGCTTTTCACGTGTTCCGGAAACTTGCAGAGCGCGTGCACCATCCAGAATTCCGTGAGCGTGAGCGCTACAGCGGTGCCGCGCCATGCGACGCTGAAGCGCTTCAGGTCCAGCTGCAGCGCGCCGCGCTCCAGCCGCTCCTCCGCGGCCTGCGGCTGCGCGGCAAGCTCCGCGCGCCGGAACAGCGCCGCGATGCGCGCGAGCAGATGCGGCAGGCTCACGTCCTTGGTCAGATAGTCGTCGGCGCCCAGGCGCAGGCCCGCGACAACGTCAAAGTCGCTGTCGCGCGCGGTGAGGAAGATGATCGGCAGCGCGGCCGACCTGGCGCGCAGCTCGCGGCACAGCGTGAAGCCGCCGTCGATGTCGGCGCCGAGCCCGATGTCGATCAGCGCGAGGTCGGGCAGCCGCGCGCTCATCGCGGCGAGGGCTTCGGCGCGGGCGGCGTACGCCGCCACCTCGAAGCCGTGCTTGCGCAGCGCTTCAGCGTAATTGGCGCGAATGGTGGGGTCGTCCTCGACGATGGCAATGCGGCGCGACATCGCGGGCGAATATAGCCCATCGGGAGCGCAACCAAGCGCCTGCCCCCGCTTTGCCAGAATTGCTCGGCGCGTTGCCATCGCCGCGCCGCGCGTGGCGCTGGTTCGGGGTCTCCAATGCCTCCCAGAACACGGGAGGCGCGCGTGAAACACTTGCTGCGGTTTCTGGGATTGGCCGCCGGGCTCGCCTTCGCGGCCGGCATGGTGCTCGCCGGAATCGCCTTGCTGCTCGCCATGCCGGCGTATGCCGTGCCGCTCCAATGAACCGGGAGCGCGAAATCGCGCTCGGCGTCGAATGCGCCTGGACCCCTCTCCCCGAGCCGCGCCGGTCATCATGGCTGTGGGTCGTCTTCATCGCGCTCCTCGTTGCGCTGGGCGCATGGCAGCTGGGACGTGGAGCATGGATTCAAGCCAAGGCCTGGCTGGCGCAGAGTCTCATCGCGCGCGCCTGGACACGGACCCTGAGTGGCGAGCGCCAGGCAAAGCCCTGGCCGTGGGCCGATACCTGGCCCGTCGCCAGGCTGACTGTGCCGCGCCTCGGCATCGAGCGCTACGTGCTGGCCGGCGCAGACGGCGCAGCCATGGCTTTCGCGCCCGGGCATGTTTCCGGCACGCCGCTCCCGGGCGAGGCGGGAAACAGCGTGATCGGCGGGCACCGCGACACCCACCTCGCGTTCCTCGCCAAGCTCAAGCCGGGCGACATGCTGATCGCCGAGCGCGCCGATGGCAGGCGCGTGACCTACCGGGTGAGTGGGACGGAAGTGCTCGACCGGCGCGAAGTATGGGTGACCAAGCAGGAAGGACCGGCGCGGCTCACGCTCGTGACCTGCTATCCGTTCGATGCGTGGCGCGCCGGCGGTAGCCAGCGCTACGTTTTAGTCGCCTTCCTGAGTTGATGCAAAGGCGCTACTTTTTCCTCAGCTTGCGAATTGCAGCGAGCTGCGCGGCGAGCATCGCCACCTCGCTCTCCACCGCCGCGATCTCCTGCTTGTCGCGCGCAGTGCGCCGCGCTTCTTCCGCGCGTTTCAAGGCTTCGTTTGCCTTGGCCTCGTCGAGGTCGGCACCGCGGATCGCGGTATCGGCCAGCACCGTGACGACCTTGGGCTGCACCTCCAGAATGCCGCCGGCGACAAAGATCAGCTGCTCTTCGCCGCCGCCGGCCGGCTTGATGCGCACCGCGCCCGGACGCAGGCGGGTGATGAGCGGCGTGTGGCGCGGATAGATGCCGAGCTCGCCTGCTTCGCCTGGCAGGACTACGAACTCGGCCTCGCCGGAGTAAATCGCCTCCTCGGCGCTGACGACGTCGACGTGGATGGTGGCATTGGCCATTACTTCAGCGCCTTGGCCTTCTCGAAGGCTTCTTCGATAGCGCCGACCATGTAGAACGCCTGCTCGGGCAGCGCGTCGCACTCGCCGTTGACGATCATCTTGAAGCCCTTGATCGTGTCCTTGAGCGAGACGTACTTGCCGGGCGTGCCGGTAAAGTTCTGGGCGACCGTGAAGGGTTGCGACAGGAAGCGCTGGATCTTGCGAGCGCGCGAGACGGCCAGCTTGTCCTCGGGCGAAAGCTCGTCCATGCCGAGAATGGCGATGATGTCGCGCAGCTCCTTGTAGCGCTGCAGGGTCGCCTGCACCGCCCGGGTCGTGTTGTAGTGGTCCTCACCGATCGTGTTCGGATCGACCTGGCGCGAGGTCGAGTCGAGCGGGTCGACCGCCGGGTAGATGCCGAGCGACGCAATATCGCGCGAGAGCACCACGGTGGCGTCGAGGTGACCGAAGGTCGTGGCTGGCGAGGGGTCGGTGAGGTCGTCGGCCGGCACGTAGATCGCCTGCACCGAGGTGATCGACCCGGTCTTGGTCGAGGTGATGCGCTCCTGCAGGCGGCCCATCTCCTCGGCCAGCGTCGGCTGGTAGCCGACCGCGGAGGGCATGCGCCCGAGCAGCGCCGAGACCTCTACGCCCGCCAGCGTGAAACGATAGATGTTGTCGACGAAGAACAGGATGTCGCGCCCTTCGTCGCGGAAGTGCTCAGCCATGGTGAGGCCGCTCAGCCCGACGCGCAGGCGGTTGCCCGGCGGCTCGTTCATCTGCCCGAACACCATCGCCACCTTGGACTCCTCCAGGTTGTCGAGCTTGACCACGCCGGCCTCGATCATCTCGTGATAGAAGTCGTTGCCCTCGCGCGTGCGCTCGCCGACGCCGGCGAACACCGAAAGGCCGGCGTGCTGGGTGGCGATGTTGTTGATGAGCTCGAGCATGTTCACGGTCTTGCCCACGCCCGCACCGCCGAAGAGGCCGATCTTGCCGCCCTTCGCGAACGGGCAGATGAGATCGATCACCTTGATGCCGGTCTCGAGCAGCTCGACCGAGGGCGAGAGCTCGTCGAACTTGGGCGCGATCTGGTGGATCGAGCGGCGCTGGTCGCCCTTGATCGGGCCACCCTCGTCGATCGGGCGGCCGAGCACATCCATGATGCGGCCGAGCGTGCCCTTGCCCACCGGCACCGAGATCGGTTCGCCGGTGGCTTTCACCTTCATGCCGCGGCGCAGGCCATCCGATGACCCGAGCGCGATGCAGCGCACGACGCCGTCGCCCAGCTGCTGCTCTACCTCGAAAGTGAGATCCTTTTCGGCGAGCGGATTGGCGGCGTCTGCCTCGAGCAGCAGCGCGTCGTAAATTCCCGGCATCGCGTCGCGCGAAAACTGGATGTCGATGACCGCGCCGATGCACTGGACGATGGTGCCTTGTGCTTGTGCCATTTTTTCCTGGTTCCCTATACGGCGGCAGCGCCGCCGACGATTTCTGAAAGCTCCTTGGTAATGCCGGCCTGGCGGTTCTTGTTGTAGATCAGCGTCAGCTCGTCGATCAGGGTGGCGGCGTTGTCCGAAGCCGCTTTCATCGCCACCATGCGGGCCGACTGCTCGGAAGCCATGTTTTCCGACACCGCCTGGTAGATGAGCGCTTCGATATAGCGGGTCATCACCTGGTCGAGAACGGCGCGCGCTTCAGGCTCGTAGATGTAATCCCACACCGTTTCCGGTGCCCCCAGCCGCTCGCCGGAAAGCGGCAGCAACTGCTCGATGACCGGCTCCTGCTTCATCGTATTGACGAAGCGCGTGTAGCCGAGCATCAGGCGGTCGAAGCGGTCGCTGGTATAACCGTCGAGCATCACCTTGACCGCACCGATCAGCTTGTCCATCTGCGGGCGGTCGCCGAGCTGCACGATGTGCGAGCTGAGCTTCGCGCCGAGCCGCTGCATGAAGCCGAAGCCCTTGTTGCCGATCGCGCAGACCTCGATCTCCTCGCCCTGCGCCTGCCACTCCTTGTACTGCGCCAGCACCAGGCGCAGCAGGTTGGTGTTGAGCGCGCCGCACAGGCCCTTGTCGGTGGTGATGACGATGATCCCCACTCGCTTGACGGAATCGCGGTCGACGAGGAACGGATGACGGTACTCCGGGTTGGCGTGCGAGATGTGCGCGGCGACGTTGCGGATCTTCTCGCCGTAGGGCCGCGCGTGGCGCATGCGCTCCTGGGCCTTGCGCATCTTCGACGCCGCGACCATCTCCATCGCCTTGGTGATTTTCCGCGTGTTCTGCACACTGCGGATCTTCATCCGGATCTCTTTGGTGCCGGGCATGGCTCTCAGCTCGCCTCAGAACGAACCGTTCTTCTTCCAGTCCTCGATCGCGCTCTTCAGCGCCTTCTCGTCATCGGCCGAGAGATCCTTCTTGTCCTCCATCGCCTTGACGAGCGCTGCGTATTTGCCCTTGATGTAGTCGCGCATCGACTTCTCGGCGCTTAACGCCTTCTTCACCTCGATCGCATCGAAATAACCGTTGTTGACCGCGAACAGCGTGAGTGCCATCTCCCACACCTGCAGCGGCGAATACTGCGGCTGCTTCATGAGCTCGGTCACCATGCGGCCGCGCTCGAGCTGCTTGCGCGTCGCCTCATCCAGGTCGCTCGCGAACTGCGCGAAGGCGGCGAGCTCGCGGTACTGCGCGAGCGCGAGACGCACGCCACCGCCGGTGTCGCGCCGCTTCATGATCTTGGTCTGCGCCGCGCCGCCCACGCGCGACACCGAGATACCCGCATTGATGGCTGGGCGGATGCCGGCATTGAAGAGGTCGGTCTCGAGGAAGATCTGTCCATCGGTAATCGAGATCACGTTGGTGGGCACGAAGGCGGTCACGTCGCCCGCCTGGGTCTCGATCACGGGCAGCGCGGTGAGCGAGCCGGTCTTGCCCTTGACCTGGCCCTTGGTGAACTTCTCGACGTAGTCGGCATTGACGCGCGCCGCGCGCTCGAGCAGCCGCGAGTGCAGATAGAACACGTCTCCCGGGTAAGCCTCGCGCCCCGGCGGGCGGCGCAGCAGCAGCGACACCTGGCGGTAGGCCCAGGCCTGCTTGGTCAGGTCGTCGTAGATGATGAGCGCATCCTGGCCACGGTCGCGGAAATACTCGCCCATGGTGCAGCCCGAATACGGCGCGATGTACTGCATCGCCGCCGATTCGGACGCCGAGGCGGCCACCACGATGGTGTAGGCCATCGCGCCGTGCTCCTCGAGCTTGCGCACCACGTTCGCAATGGTGGAAGCCTTCTGCCCGATGGCGACGTAGACGCAGAAGAGATCCTTACCCTTCTGGTTGATGATGGTGTCGACCGCCACCGCCGTCTTGCCGGTCTGGCGGTCCCCGATGATCAGCTCGCGCTGGCCGCGGCCGATCGGCACCATGGCATCGATGGCCTTCAGTCCGGTCTGCACGGGCTGCGACACCGATTGGCGCGCGATCACGCCCGGCGCCACCTTCTCGATCACGTCGGAGAGCTTGGCGTTGATCGGCCCCTTGCCGTCGATCGGCTGACCCAACGAGTTCACCACGCGCCCGAGCAGCTCGGGCCCGATCGGCACCGAGAGGATCTTGCCGGTGGTCTTGACCGTGTCGCCCTCGGTGATGTGCGTGTACTCACCCAGAATCACCGAGCCCACCGAGTCACGCTCGAGGTTGAGCGCCAGCCCGAAGGTGTTCTTCGGGAACTCCAACATTTCCCCCTGCATCACGTCCGAGAGGCCGTGGATGCGGCAGATGCCATCGGTCACCGAGACCACGGTGCCCTGCGTGCGCATCCGCGCCCCGGCGTCGAGGTTCTGGATGCGGCTCTTGATGAGTTCCGAAATTTCGGACGGATTCAGTTGCATGGATGCTCCTTAAGCTTTCAACGCGGTCTCGAGCGCGCCCAGTTGCGCGCGCGCGGAGCCGTCGATGACCTTGTCGCCGAGCACGACTTTGACGCCGCCGATCAGCTCGCGGTCGACCGAGACCTGCGCGCGCACCTTGCGCCCGGTCTTCTTCTCCAGGCGTTGGATGAGATCGGCGAGCTGCGCTTCGGTGAGCTCGAACGCCGACTGCACTTCGGCTTCGACTACGCCCTCGCGCTCGTTCTTGAGCGCTTCGAACTGCCCGTGAATCTCCGGCAGCAGCGGCAGGCGATTGTTCTGCGCCAGAACGCGCACGAAATTCTCCGCCTCGCCGCTCAGCTTGCCCGCGAGGATGGCGATGAACAGCCCCGCGACCTGGGCATCGGAGAGGTTCGGGTCCGCGACCGCAGCGCGCACGCGCGCGTCCTGGGCCACCTGTGCGAGCGCGGCGAGCATGTCGGACCACTTGCCGAGCGCCCCGGCTGCATCGGCGAGCTTGAAAGCTGCTTCCGCGTACGGACGCGCGACGGTGCTGGGTTCAGCCATCTAGAGTTGCCGCTTGATGGCGTCGAGCAATTCGCCGTGCGCGCGGGCATCCACCTCGCGGCGCAGGATCTTCTCTGCACCAGCCACGGCCAGCGAGGCGACGCGATCTCGCAGCTGCTCGCGCGCGCGCGTCACTTCCTGGTCGATCTCGGCCTTGGCTGCCGCCTTCTCGCGGTTGCCCTCTTCCTTGGCTGCGCTCTTCGCCTCTTCGATCATCTGTGCCGTGCGCCTTTCCGCTTGGCCGATGATTTCGGCGGCCCGCTCGCGCGCTTTGCGGATTTCCTCGTCCGCCTGGCGCGTGGACAGCTCGAGCGACTTGCGTCCCTGCTCCGCCGCGGCAAGGCCGTCGGCGATGGTCTTCTGACGCGCGTCGATCTTGTCCTGCAACAGGGGCCAGATGAACTTCACGGTGACCCAGATGAAGAGCGCAAAAACCGCTGCTTGCGCGAAAAGCGTCGCATTAATGTTCATAGCGCTCTCTCCAAAACGCTCTTAACGGAACGCTGTAGCGAGTGGGTTGGCGAAAGCGAAGAACATCGCGATGCCCAGCCCGATGATGAACGAAGCGTCGATCAGGCCGAGCAGCAGAAACACCTTGGCCTGCAGCGAGTTGGTGAGTTCGGGCTGGCGCGCCGCGGCTTCCAGGAAACGGCTGCACATGATGCCCACGCCTATGCAGGCACCCGCGGCGCCGAGGCCGATCATCAGCCCGATGCCGATGCCGGTGTAGGCCTGCACCATTGCCAGCAGTTGAAGTCTTTCCATCGGTGTTTCTCCCTTTCTTAGCGAATGTGACGAATCAATGGTGCTCGTGCGCCATCGAGATGTAGACGACAGTCAGCATCATGAAAATGTAGGCCTGCAGCAGCACGATCAGGATGTGGAAGATCGCCCAGCCCACGCCGAGGCCGACCGATAGAATCCAGCCGATCAGGTAATCGCTCTTAAGAGCGCTGTGCGCGGCCCACATCCAGAGCAGCAGGAAGAGAATCTCACCCGCGTACATGTTGCCAAACAGCCGCAGCGAATGCGACAGCGGCTTCGACACGTACTCGACCAGATTGAACAGGAAGTTCGCTGGCCAGAGCAGCGGATTCGTCCCGAATGGCGCACAGAACAGCTCGTGGATCCAGCCTCCGAGGCCTTTGGCGGCGATGGCGAACCCGATCATCAAGAACCACACTGAGAGCGCTAGCGCGAACGTCGTATTAACGTCCGCGGTAGGTACAACTCGGAAACCGTGGGGCGCAAAGTAGTGGGTAACCAGCGCCACCCAGTCGGCGGGAAGGAAGTCCATCGCGTTCATCAGCACGACCCAGACGAAGACCGTGAGTGCCGCGGGCGCTATGAAGCGATTGCGATCACCGTGCTGAAATATGCCTTTGACCTGGTCGTCAACGAATCCAATGAGAAATTCGACGAACGCTTGGCGCTTGCCAGGCACGTCGGCAGTGGCTCCCCGGCCCACCCACCAGATGAACCCTAAGCCGAGAACGCCGAGCACGATCGAGGTCAGGACAGAATCAACGTTGAGCGTCCAGAAACCGTTCTCGCCAAGCGGCTCCTGGAAGAAGCTGAGATGGTGCTGGATGTATTCGGAAGGGGTAAGCTCGGTGCTGGTAGCCATTTATCGCGCCATCAGTAATCGCGCACAAAAAACGCCATGGCGAATATCAGCATCGTGACGAGGAACGCTCCGACGAAGACGCCGACCACCGCCTCAGCATAGTTCACCAGCACGATCCACAACAGCAGCACGGCGAGACCGAGCTTTACCACCTCGGCGCGCAAGGCGCTCAACACGATTCCCCCCGCCGACTTCGCATTCCCCATTGAAGCAACCAGCGCGGCCGCAAGCCCCGCAGTGATACTCACGAAGCCCCCGGCTAGCGCGGACGCCGCACCGTGCCTACCGGCGACGAGCGCGGCGGCAAGCGCGAGCGCTGCAGTTGCCGCCAGTTGCCATCGCAGGACGGTGAGGACCGGCTTCCCGAGGTGACGAAGCATGGCACTTGAAATCTTCGCACCCCGCGAAGGCGCCGAAGTATAGCGTAACTGCATCATTTCAAGCGCTTCAGCAGCTGCTCGAGATGGTCGAGGCTCGAATAGTGCAGCACAAGTTTGCCGGCGCCCTTTTTCGCCGCACGGATCTCGACCGTAGTGCCGAGCCGCTCCGACACTTCCTCTTCCAGCCGCGCGAGATCGCGGTCAGTCCTCTTGCGGCGTCGCGCCGCCGGGCCGCGCAGCAGGCTCTGCACCAGCGCCTCGGTCTCGCGCACCGACAGGCGCTTCGCCGCGACGCGCGTGCCGGCTTCGATCTGCCGCGCCGCGTCGAGCGCGAGCAGCGCGCGCGCATGCCCCATCTCGAGCGCGCCCTCCATCAGCATTTCCTGCACCGGCCTGGCGAGCTTGAGCAACCGCAGCAGGTTGGTCGTGGCGCTGCGCGAGCGGCCGACCGCATCGGCCGCCTGCTCGTGCGTCATCTTGAACTCGTCGACCAGGCGCTGCAGTCCCGCCGCCTCTTCCATCGGATTGAGGTTCTCGCGCTGGATGTTCTCGATCAGCGACATCGCCAGCGCGGCTTCATCCGGCACTTCGCGCACCAGCGCCGGCACTTCCTCCAGGCCTGCCATCTGCGCCGCCCGCCAGCGCCGCTCGCCGGCGATCAGCTCGTAGCGGTCGCGGTCCACCGGGCGCACGAGCAGCGGCTGCATCAAACCCTGCGAGCGGATCGACTCGGCGAGCTCGGCGAGCGCCTGCTGGTCCATCTTGGTGCGCGGCTGGTAGCGCCCGGGCCGGATGCGGGCCACTGGCAGCGTGAGCAGCGCTTCGCGCGGGGCTTCATCGCCGCCAAGCAGTGCGTCGAGTCCGCGTCCTAGTCCCTTGGGCTTGATCATGCGGGCGCTCCCTGCGCGAGGATTTCGTCGGCGAGCGCGAGGTAGGCCTGCGCGCCCTTCGACGCGGCGTCCCAAAGCACTGCCGGCACGCCGTAGCTCGGTGCCTCGGCCAGCCGCACGTTGCGCGGCACCAGCGTGCGGTAGACCTTGTCGCCGAAATGCGTTTCCAGTTGCTGCGAGACCTGCTGCGAAAGCGTGTTCCTCGGGTCGTACATCGTGCGCAGCAGACCAGCGATCTCGAGCTCGGGATTGAGATGCGCGCGCACCCGCTTGATCGTGCCCACCAGGTCCGACAGCCCCTCGAGCGCGTAGTACTCGCATTGCATCGGGATCAGCACGCGCTGTGCTGCAGTGAGCGCGTTGACGGTGAGCAGGCTGAGCGACGGCGGGCAATCGATGAGAATGAAGTCATAGTCGCCCACGACGCGCTCGAGCGCGACCTTGAGCCGCGCCTCGCGCGATTGCAGTTCGACCAGCTCGACCTCTGCTCCCGCCAGCTCGCGATTGGCGGGCACCAGGTCGTAGCCTCCACGCTCCGAGCGCGTGCGTACCGTTGCCAGCTCGGCGAGCCCGAGCAGAACGTGGTAGACGGTGCGGGCGACAGTGCGCTTGTCCACGCCGCTTCCCATCGTCGCATTACCCTGCGGGTCGAGATCAACCAGGAGCACGCGCCGAGCAGCCTGAGCAAGCGCGGCGGCGAGGTTGACGCTGGTCGTCGTCTTGCCGACGCCGCCCTTTTGATTCACGACCGCGAGCACGTGTGTCAAGCCGGGGACTCCACGCGGCAAAGCACCAGGTGGCGCTCGGCGTCGAGCAAAGGCACCCGCAACCGAAATGCCTGATCGCAGCGGCAGCAGGCAGGCAAGCGCCCGAGCTCTTCCCCCGGATACGTGCCCTTCATCGCGGCCAATGCACCGCCGCGCGCAACCAGATGCCCGCATGCCGAAACGAAGTTGGCGAGTTCCGCAAAGGCGCGCGAGATCACCACTTCGAAGGGCCGCGCCGGTAGCCACGCCTCGACGCGTCCTTCCTGGACTTCGACGTTTCGCAATGCGAGCTCGATCGTTGCCTGGCGGAGGAACGCGCACTTCTTCTGGCTTGCGTCGTTGAGCGTCACGCGCCATGCCGGCCGTGCGATAGCCAGCGGAATG
>WNFQ01002959.1_pt1 | contig 15829 bp, 14 predicted proteins | sample 5400171 | NCBI WGS metagenome assembly WNFQ01 (sample SAMN13153356, study PRJNA577476) | soil metagenome | isolation source: 20 cm soil under Madrone tree | place: USA:California | collected 2016-06-14 | reverse complement strand
CTCTGTCATTCCTGTTTTCCCTCCTCCGGCGATCGCGCGTCTAAGCCTCGCCGCAGGATTGTGAATTCCGTATCGTCATAGACCCGCCGCTCCAGTTCCTCGAAACCGTCCGGCGTCGCAAATTCCGCCGCCTTGGCTTCTTCCACCACCAGCAACGCATTCGGCGTCAGCCAGCCACCATCGCGCAACGAGGCGAGCGCCTTCTCGGCCAACTTCATGCGGTAAGGCGGATCGAGAAACACCAGCGAGAATGGCTCGACCGGGTGCGCCGGGCCGAGATTGGTGGCGTCGCGACGATAGACCTTGGTCACGCCGCCCAAACCCAGCGCCTCGACGTTGTTGCGCAACAGCGCGCGCGCCTCGGTGCCGTTGTCGACGAACAACGTAAACTTCGCGCCGCGCGAGATCGCCTCGATGCCAAGCGCGCCGGTGCCGGCAAACAGATCGAGCACACGAGCGTCTAGAATCGGATCGTCATAGGCGTGAAGCAGAATATTGAAGAGCGCCTCGCGCAACCGGTCCGCCGTCGGGCGAATCTCACGCGAGGTCGGCGAAGCAAGGCTGCGACCCTTCAATCGTCCCCCAACGACGCGCATTAGCAGGCGATGTCCCTGCATTGAAGCGGGGAGGTTGATGCTTTAGCCACAACGGAGGTAAGCCCCCTCTCCACCCAACTCGGGTTTACCCGAGTTGGGCATCTCAAATTGTCGAAGTCGGATATATCCGACTTCGATTGGGAGAGGGTTGGGGTGAGGGGGTACGGTCTCTCGATAGGCCCTAACCCCTCACCCGGACCGCGGAGTTTATCATCGGGCGGCGCTTTGCGCCGACCCGTTGGCGATCCGACCTCTCCCCTTGGGAGAGGTGAAACCGAGCCTGCGGCAACTTCCGATCCCAAACCCATAGAACCGCCTCTACTCATCCCGCGGCTTGAGATCGCGCTTGCCGTGATAGCCGCGCTGCGGGCGGCGCGGCGGGCCGTAGCCGTTGGCTTCGGCCTCGTTGCGGGCGCGCGCTTCCTCGCTGCCGGTGCGCTGCACCAGCACGCGGCGGCCCTTGCGGTCGGCGATCAACCCGCTCTTGCCGGCCGGCTTGATCGGCTTTTTGCCTCGCGGGGCGGCGGTTTCTTCATTCTCGGGCCCGGGCTCGCCAGGCATGGGTCGGTTAAATTCCGCGCCAGCGAGCGTGGCAATCTTTTCACCGAGCTGCTCGCGCAGCACGCGGGTTTTGACCTCCTCGACCTGGCCTTCGGCGAGTTCGGCCAATTGAAACGGCCCGTAGGACACGCGGATCAACCGATTCACATCGAGACCGAGATGCGCCATCACGTTACGCACCTCGCGGTTCTTGCCTTCGCGGATCGCGAACACCAGCCAGACATTGGCGCCGGAATCTCGCTCGAGCTTCGCATCGATCGGGCCATATTTGACGCCATCGACCTCGACGCCCTTCTTCAACTCGTCGAGTTGCGCCTGCGTCACCTCGCCATGGGCGCGAACGCGATACCGCCGCAGCCAGCCGGTCTCGGGCAATTCGAGCGCGCGCGCCAGGCCGCCATCGTTGGTGAGCAACAAGAGGCCTTCGGTGTTGAAGTCGAGCCGGCCGATGCTGATCAGCCGCGGCAAGCCCTCCGGCAGATTATCGAACACCGTCGGCCGCCCTTCGGGGTCGGCATGGGTGGTCATCAACCCGCGCGGCTTGTGGAACATAAAGAGCCGCGTGCGCTCGCGCGGCGGCAACGGCTTGCCGTCGACGGTGACGACGTCGTTGGCGGTGACATCGAGCGCCGGCGAATTGATCACCCGGCCGTTAACCGTGACGCGGCCCTGCACGATCCATTCCTCGGCGTCGCGGCGTGAGGCAAGCCCCGCCCGCGACACCACCTTGGCGATGCGTTCGCCGGATTTCTTCTCGCGCGGGGGCCGCGGTGGACGGCGCTCGTCAGCCGGGCGCTCACGATAAGCACCGCGGCCGCCGAAAGCCGGGCGCTTGGCGAAAATCTTGGTGTCGTCCTCATTGTCGCGGCGCGGCCGATCGGCCTTGCGGTCGAAGGATCGCGCCTCGTTGCGCGGATGTTCCTGCCAGGAGGACCGCGCTTCGCGTGGACTGTCGAATTTCGGCCGGTCCTCACGGGGCCGGTCGAATTTCGGCCGTTCGCGAAACGGCCGGTCTCCTTGGGGACGGTCCTCGCGCGGACGCGAAAACCGCGGACGCTCGTCGCCGCCGCGCTCCTCACGCGGTTTGTCATAGCGGGGCTTGTCGAAGCGCGGCCTCTCAGAGTTCGGTCTATCGAAATTTCTGGCGCCTTCACGAGGGGGACGCGAATTGCGCCCCTCGCGGTCGGGTGAACTTGCGTCGCGCTTCTGCCATGGCTTTGCATCGCCCCGATCCGGACTGCGTTCCCCGCGATCACGGCCGCCAAAATCCTTGCGCGGGCCACGATCCCCGCGGTCGCTCTTGCGATCCGCCGCGCCTCGAGAGAATTTCCTCTCGCCGCCAAATTTTCTCTCGCCTTGCGGACGATCGCCATAAGGCCGATCCCGCTGCGGCCGATCGCCTTCCTTGCGAAAGCCCTCGCCGCGCGGCGTGTAGGGTCGCTTCTCTCCACCCCCATCACGGGGAGTATAGGGCCGCTTGTCGCCGAATTTTTTGTCGGCGAAACGCCCAGCGCCACGACCTTCGCCAGCTGCGCGATCGTCGCGGCGATAATTCGGGCGATCGCCGCGTGGGGCGAAGGAGCGCTTTTCGCTGCTGCGATCGTCGCGCGGGCGAAAATCCTTGCGTGGTTCTGAACGATCCCCGCGCGGACGCGGCGCGTCCTTGTCGAAACGGCGGGGGGCGTCATCAAAATCGCGGCGCGGCGCGGCGCCATCGCGCTTGCCGGCATAGGGCTTGCCGGCATAGGGCTTGCCGGCATAGGGCTTGCTAGATGCCGAATAGGGCTTCTTGCCATAAGATTTGGCGTCGTCGCGCTTGGCGGCATAGGGGCGTTTTTCGCCGTCCCGCTTGCCCGCAAAATCCTTGTCGGCAAAACCGCGCTTGGCGAATTTCTTGTCCGGCCCGCGAGGGGCGCCGGAGCGGCTTTTGCCAGGCGGCCGATCACGCCGGCCGCGGGAATCGTTGTTTTTGTCGTCGTCGCGGGGCATGAAAGGTCTCGTTTCGGGTGCAGATCAAATAGGGATATAGGCGCGCGCTGTCAGTCAGCGGCGCCTATCTCACGCAAAACCGGTATCCACTTTTGCTGAAGGCACCGTTAGTAGCAGAGTTTGACCGATGATACGAGGCATGACCGCCCCCTCTTTCATGGATTTGGCGCTAAAAACGGCCGAAAACGCCGGAAAATCCGGCGAAGTGCCGATCGGATGCGTGATTGTGCGCGATTCCGAGGTCATTGCCACGGCCGGCAACCGCACCCTGACCGACCGCGACCCGACCGCACATGCCGAAATCCTCGCGATCCGGCAAGCCGCAGAGACCATCGGCACCGAGCGCGGCTTTATTACGGCGCGGCGGACCCGAAAGGCGGCGCGGTGGATTCCGGTGTGCGGTTCTTCGCTTCGCCAACCTGCCACCACGTGCCGGAGGTCTATTCGGCGGTCGGCGAGCGCGAGTCGGCGGCCATGCTGCGGGAGTTTTTCAAGCTGCGGCGGTGAAAAACGCCCTCAACGCTTTCCCGGTCTCCTCCGGATTTTCCTCGGTCAAAAAATGCCCGGAATCGATCGGCGCGCCGGTGACGTTGGTCGCCCACATCTTCCAGGTGTCGAGCGGGGTCGCCGCGGCACTCGCAATCCCCGCGTCGCCCCACAGCGCCAGCATCGGGATCGTGATCTTGTTGCCGGCGTCGCGATCGGTCTTGTCGATCTCGAAATCGGCATAGGCGCCGGCGCGATAATCTTCGCACATCGCATGCACTCTGGCAGGATCACGGAACGGGGCGAGGTAATGCTCGAGCGCGTGGAAATCGATCGCCTCGAGCGTTTTCGACTTGGTCTGGCTCGCCATCTTCTGCTTGAGGAAAAAATCGGGATTGCCGCTGATCAGCCCTTCCGGCAGCGGAAAGGGCTGCGCCAGAAACGCCCAATGGTAAATTTTCAGCGCATAACGGCGGTCGATCCGCGCCCAATATTCATAGGTCGGCAGAATATCCAACACCGCGAGCCGCGACAGCCGCCCGGGATGATCGAGCGCGAGACGATAAGCGACCCGGCCGCCGCGATCATGTCCGGCCAATGCGAAATGCACGTGACCGAGTTGTTCCATTACCTCGATCATGGTTCGCGCCATCGCACGCTTGGTGTAGGGCGTGTGATCCTCGTCGCTCTCCGGCATGTCCGACCAACCATAGCCCGGCAAGTCCGCGATGATCAGCGTGAACTTGTCGGCCAAACGCGGCGCCACGCGATGCCACATCACATGGGTTTCGGAGAAGCCATGCAACAGCAACAGCGGCGGCCCCTTGCCTCCGACGCGGGCGAAAATGCGCCCGGATTTCGTGTTGATCCATTCGGAAGCGTAACCGGGAAACAGGTCGACGAGATCAGGCATGGTTCGCTCTCACGTCATCACCGCGAACGCCGAAGACAAGTAGACACCAACGTTTCCCATCTGCAAAGGGACATCGCGGCATACTGAATACCCCACTGGACAAGGATGACCTTACAGCGTCAGCCTTTTTCCCGCCTTCTCCCGCTCCACCGCCTGCCAGCCGATGTCGCGCCGACAAAAGCCTTCCGGCCATTGGATGCGATCGACCGCCTCATAGGCGCGCGCTTGCGCTTCGGTGACGGTTGTGCCCAACGCGCAAACGTTCAGCACCCGGCCGCCATTGGCGAGAATGGCGCCATTTTTTGCAACCGTACCGGCGTGGAAAATCTCGACGCCCTCGACTTTGGCAGCCTCGTCAAAGCCCTGGATGACGCTGCCCTTGGCGTATTCGCTGGGATAACCTTTCGCGGCCATCACCACCGTAAGCGCACTTTCCGGAAACCAGCGCAGATCGAAGTTCTTCAATTGTCCATCGCAGGAAGCCAGCATCGCCGGCACGATGTCCGACATCATCCGCAGCATCAGCACTTGGCATTCGGGATCGCCGAAGCGGACATTGTATTCGAACAGTTTCGGGCCTTCGGCCGTGAGCATCACCCCCGCATAGAGCACGCCGCGAAACGGCGTGCCGCGTGTCTTCATGCCGTCCACCGTGGGAAGAATGATCTTCGCCATGATCTCCGCGTGGATTTCATCGGTCACGAACGGCGTTGGCGAATAGGCGCCCATGCCGCCGGTGTTCGGCCCCTGGTCGTGGTCGAACACGCGTTTATGGTCCTGGGCCGAAGCGAGCGCGATCGCGGTCTCGCCGTCGGACAGGGCGAAAAAGCTGATCTCGCGGCCTTCGAGAAATTCCTCGATCACGACTTCTGCGCCGGCCGCGCCGAACGCGCCGTCGAACATCATCGCGATGGCGTCTTCGGCCTCTTTCAAGGTCTTGGCGACGACGACGCCTTTGCCCGCGGCAAGCCCATCAGCCTTGACCACGATCGGCGCACCCTTGGCACGGACATAGGCGAGCGCGTCGGCGGCATTGGTGAAACGGCCATAGGCACCGGTCGGAATGCCGAACTCGGTACAAAGCGCCTTGGTGAAACCCTTGGAGCCTTCGAGCCGCGCGGCCTGTTTGCTCGGCCCAAACGCCCTGATGCCGGCTTGAGCGAGATCGTCGACGATGCCAGCGGCAAGCGGCGTTTCCGGACCGACCACCACCAATTCCACCGCGTTGCGCTTGCAGAAATCGATCACCGCGGCGTGGTCGGCGATGTCGAGCGCGACGCATTCGGCCTCACGCGCGATACCGGCGTTGCCCGGCGCGCACCAGAGTTTCGTCACCAAAGGCGAGGCCGCGATCTTCCACGCCAAAGCGTGTTCGCGACCGCCGGAACCGAGCAGAAGAATGTGCATGGATGCAGCCAGACCAGAGTTGCCGCGACAAGGTTCACCGTTTAGCATGGCGTTGGCACACTGCAACAACTCCCACTCAGGTGTGGATATGTGTCCGATAGCTGGGATTGCCGTGCTGAGGGCTTGCGTGCGAGCCTAAAAATCCCGATTTATTGCCCGATATGACCGCAACCGAGGCCCTTCTCAACACACCGGAATTCACGGTGTCCGAACTGTCCTCCGCCTTGAAACGGACGGTGGAGGACACTTACGGGCATGTGCGGGTGCGCGGCGAAATTTCCGGTTTCCGCGGGCCGCACTCCTCCGGCCACTGCTATTTCGCGCTGAAGGACGAGAGCGCCAAGATCGAAGCGGTGATCTGGAAATTCGCGCATGCGCGGATGCGGTTCAAGCCGCAGGAAGGGCTTGAGGTGATCGCGACCGGCAAGCTCACCACCTATCCCGGCTCGTCGAAATACCAGATCGTGATCGAGGCGCTCGAGCCCGCCGGGATCGGCGCGCTGATGGCGCTGATGGAAGAGCGCAAGCGCAAGCTTTCTGCCGAAGGTCTGTTCGACGAGGCACGCAAGCAACTCTTGCCGTGGCTGCCGGAGGTAATCGGCGTCGTCACCTCGCCGACCGGAGCTGTAATCCGCGACATCCTGCATCGGTTGGAAGATCGTTTTCCGCGCCGCGTGCTGGTGTGGCCGGTACGGGTGCAGGGCGAAGGCTCGGCCGAACAGATCGCAGGCGCGATCCGTGGCTTCAACGCGTTGCCCGAAGGTGGCAAAATTCCCCGGCCCGATCTTCTGATCGTCGCGCGTGGCGGCGGCTCGCTCGAAGACCTCTGGTCGTTCAACGAGGAAATCGTGGTCCGCGCCGCCGCCGAGAGCATGATCCCGCTGATCTCGGCGGTCGGCCACGAGACCGACATCACGCTGATTGATTTCGCCGCCGACAAGCGCGCGCCGACGCCGACCGCCGCCGCCGAAATGGCGGTGCCGGTGCGCAGCGAATTGTTCGTCGAAGTCACGGCGCTGGCGCGGCGCACGATGCTGTGCTGGCAGCGCGGCCAGGAAAGTCGCCGCAACGAGTTGCGCGCCGCGATGCGCGCGTTACCCGCCGCGAGCGAATTGCTCGCAATCCCGCGACAAAGATTGGATGGCGCGAGCGCTTCGCTCCCGCGCGCCTTGAAAGCCAACACCCACGCCCATTTCCGCCGCTTCGCGGGCTCCAGCGCGCGCCTGACGATGCGGGTGCTGCGCGGGCAGATCGCACAGGCCGACCATCGCCTCACGGTGTGCGGTGAGCGGATGGCGCATTCCGCGAAGTCGCTGCTGCGAAACCGGCGAGATCGTTTCGCGAACCTCGAGGTCCGCCTCAAGGCTTCAAAATTCTCCAACGCCCAGGCGCAGCGCCAGAAAATCGCGCGCGAGCGCGAACGCGTACATCGATTGGCCGAGCGCGCGCGCCGCGCGCTTGATTTTTCGCTGCAGCGCCTGCAGACGCGGATCGGCCATAGCGGTCAGCTCCTGGGCGCGCTATCGTATCGCAGCGTGTTGACGCGCGGCTTTGCCCTGGTGCGCGACGAGCACGGCCATCCGGTGCACGCCGCAGCTAGCGTCGGCCCGCTCGCGCGACTCGAACTCGAATTCGCCGACGGACGCGTCGCCGCCATCGCGGATGCGGATCGGCCGGCGGCGACGGCGAACAAGCCAAAAGCTGTGGCGAGCGAACCCAAGGCCGCGACGCCGAAGCGCGCCGTCAAACCGGTGGGCCAGGGAAACTTGTTTTAACGCGCCAGCCATTCCGCGGTGCGCTTTTGCGAATCGGCGCGCGCTTCCGTGTCGGTGCCGAGATGGCCGTGTTCCGGCAATGCGGCATCCGAGGTCTCGGCCGTGGCGCGCAGCGGAAAATTCGCACGGTCGAAATCGTGATAGGCGCTGGGATACACCACGATCCGCGTCAGCGCGCTGCGTCCGCGCGCGCCGTCCACCATCTGCCGGCAAGCCGGCGGCGAACTGACGTCGTCCTTGGCGCCGATCAGGATGAGCGTCGGAACGCGGGCACTCCAACCGAGGCCAGACGAGATGCGGCAATCCGGATAGAAGGCGACCGCCGAACGGAAATCCGGCTCGACATTGCGCGACGACGACTGCGGACGCACCGCCCATAACAACGCGCTCGCGCCGTTCGCCCACCCCAGGAGACTGATGCGATTTCGCTCGGTCCAGGGCTGCTCCACCAGCCATTTCCGTGCCGCCATGATGTCGGCGAGCCGTTCGCGACGGGCCAGCACCCGGCCCTCCTTGACGCGGCATTGCGGACCGACCTCACGCGAGCCGTAGCTGTCCGGCAAAAGGACGGCGTTGCCCGCTTTCAGCAATTGCTCGGCCCATTCGCGATAGCGCGGCTGGACCGGCTCGGAATAGCCGCTCAATCCGCCGCATCCATGCAGGGCGATCACGACCGGAAACGGACCGTCGCCGTCGGGCTTGTAGAGCTGCGCGTGCAAGGTGCCGCTAGCGGAAGGAATGTCGACTTGGTGGGAGGACGGCAATGGCGCGGCGTTCGCGGCCACGGCCACGACGGAGATCGTCAGGGATGCGATTGCTGACAGAAAACGCATTTGAATTTGCCGGGTACTATGGTGCTTCAAACGAAGCGTTCCATTTTGCGAAACTAGCACGCGCCGATCACGACATTTCATCACAAATCGGTGGGTTTGACCGGCGGACAGCACGACCTATTTATGATAAATCGCCCCTTGCGGGAATCGTTCGTGCCGGCTCGAATCGCCGGACCCTATTCGGAGCATTCAACCGTGCTGAATAAATTTGGCGCCTCAGGCCATGGCGAGGCGCAGGTGCAATATCTCGATGGCGATTTTCGCGTGGTCTCGCCAGGCACCTATGTGCGTTGCGCGGTGACCGATGCACGAATCCCGCTCGACGAACTCAAATATTGGAGCGTCGATCTGCAAGAGGCTTACGCCCTTCCGAACGCCGTATTGCAGCGGCATTTTCCTCGCGCGTTGAAGAGTTAAGGTCGTAGGGTGGGCAAAGCCAACGGGTCGCGCGAACGCGCGCCCGATGATAAACTCCAGCGTGCCCACCATCCCATCACGGGTGTTGAATGGTGGGCACGGCGCGAAGCACCTTTGCCTACCCTACGATTCTTTCGTAAATTTCTTGTCGCGGGCTTGAAAGAGTTTGTCGGAGACGAATTTGCGCAATTTCACGACGTCGTCGAACTCAAGCCTCACCGGAAAAGGCATAATCGCTTGCGCCCAATCCGGCAATTTTCCGGCGATGCGCAGTCGCGCCAGATCCTTCTCGGTCGTCACCAACGTCAGCGCATCGCGCTTGGCTTCCGCGATTAAGGCATCGATCTCGCTTTTCGAGAACGGATGATGGTCGCCAAAGGCGCGCTCGCACACCACCTCGATCCCGTTGGCGCGCAATGTCCGGAAAAACCTGTCGGGATCGCCGATGCCTGCGAACGCCGACACGCGTTTGCCCTTGAGGGCCGCCAACGACGCGTCGTCAGCCCTGAGAAACGCCGTCAACACCAGCCTTTCCCGCGCCACGACGGCGGCGGCAACCGTCTCGGCCGCGGCGCCATCGCCGACGACGATCAGCGCGTCGGTACGGGCGAGTTGTGGCGACAGCGGCACGCGCAAAGGGCCGGCGGGAAACACGCAGGCATTGCCAAGGCCGCGGTGGCTGTCGATCACGATCAGCGAAGCATCCTTGGCGATTGCGGGATTCTGGAAACCGTCGTCCATCACGATCACGCTGGCGCCTTGCGAGCGCGCCAGGGCGACCCCGGCGATACGATCGCGCGCAACCACCACGGGCAACGTCTGTGCCAACATCAACGGCTCGTCGCCGACATCGGCTGCCGCGTGGCGTTCGGGATCGACCTTGATCGGGCCGCGCAATTTTCCGCCATAGCCGCGGCTGAGCACGACGGGCGTCTCGCCGAGCGAGTACAGTATCTTGCCAAGCGCCAACACCGTCGGGGTTTTGCCGGCGCCGCCGACGTGATAATTGCCGACGCACAGCACGGGTATGCCGGCGTCAAAGCCCTCGCGCTGCAATCGCCCCGCCGCGACCGCGCCATAGAACGCACCGAGCGGCATGAGGAGTCGCGATATCCATGAAGACGGCCGGTACCAAAAGGCCGGCTCATGCATTGGTCGCCCCCACTTCTAGCCGCAACTGCAGGAGATACGGCTCGAGCGCCGTCAATGTACGCTCGAGCGCGCCGCCGAGCTGTTCGACCACTTGCGCCGAGGCCGCAACCTGCAACTGGCGCGCCGCTGGGTCGGCCAGCAAATGACCGAGCTGCTTCACCAGCGCCTCTTGCGTGTCGGCGCGCCTGGCGCCGCCCGCGCCATCGAGCGCCTCGTAAACATCGGTGAAATTGAAAACATGAGGGCCATGAACGATCGAGGCCCCGAGCTTGACCGCCTCGATCGGATTTTGCCCGCCATGCTCGACCAGCGATCCCCCCATGAACACGATTCCCGCCAAACGATAGAACAATCCCAGTTCACCCATCGTGTCCGCGACGTAGACGTCGGTGGCCGCCGTGGGCAACTCCTCTCGCGAACGCAAAGCCGCTTGCAGGCCGGACGCCGTGATCATGCGCGCGATGGCTTCGCCGCGATCGGGGTGCCGCGGCACGATCACACTCAAGAGCGAGGGGAAAAATCCCGCAAGCGTCCGATGCGCCTTGAGCAGAATCTCTTCCTCGCCCGGATGGGTCGAGGCGGCGACGATGATCGGGCGACCACGCACCACCGACATCAACCGCTCCAGCTTGGCGGAATCGGCGGGCGGCGCCGAAAGGTCCAGCTTCAAATTGCCGGTCGTAATGACGTTGCGGCTGCCGAGCGCGGCAAAGCGCTCGGCGTCGGCCTGCGATTGCGCCAGGCAAATATCGAACCGGCCGAGTAACGCCGAGATCGTGCCGGCAAACCTACGCCAGCGCGGAAACGAGCGATGCGACATCCGGCCATTGATCAGGACCATCGGCAAACGCCGCGCCGCGCTCGCCAAAATGAGGTTGGGCCACAAATCGGACTCGATGAACAAAGCAAGCCCCGGCCGCCAATGGTCGAGAAAGCGCGCTACATAGCGCGGAGAATCGTAAGGCACATATTGATGAATGATGTCCGCGGGAAAACGCTTGGCGACGATCGCCGCCGAGGTCACCGTTCCGGACGTCAAGAGCACGCGAATCCTGTGCGCGCGCAATTTTTCGATCAAGGCCGCCGCGGCCAGCACTTCACCGACGCTGGCGCCGTGAATCCAGACCAGCGGTCCGTGCGGCCGAATGTTCTCACTCATGCCGCGGCGCTCGCCGACGCGCGCGGGATCTTCCTTGCCCTGCTTCAGCCGCCGCTTGATCAGCGCCGGCGCCAGCGGCACCATCGCGGCCGACAGCTTCCGGTAGAAACGCAGCGTCATCGGCAGGGACTTAGCCATGGCCCGCCTGTTCCGCACAGCCGGCCAGCGCATAGGCGCGACCGGTCACGTCTTCCAAGGCAGCCTCGAGTTGCGCACGCAGTTTTTCCATGGTCTCGCCATCGGCGTCGGGCGGAACCACGATCAATTCGCCTCCCACCATTGCGCCGCGCCCGAATGGCAAATTGATCGTGGTGCGGTCCCAGTTGTTCAACCGGATGAAACGGCTGGTCGCGATCGCAAGCGGCATGATCGGCCGTCCGGCTTCGCGCGCCAGCATGATGATGCCCAACCCCGCGACACGCGAACGCTTCGGTACGTCGGCGGTCAGCGCGACATTATAATTGTCTTCCAGCGCCCGCACCATCTCCTTGAAGGCACCAACCCCGCCCTTGCGATGAAACGCCGACCCGTGGTCGCCGGAGCCACGGATGGCGCCAACACCAAGGCGTTGGGCGGCGATCGCATTGAATTCACCGTCGCGGTGCAGCGAGACCAGCACTTTGGCGCGATAGCTTTTTTTCCGCTTCAAGAACGGCGTCATGAAATGCTGTCCGTGCCAGAACGCCAGAATGATCGGCATCTGCGACTCGGCGTTTTCATAGGCGTTCGGCGGGTGGATGCTGAATTTGTTGGTCAGCCAGACCAGCCGCAAGAACTCGGCCGCGAGAAACCCGACAGCGCGCTGAACCCAGCCGCCGCGCAGCACATTGCGCATGAACTTTTTCAACGGGCGGGCTTCGCGTCTTGGCCCGGATCGAGCAGCCGGTGGAGATGGACGACAAAATAACGCATATGGGCGTTATCGACAGTCTGCTGCGCCTTGGCTTTCCACGCTTCGTAAGCGGTCGCGTAATTCGGGAACACGCCGACGATATCCACGGCACCGAGATCCTTGAACGTCATGTGCCCGAGATCGGTCAGCTCGCCTCCGATGACGAGATGGAGCAATTGCTGCGGGGCGCTCTCTGGCATGATTCCTTTTCCTGACGCGGCCCGGCGCACTATATTTCCGGCCTGCATCGACGGTGTTTGAGGTCAGGGATGGCTTCGAAAATGCTCGACAATGCGTGCATGACGATCGCGCCCCGCTGCCACCAACACCCCATGCGTCACCTCGCGGCGATTATACGATATCGCATCCCCGGAAAGCGCGGTCATGCTACCATTGGCTTCCTGCACGATCAAATTGGCCGCGGCAAGGTCCCAGTCGCGGCTTTGACCGCCGGCAAAGGCCGCATCGAGCCTTCCCTGCGCCACCCGGCACAATCGAAGCGCCAGCGATGCAATCCTGGGGTGAAGGACGATTTCGCCGTGGGTCCCGGTGAGCCGTTCGACCAGGGGCTTGGGCCCGGCCACGCGGGAAAAATCAAACTCGGTGCCCGAGGCCGCATGAACCGGCACGTCGTTGCACGCCGCACCCTGCCCGCGCGCGGCAAAGAAAAATTCATCGCTGGCCGGCGCGAACACGGCCGCCAGCACCGGCGTTGCGTCTTCGACCAGCGCCACGCTCACGCACCAGTCTTCGCGACCGGCGAGATAACCGCGGGTGCCGTCGATCGGATCGACGATCCATGCCAGGGGCTTACCGAGACGCGCTTCGTCGTCGGCGCTTTCTTCCGAGAGCCAGCCGTAATCGGGCGTAGCGGACCGCAGCCGCGTCTCGATCAGGTCGTTGACCCTGATATCGGCTTCGGACACCGGCGAGGACGCGCCCTTGGTCCAGTTCTTCAGCTCAGTGCGAAACAGCGAAAGCGCCAAAGCGCCAGCCTCGCGAACTGTTTCCCTCAGCAGGGCCGCATCGCGCGCGAGGATATCGCACGTCAAGACTTTGTTGTTCACGCCGTCGGTACTAGCGTCCGCCAAGCGTCAATCCTTCGATGCGCAACGTCGGCGCGTTGACGCCGTAGCGAAATTCGAGGTCGTTGGCCGGCACCAACGATTTGAAGATATCGAGAAGATGGCCCGCGATCGTCACCTCGCTCACCGGATAGGTGATCTTGCCATTTTCGATCCAGAAGCCGGACGCGCCGCGGCTGTAATCGCCGGTCACCCCATTGACGCCGGAGCCGATCAGGTCGGTGACGTAGAAGCCCTGGCGGATGTCGGATATCAGCTCGGCCGGCGAAACCTCTCCCGCTTCGAGATGGAGATTGTACGATCCGGGCGAGGGCGAGGAGGATACACCACGGTGGGCGTGGCCGGTCGTGACCATTCCGAGCTCGCGCGCGGTCGCGCAGTCCAACACCCATGTCGTCAGCACGCCCTCATCGACGAGAGCAAGCTTTTTGACCTTGACGCCCTCGGCGTCGAACGATTGCGAGCGCAAGCCGCGCGGGCGCAACGGGTCGTCGATGATGCGGATGTTCTTCGCAAACAGCTGCTCGCCGAGACGGTCTTTCAGAAAACTGGTCTTGCGCGCAATCGAAGCGCCATTCACGGCTCCCACCAGATGACCGACCAACGATCCGGAAACCCGGGGATCGAATACCACCGGCACCTTGCAAGTTTCGACCTTGCGCGGATTGGCGCGCGCGACCGTGCGCTCGCCGGCCTTGCGGCCGACGCTTTCGGGCGAGGCGAGATCGGACGCGTGGGGCGCCGTGGTGTAATCGTAATCGCGTTCCATGCCGGTGCCCTCGCCCGAGATCGCGGTCATCGCGATGCCCTGGCTCGAGCGCAAATAAGAGCCGTGGAAGCCTGTCGAAGTCACCAGCACCATGCCGCCGATGCCCGCCGAAGCCGACGCGCCGCCGGATTTGGTCACGCCCTTGACGGCGAGCGCGGCCGCCTCGGCTTCACAGGCGCGGCGTTCAAGCTCCGAGGTCGAGGGAATCTTCGGGTCGAGCAGATCGAGATCGGGGAAATCGCGCGCCAGCAACGACGGATCGGCGAGACCGACATATTTGTCATCGGGCGCGACGCGCGCCATCGCGACCGCGCGCTCCGCCAGCCTGGCGATGCCGTCACCGCTGACGTCGTTGGTCGAAACCACCGCCTGGCGCCGTCCCACCAGCACGCGCAATCCGACGTCGTCGCCTTCCGAGCGCTCGGATTCCTCGACACGCCCGTCGCGCACCTCAACGCCCTGCGACACGCCACGCACCGCCACCGCATCGGCGGCATCCGCGCCGGCGCGCCGGGCCGCCTCGACAAGACGCTGCGCCAGCGTGCTCAAGGCGGATTGATCGAACAGATCGGAGGTGGACGCTTTGGCGGAAAGCGGCGAAGCCGCTGATGGTGAAGAGATCACGAACAAAGTCCCAAAGATTGAAGGAGGATCGAGAAAGTTGAAGCAGGATCGAAGACGGCTCGAATAAAGTTCGAACGTCGAACCTATGAAATGTGCCCGATTCACGCGGACTTCAAGCATTTTCGGAGCACGGCGCCAAAGAATTTCGATCGTACCGCAACGTCTTGTCAATCATGTGGGCGGGTGACCTCCGATTAACCAGCCTTTTTAAGCCAATACGGACAAGGCTCTGCCAAAGTCGCCGCTATCGACCGGGAACATAATCCCGGCGGGGAGACTAGAGCCGTGAGGCGTCAAACAGCAACAAGCGGGATCAATCCCGCCGGGTCGAGCCGTGCATTGCGGCTCGACCCCCTCTCTCTGCCCGTCAGCTTCGATGCGCACGATACCCGCGCGGACGGCGGCGTGCGGAGCGTCGAACTTCACCGCGAACGCGTCGTCTTGCGCCGAGCGCTCCGCGGCATGCGGATGGCGGTCAGCGTTCGGGTGCGCGATTTCCTTGGCGTTGCGCTGCGCGGCATCGACGACGCGCAGATGCTGGTTCTCGCCCATCGCGATCCATCATTGACCATTCCGTTGTGCGTGAGTTCCGATCCGGACGAGATCGCCTCCGCGTGGCAGATGTGGAGCGAGATTTTCGCACTCCCGCAATTGCCGGAAGAAAAACTGCGCGAGCCCGCAGCCCGGCGACGGCGGCGCAACGCGATCCGGGCGCGGCGGCCGAAATTCCTGGTCCGTCGGCGTGCGGGCGATTTGCTCAATCCGGCGAATGTTCACCGGGACGAGCGCGAGATCATCGCGAGGGATTGAGCGGCTACCCACCCGCCTTGATCACCGCATCCGCGAGCAATCCCGCAAACAGCAACAGCCCCGCGTCGCGGTTGGATTTGAAGATGCGCAGACAAAGCGCGGGGTCGCCGATCTCAAGGCGCCGGATCTGCCAGATGAGATGGGCGGCGAACGCCGACAGTCCGAGCCATGCGAACACGCCCGAACCGGCACGCGCCAACGCCGCCCCGATCAAAATTACCGCGAGCCCATAAAATATCATTAGCGCCCGATGGGTGCGCGCGCCGAACAGCAGCGCGGTCGATTTGACCCCGATCAACGCGTCGTCTTCGACGTCCTGATGCGCATAGATGGTGTCGTAGCCGATCACCCAGGCGATCGA
>WNFQ01006624.1_pt1 | contig 15836 bp, 20 predicted proteins | sample 5400171 | NCBI WGS metagenome assembly WNFQ01 (sample SAMN13153356, study PRJNA577476) | soil metagenome | isolation source: 20 cm soil under Madrone tree | place: USA:California | collected 2016-06-14 | reverse complement strand
ATGACTTACTGACTTACTGTGCGTGCATGATGACATGTCAGCGACACTGGCAACAGCAACCAGCTCGTGACAGGCCGACCATCGCTTTCGGATATTCTCTTGTTGGTTCTCCCCGTTCTCGCATAGGGTAAAAAGCCATGTCAACTCTAGCATGTTTACGGTCAACGAACCTTATTGCTACAATGGCCCGGCGCTCTCTAAATGATCTAAACACGGATAGCCGCTCACACCATGCTGGCAGTCTGCAGTGCAAAATGGATGATCGAGGGATCCGTATCACAAGGATGGTCGACATTAAGGATTAGGTAGTATGGCATCCTAAATAGGTACTTTACAAGTAGAGATAACACTTCTAAGAATGGAGACAGATTAAACAGCGGGGAGTCGCCAGCGACCCATAATTGTATGTCTATGAGCTGAGAAATGTATGAAATAAGGTCCGCACTTAATTCTATACCGTGAGCACAGCGCGCTCTATAATCTAAACGTTTATTTATAAGTAAGGAAATAAGCCGAGAGTGCAGGCAAGTCATTGGGCCCAGCGTCGGCATATCCTTGTCTCCTTGATCCATTGTACTTAAGGACGATCACAGGACCGCACCAGGGTTTGGAAGCGGAACCGGAGGTGATACGAACAATTGCCTGATTTATCGGAGCATTCGCGGCCAAGGCGCCAGAAGAGTACCACAGGTGCAACGGGAAGCGCAACGGTTCCCCATTAAGACCTTGGGTTAAGACAACACTGTCGGCCTGTCCCCCAGGAAAATACCCTTGGACGAGAGGAGTCGGACAGGTACCCTGAGCAGGCGTGCTCGGAGGCTCGCAGTTTACGGTAATGACTCGAGGTCGATCTGGAATCTCTTGGCTGAGCGCGTCTGTATATCAAAATGAAATACAAGATATACCTTCCTGGGGGGCGAAAAGTATTGCAGATACGGTAATCAATCGAGGTTGAACAGGCTGGGGGGCGGCATGCATGTTGGAGCGTGCGGATGCAATAGGGACGCATTCGAGGCGATGACGGGGCCAATCCTGTAGCAGAATGAGTCTAAACAGGCGGCGAGGGATAAATTGACGCACGCTCTGAAGGTGTTCAGGGCTACAATACCACACATTCTGGCATCGGCTGCACCACATTGATGTGGTCTTGAAACACACCATACATGGGTGGTTGATAAATGAGACAGCAGCGTCCATACTTAATCTTTTTGGGCAAAGCAGGGGGGATTTGTGATGAATGTGAAGAATAGAACGAATGATGAAGAACTTCTTGAAAAACCGGATCCTTATATGACGGAGATATCATCTATGTCCCAAAGGAGGTTCTCATCTGTAGCAACACGCAGAAACGAAAGATGTGGGTACAGTGTGGGCGATTTTGAACCAGTGCGGTACTGCGGATTCCGATACGCTGGCGGTATCTCTTGATGGGGACTCCAATGTCGAGAAAGATCGAGATCAGTGCCCAGGATACTCGGCGCGATCGAACGAAACACTACGGAAAACACCATCCGGGAGTAGTAGGAGGACGGATACATGTCCAGGCACGGTAGGACCGTAGGAGCACACGAGACAAGGAACGTGAACTGCCGGGGAACGTCGGCGTTGGAGGGCCAGTCCGATCAGAGAGACGTCTGAGGCTGGGGAATTGTAGAAGTCAAGTCAAGGAATTTTGGAGGGTACTGTACATTAAAGCAACAAACGATACCGTGACAGTCACGGCACTCGAACTGAAGAAGTGTGCAACTGTAATCGACACTGACATTTAGCTCGGCCGGGCGTCGGAGCGGGCCCCAAAATGGGACTCGGCCAAGCCACGTGTCCAAACAACTAGCAGAGGCCGGGGTTTTTCACACCACATCTCACTGCCAACCACACTAATAGATTATCATCCATAACCACCCCAGTGGCGAAGCACCATGTCTGATGATGAAATGAACATTGATGAGGGTATGTGTCCACAGATCTCTTTCTCTTCATTATAATCAACTTATTCTTTCTCCCAAGTGGCTAACGGAGGTGGTGCTATTCGGAAGAGAGGCCGTGGTTTCCAAAGTTCTGCAGGTCTGTATCCCTGCCCTATGCTGTGCATTTGTTTGGATTTTTGATGTCCGCTCGTGCCCCCTAGTTGGGAACGAAGGTGGAGTAGTGTCAGAGCAGACTTATGACCGCGTTGAATCGACACAAGTGCGAGACTCGGATACCCGAGCGGCACGATGTGAGTACTGTCGTGCTTCATTTGTTACCTATCTCATTATGGTGCTTGTCTTCCACGTCAGCGGTTGAGGGATGGATCGTTCTCGTAACCAATGTCCACGAGGAGGCAACAGAGGAGGATGTTACCGAAAAGTTCGCCGATTATGGCGAGATTAAGAATCTACATCTCAATCTCGATCGGAGGACAGGCTATGTGAAAGTGGGTTTTCAGACAAGTTCGCTCCCGGTGAATGATGCCTGACTCCCCGTCGGTTTTAGGGCTACGCCTTGGTGGAATACGAAACAATGGCAGAAGCTCAGGCTGCGATTGATGGTGCGTCGGGTACGACGTTGTTGGAGCAGACATTGTCGTGTGACTATGCTTTCGTGAGACCGCCTCCGTCAGGTCCTAAGAAGGGTAGAGGTCGGGAAGTACGCGGTCGTAGCGCTAGCCCTCGGCGAAGGGATTGACAAGCTTCTTTGTACAAGCATTATGTTGTCTGCATTCCCCTCACTGCAAATTGCGTTTGACTAAGAACCCTGGAGCCCTAACACCTGAGGTCAGCGCTTAAATAACCACGACCCGCAAACCATTGCGTACGCGTTAGTCACGTGATCATGAGTGTCTTGGCGGAGTTTGAAACACGTGTTTGTTGACGGTGTGCGTCTGAGCGCCACGCGTGGGCCCATTTCGTTGTACAGTCCATTCCACTATCACTATCCCTCAAAGCTTCAATGGCTCCCGCAGCTCATGACAGCGACTCTGATGCTTCAAATGTTGAATTATCCCCGAGGAAATCAAAATCCCAAGCAGAATCGCCAGAGCGACAGAGTGTCGAACCTAGTCCTGAGGAGAGTGAGGAGGCGGACAGTGAAGTCTATGAGATCGAGAGGATTCTGGACGCGAAAAGGGGCGCTACGGGCTCGGTGCGCTCAAACATTCCTTGAAAGAAGCGCGTCTAATTACTCCCTTCAAAGGCAAGGATTGGCTACCTCGTTAAGTGGAAAGGATATACGGACGAGGAGAATAGCTGGGTTGATGAGCGAGATGCCGCGTAAGTGAACGTCAATGGGTTGTATTTCTCGTCCCCTCACTGTCCTTGGTTCAGAGGTGCAAAGGAACTCATTACAGAATTCTGGGCGCGTCAAGGAAAGAAGAAGGGTGACAAGACAGGACGTAAATCTGACGCTAAAACAAAGGGTGCCACTCGCCGTCCGGCAGCTGTTTCTGTCGAATCTACTCCTGAACCTGCTCAGGTCCCAAAAAAGCGCGGTCGAACAAAAGCCAAGCCAGATAGCGATAATGAAGGTGATGAAGAGGATACCAGATCAAGAAAAAAGGGAAGGAAAAGCAATGGCACCACCCGGAAGGCATCCCCTTCCCCAACCTCGTCCTCAATCAGGGCTAGTCCTGCTGCAGACGCCTTTGAACCCAGCACGATCAATAAATGGGGACGTCTTCCCAGCTGGGAACAATATATAGACGAGATAGATACCGTCGAGAGGATAGATGGTGGGGAATTGATCATCTACTTTAAATTGTATGTCTTTCAACTTTCTGCGTGTATGTGATCTGACCGTTTGGGAATGGTCTTCGTAGGAAGGGTGAGAAGGCGCCGTGCAAAGAAAATTCGATAGTGTGTGCGGAAAAGTTCCCACGAAAGGTGTGCCCTTCCACGACCGTTCAACTTCCACGATCTGAGCAGGTTCCATATTCTAGCTTATAACATTCTACGAGTCTAATCTCAAGTGGAAGGAAGCAGAGTCTGGGCATGAGTCGGACTGAGGTCTTTTGGTCGGGATTTGGGCACTTCGTGATGCCTACCTACCTTTTCCTGCTACGCGTGTTGATTTCTTGTTCCAGCTGTAAATACACCCCTCCAGTTTTCGTTTCCTGTCATGTGCTCTTGGTTCCTGCTGTCATTGGCCGTCAAAGTTTATTAATTCACATTCCCGTCCCTATGGCGTGTGGCACTTTTTATTATGAATTTCCAATCGCAGACTACCAGTTGATTGATGGAGCGGCGGCCCTCTGCAACCATGCCGAGGTTCCTTGCCAACGCCGCGCACCCCTTTGAGTTAAATGAGCGCACACAGCTCCGAGTCGGCTCACATCCTACATATAATTTATCTACGGTGTGGTGTCGATGGCGATGACGAAAGACTTCAAGTTGGCGCTAAGCGAGGGTCATTCAAATTGTGATCGGGTTTATTGATTTGTTGTTGATTCATAGACTCGGATGCGAGTCGGAGTCCGGTGCTGTGAGCGTCCACGGGCAGCCACTGGCAGTTCATCAAGCCACCAGCCCATCTCCATCTCCACCTCCACTGCATACTGCACGGCAGCTATTGTATAGGCGACGTAGAAGGAAATAATCATTATTAATCTTGCGTTTCAGGGTCATTCTAGTTCCAGTGCTCTAGTTTGTTTGTTGCCAGTGGTAAAGTGTTTAACCTTCTTCCATGGAGTAATCAGCAGAGCGCAAGCGTTTCAGAATATGCGGCCTAAAAGAGCCTAGGAGAGAACTACCGTACACCTAATCTGAACGCAAAATAGGAACTCAAATGCAATTGCGAGAGGGCTACTTAGAGACACGGTGGTCCTACGCCCTTCCCTTGGCTTCCTGCTCCATACAGAGTTTCCTCCCACTAGCTGAGGGTGTCTCTTTCATCCACATCCAAGTAGGGCGGGGGGATTCCTCGATGCACGACCATCGTCTTTGACTAGGACGCATGGAGCTTTTGACTCATTCTTCTGTGTTGTGGACTCAGGCGGTCTCAGTTTATTATGCATGTATTAGATTGGAATGGGATGTCAAGGTAGCTAACGTAAGTCTCCTGAACGGCACAGTGAAAATGGCAGCCTATCCAAAGTTAAGCGGATAATGCGTAACGAATTTGATTGAATAGTCAACAACCACGGGGATGGAGGAAAGGGATGGGGGCGATAAACCGTGATGTTTATCTATCATATCATTCTCATAACTCTGCGTGTAACGGACTTACAGCAGATGGTGTAACCAGACCAGGCCCAGCCCCGTTGGTCTCATCGTCGGTACTGCCTTGTGAATGCTTCTTATCTACGACGGCCTCCGCGCGCGCAAATGCCTCTTCCACTTCGGCCTTTCCTCGTCCAACCACTGAGAATTCACTTCCCAAGATCGGAGTAGCAGGATTCGACTCGTCTTCAGGAATTGGAAGGATAGAAAACTCGGGGGACTGATGTGGTTCAGAAACCTGCTCGGTTTCCTCTCCGTCCATTGTGTTCCCGGAAAGCGAGTCAAAGGCTCTGAAGCCATTGCGTTTGATGCGGCGGAATCGAGTCTCGAAACCAGTAATCACGTCCTGCAGTTCGAGTTGGAGGTCGTGCATAGCACTTGGAATAGGGTCAATGGGGGGTGAAGGATGAGAGCCATTCTGAATCGAGTTCGCTAGCTCTGTGAAGTTATTTGACCCTTTCAAGACGGAGCAGCTAAGTAAACAGCCCAGGTTTATGAACAAAAAAAAACAAAAGCACTCACTTCCAACAAGGTCATGATAACGTTGCCAGTCATGATAGGTCACATCGGCGAGCCAGATGTAGTCATATCCTACATCAGCCTGGGCGTCATCGGCTACTTCCCTTACTTGCTCGGTCACCCGCCTAACCTTTTGAATACCGGAAATTGAGATCATGGTAGTGGGTTAGAGAACCTATCCCAAAACTCACCTCCTGTACTTCCTTCTCTAGGTGGGTAGTATACCATCCGTTGACCACATCTTCGGTGCGGCGCAGGTGTTCAGCAAACTTCGTATCAATTTTCGCGAGAACTTTTGTCCATAAGGTAACCTTCTCGTCCGCCGTTTGTGATTCTGTCTTCAACTTGTTAAGGTATGCCTCTGCACCTTTCAAGAACTTTTCCGCATTCTCTACAAGCTGCTCGATAGCCGACTGTACGTCCTTGTTTGCTTCGAGTTCCTGTACTGCGGCTTTGCGCAAGGCGACAAGAGCCTTACGCAGTGACTTCTTCTTTTCCTTGATCACATTATCCAGTTTCTCCTCCCATTTTGCATGACGACCCGTAATGTTGCGGCGCTTCTCGGCGGTTTTCGCAAGTTCTTGGAGGCGACGTTCCTCCAGCTGCTCCTCATCGAGCGAAGGGCTTTCTGTGTCTGCGACATCCTCTTCCTGTATTTCTGGTGCTGATTCTTCGCTGAATTCGATGTCCGCGTAAAAGGCTTCCAGGTCAACATCATCATCAGGTACTCGCGGAATTGCCGGGGTAGATGAAGGGGCAGACGTGGATGATGAGATACTTTCGCCAACCGGGGACGTGTGCGCTTTGACAGGGATGGACTCCACGGGTGAAGGACTGGATGAGGAGAAAGCTTCAAAGGCCGCTTCTCCGTTACTTTGCGAAGGGTGAGATATGGGGGCGGAGATGGGTAGTGATTCTGAAGAAAGGGAAGTCACAGAGGATGGACTGACAGGCTCCACAAAAGTGATTCGTCGCGCCTCATCCGGCCAACATGAGGAACAACGGGCGCCCCGACAGAGGCAGTCAGGGAAACGAAAGACGTCGAAGGTGGGTGCGCTGTGACCGCCTCGTCGTCACCACGGCTGAGCTCTTTAATTCGCTCCCAAATTCTTGCCACATGGGGATCAACGAATTGGCGGCGTTGGGCGCGTAAGAAAACCAGGAGTTGCTTGAGGGTGTGCATAATACGTTGCCAGACCGGCCGCATGTAGGGTCTGGCAGCTTGGTAGGTAGAGTAGGTCCTGTCAGCCGCAATAAGGATGTAGGGGCGTGCAGCGTGCTGGCACTTGTTCATGGTGTTGATCACAAAACGAATGCGGGGCTCCAGTAAGGACTCGTATTTCTCCTGAACGGCGGATAAATACGGTTGGGTTACAACACTAACACGCTCCAGCTGTGGGGTGAGGTATTTGTGGTACTGAGGTACGATAACTTTGTTCCACTGGGGAACAATGCGGTGGTTCCATTCGAGCTGCGTGCGAGATACGATGGGTCTTGTAATCCGTATGGCCTGATTAGCGTGGGGCATAGCCCAGTCAACGTATGGAAGGATAGAGGGATGAGACAGGGCCTTGTTTACGGCGGGGAAAATGTACGGTTCCAGAATTAGTCGACGATACTCGGATAGGCCACGACACACAGGAGACTTGAGTTCCGCATCATGAGGACATGCAGACAAGAAATAAATAGTGAAAAATAGCAAGAGATAGCGTAACAGAGCTTCAGTAAGATTGGAGTTCTTGTCTTTCCGCTTCTGCTGAATCGCGTAAGATACGTCAATGCAGAATTCAGCAACGCACCTTTTTCCCGTGCTTGCTTTTCCGACCCCCTTTGCTCTTCTTCGCTCGAGGAGCTCCCTAAAGATGAAAGAACCAGTGAGCTATGAGTGTAACCTTGGATTCTCAGACATGACTCACAGTATCATGCGAGTCATCGTCGCGAAATCCGTCATGCGGATCCTCACCAGATTTTCCGTTTGTCAGAAGACTTGATTTTTCAAGGAAATGTGAATCAGCTTTCGTCCTCGAAGAAGTTGCCGTGGAGGAGGAATCCGAATCTTGAGGACTGAAATGAGGGGGAGCAGGAGCTTTGCGTATTGCAACCATATTTTAGAAAACAGGACAAAAAAACGGTTGGTAAAGTGACGAAAACCAGAAGCCAGTGGTTTAGAATAATGCAGAGAGGAACATCAGAAATGTCGCACAGCTCATCGCCAACACAACTGAGCCACAGATGCAGGCGTGGGAATTTGTTATATAATATGTCCTTCGTCATCACGCATTATTTCCTTTTGACCTTCCTTCGTGAGATGCATGAGGCGCCTCTCACAACCTATGCTCACAAACGGCGTAAAACTAGAGTCTTGCATGCTCCCTCATCTCCTGTCAAAGCTATCGATCGAGAAGGATTGTCGCTCGTAGAAATGGCCCAACGAATGAAGAAACGCGCCCGGCAATCCACTAATTGTCCCCGCCCTGGTTATGAAAACGGTCTCAGCGGCTCCCAGAAGTTCCTAAAGCGGCCCAAGAATACCCATACTGGTGCCCCTACACCTCCTGACTCTGATACTATATGTTCTTTATCCGTTTTCCCACTGGATCCTCTCACGTCTCTCAACGACGAGACTAATAATCTTCAGTATCAAACTCCTTTCAATATGTCACCTGTCAGCTCTCCTACTGCTCCTGATTCTATGTCTCCTGTTCCTCCTTCTCGTCGCCATCTCTCTGGTACTGGCTCCCGTAATCTCAAAGAAAATAAAATCGTCAAGCGTCTCGCTTCTCCATTCCATAGTTGCTCTGTCTCCAAAGTCTGCTCCAGGTCGGGTTCAAGAACCAACTCACCAAAAAATAAACTCAAGAAGCCTCCCTTCTATATCAAAACCCGTACTCGCTCGGAGGCGAACGCCGATCCAGGCGAGAATATGTCTGATGAGGTACTCCTCCCTGTTAGCGGATCTCTCCCCACACAACGATCTATGAAGACTGGCGTCTGTGGTCCTCATCTGGATGACAGTTCTACTGCGTATTTGCTACATAACCTTTCAGGGCAGGACTGGCTCAAACCTGCGAAGGCACTCTCGCGGAGCTCCTTTCCTGATGATTATGTCCCACCTGGAACGCCATTCCAGGAATGGGATTGCCCTTCTGAAACTTTTCTTGGAGGAGTTCCGCTGCAGACTTCGACACCCAATGCTATCAAGGATACTCTGCGAGGGCACATGTCAATTGATGCTACACTTAGTGCACCTAACACTTTCGTTCCTACCCAACCCCCTGGCGATGTTAATACCAACACGAAGGGCTCTTTCAATCCGGGGGCCCCTGAGTCTTCCCAAGATACGTTGCAGCACCTCAATCATGACCGTATTTTCTCCTCTTTTATTGATGCTTCTCCAACGCTCTCTACATCTATCTTACGACCCCACTGTATGAAGATGATGGGCACTGGTCAAGGCGATCCTGTATTGTTAACTGCTGCTCATTTGCCAGACTCTGGACAAGCGGTCGTGAGTCTGAGCGGCATGCTTGACGGTCTTGACATTGATGGTATGTGCCATTCACGCGTTTATGAAGCCTTCAGTTGCCCCTAGGTGGAGTCAGCCGTCATAGTGCGCATATAGTGCGCATATAGTCCGCCTTCATTCGTCCTGGCTCTGTCTATTCGAGCGCCTACTGTTCCCCACGAGAACTCATAGTTTGCGTTTAACAGGCATGAAGAATGACTCTCCGCGTCTTGTTCAACGTACCCGCTCCCTTGATGATAGCACAAAAAATTCTACTCTACCAAGCCCCTCGTCCGGACGTCAAATAGCCAGTAGAAGGCGAGATAGGGCCAGCACTATCCGGGCATCGGATTATATGGTTAAACCGGTCACCTCGATACTTGGCGGTGGAGAGACGTCAATAGGTGTTGCAGCCTTGACCACACGAACGCGATCGGGTACAATTCGCCCAGTGCGTCCCCCTATGGCTTCTTCGGAGAGCGGCCTCTCTCTGGCCACCTCTCAATCATGTGCTGGACAAAAGCAAACTCCGAGTGCCACCCTGTATGGTCCTCTAGCTCTCGTGGGCTCCGAGAAGAACTTACGCGGCACCCCTAGTTCTCCTCAGAGCAAACAGAGGTCACACTTCCCAGGGTTGGAGGCTACGGAAAGTATGGTTATCGACATGCCTAATGACGAGAGCGATGATGAACTGCTTCTTGACGACAAAGGCTGGAATTGGGACGGGAGATGGGATTAGCTAGTTATTCACCACGCGATTGCTCTAGACCCCATTGCTCTGTTCACGTTTCTTGCACAGGACACGGACCGCTACCAGCATGCTTTGTATTCGACCCGACTGTAGCTGTACTTCCCCATAGACTCCAACATTGCTTTCGTAAACAGTTATATGTTCTCTTCCCGAAAGTGATCGCAATTGCCGATGGCATAACTAGCGCAGCGGAGTAAATGATTTCGCTACTATGTGGAAGAAACAACCCATTTGGATAAGCGTGTTATTTGAGTCGTTCGAGTCGTATACCACGTGAACGTTTTTGTCCTTCCTTTTGTCTCTCATATCACCTTCCTGGCCTACTACCGTCTGGTACCTCGACCAAATGACCGACAATCCTATTCTCCAGGATTCCCAGATGCCTGTTTCACTTAGGTATCCGTCGAGCTTATCTTCGAAACAACGCCAGGCAATTTATCAGGGCCAAGTGCGCGCCTTTTTAGAGGCGTCGGAAATTGTAGAAATGGAAGAAGAAGTCCTGGACGACATCCTCGATGGTTTCGATGGCTTTGATCACGATGCCAGTGATTGTGTTGCGGAGGAGCAAAGTTTCATTCCTGTGCGAAAATTGGAGCGGGACGCTGCCGGGAATATTGAACTACCCCTGCCCTACGGGTTTTACGTCTATTTTGGCTCACAGGGTATGGCTACTCGTTGGACGAAACAACAAATCAATGGGATGCTTGCTCATCTCAAACACCGAGGAAAGCGCTCTTTCTGCGGGTTTGGGTCACGCTGACCATAGTCTACAGGACTACCATCATTCGTGAAGGAATATATCATCACTCGTGCAATCCCCATTCCTGAATTACTCTGTGCCTTCGACGTCTACCTGGTAGGAAGATCGGAGCTTGCTGTATATAGCCATTTAATGCGTCTAGCCAGTGTGAAGAATTACAAGGGAAGAAGCCGACAACCTTAGGATATTTTCTTCAAGTCGTCCTTTCGGGAGAGTGAGAGCAAGTCATCACTCATGCTGACCGGCTTTGACGTCTCAAACCAGACTTCAGTTGCGAGAGCGATTGCCTCAGTACAGTACGCTCAAGGATGCCGTCAACCTAATCACTTCGTCACGGCGGATGCTTATCTTGACTGGCGCTGGTATTAGTAAGTGCAGACATGAATCCGAACCGAACCGAGAGATACTTACTCACGGCTGTGCCGATGAGGCGTTTCATGCGGGATCCCTGATTTTCGCTCGCGCGACGGCGTGTACGCAACATTGAAAGAAAAAGGAGAATTCGACCTGGACGACCCTCAACAGATGTAGCGTCTCTTCTGTACGCGCTGCTGCCATGCCATGTTGACTCGTATCAATCAGGTTTGACATTGAATATTTTAGGGAAAACCCATCCGGTACGCAAACCACTTTCATGTTTACTTTACAAGATCGTTGAGAGTATCTAGTATTCTAGTACGTGACAATCGACTCACACCATCCCAAGCCTAATCCAAGACGATCCACGAAAAGTTCTTTTGCGAGACAGATATATCCATCGAACTTCACCCCTTCGCCGTGTCACCGTCTTATCAAACTTATTGAAGACAACGGACAGGTGAGTTTTCCAAGGTTTAAAGCCACCGCACTTAGATATCTACCTTTTTAGCTTCTCCGTGTGAGTCGTGTCGTCCTGCCCCGGCCTGTTTCGAATGCCATATCTCATCCATTTTTTGCATAGAATTACACCCAAAATATTGACACACTTGAGACCATCGTCGGCGTACGAAACGTCCTGCAATGTCATGGATCTTTCGCAACTGCCTCTTGTCTAGATTGCCACATCCGCGTTCCGGGTAACCTCATCGAGCGAGAAATTATGCAAGGAGAGGTGCCTCTGTGCAAAAGCTGCAGTGATTCCGGAAAAAGATCGAGAAATGTGACAAACAGCATGCAAAAGCGTCGCCGCAAGCCGGACAGTGATGATGATGAAGAGGACGATACTCTGTTCCCGCCGTGGATAATGAAGGTGATCACATTTCCTACACCCGATTCGTCGTTCTGAAACGGCAGCCCAGCCTGATATCACATTCTTTGGTGAGAAGCTGACCGATAATTTCGAGAAGTGTTTGGAAGCAGACAGAGAGCAAGTTGATCTCCTGCTCATAATCGGCACATCATTGAAAGTCGCCCCAGTATCCGACATTATCGGTGAGTCCCCCATTGCCTCGGTGCAAGTTTTGTACGACATTTCCGCCACCAGCACACATGCCTCATTCTGTACCACAAGTACGCGTTCCCCAACCTTGCGAACTTTTTTCATGACATCAACGTACGCTAGATTCTGATCAACAAAACGCCCGTGACCCATATCAATCCTGATGTATGTGCTTCCCCCTGCTTACCCGTCGACGTTTCTCACCGAAATTGCTAGATTATACTTCTGGGGGACGCGGATAACATCATCGAACATCTCTGTGATAAGATCGGATGGACCCTACCGCCTGCGAAGGCCGGGCAATACTTGAGTGGGAAATTCCCTGCATTGATGAGGCGTCGATCACAAGAATATATAAGTTTTGGGCCTAAACGGGTGGCGGACAGGTATGTGAACCTTCGAGGTCGCCCGCGGTGTAAAGCTAACTTGTCACAGCCATATTTGGATTTTTGAGGGCGCCGAGGGAGGAAAGTGGTTGTCTGACTTTGAGGCAGCGCAGGCGCAAGCCGCTCAGACATCCGATCCTTCCCCCAATCCCCAATCCTCGTCTTCAGCGCCAATGACCGTAGTAGATGCCCCTCGTGATACGAAGAGGGCGCGTGTTTTATGATGTTACCCGGCCTTTGTCACGCCCAGACGAGGTTTCAGCGACGTAGCCGTAAGCGGAATGCATTTTTTGACAACCGCGATTGTCGGTCAAGGTAGTCTTCGTAGAAGCCAACGATAAACTCTTCCGCTTTGAAACCAAACCGATTGTAAAGTAGCTTTTTGGATCATGATCAGGGGCCTTGGTTATTACGGACATATAATAATCATACCATCGCCGGGTTATTTGTAGACACATGGAGAGTGATGTCTTTTTTTGGATTGCGATCGACGAGGTGATACAGCATGGCACTGGGGAGACTTCGCACCGATGACCTCAGGGACAAGGAAAGGCGTGCTCACGTTGCAATCTGTGCATTCTCCCAGCCAGCGCGGACCGCGAGATAGGTAATGTAAGTCTCATCCGGCGAGCTGAGGATACCGCATCCGACCACAAGACGCTTATACATCGCCACGATCGTTGCTCTCTCGGGAACATGCAGCAAGGAGTCGCTCACTATTACAAATCAGATCCCATCAGATCCATCCTCTAGTAATAGACACTTACCGTCAATTCCAGACCAAAACGAGCGACGCAATATGTCATGAACTTGTTGCAGGTGTTCGCCTGTCAACGTCATATATGTGATGGGCGCGACAGATTCCTGAACTGCGGCCCTGCTTGGGCTGCTCTGCATCAGTGCTCGGCTCACAAATTCATCGAATATCAAATAATCCTTACAATTTCAGCACATAATGGGCACGGATGTCCTCCATGAGGTCCATCCATGGGGACCTTACTTCCCAGTCAGCAGCAATGACTGGTGAACGATGAACGACGAAGCCGTTCAGCCGCGACAAGAATGAGCTCCGATACGGCGTTGTCCTTATATCGTACAGGGCGCGAAGCACATCAGGGTCAGGTCCCTGTCTCTTAGTAGTAGGGGGCAATGCAACAAGCGCACGGGGGGGCTCCGGACGCAAGAGCGGCCGAGACAAGTTATGTGTTCGCAAGTGCTGAAGAGAACAAAGAACTTGAGTACGTCGCCTGACTTTTGAGAGTTAAATTGCGGTACATACGCGTTGCACCTTCAGCTTCCGCAATATGATGGCTTCTGCGACGGTCAGCGAGCTTCGTGGTCTTGTCTCGAGGACCTCTATGAGTCTTGTTTCCTCGGACACGGAGAGGAGTGAATAAGGCCTCCCCTTGAATCGAGCATACGCATTAGTTAACTTTTCAAAAGAGTCATGTATGGACTAGGACAAAGCGTGCTCACAAGGTCGTCCCTCTCGTACTGCTCCTCCAGCTCATTTCTACGCTCTGCATACTGCGCGAGCACAGACCCCGCAACATCATCAAAATTCGTATCCTCGCTGTTCACGAAGGCATATTTCGATGCAAGCAGATCAAGTAAGGGTTGAAGGGAGACGACCGGAACAGAGTCCGACGAGCTTCCTGGGGTCGCGCGCGACGTGTTCGCATCATCGGTTTTCTTTCTTCTTTTTCTAGAGGAGCGCCCTCTTCGCTACGACCCTTAAAAGTCAAAGATTTTTCATAGGCACATGGAGGAGTTGGGAGCGTACCGTCGGCTTATCGACATAAGCAGCATCACCGTCACTATCGTCCAGGGTCCATCCTTCTGAAGACTCATCCTCTGGTTCTAGCGATGACGCCATGTTTATCACGAATTGGGATTTCAGCCAGCGCCAGCTTGCCAAATGCGAAGCGAAAGTTTGGAAGATTGTTGTGAAGAGCGTTGAGCGTTTCTCTCAGTCGCGGGCCGGCAAGCTCCACCGCGCGGAAATGTACGAAGTGGACAAACTTAGTGAGGTAGACAACGGAAGTCCGTCTGTGGAGGACACGTCTGTGGAGGACAAGAACGTCGTCGTCGTCATTGTCCTCTTCTCCCTTGTTTCCCTTTCTCGCTCGCCTTTAAGTACTACTCATATGATGTGTAGCTACCCTAAAAACATGTATATAACCCTACTCTTTAAGGCCTGGAATATCAGCTCTCGTCTTTAATTCATGCGTGCCCTTTTTTCCCTTTTCTTGCCTTGCTCATTGCACTCTGACTCGGGTGCAAAAAAAACGCGAAACCAACCTAACAAGACGTCGTGCATACTTCTCTCCCCTTCAAGTGCTGACCCCTTTCTGTTCTTTCTAGAACCTATCTCCGTCCGCTCGGAGCTGTTCTGCGTTTTCGATCTTTGCCCAAGGTGTGCCATTCAAGGGAGTACATCCATTTTTGGGATTCTACAATTAGGCTAGGTAGTCTACAAGAATATGTAACAATTTTTTGGTGCAGAGTTCTGGGCCAGCCATGAAGTGGAAATAAGTGCTCAAAAAAGCTATGCATTATGAGATAGTCAACTGTACATACTTGTGTCGAGAACGTGAATAGGCTTAGCTTCATCCACCAGTTTGTTTGAATATCCTCCAAGCACAAAGACTCGAGTCCCGACAGAAGCCATGCCATGATAACCCCTTGTGCTTGGACTTGGTCCTATGTCTTGAACCGCGGTCCATCGTTGAGCTGGATTTTGTGTTTGAACGAGCACATGAGACTGAACATGCCAAATCACTTACTTGACAAATTGAAGGCAGTCAGATCACCTAGGTAGGTTCCATCATACCCACCGAAGACATACATAACATCGTCGACAAGGACAGCAGCATGATATGCACGGGGAGGCGGAATGGACCCCGTGCATTGTAGCTCGGTCCATTTCCGTGTCGAAATGTCAAATGACCATGTGTCGTTATAAAAATGTATGGAGCCAGTACCACCAAATCTACAAGACATTACAATGAGGGGAGAGGGCGAGGATGAGAGGTACGAACACGATGATACGATCGCCGGTGGTTACCGAAACATGACTGCGCCTCGGAGGGGGCTTCCTGTCTCCGGGTGCAGGTTCGTATAACTCCCAAACAGGATTCGAATTTACTGCAAGAATATCTAGTAAGAATGGCTCATGGAAGTGAGAGGTAAATGTACAACGATTCAGGTCGAGTGCCCATATATCATTTAAATACCCCTCAGTCCCGGGCCCGAAGCCACCGAAGACGAAGAGATTGGAACCAACCAAAGTTACGGTATGGC